>CDYZ01027210.1_pt1 | contig 11272 bp, 9 predicted proteins | sample 554921 | NCBI WGS metagenome assembly CDYZ01 (sample SAMEA3182058, study PRJEB8094) | gut metagenome | biome: human; feature: gut; material: Stool; isolation source: human stools | place: Canada | collected 2012-11-26 | reverse complement strand
TTTAAATATTTTAAGAATATGAATAAAAAGAAGATTTGGAAACAAATCAGGACAGATGGAACAAGGTGAGAAGTGTGGAAAAAGAGTTGGAGGAGCTGGAGCGAGACATTGAGAATGTATCGTTCCGACAGCTGGCGGAACTGAAGCGGATGTGTAGGAGGGGCTATAAAATATTCTCCAATCAACAAGAAAAGAAGAAGAAAGGGGAAGATTGACCGGCAAAAGAAAAAGAGGCAGGAAGAAGATCGATTGACCTAAAAGAAGGAAGGGGAGGAGTGATAACGGAGGATGTATGTAAGCGTCTCCGTGAGTCTGTATGGCTGTCCTTCTGGGGCTTCTTATACCGTTGGGGTATAAAAACGAAGCATTATGGATTTAAAAGAATACAGATTGGGAACAATTTGGAAAGGTTCCCTTGGAATATTGTCCTTACTGTTAAAAAGAATAAATAAAAAGAAGAATGCCAATTGTACACTTTAGTTCTGCCGGCTGCTTGTTAGGATGCTGATAAACAGTAGGTAAACGGTGGGTGATTTGGCGTAAAGTGTAATATTTCGTCAGTTTTAGATGTCGTACTTTCGCACATTGCAATTTTGAATTGCAGGCGAAGGGCAACGTTTTTTCCCTATCTTAAATTAAAACCCCATTTTAACATGGATTTTAATGATTTGTGCTCTTTCTATTTTAATGTGCGCGAACAGCGTTGCATTGAAATGCCACTGGAAGAGTTTGTAAATTACATCTGCAACGGACGATGGAAATCGACGGTCGAGATGTATCACCGCCTAATGGCTGAGGGCGATAAGAGTAAAGCCAAAGAGTTGAAGAACAAACTGCCCGGCCTGGTGGTGGCGGGGTATTGCGAGGGAAGCCATGCATTGAAGAACCGCCGCACGTGGAGTGGGAATGCCATGTTTGATGTCGACCATACGCAGGGACGTACACAGGAGTTCCTGCAGAAGCTGAAGGCGGTGCCGTGGGTCGGGGCAGGTTGGCGAAGTGTATCGTACGATGGTCTGAAAGTGGTGGTGCGTATCGAGGCTGCAACAGTCGAAGAGTATGTGCAGGCTTATGCGGTGGTGGCGTGGCATATCGGCCGCGTGATTGATTTTCCGTGTGACATGAGTTGCAAGAATCCCACTCGTCCGTGTTATGCGTCGTATGACGAGGAAGCCTTCTGCAAGCCCGCTTTCGAGCTTTTCCCTTGGCGGGAATTCCTCAAGGAGCATCCCGATAAAGCGACGCAGATCATGGAGGAACTGAAGGTGAGACCTGCCGCACCGGACAGCACGACAGGAACCGCTTCGGAATCTGCTTCGGAGCTTGTCTCGGAACCCCCGTCGGGCATCCTGCGCACCTTTTTTAATGACTTTCTGGCCCACAACGCTTTCATTCCCGGAGCAAAGAATGATTTCTTGCTCAAATTGGGTCGTATAGCCCGATATAAAGGACTGTCCGATAGTGAGTTGAGACAACTGGAAGCGTTGGCTGTGGAGCGTCTGAGCGATGCCGGGTGTCCGCCCGAAGATATCATCCCGAAAATGGATGCCGGATATCGTTATGTGGATAAAACTAAATTGTCTGATTATCAGCGTAATAATGCTAATGGTTGGGACCACAAGGACCAGGGACCATCTTTATGCTTTCCCGGTCCCGTGGGAGAGGCTGAAAAGGCTGAGAATGAGAAGCTTGAAGCGGACAAGCTCCATAAGAACGCTCCCCGCTTTCCGAAGTCGGTGTACGACGCTCTTCCCGACCTTCTTGTCCGTGGCTTGGAAGCAGCTCGAAGCAGCCGTGAAAAAGACCGTCTGCTGCTGGGGATGCTTGCCAATCTGAGTGCTTGCCTTCCCGGTGTGTGGATGAATTATGCCGACATGTGCTACACTCCTCATTTTTATGCGATGAGCCTTGCCGGTGCGGGGCGCGGCAAGGGGATTGTGACGCTCGGCTCTATTCTGCCCGATGCCGTTCAGCGCTATCTGGAAGACAAGAACAAGACGGTGCAGTCGGAGTATGACAAGAAGCAGTTGGCATGGGCGCTGGAAGAGCGTTTGGCTATTCAGGAGAAGCGTGTGCCCGACATCGACAAGCGTCCCGAGCCTCCGGTGAAGCGCATGCTCAAGATTTCGCCCAATATCTCGAAGAGTCAGTTGATTATTGCGCTTGAGGAGGCCGGTGCGCAAGGGGTGGTGATTAATGCTTCGGAGCTGGATATGCTTACCAATGCCATGAAGCAGGACTGCGGAAAGCATGATGATGTGCTTCGTGCTGCTTTTCACCACGAGGAGGCATCGTCTTATTATAAGACGGATAAGCGCATGGTGGTGGCGCATGTTCCTCATCTGGCATTGTGTCTTACGGGCACTCCTTCTCAGCTTCACCGTTTCATTTCGTCGTTGGAGAACGGTATGTACAGTCGTATGGCTTTTTATATCGGTGAGGGACGGTGGAAATGGATTTCGGCAGCTCCCGTGGAGGGTAGCACCGACCATGTGAAGCTGTTCAGGAAATTGAGCGAAGAGGTGCTTCGTATGTTTGTCTTTTTGTCCGGTTCGCCCACCGAGGTGTGTTTCACTCCCGGGCAGTGGGAGGAGCATACGCAGCGTTTCAGCAACGTTCTTCAGGAAGTGGTGAGTGAAGATGATGATTCGCATGGGGCGATTGTGTTTCGTCACGGGTTGATAGCGGCCCGCATAGCCATGGTGCTGACGGCGTTGCGCAAGTGTGAGCCGATGTGGAATGTGCAGCAGTGCCGGTGTACGGATGAGGATTTTCATACGGCAATGGATATGGTGAAAGTGTTGTTGGAGCACAGCTTGCTGTTGTCTACCACCGTGTCTGCCGTGGAGTCGGGCAAGGAACCCAAGCCGATGAAGAAGTTTTATCGCATACGTTCGGTACTGGCAAAGCTTCCCGAAAGCTTCACTTATACGCAGTTGAAGGAGGGGGCCGTGGAACATGGAATACCTTCCAGTTCGCTTAAAAGATACCTTGTCCGTTTGCTTGAGATGCAAATCATTGAAAAAGAGGATGGTATGTATCGTAAACTCTGTAAATCCTGGTCCGGAAACTCATAAAGGTGGGCCCTGGTCCCAGTGGTCCCAAGGTTAGATGTCATTATGTTGATAATCAGTATGTTGATTGTGAATCATATTGGAAATAACCGCAACCACCGGGAGGGCACCTGTGAAAGCCTCCGCTGCACCGTTTTTTTGTTGGTTTGAGTGGGTGGATTTCTATGGTGTATGTGTGGAATTCAGGGCAGACCCGTGTGTCCGCCCGATAGCATTCACCCTGAAAAAAGACCTTGATGTTCTCGAAAAACATCAAGGTCTTTTTCCCAAACATAATAGTCTTTTCCTGAAAGACGGAAGAGTTTTCCGGAAACACTTTAGTGCGTTTTTGTGCTGCTTTTCTTTCGCAGCTCTCTTTTCCGCTAAGGTTCTCCCAGGTATTTCACAATGATTTCCACCTCCTGTTTCAGGTAGCAATGGCGGTATTTGTTGTAGCCTGTGGCATTGAGTTCTTCCGTCAGGCGGGGGATACGCCGTATCCATCGATAAAGGTTCTGCAGGGCGGCTCCGGGTTCGCGTCCGGGGCAATAGAGCGACGCCAGTTCCGCCTTGTCGTAAGTGCGGATGGCGAATGTTTCTTCTTCTTTCTTCATTATTCTTACTATGATTATTTATTGTTCTTTAATGTAAATATAACAATAAAATCTCTGATTATCAAATGATTAATGAAGTTTGTTTCGACATGCTCCGTTCTTTTTTTTTGAGGGGGGGGAGTTCCTTGTGGAGTAGATGGAATCTTCTCCGGCGGAACTCCGAATGGTCTCTGTTTTTTAAGTCTTTCTCATGGAGGATGAAGAAAGTAGGTTACAGAGATTCGATTTCTGTAAGGGAAAGGCCGGTGACTTGCATGATTTGCTCAGAGGTCATTCCCAAGGATTTCAGGTTGCGAGCCGTTTCAAATTTTTCTTCTCGACGTCCTTTCTCAATTCCTTTCTCGATTCCTTTCTCGATTCCTTTCTCGATTCCTTTCTCAATCCCTTTTTCGATTCCTTTCTCGATCCCTTTCTCAAACCCTTTCTCGATTCCTTTCTCAAACCCTTCTTCAAACCCTTCTTCACTTCCTTTCTTTGCTGCATAGTCGATGGTAGCCAAATAATCACGATAGGCGTTTACACTGTTTTCATAGCGCACACGGTCTTCTTCGGAGAGAGAATGAACATCAACAATCTCTTCCAACTTCTCAAATACGGCTTTCTGAGCTTTAAAAGGCATACGATTTAATGTTTCCATGTTATTTAATACAAATATCCAACGTTCAAAATCCGTTTCGCACTCTGTTTCTGTCTTATTAAACAGGGGTAATGCGATAAAGATTTGCCTCAGTTTATCCGAAAACAATTTTCCGGTCTCACGGTCTGTCAATATAACATCGGTGCGCAACTTATGGTTCTCGTCCAACAGGAAATTGATGAAGAAGACTCCGTACACCGCTTTTATATCGAACTTCCAACTCTCTCCCTTCACGCCCTGACGGACAATGGCATGGGAAAGATAATACAGAGCACGTTCCTTGAAATAAACCTGGGAGCGGTTTTGCATCTCCACAATTATTTTCTCACCCGTGTCCGTGGTGCAGAAGATGTCGTAGATGGCAATACGCTCTCCCGGATAGATCGGCAACTGCTCATTGTTCAGAAAGGTAAGGTCGGTTATCACCCGTTCGCCCTCCAACAAATCATTTAAGAACTCGATTAGCAACTCCTTGGATACTTCCTGACCGAATATTTTCTTGAAGCCGTAATCGGTGAACGGATTGATAAACTTTCCCATTATGTTTTTCTGTGTTTCTATAACGGACAAAGATAATGATTTATATGGAAAAGGCATTCGGTGCAGTCTGTTTTTTTAAGAGTGAGGTCGATGTTTCTCAAATGCTCTTGCTGAAAGCAAGTTTTCAAGACCATTCGTTACCTTTCTCCACCAATTCCGACGAAGCCCGACAATGGCTTCTCTCACCGTCGTATCTTTGTCATGTAATCACAGAGTAACCGGTGCTTGAGATTTCGAAGTTATAAGTATAAATCATTAAAAATTAGAAGATTATGTCAAAGTCAGTATCTTATTCGGTCGTACCCCGTAAAAACCCGCAGGAACCCGAAGCGGGAGTACGTTTCTATGCCCAGGCTCAGGCCAGCGGCGATGTCACAGTCCGCGAGATGTCGGAACGAATTCAGAGAACCTGTACCGTGACACGTGCTGATGTGGCGGCAGTGCTCACGGCGTTGGAAGATGTGATTGTGGAGGCGCTGAGTGCAGGCGAGATTGTGCGTCTGGCGGATTTGGGCACGTTTCAGATTGGTGTGAGCGGCAAGGGGGCCGATTCGGAAGACAAGTATGATGTTTCCATGATTAACAAGGCGCGTATCAATTTCCGTCCCGGACTGGCGTTGAGCGGCATGCTGACGGCGCTGTCGTTCAGCAAGGTGAACAAGTTGCCTAAGAAGGAGGAGAAGAAGCCTGAAGAGGAAGTCTCCGGTGTAAACGAGGGCTAACCTCTGAGGGTGTGTCAAAACTGAACCGGTCTGCCAAATCGTCAACTGTAGGGGGAGGGGTTGCCTGCCCTTACCAACGGTCACGACCTTGGGAGTAATACACAAACAAGCTGTTTGGAGTGGGCGAACCTCGTCTCTACCGATGAAATGACAGCATTATAAACGTTTTGGCATATCCCTAAAAAAAGTTTCGGAATAGAGTTTTAATCGTTTGAAAAAGGAGGAAATATGAAAAACTTGATTATTAAGATTCTGGAGTGCATCATGCTGCTCCTCAGAGCCAAGAGAAGAAAGAATGAGAGAGATTAACCTGATTGTAGTCCACTGTTCCGCCACACGTGCGGACAGGGACTTTACTGAAAACGACTTGGAGGTGTGTCATCGGCATCGCGGATTCAATGGGGCGGGTTATCATTTCTATATCCGCAAGAATGGGGATATTAAGAATACGCGCCCCCTAGAGAAGCCGGGAGCACATGCGCTGGGCTACAATGCGCGCAGCATCGGTATTTGTTATGAAGGCGGACTGGATGTCCGTTATCGTCCCGCAGATACGCGTACCGAATGGCAGAAACACTCTTTGAGGGTGCTTATCCGAACGTTGTTGATGGATTATCCCGGCTGCCGGGTGTGCGGACACCGGGATTTGAGTCCCGACCGCAACGGAGACGGACGCATCAGCCCCGAAGAGTGGGTGAAGGAATGTCCCTGTTTTGAGGTGACAAGTAAATTGTATGAGTAAAATATTTATATGATTTGTCCGTAGATGAATGAAAATCCCTTCCCTTTGTGTTAAATAATTAACATTTTGGGGAAGGGATTTCTAGTTGTCTATTATGTAACTAAAAAATGAAGTATTATTTATTTACTTTTTTCATCGTATCCGTAACCGTAGCCATAGGTTCTACCATAGCCGTATTTGCCATACGTGCCATATCCGTACTTTCCGGTTTTGATGTTTACATCATTGATGATGGTGCACAGGTTGGGCAACTTCTTATGGTCTCTCAGTTCGTTGATGAACAGATAGCCTGCTTTGGGTGTATAACCGGCACGGCATACGTAAATACTCATGTCTGCCACGCGCGAAATCAGTTGGGTGTCGGTCACCATACCGATGGGAGCGGTATCGAGTATCACATAGTCGAATTCCTTTTTCAACCGGTCGACAGCCTGTACCAGCGAGTCGCGTGCCACCAGTTCGGTCGGGTTGGGAGGGATGGCACCGCCGGACAGGATGTACAGGTTGGGGGTGACATTGGACTGTTGCAGCAACGACATCAGGTCGGTGTGTTCCGGGTCGGCAAGGTAACGGGTGATACCGTCTTCCTTATGCGACATCTGGAAGGCTTTGTTCAGTCCCGGCTTGCGGATATCCAGCCCCACGATGACCACTTTCTTGCCCAGCAGGGCAAAGCTGATGGCAAGGTTGGCAGCCACAAATGATTTTCCTTCGCCACTGGTGGTAGAAGTGATTAACACCACCTTCTGATTGTTGCCCAACATATACTGCACGTTGGTACGGACATTGCGGAAGGTTTCGGCCATCATGTCGTTCTGGTTTTCGTGTACCACCACCGAACCTTCTTTCGGCATATTGTCTGATGCAGGAATATCGCCGATGATGGGTACGGTAGTCAGTTTCTCTACGTCCGAACGGTCTTCTATCTTGTATCTCAGCAGTTCGATGATATAAATGATGCCCACCGGGATGGCGATTCCCAAGACGAAGGCAATCAGGTAGATGAGTTTGCCTTTGGGAGAGACGGGGAGCAGACCTGCCTGTGCTTCGTCCACGATACGGGCGTTGTTGGCGGTAGAAGCCAGCGTAATGGCGTTCTCTTCGCGTTTCTGCAACAGCATGAGGTACAGTCCCGCCTTGATTTCCTGTTGGCGCGAGATGCTCACCAACTGGCGTTCCTGACCCGGTGCGCTGGTGATTCGTCCGGCGTATTTTCCTGCCTGGCGTTCAAGGTCGGCTTTGGTAATCATCAATCCTTTCTGCACACTCAGGATGGTGGTCTGCACGTTGCTGCGCATGGCACGGATGCTGGCGTCCAGGTTCACCACCACGGGGTTGCTTTCCGATGAGGTGCGGAGGAGGCGTTTGCGCTCCAGCAGCATTTCGTTGTAGCGGTTGATGAGTTCGGTCAGGCCGGTGTCTGTCAGACCCACGTTGACCGGCAATACCTCGTAGGCATGGTCGGGGTTATTGGCATACTCTGACAGGAATTGCACCAGACGGAGCTGGGTGCTGTTTTCGGCACGTTTCTTTTCGTATTCGGAGTTCTCGCTGAGTGCCAGTTGAGCGTCACTCTTCAGGTCGGTCAGTCCGGCATCTCGCTTGAAGGTTTCCAGCTCTTTTTCGGTGGTTCCCAGCTCTCCGTTGATGATTTTGATACGCTCGTCGATGAATTCGGCAATCTTGCTTGCCACTTCGTTCTTATCGTCGTTGGCATCACGGTTATAGATTTCTATCAGCTTGTTGATGAAGTCCACGCCGCGTTGGGGGCTGGTATTCTGTAAAGTGATTTGGGCAATGGTTGTGGTCTTGGAGGTCGGTTCCACGGAAAGCGCATTGGCATATCCGTTTGTCATGATGCGCGGAGCTGCCACGGTGACGGTGATTTCCTGTTCCTTTTCAACGATTGCCGAGTCGCCGGGAGTAAAGCTGAACGTACCGTAAGGGGTAGTGAGCAGGGCAGGAAGTTTGTCGAAATCCTGTTTGAATTCCTGTTCGTCTATTTCCGTGCTGACACTCAGCTTTCCTCCGGGTTTCAGCACCACTTCAAGCACTGCTGCGCCATTGGGTAGTTTTTCTGCCTCTTCGGGGGTGAGCCACACTTTTACCGGTGTGTCTTTGTAAAGCTCTACAGGGCGGAGGTTCTCACGGGTTCTGTAGTTGATATACAGGTCCAGTTCCTCCACTACTTTTTTCAGCAGGGTGCGTGAGTGCAGCACTTCCACTTCATTGTCGAAGTTGTTGGTAGACGAGTAAAAACCGAGATCTTCCAAATCGGCCAGTCCGGTGCTGACACTGTTGTTTTTCTTGTTGTCTTTGATAATGACAGAGCCGGTAATGCTGTACACCGGTGTGGTGTAGTGCAGATAAATCCATCCTCCTATCAGGCATACCACAATACTGGCAACAAACCATTTCCAGTGGATGAGGTATTTGAAGAAGAGGGCTTTGTAGTCTACCTGTTCTTCTTGTTCGGTATAAAGTTCGTCGTATAAATTTTCTTTCATAATGAAATCGGGTTGTTTTATCGGGAAATAGTAACAATAAGGCTGGCAAGCGACACGAGTGTACCCACTACGGAGAACCAGATGGTGGTACTGTTACTGATGCCGGCGTTTTTGGCCTTGGTCTTATTGGGAGTGACGTAAATCACATCGTTCTGCTGCAAGTAATAATAAGGAGACAGTATAATGCTTGCGTCGTTCAGGTTCAGGGGGATGATTTCACGGTGTCCCTGTGCATCTTCACGGATGAGTTTCACGTTATCGCGTTGTCCGTAAATGGTCATATCGCCTGCCATGGCGAGTGCCTCAAACAGGTTTACTTTCTCGTTGCTGATAACGAAGCTGCCGGGGTTGGTCACTTCTCCCATGACGGAAATTTTATAGTTGGCCATGCGTACATTGACGATGGGCACCTCCGTGATGTAGGTTTTCAGTTTCTCTCTGATGAGGTTCTCGGCTTCGCTTTTGGTCAGTCCGCCGATGTGCAGGATGCCCAGTACGGGGAAGTCGATATTGCCTTTGTTGTCTACCAGATATTGCTGCAATACGGGCTGGTTTGTCAGGTTCTTGTTTTGATTACTGAGGGTAGTGGCTACGATCAGGTTGAATGGTGCTGCTGTTTCCGGATCCGTAGTATTGACTGTGATGGTCAGCAAGTCCTTGGGCATGATGCGGGCATCATAGAGGGGGGGATTCTGGCCGGAAGTGTCCAGATACTCGGATGCTTGCAAGTATGGAACTTGTTTGTAGGCGGAACAGCTTGCCAATACGAGGGCAAGAAGAACCAGCAAGGCATAATTCGTTTTTTTCATTTGTCTATTCGTTTTTTTATATTTTGTCTTTTGGTTAATAAGCTTGTTTGTCTTTGTGAAGCGCATTTGCCACGGTTTTATAGATGATGTAGAGGTCGAGCATGAATGTCCAGTGTTCCATGTACCAGATGTCTGCTTTTACACGTCCTTCCATTTGACTCAGTTCGCGGGTCTCCCCACGGAAACCTGTCACTTGTGCCCAGCCTGTGATGCCCGGTTTGATAAAGTGGCGCACCATATATTTATTGATAAGCTGCGAGTATTCTGCCGTATGTTTCAGCATGTGGGGGCGGGGACCGACAATGGACATATCGCCCAGCAGCACGTTGATGAATTGGGGAAGCTCGTCAATGTTGGTCTTGCGCATAAAGTTGCCGAACTTTGTCTTGCGGGGGTCGTTTAGCGTAGCCTGTATCTTGTCCGCATCTTTGTTCACTTTCATCGAACGGAATTTGTAACACCAGAATTCTTTGCCGTTCAGTCCGTTTCTTTTTTGTTTGAAGAAGATGGGGCCCGGCGAGGTAATCTTAATCACTGCGCTGACTATCAGGAAAATGACAGGGAACAGGGTGCAGAGGAATAAGAGTGAGAAAAAGAAGTCGAAGGTGCGCTTTACCAGCCTGTTTTCAAAACTGCTGAGAGGCTCTTCGTGCAACCGCAGGATAGGCACACTGCCTATCAGACCGAAGCTCATGCGGTGGTGAAGGTAGTTGCGCACATTGGGTACACTGTAGAAATGTACCAGATTGTTTTCGCAATAATTGATGACCGGCAGAATGCAATTGCCCATCGAGGATGGAAGACTGCAATAAAGCTGCTCCACATGATGCTGTTTCAAGTAGTCGATGGTTTCTTCGGGCTTGCCCAGATAAGGACAGGAGGCCGGGAAATTTTCGTTGGGTACGGAATCGAAATAACCGATTACACGATATCCGCTGGTGGGGTCGTTGGTCATCTCATGATAAAGTTCCGTCATATTTTCTGTACTTCCCATATAGACTGCCGTGCGTGAGCTGCCTCCGTGTTTTCTGTATATTTTGACGCAGGAACGGAAAGTCAGCCGGTAGCAAATGAGACAAAGGGTGAACAACAGATAAAAAAGGATAAAAAAGGAATGGGAGTATTGACCGAAATCTGCCAGCGTGAAAGTAGTCATGGACAGCAATATGAAATAAAACATATTGAGCAGGCTGTGTTGCACAACCTGGTCGGCACGTACGCCGCGACGGTGCAGGATGATGCCTCTCGAAATGGTGCAGGCAAAATAGCACAAACTGAAAAGAACCAAAATCTGAGGCAATGTTCCGTCAAATACTTTTTGTTCTGAATGTGTCATCCATATGAAGTACAATGAGACGAAAAGGATATTCAGAATAGCTAAATCCCCAATAATGACTGCCGATTTTAAGGCTTTGTTAAATCTTTGAATCTGTATCATAATTTCACTCTTTTAAAATCCTTTTCCGTAATGTTTCTTGAAGGTCGTTCGGGTGGCTTTTACATGATGTTAGATAATAGTTTTTGTCGAAAGATGCCTCGGAGATTCTGACTTTACCGTTGGTATAACTTTCTTTACGGGGGCAAAATTACATATTAATAATACAATAATCAAATTTTTGATTTAGTTTTTTTATATAAATGTTAATGT
>CDYZ01002957.1_pt1 | contig 11352 bp, 6 predicted proteins | sample 554921 | NCBI WGS metagenome assembly CDYZ01 (sample SAMEA3182058, study PRJEB8094) | gut metagenome | biome: human; feature: gut; material: Stool; isolation source: human stools | place: Canada | collected 2012-11-26 | reverse complement strand
ACGGCCGAGCGCATCCCCGTCAAGGGCGCCTATACGGCCGAAGACCTCGAAGGCATGGAGCACCTGAACTACGCGGCAGGCATCGCCCCGTTCCTGCGCGGCCCCTACTCGACGATGTACGTGATGCGTCCGTGGACCATCCGCCAGTACGCCGGATTCTCGACCGCCGAGGAGTCCAACGCATTCTACCGCCGCAACCTCGCCGCCGGACAGAAAGGTCTGTCGGTGGCCTTCGACCTGGCAACGCACCGCGGTTACGACGCCGACCATCCGCGCGTGGTGGGCGACGTGGGCAAGGCCGGCGTGTCGATCTGCTCGGTGGAGGACATGAAGGTGCTCTTCAACGGCATTCCGCTCGACCGGATGTCGGTGTCGATGACCATGAACGGCGCCGTGCTGCCGATCCTGGCCTTCTACATCGTGACGGGCTTGGAGCAGGGCTGCACGCTCGACCAGCTGGCCGGTACGATCCAGAACGACATCCTCAAGGAGTTCATGGTGCGCAACACCTATATATATCCGCCCGAGTTCTCGATGCGGATCATCGCCGACATCTTCGAGTACACCTCGAAGAACATGCCCAAGTTCAACTCGATCTCGATTTCGGGTTACCACATGCAGGAGGCGGGCGCCACGAACGACATCGAGCTGGCCTACACGCTGGCCGACGGTCTGGAGTACCTGCGCGCCGGCGTCAACGCAGGCATGTCGATCGACGCCTTCGCACCGCGTCTGTCGTTCTTCTGGGCCATCGGCATGAACCACTTCATGGAGATCGCCAAGATGCGCGCCGCGCGTATGCTGTGGGCCAAGATCGTTAAACAGTTCAACCCCAAGAACCCCAAGTCGCTGGCGCTGCGCACCCACTCGCAGACCTCGGGCTGGTCGCTCACCGAGCAGGACCCGTTCAACAACGTGGCCCGCACAGCCATCGAGGCCATGGGCGCCGCGCTGGGACACACCCAGTCGCTGCACACCAACGCCTTGGACGAGGCGATCGCCCTGCCGACCGACTTCTCGGCGCGTATTGCGCGTAACACGCAGATCTACATTCAGGAGGAGACCAACATCTGCCGCGAGGTCGACCCGTGGGCAGGTTCCTACTACATCGAGACGCTGACCAACGAGATCGCCCACAAAGCCTGGGAGCGCATCGAGGAGGTCGAGAAGCTGGGCGGTATGGCCAAGGCCATCGAGACCGGCATTCCGAAGATGCGCATCGAGGAGGCGTCGGCCCGCAAGCAGGCCCGCATCGACTCCGGCGAGGAGAAGATCATCGGCATCAACGAATACCGTCTGGAGAAGGAGGCCCCGATCGACATTCTCGCCGTGGACAACACGGCCGTGCGCGAGAGCCAGATCAAGCGGCTCAAGGAGCTGCGCGCCAACCGCGACGAAGCTGCCGTGAAGAAGGCGCTGGCCGCCATCACCGAGTGCGTGAAGACCAAGCAGGGCAACCTGCTCGAACTGGCCGTCGAGGCCGCCAAGGTCCGCGCCTCGCTGGGCGAAATCTCCGACGCCTGCGAAGTGGTCGTAGGCCGCTACAAAGCTGTTATCCGTTCCATTTCAGGTGTATACTCTTCAGAAGTGAAAAACGACAAATCCTTCGAGCGCGCCAAGGAGCTGTGCGCCGAATTCGCCAAGAAAGAGGGCCGTCAGCCGCGCGTGATGATCGCCAAGCTCGGCCAGGACGGACACGACCGCGGCGCCAAGGTGGTCGCTACGGGTTATGCCGACATCGGCTTCGACGTCGACATGGGTCCGCTGTTCCAGACTCCGGAGGAGGCCGCCAAGCAGGCCGTCGAAAACGACGTGCACGTAGTCGGCGTATCGTCGCTGGCCGCCGGCCACCTGACGCTCGTGCCGCAGATCATCGCCGAGTTGAAGAAGCTGGGCCGCGAGGACATCATCGTCATCGTCGGCGGCGTGATCCCCGCGCAGGACTACGATGAACTCTACCGCGACGGCGCCGCCGCCATCTTCGGCCCCGGTACGCCGATCGCCACGGCAGCCATCAAGATCCTCGAAATCCTGCTCGCCGAGTAAATTCCCGGCTCCGACAAGAGAAACGCCGCGGTCGCAAGACCGGGGCGTTTTTTGTTCCGGAGCACTTCGGGAGGGACTTTTTTCACCCGCCAAAGACCGGAACGGGAGTTTTTGCATTATCTTTACGACTGAAATACACAAATTCATTCATTCCAACGTTCCATTCGCATGAAGAAAACCCTCATTCTGTTGCTTGCCTGCTGTGCCTGCATCCGGTCGCAGGCGCAGACTCCGGAGGCAGCCGCCGCACCGGAACCCTCCGTAACCCGGACCGACAGCACCCTGACATTCCCCGAACCTGAATTCATCGGCCAGGCATTGGCTATCCGGCCCGACAACAGAACCGAGCAGCTCGTTCAGGAGAGCCTGGCTCCCCGCCACCGTTCGTCCACCGGGCAGAAACTGTTCGGCATCGGAAAGAACCACATCGACGAAATGACGCTGAAAGGCGCGCAGTCCCCCGTCCGGCTCCGGAAGAGCGACGGCATCGCCTTTATCATCCGCGTTCCGGACAACCTGATCGACCCGATGTCGGTGATCAGCGTCTTCCGGTTCAAGGTCAAGAAGAAGATGCGGATCGCCGAATACGCGTCGGTCGGAACCTTCGGCGACCAGCAGCGCAACACGCTGGAACGGCAGCCCTTCACCTCGCGCCGGTTCGGAAGCAGCTCCTACCTCATCATCTTGAAAGGCGTCGAGACCGGAGAATACGGCATCACGGTCGATGCGCTGGGCAGTCTCAACGTTTCGACATTCGGGGTGGACGAATAAACCCGCGTTCCATGACAAACAATCCCCGCAACCTCGGTTGCGGGGATTGTTCTTTCGGCAGCCGGCAATGGGATCACAGGCAGGCCTCCAGAATCCGGCGGGCCATGGCGCCGTCGACGTTCTGCGCCTCGCCGAACCGATCGCCCGCAGCCGTGAAGCGGCGTTCGATCTCGGCGATGGTCTCTTCGCCGATACCCTCCTCCGAAAGGCGTGTCGAGAGGCCCAGCGAACGGAAGAACGCCTCGTTGGCCGCAATCGTGCGGTCGATGCGCTCCTCCTCCGAACCGCCGGCAATGCCCCAGATACGCTCGCCGTATTGCAGCAGTTTGCCGCGTTTCTGCCCGCGCAGCACGCGCAGCGTACCGTTGATGACAATGGCCAGCGTCGCGCCGTGCGTCAAGCCGTGCAGCGCCGTCAGCTCGTGGCCGATCATGTGCGTCGCCCAGTCCTGCGTCACGCCCATACGGATCATGTCGTTCAGGGCCAGCGTCGCCGAAAGCATGTATTCCGACATCGTGTCGTAATCGCGCTCGTCCGCCAGCGCTTTGGGAGCGATTTCGACCACCGTATGCAGGATGCCTTCGGCCCAGCGGTCCATCAGCCGCGACTGATGGGGCGTAGTCATATACTGCTCCAGCACATGCACGAAAGTATCCGCAAGTCCGCAGGCTACCTGACGCTTCGGCAGCGAATAGAGCGTCTCGGGATCGAGGATCGAGAAGACCGGATAATCGCCGTAGAAAGCATATTTTTCCTTGGTCTCGTAGCGCGAAATGACCGCCCCGGAGTTCATCTCGGAACCCGTGGCCGACATGGTGAGGACCGTAGCCAGCGGCACGGTCTTGCCGGCCTGCCCCTTGAGCACAATGTCCCATGCATCGCCGTCGTAGAGAAGGCCCGCAGCGATGAGTTTCGTACCGTCGATGACCGACCCGCCGCCGACAGCCAGCAGGAAGTCCACCTTCCGCTCTTTGCCCAGCGCAATGGCTTCGCGCAGAGTCTCGACCGACGGATTCGCCTCGATGCCCCAGAACTCGACCAGATCGCGGCCTTCGAGTGCGGCGACGACCTGATCGTAGACACCGTTACGCTTGACGCTTCCGCCGCCGAAGGTCAGCATGATGCGTTTTCCGGCGGGAATGAGCTTCGGCAGACGGGCGATCTGGCCCTTGCCGAAAACCAGTTTGGTAGGATTGTGATAGATGAAGTTGTTCATGGCGAATATTTATTTATCCTATTACGAAGAGAATGAATGACCGGACGGCGCCGAAACCGGATTGCACCTGGTTTGGCAGGGCCTCCGGCTGTTAAAAGAGCCGTTACGCCTCTAAAGATACGAAAAAAGCCGGACTGCGCAGAGAATTCTCCGCTAATTTTCAATCTTTGCGGTGAGAGCTGCCGGTTTGTGCTTAAACGAAGCAGAGCGCGGATGGGTGTACCGGAGTACGTCCCATTCGCGCCCTGCGGGAGCAAGTGCAAAGATGCACCGTAAAATCAATCGTTTAGAAGTACTTGCCGCGCAGGTCCTGAATCTTGGCCATCTGCTGGATAGCCGGGATGGCGAACTGCTGGGCCATGCCCTCGGCCATGGCCTGGGCGCGAACTTTCTCGCCTTCGGCGGTCTGCTTGTCGTCGGTCTTGACATCCCCGACCTCGAAGACATAGACGCCCGAAAGTCCCTTCACGGGAGCCGACAGGGCACCCTTCTCGGCCGATGCGATGGCGCCCACCAGACGAGGCTCCATGCCCACGCCGTTCACGTAGAACGAACCGAAAGTCACATCGGAGAAGTCCTCCACCTCCGAACCGAGACTTGCAGCCTGCTCGGCGAGGGTCGAACCCGAAAGGTTCTTGACGATATAATCGTATTTTTTGTCGCGAAGAAGCTGCGAACGGATCTGGGCCGAAACCTTATTCAGCGGTGCGTACTCGTTGTCGTCGATCTCGGTCAGCGTGGCAATCACGTAGTCCTTGCCCACATTGAAAATCGCCGAAAGGTCGCCCTCCTTCGCTCCGTAGGCCCAGCGGGCCACCTCGCGCGAATCCTCAAGGCCGCGGATCGTACGGTCGCCCTGGGCAATCGCAGCCACGCGGGGCGTCACGGCAGCCGTCGAAGCGGCATCTGCGAATGCGGCGGCCGAACCCTTGGCGTTGACCATGAACGAACCGGCCTGGTTGTGCACGTCGCGGCGCGTGGCGGCCGAAGCCTCCACGGGATAGGTGATCGTAGCCACCTGCACGTGTTTCGAAGGTTTGTCGGCACGGTATACCTGCATCAGCTGGATGGCGTCGCCCGAAGCGATCTTCACGATGTCGCCCTGTCTGGCATTGGCCAAAGCGGCGGCGAACTCGCCCGTGAAGGCCGAGAAAGGCAGCACTCCCACTTCACCGCCGTTGGCGGCCGTAGCGTCGTAAACCGAATAACGGGCAGCGGTCTGCGCGAAATCGGCTCCCTTCTTCAGCACCGTCAGCAGGCTGTCGGCAAGCGCCTCCTGCGTATAGGGCAGCACGATGTGGCGTACGCCCACCGAGTCGGGAACCATCTTCGAATCGAGCACGCGGGACATCGTCCACTCGTTGTTCTTCAGCACGGGACCGTACATTTCGCCCGCCATCAGCGCCTTGGCCTCCTCGTCGGAAAGCTGTGCGGCGGAAACGTAGCTGTCGGCGATCTTGCCGTTGCGGTTGGCGCGGACGAAGGTCTTCACCTCCTCGGCGGCGGCGAACTCCCGGCCCACCTCCGTCACGCTCTTCTCAAGCGCCAGCAGGTCGTCGTCCGTGGGGGAGACCTCGAATACGACATACGAAATCGTACGCGACGGGGTCTGCTTGAACTGGTTCTTATGGCTGTTGTAGTAAGCCTTCACATCACCCGACGACACCTTGACGAGCGAATCGGGAACGGCCGAGAACTTCTTGCCGGCCCACTTGCCCGAGAAAGACTTGTTGGCGGCCTCGACACCGCGGGCGACCTCCAGCGAATTGACGTAAACGCCGCCCTTCACCAGTCCGAAGTACTTCTGCACCTCGCGCTCCAGACGGGCCTGCTCGTTGAGCTGCGCCCAGGCATTGGCCGCCTCGGGGTTGGTCTCGGCCTGCGCGAGGAACTGGCTGATGGCAGCCACGCTGTACTCGCCCGTGCGGGGATCGGCGAAAGCGTTGTAGAAAGCCTGCGAAGGATGCTGTCCGCTGACCATCGCCAGACGCTCCGGCTCGGTGACGCGAAGTCCCATCCGGTCGAAACCGGGCGTCAGCACGTGCTTGGCGATCAGCGCCTGCCAGGCGGCATTGGCCAGCATGGCCGACTGCTGCTCGTCGCTCTCCTGCATGTTGTTCTGCGACTTGATTGTCTCGTACTGGTCGTAGTACTCCGAATAGTTGATCTTCTCGCCGTCGATCACACCGACACGCGGGTCGTTGCCCGAGAAGCCCATTTCAGTCTTCAGAGAGAGGATGAATGCCAAGAGGGCCAGTGCGATGATGATCGAAAGCACGATGCCGAACTTGGTTCGTAAAGTGTTTAAACTTGCCATATAAATTGTTAATTATTCGTATTGTTTCGAATTATCAGTCAAAGGTAGTAAAATTAATTGTAAAAAGAACAGAATAAAAGTAAAAATATACGCACACTTCGCCCCCGTAATCCCCGCCGGGGCGGGAATTTACCGGAAAGGCGGCGGAATCCGGCCCACGCTACAATTTCTTCACCCGCGCCAGTTCGATGCGCGAACGCGTCGTACGGAGAATCCGCAATTGCAGGCCGCCGATGAAAACCGTCTCCCCGGCGGTGGGAATACCCTCGTAATTGAAGATGATGAAACCGGCCAGCGTGTCGTATTCCTTGCTCTCCTCGATGCCGAGGTTGTATTTTTCATTCAGGTATTTCACCTCCAGGCGGCACGAGAGAACATACTCGTCGGGGCCGACCTGCTTTTCGGTGAGGTCCGGAATGTCGTGCTCGTCCTCGATCTCGCCGAAAATCTGCTCCAGCACGTCTTCGAGCGAAATGACGCCCGCCGTGCCGCCGAATTCGTCGATCACAACGGCGATGTTCGAACGGTGCTTGATAAAATTCTCCAGCATCAGCTGCAAAGGCATGGTCTCGGGCACGAAATTGACCTCCATCATCACGTCGGCGATCTGCCGGGGCCGCGTGAAAAGGCTTTTCGAATTGACGTAGCCCACGATGTTGTCGATCGACTTGCGCCAGACGAAGATACGCGAATATTTCGAGTCGACGAAACGCGCCGTGAGCTGTTCGATCGAGGTGTCGTCGATGTCCACGGCCTCGACGTCCACACGCGGAACCATGCAGTCCCTGACGCGCAGGTCGGCGAAATCCAGCGCGTTCTGGAAGAGTTTCAGCTCGTTGTCCGGTTCCGAATGCTGCTCCGGGCTGTTCGAGTCGAGCAGCGCCGCAAGGTCCTCGCGGTCGAAACTCGGAGTGATGTTCCGCTCCTCGACGCGGCGGCCCAGAAGGTGCAGAATGCCGTGGGAAAGCAGCGTCGTGAAACGCGCCACCGGATAGAGGACGATGTAGAAAAAATAGATCACCGGCGCCAGCGCGCGGTAATAGAAATTGGGATTGTTCCTGAAAATCGACTTAGGGAGAAACTCGGCGAAGAAGATGATGATGACCGTCGAAACGGCGGTGTCCACGGCGACCGAGCCGCTCCGGGCGAGCTGCTCCCACCCCAGCGAGGCATAGATGCTGCGCAGAAGCAGCGACATCGCCAGCGAATAGACGACCAGTGCGATGTTGTTGCCCACGAGGATCGTGGTGATATACTGCCCCGGATGGCGGGCGAAAACCTCGGCAATCTGGTCGAACATGCGGTTCTGCTTGCGGTCGATCTCCAGCTTGAGACGGTTCTTGCTCGTAAAGGCAATCTCCATCCCCGAGAAAAAAGCCGACAGCAACAGCATTACGACAATCAGGACGACGGTGGTGAGCATCGCTTTCAGTTTTTGAGTTTGGGTTCGACGGAAACCTGCTCCTCCCGGGAGCCGTCCAGCATTTTCAGCGGCCGGCGCTCAACTTCCGCCTCGGGTCTTCCGACCTGCCTTTCAGCCGGTCCGGCGGGAATCTCCCGGGCCGGAGCGGCCACAGGCCCATCAGCGGCCCTCCCGGATTCGGGCGTCCGGACGGCGGACCGGCTGTCGGAGGGCCGGCTGTCGGAGGGTTTCGGAACCGGGCGCACGGACGTGGAATCCGTGGCCGCAGAGTCGGCGCTCTGCTTCATCTCGACCTCCATACGGCCCTTCATGCGGCGAAAACGCCAGTCCTTGAACTCCTCGTCCGATTCGAAACCTTCGCCGATGAAGACATCGCGGCCGTTGTTCTGCACGATCTTCGAATCGACGTTCGAATAGATTTTCTTGGTCCGCGCATTCCAGAACAACTGCTGGGTGTAGAGGGTTTTGCCGTCGGATTTCTCGACGACGACGTTGCCCTTGGCCTCCCACAGTTCGCGGTTCTCGTAATAGATGGCGTAGTTGGCCGTCAGCACGGCGTCCACCGTGGTCAGCGAATCGTTCTGGTAGGTAGTGATCTTCACGCCCTTGCGGAATTCGCGGTAAGGTTCGCGGGCCAGCGAATAACCTTCGAGCAGCGGCGTGACGAAATGGTACGACCGGCGGCCGTTCTGCGACATCACGACCGAAAGGTCCTCGCTGTATTCGGTCATTATCGTCTCCTCGGAAGCCGAAGCGCGGCCCGCATCCTTGTCCGCACACGAGAATAGCAAGATAGCACTCCCCGTCACGGAGAGTGCTACCCTGATCGTTCTTGTCATGCGTTTTCCCATCGAAGCCTGTCGGGAGCGTGTTTTTTAGCGGGCACGGACGGTGGTGGTGATACCGGCGGCCGTTCCGCAGGTTACCGTATAGCGCGCACCCTCCTGCAACTCGTTGAAGAAGCACTCCTCCGAACTGGGGAAAACCGAACGGAACTTGCCGAGGGAACTCTTGGCGTGCTCCATGTACTCCGAATCGGCCGGGAGCAGTTCGACCGCCTTGGCCATCGTATCGTAAGCGGCCCAATAGGTCGCCAGACCGGCGAAACCGCCGCACAAACCTGCCGACGAAGCATAGCACTGCGCCAGGATGAAGTACGGAACGCCGTCCTCGGGGTCCAGGTCGCGGGCCTGGCGCGCAGCGGCGGCAGCGCCCGGAATGTCGTTGGACACGAGACCCACCAGCGCGATGCGCACGAGCAGTTTCTGACGCTCGGCGGGGTCTTTCTCGACATCCAGCGCCTCGTTCAGGTAGGTCTTCGCCTTTGCATAGTCCTTCTTGTTCTGGAAAGCCTGGGCCAGGAACATGGCCGTCTCCGACGAAGGCTTCACCTGATAGTATTTCTCGGCGATCGAAAAGTAGAAATCACCGTCGCACTTGGCGCGCGACATCAGAGCCACGGCCTGCGAAAGCAGCGCCTCGTCGTCGGGAGCGGCGGCCAGCTTGCCCTTGAAGAGTCTTTCGAGATTCTCGCAGCTTGCGGCGCCGCTCAATCCGAACGCAGCGTCGAACTGGCTCTTGTACTCGGCGGCAGCGGGGTTCTTCTCGAAGAACGGCGTCAGACGGTCGTACTCGGCGATGATCTCGTCGGGCATCACCTCGTCGGTATTCCTGTAATCGTCGCAGAGGTTCGAGAAATAGGCCACGACGGTCTCGGGATCGGTGTTGTCGCCGCCGGCCTCGATGGCTGCGCGGAACGCTTCGCGGATACCCTTGCGGTCGGCGGGTTTGTACATCAGATACTCACGGGCCTTGCGGTCGAGGATATAGGGCGTGCCGTACTTGGGATGGTCGCCGAAATACTCGTTGCGCAGGTCGTAAACGATCATCAACGAGTCGGTGTAGGTGTTTTTCTCGGCGATGCTCTTGGCGCGCGCGATCTTGTTCTTATAAAGCGTGATGCCGCGCACGAAGGTATTCTGCGAAGCCTTCGGACATTTGTCGAGCAGCTCCTTGAGGTAATGCGCGGCAGCGTTGTAGTCCTTGTTGTCGAGCGACTCCTTGAGGAAGTTGCTGTTCAGAATGTTCTGCTCCCGCTCCTGAGGAGTGTCACCCCAGACCGCGTACTTCGGATCACTGAAATCTTGCTGTGCCATCGCTGCGACTGCAAAAAGCGCACACGCAGCAGAAAGCAGGAATTTAACGTTTTTCATCGGTCAGATTAATTTTTGTGTTTCTATCTTTTATTTTTGCTTGCCTGTCACATCAATCGAACTTGGAGCGCATGAACCAATATTCGCCGTTCTCCATCTGTCCCGCGAAGAGCGTGAAGCCGATCGCAAACTTGAAATACTGCTGCCGGACCAGCCCCAGGCGGTCGGCGATGTTGTAACCGCGGCGACCGTACTCGACGCCGATGTCGATGGCCGAGAAGGCGCCGCGCCTCACCGGGATGCCGATGCCCGCCGTCACGGCGTACTGCGCGAGCTTGTCCCCGTTGAACGTCTGGTTGTAGGCCCCGTAGCGGAAACCCGCGCGGTAGGACCAGCGTTTGAGGAAGTGACGCGCATCGTAACGGTTCGGGGTGTATTCCACACCCATCTTGATCGTGCTCGTATTGGTGTAGGCCACCTTGTATTCCGTCTTGTTCTCCCCGCTGCCGCTGGTTCCCGTCATCTCGTAGCCCGAGTTGCGGCCGCCCCAGTTCTGGAACACATAATCCACGCCGACGGCCCACCTGCCGGTCTGGTAATAGGCCCCCACGGCCAGCTGCCGGGGCAGCACCAGCTTCAGGTGCGTCGTATCGCCCTTGACGACCGTGTTGTACAGGTCGCCGATATAGAGTTTTTTCGTCACCTCCGGGTTCAGGTCGCCGCCGAAGTCGTACGTCGCGCCGAAGGTCAGGATGCGCTTCGCGTTCAGAATCGCGTTCCACTGCACGCCGACCTGCCCCTTGATGCTCGAAATGCTGTAATTGTCCTGCCCCACCGTCGAGGTGAAGGTTCCCTCGCCCGTAATGGCGGTCGGGGTCATCACGAACGTACGGTCGATGTCGCCCCAGTAATACTGTGCGGCGATACCCACCGAAAAATTCTTGAACGGCTCCCAGCCCAGGCCGACCTTGACCTCCGTCACGTCGCCCTCGCCCTGGTAGTTGTACTGAATATTGCCGACGTTGGCGTAAATGGGGTCTTCGGGATCGTATTCGTGGTAATACTTGGTCCTGTAACCCACCGAACTGTAAGGCGTGAGGCTGAAACCGAGCCCCAGCCGCTTCGCCACCGGCATCTGGAAAGCGATGTCGTGAAAGTTGAACGTGTTGTAGGCCGTCCGTTTCCCGACGCCTCCGACCGTCTGGGCGTTGTAGTAGTTCTGCCCCTCCAACCCGAAGTTGAAAAGGAAAGTCTTCTGCGGAGCCGCGCTGTAAGCCGCGGGGTTGAGCAGGTTGACCGTACTCACCGAACGCATGGCCACACCCGCACCGCCCATCGAGCGCATCTGCAACGTACCGGGGGTATTCTGTTCGCCGATGCCGTACATCGTATAGGGCGAGAATGCGTTAATACTGCTTGTCTGGGC
>CDYZ01036384.1_pt1 | contig 11353 bp, 8 predicted proteins | sample 554921 | NCBI WGS metagenome assembly CDYZ01 (sample SAMEA3182058, study PRJEB8094) | gut metagenome | biome: human; feature: gut; material: Stool; isolation source: human stools | place: Canada | collected 2012-11-26 | reverse complement strand
GGTGGGGTTTGGGGAGGGGAGGAGGGACCTTTCTCCAGAAAGGTCCCTCCTCCCCTCCCCAATTCTCTCACTGCCTACTGCGCCGTCGTCACCGCGGGCTCGTGATGGCGGCGGAGGGACTCGATAAGGGAGGGGCAGTCGCTCTTGTCCCAAATGGCGTCCTCGGGCGCGTCGAGGGCAATGGGGAGCACCTCGTCCACATGGTCCACGAGCTCGATGCGCAGCGTCTGGAGGATCTCGTCAGGCACTTCCTTGAGATCCTTGGCGTTGTCGCGCGGGATGATCACGGTCGCCATCTCGGCGCGGCTGGCGGCGAGAAGCTTTTCACGCAGGCCGCCGATGGGCAGCACACGCCCGCGCAGGGTGACTTCGCCGGTCATGGCCACGTCATGCCGCACGGGGATGCCGAGCAGGGCGGAAACGAGGCTCGTGGTGATGGCGGTGCCCGCCGAGGGGCCGTCCTTGGGGGTCGCGCCTTCGGGGAAGTGCGTGTGGATGTCGATCTCGCTGTGGAAATCGGGCTTGAGCCCCAGCGCCGCGGCCCGGGAACGTACATAAGAAAGCGCCGCCTTCGCGGACTCGCTCATGACTTCGCCGATCTTGCCGGTGGTGGCCACATTCCCCTTGCCGGGCATGATCACCGTTTCCACATTGAGCAGCACGCCGCCCACGCCCGTATAGGCCAGACCGTTGACCACGCCGACCTTGGGGGACTTTTCATTCTCGTCCATGCGGTACTTCTTCACGCCGAGATAGGTTTCCAGAGCCTCCGGCGTAATGGTCACGCACTGGTCGAGGTTGTCCTCTTCCACCAGCTTGATCGCGGTTTTGCGGCACAGTGCGCCGATTTCGCGTTCAAGGCTGCGGACCCCGGCCTCGCGCGTGTAGGAACGGATGACCTCGGTGAGCGTCTCCTCGGGCAGGGAGATGTTCCCGGGCTTGAGGCCATGCTCCTTGATCTGGCGCGGCAGGAGGAAGTCACGGGCGATGTGCTTTTTCTCTACTTCGAGATAGCTGGAAAGCTCAATGATTTCCATACGGTCCTGAAGCGGAGCGGGAATATTGTGCAGCGAGTTCGCCGTGGTGATGAAGAACACCTTCGACAGGTCGTAGTCGATGTCGAGATAGTGGTCGTTGAAGGTCTTGTTCTGCTCGGGGTCGAGTACCTCCAGCAGGGCGGACGCGGGATCGCCCCGGTAATCGGAGCTCATCTTGTCGATTTCATCAAGGCAGAACAACGGGTTGCTGGACTTGGCGCGTTTGAGGGCCATGATGATCTTGCCGGGCATGGCTCCCACGTAGGTGCGCCGGTGGCCTCGGATTTCGGCTTCGTCGCGCACCCCGCCGAGGGACAGGCGCACGTATTCGCGCCCCGTGGCCGTGGCGACGGAGCGGGCCAGCGAGGTCTTGCCCACGCCGGGAGGCCCTACGAGGCAGAGGATGGGGCCTTTGAGCGCGTTGGTGAGCTTCTGGACGGCGAGGAACTCAAGGATGCGCTGCTTGGGCTTCTCAAGGCCGAAATGGTCGGCGTCGAGGATGGCGCGGGCCTCGGGAATGTCGATGCTGGTTTCCCGCATGTCGTTCCACGGCAGTTCCAGAATCCAGTCCACATAGTTGCGGACGATGGCGTATTCGGCGGAGGCCGGGGCCATCATGCGCAGCTTCTTGAGCTCGGACATGCCTTTTTCCCGGGCTTCCTCAGGCATGTTCTTGGCCTTGAGCATCTGCTCAAGCTCCGCGATCTCGGCCTGCGGATCGTCTTCGCGGCCCATTTCCTTGTTGATGGCCTTGATCTGCTCGGAAAGATAGTATTCCCGCTGGTTTTTATCCATCTGGTCTTTGACGCGGCTCTTGATGCGCCGTTCCATCGAGACCCGTTCCATCTCGGTATTCAGGAACTCGTAAACCTTTTCAAGGCGCTGTCCTGGATCGGCCAGCTCCAGCGCTTCCTGTTTTTTGGGGTATTCGATTTTGAGCAGGGGCAGGATGGTGTCGGCGAGCTGTCCGGGATCGCGCAGGGCGGAGACGGCGGAAAGGATCTCCGGAGTGAGTTTTTTGTTGGTATGGGCGTATTCCGCGAGGATTTCCTTTGTGGCCCGTACCAGCGCTTCGGTTTCCGGGCCGTCATTGCGCATGATGGGCAACGGCGTGACCACGACCTTGGGGAAGGCATCCGTCCCGAACGGGTTTTCCTGATCTTCGGGCGTCAGAGGCCGCCAGCTGATGCGGTACAGGCCCTCGAAGAGCACCTTGATCGGGCCTTCAGGCAGCCTCATGTACTGGAGCACGCGCCCGACCACGCCAACGGCATAGAGATCCGCCGGATCGGGCTTTTCCAGTTCGGGTTCGCGCTGCGTCACGAGGCAGATGCGCTTGCCGTAGTCGTTCACGGCGCTTTCGATGGCCTTGATCGAGGCTTCGCGGCCCACGAGGAGGGGCATGATCGAGTGCGGCGACATGACCACCTCCCGTAAGGGCATGAGCGGAAGCTCGAATCCCTCCAGTGTTGCATTGCTGGTGATGGCGTCGTTCGTTTCGTTCATGCTCGCTCCTTTAGAAGGTACGGAACCGGGGGAGGGGAGAAGGAAGCCTTCTGAAGAAGGGATTCCTTCTCCCCTCCCCCGGTTCCCCTCCTCTCATCTTCCCAAGGCTTTTATAACGGCCCCCAGCCCGGCTTCGTATGCCGCGACGGGCCGTATGGAAATTTTCATATTGCAAAGGGAAACGCCTGCCGCGTTTCCTCCCCACCGGTCGAAAGTCTTTGGAGGGATTGGGGGTGCGGGGGAAGGGGAACCTTTCTTCAGAAAGGTTCCCCTTCCCCCGCATTCTCCCTTACCACAAACCTTACGAAGCGATGTGCGCTTCGGTGTCGTAGATGTACAGCGGCGGGGCCTTCTTTTCGATGACCGCGTCGTTGATCACGCACTCCTTCACGCCGGGCATGGAGGGAAGCTGATACATGATGTCGAGCATGACGCTTTCCATGACGTTGCGCAGGCCGCGCGCGCCGGTCTTGCGCTCGATGGCCCTGTGGGCGATGGCACGCAGGGCGTCGGAGGTGAAGCGCAGGGTCACGTTGTCGAGCTCGAACAGCTTCTGGTACTGCCGGGTGAGGGCGTTCTTGGGCTCGGTCAGGATACGGACGAGGTCGTCCTCGCCGAGATCGTCCACGTGCGTCAGGACCGGGATACGGCCCACGAATTCGGGGATGAGCCCGAACTGCACGAGGTCGGCGGGATGCACCTGTTCGAGGAGCTCGCCGAGGGTGCGCTCCTTTTTGGTCTCCACCTTGGCCCCGAAGCCCATGCTGCCGCCGCGCATACGCTGCTCGACGATCTTGTCCAGACCGATGAACGCCCCGCCCACGATGAACAGGATGTTCGAGGTGTCCATGCGGATGAATTCCTGCTGTGGGTGCTTGCGGCCGCCTTTGGGAGGGATGTTGGCTTCCGTGCCTTCGATGATCTTGAGCAGCGCCTGCTGGACGCCTTCGCCGGACACGTCGCGGGTGATGGACGGCCCGTCTGCCTTACGGGAGATCTTGTCGATTTCGTCGATGTAGATGATCCCCTTGCGGGCCGCTTCAAGGTCGTAGTCGGCATTTTGAAGCAACTGGACCAGAATGTTTTCCACGTCTTCGCCCACATACCCGGCCTCGGTCAGCGTGGTGGCGTCCGCGATGGCGAACGGCACGCGCAGGACGCGGGCCAGCGTCTTGGCGAGGAGCGTCTTGCCGCTCCCGGAGGGGCCGACAAGCAGGATGTTGCTCTTTTCGAGCTCCACACCGTCGTCGCCCTTGAGGGCGTCGGCGTAAAAGACGCGCTTGTAGTGGTTGTGCACCGCCACGGCGAGGATCTTTTTGGCCTCGTCCTGCCCGATGACGTATTCGTCGAGGCGGGCCTTGATTTCCTGCGGGGTGAGCAGGCGTTCGTCTTCGCGGACCTGCTCGATGGCGTTCTGGGCCATCATTTCGTTGCAGGTGGCGATGCACTCGTCGCAGATGTGCACGCCGTCCGGCCCGGAGACGAGCTGGTTCGCCTGCGTTTCGGTTTTGCCGCAGAAAGAGCAGCGGGGTTCGTTCGGGGGAGTGGTATTGGGCATCTCTCTTCCTATTCGGACTTTTCGGCGAGGAGGTCACGGCGGGAGGCGAGAACCTTGTCCACCAGACCATAGGCCTGCGCCATTTCGGCGGTCATGAAGTTGTCGCGTTCGGTATCCTGGGCGATCTTTTCGATGGGCTGGCCGGTATGCTTCGCCAGCAGCCCGTTGAGGGTCTCGCGCATACGCAGGATCTCGCGGGCATGGATGTCGATGTCGGTGGCCTGTCCCTGGAATCCGCCGAGGGGCTGGTGGATCATCACCTGGCTGTTGGGCAGGGCGTAGCGCATACCCTTCTGGCCCGCGCTGAGGAGGAAGGCTCCCATGCTGGCGGCGCGGCCCATGCACACGGTGGCGATGGGCGGGGTGATGTAGTTCATGGTATCGTAGATGGCCATGCCCGCCGTGACGGAGCCGCCGGGGCTGTTGATGTAGAGATAAATCTCTTTTTCCGGGTCCTGCGATTCGAGGAAAAGCAGCTGGGCGCAGATGAGGGACGCCACCGCGTCGTTGACCTCGGAGCCGAGGAGCACGATGCGGTCTTTCAGCAGGCGGGAAAAAATATCATAAGCGCGTTCGGTGCGGCCCGACGTTTCGACGACGATGGGCACCGTCATATCAAGAATATCTTGCATACTGTCTCCATATGATAATTGGGCATCAGGGCTTTCCCCGTCAGATAAGCACGATTGCGCCGTTGTCTCGGGATGAAGCCATAAAAACGGGAAATAGCACAGGGCCCCCATACAATAAAGAGGGGAGTGCGGACACTCCCCTCTCCTTATTTTTCCCAAAAAGCGGGCGGAAAACGGACTAGTCCGCGTTCTTGGGCTCGCTCAGGCTCACGGCGGGGACTTCGTTGATCTTCGCCTTGCTGTAGACCATTTCCAGGGCCTTGTCAGCGAGGATGCGGTCGCGCAGTTCATAGATCAGGCCGCTCTTGTGATAGGCTTCGCTGACCTTCTTATAGTCCTGCTGGGCGCGCATGGCCATGCCGTAGATGGCCATTTCCACTTCCTGATCGTTGACGGTGATGTTTTCCTTCTGGGCGAGGGCCATCAGGAACACCTGGGGACGCAGGGTTTCGAGGGCTTCCTTCTTGGCTTCTTCGCGCTTTTCTTCCTGAGCCTGGTCCTTGCGGAGGTCGTCGAGGCCCATGCGCTGGAGCTTCATGGCCTGTTCCTGCACCACGCGCTCGACGCGGGCGTTCAGCATGGAATCGGGGATTTCGAAAGAAACCTTTTCAAGGAGGCCGTCGATGAGCTTCTTCATGGCTTCGCTGCGGGCGGCCTGAGCCTTCGTGGCGGAAACGTGCTCGACGATGGAGGCCTTCATCTTTTCCAGGCTTTCCTGGCCGACCTTCTGAGCGAACTCCTCGTTCACTTCGGGCTTCTGGCTGGTCTGGATCTTGTTCACCTTGATGGTGAAGATGACGGTCTTGCCGGCCAGCGGCTTGTGGGGGTAGTCGGCGGGGAAGTTCACGGGGCCGGTCTTTTCTTCGCCGACCTTGGCGGTCTTCACGAGGGCTTCGAAATCGGGGAGGGCCTGGCCCTGGCCGAGGGCCACGCCGAAGTTTTCGCCCTGCACGTCGTCGATCTTGTTGCCTTCCTCATCGGTGCCGGAGTAGTCGACATCCACGGTGTCGCCGTCCTGGGGCAGGCGATCTTCGGTCACTTCGGTAAGTTCCGCCATGCGGCCGCGGAGGTTTTCAATGATTTCGTTCACGTCGTCGTCGGACACGTCGGCCTTGGCCTGATCGACTTCGAGGCCTTCGTAGTTGGGGAACTCGATTTCGGGCAGCACGTCGAAGGTGACGTTGCACTTGAATTCGGTATCGCGGGCGAAGGCGTCATGGTTGTCCATTTCCATGCTGGAAACGGGGGTCAGGCTGGAGTCCTTGAGGGTCTTCTGGAGGAGGCCGTTGATCTCGTCCTGCGTGGCGCGGGCGTACACGTCTTCGCCGAAGCGCTTTTCCACTACGGACGCGGGGACTTTACCCTTACGGAAGCCGGGCAGGGACAGATCCTTCTGGAAGCCCTTGACGGCGGTGTTGATAGCGGCGTTCACATCATCCGCGGTCAGGGTGAAGGCGATCTTTTTCCGGGTAGGGGAAAGGTTTTCAACGACAAATTCCATGGGGATTCCCTCCTTAGGGGAGCCGACCTGCTCAAGGGCGGACGGACGAGCTTTTTATCAATCAAAACACGAAGTTTATGAATGCACCGGAAGGCTTTCTGGTGCGAGAGGGGGGAGTTGAACCCCCACGGAAATCCGCTGGATTCTAAGTCCAGTGCGTCTACCAATTCCGCCACTCTCGCCAGTCGGCACACAAAGGAGGGACTCTACTGCGAAATCCCAAAAATCGCAAGTTCCATCCTGTTCAGGTGGGGTTAGGTGGTACGGGAGAGAGCCGCCGCTTCGTCCTCATACTCCTTCAGCTTCCTGTAGAGCGTGGCGACGCCGATGCCGAGGGCGGCGGCAGCGGCCTTCTTTCCGGGCGTGTCGTCCCCGCAGCGGCGGACGGCGTCCAGAATGGCGTTGCGTTCCAGATCGCGGAGCGGGATGATCCCGCCGGGCGGGAGGGGGGCGGAGGGGGAAGGCGCGGAAGAGGGCAAGGCCCCGCGCACGGAGGCGGGGAGCATGTCAGGATGCAGGACCCCGCCGGACGGGGCCATGTTGACCATAAACTCCATCACATTCTCGAACTCGCGCACGTTGCCGGGCCACGGGTAGGCGGAGAGGGCCGCGAGCATGTCCGGGCCGAGCGACGGGACCGGCTTGTTGAACCGGGCACTGTAGCGGGCGAGGAAATGGGAGGACAACAGCTCGATGTCGCCGTGGCGATCGCGCAGGGGAGGCACCTGCAGCGGGATCACGTTCAGGCGGTAGAAGAGATCCTCGCGGAAACGGCCTTGGCGCACCGCTCCGGCAAGATCTTCGTTCGTCGCCGCGATAATACGGATATCCACCTCAATGAGCCGGTTGGAGCCAAGGCGGGTGAAGGCCCGTTCCTGCAGGACGCGGAGCAGCTTCACTTGCAGGTAGAGCGGCATGGTGCTGATTTCGTCGAGGAACAGCACGCCCTTGTGGGCCAGCTCGAATTTGCCGATGCGCCCCTTGGCGCTCGCTCCGGTGAACGCGCCGCCCGTGTAGCCGAACAGCTCGCTTTCGAGCAGGGCGTCGGGGATGGCCCCGCAGTTGATGCCGATGAAGGGCTTGTCCCGGCGGCCGCTGGCGGCGTGGATGGCCCGGGCGACGAGTTCCTTGCCGGTGCCGGATTCGCCGGTGACGAGGACCGTGGACGTGGAGCCCGCGATCTGGCGGATTTGATCTTTCAGCTGGAGCATGGCGGGCGAGCGCCCGATGAGGTTTTCGACGCCGGAAAGGGAGTCCCCGAGGGAAGAGACGCGATCCGCCATGCGCGGCAGGGACTCGAAGGTGAAGACCGTGGCAAAATGGTAGTCCGACGGCGCGAGCGGGGTCATCTGGCCCATGAGCGTGTGCTTGCGGCTCCGGGCGGTGACCACGAATTCCTCGAGATCCGAAAAGGATTCCCCGGTCCGTTTGAACTGCACGTCCGTGGGCAGGCCGTCGTCCTTGAGCCCGAGATCACGGCGGGCGATGTCGTTCAGGTAGGAAATGCCGCCCTTGGCGTTGAAGATGACGATGCCCCGGCTGTTGATTTCGAGAATCCGCAGCATGATGTCGAGGAATGACCGGGCGCGGAGCAGGTCGGCGTGGTCGTGGAGCTTGTGCAGGATGAATTCCGCGCAGCGCTCGATGAACTGGACGTACACGTCCTTGTGCCCGAGGACACGGGCGCGGTCCTCGTCGGTGGAGCAGACGAGCCCGATGACGCCGAGCACGTCGCTGCCGTCGATGATGGGCGTGCTGATGGAAAGGGTTTCGCGGCAGAGGTCGCGCCCCGGGCAGCGGGTGCAGATGAAATGCTCGCGGGGCGTCTCCATGACGAACGAGCGCCGGATGCGCATGACGTGGCGGTAGGTTTCGCCCTCGGCGCGGATGTTTTCCCCGACCCCGGAGGCATAGAGGCCCGTCCCGGCGAGGCGGTTCAGGCCCGCGTCCACGACTTCCACGTCCACGCCGACCACGCGGGCGATGAGTTCCGCATAGTCGGCCACCGTATCCCGGATGTCCAGCAGCATGGGCATTTAGGCTATCCAGATGACGTTGGCCTGACGCCCGCAGATCCCGTCCCGGCGGTAGGAGAAGAAGCTGTCCGGCATGGACGCCGTGCACAGATCGAGGCCGAAGATGCCTTCGTCCGGCAGGCCCGCCTCCAGCAGCTGATCGCGGGTCAGCCGCCAGAGGTTCATGGTCTTGTCGCGGGCGTTGAACCAGTTGGCGAAATCGGGGCCCCATTCCTTGCCGTAATTGACGAATTCCGAGCGCTGCGGCCCGAGGCTCGGGCCGCGCACGGCGAGCAGATCGCGGGCGTCGAGGCCGTAGCGCCCGCAGAAGCCCGCGATGCCGGACTGGAGGAAACGCAGGCGGTTGCCGCGCCAGCCGATGTGGAAGGCCGCGATGTGCCGCCCTTCCTTGTGCGCGACGAGGACGGGCTGGCAGTCGGCGGTCTTGATGATCAGACCGATGCCGGGTTTGTCCGTGGCAAGGCCGTCCCCTTTGGGAAAGGCGGGCGGCTCCACAAACCGCTCCAGCGGCGAGGCCGGGGGATCGAAAACGAGCGTATCGCCGTGGATCTGATCGAGTTCGGCGATTTCGGCAAGCTCAAGAGATGCGGCGAGATCCAGCCGGTTGGCCGAGACGCGCAAGGGATCGTCCCCTACCGTATAGGCGATGTTCCCGCCTCCATAGGGCCCTTCCGAAACGCCCCAGTCGCGGGTCTGGAATGCGCAGCGGACGCCCGGGGCGCCGGGAAAGGCGAAGGGGATGAAGCTCAGAGCCATATGAGTTCCTTTTCGGTAGCGTAGCCGTGCATGGGGATGTCCAGAGGCCCGGCGGGAAACGCGGCGAGCTGGAGGGAGTGGACCAGCGCGAGCCGCTTCGCGCCGCCCCAGCCGGGCAGGGCGAGCAGGCGGTCGTAGAAGCCCTTGCCGTACCCGAGGCGCGCCCCGGCGGGGCTGATGCCCACGGCGGGGACCAGAATCAGATCCGGCAGCCGGAGAGACGCATCCGTCCCGGAAGGCGGGACGAAGGTTCCGGCGGCGTCCTGCCCCCATCCCGTGCGGGGCAGGGGTACGCACGCGGGGCCGGGCTCGGAGAGGCCGAAGGCGCCGGGCGCCAGTTCATCATAGCCCCGGCACAGGACGAATTCCATGATTCCTTCGCCCGCGCTCGGCGGGAGGCAGCGGGGCAGGAGCACCTGTTTGCCTTCGGCCCACGCGCGTCTGATAATTTCATCGGTGGAGATTTCGTTCCGCACGGCGATATACATGGCGACAGTACGGGCGTCGCGCCACTCGGGGATGGCGAGGACACGCCGCTGGACGGCGGCGGAATGGCGTTCCCACTCGGCGGGGTCAAGGGCTTTACGGGCGCGTATCAGCTCGGAACGCAAGACATTTCTGTCCGGTACGGCGAGGCCGGAGGGCGTACCCGTCGCGGAAGGGGAGGTCGGGGGAAGGGACATGGCGCACCTTTGTCAAACCTGAAACAATAGGTTAGGGTACGAAAGATCAGTGAAGCGGAATCCCTTGCAGGGAAAGGCAAGCCGGTATACCCTGCAACCCCAACAGTACAAGGAAGTTGCCGACATGCCAAGCGCCCAGCCTCTTTCGTCCTTTGCGGTCCCCGCTTCCGGAACTTCCGGTGCGGCGGCCCCGTCCTCCGGGGTCCGCACATGGATCGTCATGGGCGATCTTCACGACAAGGCAGCCCGGCTTGGCGAAATCCAGGGGCTGGAAGAGGCCGACGGCATCATCGTCACCGGCGATCTGACCGTCACCGGCGGCGCGGCGCAGGCCCGTAATGTGCTTGAGAAGCTCACCCGCTATAATCCCGTCATTTACGCGCAGATCGGCAACATGGATCGCGCCGAAGTCACGGACTGGCTTGCCAAGCAGGGATGGAATACCCATTTATGCGTACGTGAGCTGGCTCCCGGCGTCGCGCTCATGGGGCTTGGCGGCTCCACGTTCACGCCGTTCGGTACGCCGAGCGAATTTCCCGAGTCCCGCTTTGCGGACTGGCTCGAACACATGTGGAGGGAGGCCCGGACGTATCGTCATGTGGTGCTTTCCGTGCATACGCCTCCGCATGACACGCTGTGCGACATCGTCGGGGACGGAATCCACGTTGGTTCCTCCGCCGTACGTGACTTCATTCTGGACGCGCAGCCTGATGTGTGCCTGTGCGGACACATCCATGAATCCCGCGCCGTGGATCGCCTCGGACGCACCGTGCTGGTCAATCCCGGCGCGTTTGCGACGGGCGGCTATGCCGTCCTGCGGCTTGCGGGGGACGACCTGTCGGTGACGCTTCACATGCTGGACTGACCGGTTCGCCCGGATCGTCGCTTCCCCGCCCGGACCGCTGGCCTGTCCGTGCGCAGGGGCATTTGTCACCGCCGGAAAAATTTTTTGGAAACCCGCGTCTTGCGGCCTTGCCCGCCCTCCGTATTCTCCGGAAAGGCTTTCTCCCGGCGAGGCCCGTATGCATGGGGCTCCTTCGGAGACGCCGAGCGAACGGCGCGTCCGAGCCCGCGATTTTTGCGGCCGCCCGCGCCAGCCGGACGGCACCCCGATACTTTTTTGTTTTTTTGAGGAAACATATGACCGATTCTGAAAAGATCGCAGCCCCGGCGGAACAGCCGGCTGCGTCCGAAAAGCCCATGTCCGCCGCTGCGGATGCCGTTGAAACCCCTTCCGAGCCCGCTCCCGAAAAGAAGCCCCGCCGCCCGCGCCGCAAGAAGCCTGCCGTGGAGCAGGCCACGCTGGAACTTTCCGCTCCGGAGAACGCCGTGCCGGCGCAACCCGTGGAGGAACAGTCCGTGTCGGCCCCGCCCGCGCCCGAGGCTCCCGCACGGAAACGCCCCGCGCCGAAGCAGTCTGCGGCGAAAACAGCCCGGAAACAGTCCGAGCAGCCGAAACAGCCTGTTGAGGCGCCTGTGGAGCCGAAGCAGCCTGAACAGCCCGTGTTGACCGAACATCCCGTTCAGATTCCCGCCGTCGCCGCTTCCGTTCTGCCCGCCGAGGCGGTTGCGTCCGCCGTTCCCGCCGTGTCCGAACCCGCCGCCGTCCCTGCCGTCGCCTCGCCGGAGGAATCCGCTGCCGCC
>CDYZ01070697.1_pt1 | contig 11569 bp, 8 predicted proteins | sample 554921 | NCBI WGS metagenome assembly CDYZ01 (sample SAMEA3182058, study PRJEB8094) | gut metagenome | biome: human; feature: gut; material: Stool; isolation source: human stools | place: Canada | collected 2012-11-26 | reverse complement strand
TGGGCGCGGATGGGCCGATTCAGCGCCGCCATAGTCAGAAGTGCGTCCGTCCGCGCGGCACAGGCCAGCGGATGTGCGTGGCGAACCTTGGCAAGCACGGAATCCAGCCGCTTCTGTTCCATGACCGGTGCAGCTTGCTCTAATACACCCTGCCAGCAGCGGCGGCAGAGCCGTTCGAGCAGCTGCGCGCGCATCAGCGCTTCGTCGTGGCTGCGCGCGCAGATCAGAACGCCGTGGTGCGCCATGAAAATCGTTCTGGCCCCGCGCGACATGGCCTCGCGCATCGCGCTTTGCAGCGTCTTTGTGCCCGGCAGGCCGTAGCCTGCCACGGTCACGCCGCCGAGCTGCTGCCGCTCCTCGCCGGTAAAGCAGCCGGGCTTGTATCCGCACAGGCCCAGCGCCGAGGCGTAGGTCTGGTGCGTGTGAATGACAAAATTGACGTCCTCAAACATCGAATAGGCGAGCGCGTGCACCGCCCGTTCGCCGGACGGCCTGCGCGGGCCGGTCCATTTGCCGGTCGCCAGATCGCACAGCGCGATATCCTCCGGCGCGATGCTGCCGTAGTCCATGCCGCTGGGCGTGACGAGATAATGTCCGCCGTCCGCGCGGGCCGAAACATTGCCCCACGTCCGGGCAACAAGCCCGTTTTCCAGCAGCTCGCGGCCCGTTTCACAGATACACGTCCGTAAAGCCTGATCGTCCATTGCTTATCCCTCCTTCAGTCTGTTCAGCAGTGCAAAATTCTTCTTATTCGACGCGTACAGCTGCCGGAATACGCGGTAATTGCGGTCATAGACCGGCTTTAAGGCCGTGTTCGGCGTGTAGCGCCCGTTGACCTTCACGTGCGAAGCAGCCTGCGTCAGATCCGGAAACAGCCCGCTTCCGACCGCCGCCAGCATCGCCGCGCCGATAGCCCCGACGTCCTTCGTGTTTTCAACTGTCTCGACCGTCCGGCCTGTAATGTCGGCCAGCATCTGACACGTCACCTTTGAAAGCGCCCCGCCGCCGACGAACCGGATGACCGGGGCCGTCTTTGTTTTCCGTTCCTCGCATTCGAGCATCCAGCGCTGGTGGAAGCAGATGCCCTCGAGAACCGCCCGCAGCATCTGCGCCTTGCCTGTCTCCAGCTGAATGTTGAAGAATATCCCGGCTGCCGCCGGGTCTTCAAACGGACAGCGGTTGCCATGCAGCCACGGGGTAAAGATCACGCCGCCGGAGCCAGGCGCGACCTGCGCAACGGTGTCAGACATATAATCATACAAACTCTCGTAGACGCTTTCCTGGCTCTCGGCCACGTCGGTCTTGGACAGATAGATATTGACCTCATCCAGCACCAGATGATCCTTGACCCATTCGAAGCACTTGCCTGCCGTCTCCATTTCGGCAAAATAATTGTATTTTCCCTTTTCCACGCCGACAATGCCCGCGATCATCGACACGAGATCGACCGCCTGATGGTCCATCACCGTTCCGACCCAGCCGGACGTGCCGGAATAGATATGCGTGCTGCCGACGGCAGTGCAGCCCGCGCCCACGCCGATGAGCGTCGCGTCCCCGCCGCCTCCGTAGACCCTTGTGCCGGGACAGAGGCCGAGCTCCCGCGCGGCCTGCTCCGTCAGAAGCCCCGCCACGTCGGTGCATTCAATGATCTTCGCCAGATGGCGCGTCTCGACGCCGTACATCCGGCAAAGCCCTTCGTTCCAGCCCTCATGACCGGGCCGCGTGTCGTAAAGGAACGTCGAATAGGCCGAGTCGCGCGTCATGACAAATTCGCCGGTCGCCCGCGCGATCAGAGATTCCTTCACGTCCAGCCATTTGTGGGCTTCTTGGAAGATCTCCGGCTCGTGCGCCTGCACCCATTTGTATTTCCAGAGCGGGTCCTTGACGCTTGTGGACGCGGCGTGCGTCGCGCGCAAAGAGCGCAGCAGCATCCCGATGTTCACACCGGAAACGCACGGCCCGTGCGTCTGGCAGGCTTTGAATTCTGCCGAAGCCCGCTGATCCATATAGCTCATCGGGCGGCGCATCGCGCGGCCATACTCGTCCACAAGCACCATGCCCTGCATCTGGGAGCAGAACGAAATGCCGGTCACCTGTGCAGGCGTTACGTCGGTCTTTTCGAACACGGTCTTCGTCGTGCGGCACATGGCGTCCCACCATTCGTCCGCGTCCTGCTCCGCGCCGCCGTCCGGCAGAATGTAAAGCCCATAGCCCGCGTATGCGCTCGCGATCAGCCGGATATCCTGTTCGGCTCCGAACAGGCAGGTCTTGACTCCGGTCGTTCCGAAGTCGTAAGCGATGAGATACTGCATACGTCTCCTTTCATCGCGCCCAGCAAAAAGCGCGTCAGCCTGTCGGCCATTTTTGTATCCTCCAAAGCGGCCTCGCCGCAGAAGATCCGCATCCGCTCCTGATAATATTCGCAGCTGTAGGAAAACTGCAGCATCATCAGCAGATTGTCAAAGAAAAACGCAAACAGCTGCGGCTCGATCCGCTCTGTAAGCTGGCCGCCCTGCTGCGCGCCGTCAAACAGGCGCGTATAAAGCGCCGCCGTGCGCGATTCGATCTCGCGGGCAAGCGCCCCGGCATACTTCCGGCAGCTGCCGGAGGTGATCTCGTTGTACATCGCGTTATAGCTCGCGTGGCTGCGCGACTGGCGGATGAGTGCAAGAATGAGCCTCTGCATCCGCACCTCCAGCGGCCCGCCGCCCGCGGCGGCCTCCTGCAAGGTCGCGTCCAGCAGCTCAAGCGAATGCCGCACGCAGGCGAGGAAGAACGCGTCCTTGTCTCCAAAGTATTTATAAATCACGCCGACGCTTACACCCGCATTCTTCGCGACCGACGCGACCGACGCGGGCTGAAAGCCGCAGCGGGCAAATTCCGCAATGCCCGCCTCCAGAATCGTGCCCAGCGCCGCTTCGTCCAGCTTCCGATACATAAAACACCTCAATATGACGTGAATGACTGTTCACGTCATATTATAATTCTGATAAAAACATCTGTCAATCCACAAAATAATTCAGCACATCAAACAAAAATTTGCAGCAGCCGAACGGTGTTCCTGTTTTGCTGTGTATTCCATGGAAACAAAAATCTTTTGCTGTTTTTCAGAAGCGCGCACCAAGCTTTTGACATTTTCCGTTCCCCGTGCTACACTGAAAGAAAAAACAGGAGGACGTTTATGTCTCTCATTCCTTACTATCTGCAATACGTATCCGAGATCTGCGAGGGCACGCGCAAGGCGCCTGCGGGCATTGTGCTCACGGAGCAGGAGGATCTGAAAAAGGCGCTGCAATTGCAGGCCGAGATCACGAAGCTGGGCATTCCCGCCTTCGTCAAAGCCTGCGCCGCGGCTGACGGGACGGAAATTCCGCAGGAGGAATATGACAGCTTCGACCCGGCTGAGCTGAACACGGCTATCGCGCAGCTTGCCGCAGCCTCCCAGCCGCAGGAGCCGGCGGAGGAAGCGCCGCAGGAGCCGGTCAGGACCGAAACGCGCGATATCTTCGAAATTTTCCTCGACAGCGTGTGTCTGGACGATGCTCTGCTGACATATCTGATCGACATTTTAAAGCGCCGCTCCGAGCCGGAATTTGCCAAGCTGTCCCACGCGGCGGCCCGCACCGAGCTGAAGCTGGACGATTTTCTTGCCTGGCTCGGCAATATGGAGCTGCTGGCAGGCGAGGATGAGCAGGCGTGCGCGGCCATTATGGACAAATGCCTGTACCGGCTGGAGCAGGAGGGCGAGATGGAGCTGATCGCGGCGCTGCTTTCCGGCGACGAGACGACCTTCAAGCTCTTCCGCACGCAGGCGCCGGAGCTGGTGCACCTGCCGGATGCAACCTATGAATGGTATTGCAGGCACTATCTGGACCGCTATTATCCCGTCCGCTTCATTCTGCATCATCAGGGGATCGAGTTTCCCCGCGCATAAGGAGGCTTCTCATGGAACCCATCTATGTCACCGGCCACCGCAATCCCGATACCGATTCCATTGTTTCCGCCATGGCCTATGCCGCGCTGCGAAACGCGCTGGGCGATCGGGAATTTGTTCCCGCGCGTCTGGGGCATATCTCCGATGAGACGCGGCTCGTGCTCGACCGCTTCGGCTTCGAGCCGCCTGTGCGCATCCAGACCATGCGCACGCAGGTGCGCGATCTGGACTATGACACGCCCCCGGCCCTGTCCGGCGCGGTCACCGTCAGCCGGGCCTGGGCGGCACTGCAGACCAACAAGGCAAAATCCATCCCCGCTATTCCCGTGACGAACGAAAACGGCGAGCTGTACGGGATGCTCTCACCCAGCGAGATCGCAAGCTATGATATGCGCACGCTTTCCGATTCCCGCGTCGACAGGATCCCGGTTTTTAATCTCCTGAGCGTTCTGGACGGCAAGATCCTGAACGAGTCCGGCTATCTGACCGACACCATCAGCGGCGAGGTGTCCATCGCCCTGCCGCAGAACAATGAAAACCTGCTCTTTAAAGGCCCGGACGCCATCGTCATCGTCGGCGAACAGCCGGAAATGGCGCGCCGCGCTGTCGAGCAGCAGGTCAGCTGCCTGATCGTGTGCCAGGCCGAGCTGCCGGAGCAGCTGCGGCAGATGCAGACAAACACCTGCATCATCGCCACGCCCTTCGACGCGTACAAGGCCGCCCGCATGGTCTATTATGCCATTGAGGTCGCGCGCGTGTGCCGCACGGAGGATCTTGAGGCGTTCCACCTGACCGATTTCGTGGACGACGTGCGCGAGGTCGTGCTCAAAAGCCGCCACCGCAGCTACCCGATCCTCGATGAAAACGACAAGGTCGTCGGCACGCTCTCCCGCTATCATCTGATCAAACCGCGCCGCAAGCGCGTTGTGCTGGTCGATCATAACGAGGCGGCGCAGTCCGTCCCGGGTCTTGAACAGGCGGAGATCGTCGAGATCATCGACCACCACCGGCTGGCCGATATCCAGACCGGCGGCCCCATTTACTTCCGGAACGAGCCGGTCGGCTCGACCGCGACGATCATCTCCGAAATGTATCAGGAGCGCGGCCTCATGCCGCCCGCAAAGCTGGCCGGTCTGATTGCGGCGGCCATCGTCGCCGACACGGTCATGTTCAAATCCCCGACGTCCACCGCCGTCGACCGCCGTATGGCCGACCGCATGGCGCGCATCGCCAATATCTCGCTCGACGAGCTGGGCAAGACCATCTTCTCTGCGTCCATCTCTGACGACAAGCCCGCCGACGCGCTGCTGTTCACGGATTTCAAGGATTTCCATATCGCCGATCACGATTTCGGCGTCAGCCAGATCACCTGCGTCGACTCCGAGCGCATGATGCAGCGCAAGGACGAGTTCCTGGCCGTCATGCAGAAGACGATGGAGGAGCGCGGCTATACGCTCATGATCCTCATGCTGACGGACGTGCTGCTGGAGGGCACGCACCTTCTGTATCTCGGCGACGAGGATATCATCACGCAGGCCTTCGGTGTCCAGCTCAAGGATCACACCTGCTTCCTGCCGGGCGTTGTGTCCCGGAAAAAGCAGGTCATCCCAATGCTGACCGCCCTGTGGGGATAACAAAGGAGTTTTTTTATGCGTCTTATTTTCATCCGCCACGGCGAACCCGATTACGAGCACGATTCGCTCACCGAAAAGGGCTGGCGCGAGGCAAAGCTGTTGGCAGCCCGCACAAAGGACTGGCATGTCGATGATTTCTACGTTTCCCCGCTTGGCCGTGCGCGGGATACTGCGTCCTTTACGCTCAAAGCGCACGGAAAGACGGCAGAGATCATGGATTGGCTGCATGAATTTCTGGGCAAGGTGCCGGACGGGGCCGGCGGAACGCGCCTCTGCTGGGATCTGATGCCCGCCGACTGGACGGCGCAGCCGGAGCTGCTGCAGCCCACCGGCTGGGAGGCCGCGCCGCTCTTACAGGGTACGAACGTCAAGGCCGAATACGACCGCGTGACCGCCGGACTGGACGCGCTGCTCGCGTCATACGGCTACACCCGGCACGGCGGATATTATACCTGCCGCGAGACCTGTGAAAAAACCATCGTCTGCTTCTGTCATTTCGGCATCACGGCTGTTCTGCTGGCTCACCTGTGGAACGTCAGCCCGTTTGCCGTGCTGCACGGGGCATTCCTCGCCCCGACGTCCGTAACGGTTCTGAACACGGAGGAGCGCCAGCCCGGCATTGCATACTTCCGCTGCCAGATGATGGGCGATACCTCGCACCTTCTGATAGGCGGAGAACCAGTATCCTATTACGCATCCTACGCAGAGCCGTTTCAGGGCTGAACCGGCTCTGCAGGACCAAAATACCCCCGGCCGTCCGCTTGTAAAGCGGCTGGCCGGGGGCTTGTCTGTTATTCGGCTTTCGGCGGCTGGCCCTCGCCCGACGGCTTTCTGGGGCCTCCGCTGCGGCGTCTGCGGCGGCGGGGCTTGGATTGGCCGTCGGCTGCTTCCGCTTTTTCCGGACGCTCCTGCTTCTGCGGGGCGGGCTTGCGGTCGGGCTTGTCCTGCTGGGGCGGGCGCTCCTTCTTGGGGCGGTCCCTGCGGGGGGCGTCGGTGCGCGGCTGATCCTTTGGCGCGGGCGCGGGTTTTTCCGGGGCGGCAGTCTCCTGCGGGCGTTCGCCTGCGGGCTTCGTGCGGCGGCCGCCGCGCCGGCGGCGGCGATTCGCGCTCTTTCCGGCTTCTTCGCCGGCTGCCTCCGCTGTGTCCAGCGCTTCCGGCTCGATCACGGCGACGGCATCCGGATAGATGACCTCCGGCAGCTCCTCGAAAAACGCCTCCGTCTTCTGCACCGGACGCGGTTTGGAGGAAATGGGCGCAAAATCGCGCGGGATCGGCGGGTCGTTTTTGCGGGCCTTTCCGCTGCGCAGGATGTAGATATCCGTATTTTTATAGCTGCCGATCGTCTCCGGGTGGTCTTCCATGCGGACTCTGACGCTCTGGCGCAGGAGATTGACCTCGACGACCGTCCCGCGTCCGTCGGGCGTGTCGACAAAGGATTCCATCTTCGGCGCGGTCTTGATGAGGTCCTCATAGGCCTCCTGCTCGTATTTGAGGCAGCACATGAGCCGCCCGCAGGTGCCGGAGATCTTGGTGGGGTTCAGACTGAGGTTCTGCGTCTTGGCCATCTTGATGGAGACGGGCTGGAAATCGTCGAGGAATTCCTTGCAGCAGAACGGACGGCCGCACACGCCGAGTCCGCCGACCATCTTGGCCTTGTCGCGCACGCCGATCTGCCGGAGCTCGATGCGCGTGCGGAAGGCGGACGCCAGATCCTTGACCAGCTCGCGGAAGTCCACGCGGCCCTCGGCCGTGAAGAAGAACAGGATCTTGCTGCCGTCAAACGCGCATTCTGCCGAGACGAGCTGCATGTCGAGCTTGTGCGAGAGAATCTTCTGCTGGCAGACGTCAAAGGCCTTTTTCTCTTTTTCCTGATTTTCCGCGTTGATGCGCTCGTCGTGTTCCGTCGCCGCGCGCAAAACCTTCCGCAGCGGCAAAACGAGCTCGCGCGGCCGGACCGCGTGGTTCCCGGCGGCGCAGATGCCGAATTCGTCGCCGCGGGCCGTGTCGATGATGACATGGTCGCCCACCGCGAGCGTCAGCCCGTTCGGGTCAAAGAAGTAGGATTTCGCGTTGTTGCGGAAGCGGATGTCCACGACCGTGACGGGCGCGGGCTCTGCCGGAGTCTCGGGCTGGGGAGCGGCAGCTTCTGCGGCGGGCACTTCCGGGGCGGAGGGGATGGATGTATCTTCCGCGGGCCGGACGGCCTGCGGCTCCGGATCTGCGGCAGGCGCAGCCTGCTCCAGAACGGTATCGGGGTTCATTTCTTGCATGGTATTCTCCAATCTGCCGCAAAAGCGGCAAGGTAAAATCAGCGGCAGCAGCGCACGATCTGCCGAAGTGTGCAGACGTAATTGTGCGGGGGTGCCAAAGCTCAGCGCAGCTTCATGGCCAGATAGCCGATCACCGCGCCGGCGGACGCGTTGACCGCCAGATCGTCGATGGCCGTCTGCAGACTGTCGGCCGCCTGCACGAGCTCCGTGCCGGAGCGGCTGGCGACGAGCTGCGCGGCGCTCTGGTCCGCGGCGTCAAAGCCGCCGCGCTGCGCCAGCGCGCTGCAGAAGCAGGCGCGCAGCTGCTGCAGAAGCGGCAGAAGCTGCTCGCGTTTGTATTTCTCCATCGGCAGAAGCACGCGCAGCATGCCCATCCGGTCGCGCGCGGCATAGGCCGCGGCCAGCTGCTGCACGGCAGGGAATTCATCCTCGCCCTGCAGGAGCGCCAGCGCCTGCCCGAGAAAGCCGCCCGCGCGCAGATACGCCGCCCGGAGAAGCTGCTCCGGCTTGCTAGGTGCCTGCTGCCGCAGAAACGGCAGCGCCGTCTGCTCGTCCACGGGGCCGAGCTGCAGCTCCGCGCAGCGGCTGCGGATGGTCGGCAGCAGCCGCTCCGCGTTGGTCGACAGGATCAGGAACACGCCGTAATCCGGCGGCTCCTCCAGAATCTTCAGCAGCGCGTTCTGCGCGGATTCGTTCATATCCTGCCCGCGCGGGATGATGTAGATCTTGCGCTTTCCCTCGTTCGGGCGGATGAACATATCGCTTCTGGCTGCGCGGATGGGGTCGACGGTCATGGCCTTGTGGTCGGGATCGTCGACGGTGATGATATCCGGGTGGACACCCTCAAGCGCCTTGCGGCAGCCGGAGCAGACGCCGCAGGGGATCTTTCCGCTGCGCCCCTCGCACTGCATTGCCGCCGATAAGATCCGCGTAAGCGTATGCTTGCCAGAACCGGCAGGCCCGCAGAGCAGATAGCTGTGCGCCACGCGTCCGCTGGCGAATGCGCCGCTCAGACGTGCCTTGACGGCGTCATTTCCCAGAAAGCCGGTAAAGTCCATGTTCGGTGTTCCTTTCTCGGCCTATACTTCGCCTTATATCATAGTAGTATAACAGATTTTCCGCCGCTTTGCTACTGTTTTTTCTCCACCCGCAAAAACAGGCAGGGAACCGAATCCCTGCCTGCTTGTTCAGCTCTCCATCTGCCGTCCGAGAAAGCCCGCGACGGTCTGCACGAGCCGCTGCTCCGCCTCGCCGAGCGCAGGCGCGCCGTCCTCGCTCAGAAGCAGGACGCAGCCCATTAAGTCGCCCTCTGTCACAATGGGGGCTGCGGCGCCGACGCGGTAGCGGTCGGATGCGTCCGTCGGCCGGACGGGCAGATCACCGTCCTGATAGCGGTAGCTGCGCCGCAGCTCCATGAGCTGCTCCAGCTCCTGCGAGCAGCGCTTGTCCAGAAGCTCCCGCTTCTGCACGCCATGCACCGCAATGATCGCGTCCCGGTCGCAGACCGCCGCGATATATCCGGTGTTCTTCCCAATCGCTTCACAGATCTGTCCCGCAAATTCCCCCAGATCGCCCATCGGCGAGTATTTCTTAAAGATCACCTCGCCGTCCTTCTCCGTATAAATCTCCAGCGGGTCGCCCTCGCGGATTCGCAGGGTGCGGCGGATTTCCTTGGGGATCACGACGCGGCCGAGGTCGTCCCATTATGTCAAGTAGGTGCAAAAAAATTTTCAAATTCTTCAAAAAGCCCACAAAAACAGATGGTTGAGCCTTTTGAAGATCGAAACCATGCGCCTACGATGTTTCGATAGATTATGTTATTTTAGGACAAAAAACGACTTCACAGCTAAAAGCTATACCGGAGTCATACACCGGCTCCGGCATAACTGCTGCTTCCGTTCTTCACTTCGTTGAACTTCCAAATGATCTCGATGCTTTCTGAGTCGTAGACCAGAACTCGTTCAACTGCATCATAAAGATGCTCTCTGAGTTTGGCATCGGACAAGCCGGTCATTTTTCCGACTGCCTCTTGCTGCTCGGATGCAGCATCGCCCATTTGCTGATTCGCTTCATACAGAGCTTCACTTTCCTCAAGCTGTTCTTTAAGGGCAGCTTGTTTTCTTGTCAGCTCATCTTTGCCGGAAAGATATTCTTCAGCGGTGATCTTCGCTTCTCTGTATTGTTCGTACAGGGTAAACTTTTCTCGTCCGCAAGCGTCATACTGAGCCTTGAGCAATACAAGTTGACGCTGCAAGCTCTCGTTTCTGATTCGTGCAGCCTTTTTGACTTCCGAGGATTCAATGCGTGTGATCTCGATTTGTCCTTTTAAGGCTTCAAGCAGAACTTCCTCCAATGCGGATTTTCTCCAATAAACGCCCTCACAAGAGCTTCCGTCGTGGTACCGATGGGAGGGGCAAGCAAATACCGTCCCGTTTGCCTTTTCGAGTTTGCCGCCGCAGTGTGCGCAGTAATAAACTCTATCAGACTGATCATGGGTTACTCTGGCTGTTTTTCTGCGCCGCTGAATCGCCTCATTTGCTTTATCGAACTCTTCTTGAGTGACGATAGCCTCATGTGCATTTTTGCGGATATACCATTCCTCTTTGGGAACACGACGCTGGTTCTTGTCCCGGATGAAGCGACTTTCTCTCATGTGGTTTGCCATAACCCCGGTGTACTTGATGTTTTCAATCATACTAAGGATTGCTCGATGTGTCCACTGGGGCTTTTTGGCTGAACTGCTATGAATCGCTTTTGCCTGAGCCGGTGTCAGGATGCCCTCTGCATTCAGCTCTTTGGCAATCTGAGTGCAGGACTTTCCGTCGATAACATTCAGAAAAATTCTGCGTACCACCGGGGCGGTTCTTCCGTCTATGACAAGCTGATGCTTGTCATCCTGATGCGTTTTATAGCCATAAGGGACGGTATTCACGAACCGTGCCTTTTGCTGCTTCGTTCGCATTGCAGACTTAACCTTCTGCGAAAGATCCTTGCTGTAATAGTCATAGATCAGGTTTTTGAAGGCAACATCCATCCCGATAGTCTTGCCTTCATGCTTTGCACTGTCATAATGGTCATTGATGGACTTGAAGCGGATGCCGAGAAACGGGAAGATATGCTCCAAGTAATCGCCAACCTCAAGATAGTCTCTTCCAAAACGGGAGAGGTCCTTCACAACAATGCAGCTAATCTCGCCGCGCTTTGCGCATTCAATCATCCGCTGGAAATCAGGGCGATCAAAATTGGTGCCGGAAAAACCATCATCGCAGAACTCAATCCGAGGAAGATCGCAAAGCATCGGTGTCTGATCCAGATGACGGTTGATGAGCAAACGCTGAGAAGCGATGCTGTTGCTGTCATCTTTTACGGCGTTTGTCCGCTTATCCACATCTTCCAAGGACAATCTGAGATAGATAGCAATTTGATTTTTCATCATGCGACCTCCTCGTATAATAAGTTTAAAAGTTAATAATTTCAGGTATCAGCAGGCTTTGAGGTGCCCGTGATACAATAGCTGTAGGACAGCAGGGTCAAGTTCTTGGACCTCCAGTTGAGCCGCAAGGCTGCTTCATTGTAAGTCCGTTCCCCTGAGCCGGAAGTTAGCTGCAAACTCATTGGCTGTTTGCCAGAACGCAGGCCGCCCTTTCAGCAGTGAGGGCTATCGCATTGGCCGGTTCTGGAATGATTCTGATACGCGAGGTTGCGGATGCTCCGGTTATCATGGGTATCTC
>CDYZ01035194.1_pt1 | contig 11631 bp, 6 predicted proteins | sample 554921 | NCBI WGS metagenome assembly CDYZ01 (sample SAMEA3182058, study PRJEB8094) | gut metagenome | biome: human; feature: gut; material: Stool; isolation source: human stools | place: Canada | collected 2012-11-26 | reverse complement strand
GTCGGTACACCCCGTATAATCGGGGCCCCCGCAAGGTCGTAAGACCTTGTGGGGAAAGGAGGATGCACCGCAGCGGGGAGGGCTGCCCGGAGCAAAGCGCAGGGTCAGCCCGACTTAAGCGAAGGTTGCGTCCGACGCGACGACGCTTATAAGGTGTTTATTTTAATTCGGTCCCTGCTGGGGGCCAAAATAAAATGCGCCGCAGGCACCTTCGCCACCTTCCTTTACACAAGGGAGGCTTTCGCCGCCAGGTGGCCGCAAATCGTCCCGCGAAACAAACTTATATTCCCAGTAAATCATTCTCTCATTAGCCCAATCCTTATGTAAAATCAGTCCATATTCCTCCAATATTGTAAATTTTCCATTAAAAAAAGTGAAATATTAACCTTTCACATGCAAAAAAGAGGCCATTTTGCCGTATTAGTGCAGGGGATCTTATCACAAGGAGGAAATTTATGATCATTTGTCAAGTCACCGGGGCCGCCATCACCGTGGCCCAAAATGAACTTCTCACCACCGGTATGGTACAGGCCGTCCCGGTGCGGTTCTGCTTCTCCCCGCAGTGGGCCGCCCTCGATCGCACCGCCGTTTTCACCGCCGGCACCGTCAGCGTCAGCTGCCTGCTGGGGGAGGATAACCAATGCTTCATCCCGTGGGAATGTCTCACCCGTGCGGGCGAGTACCTGCGTGTGGGGGTATACGGCACCCGCGGGGAGGAGATGGTCCTGCCGACAGTCAGCTGCCTGCTGGGGCCCATATGCACCGGCACCCAGCCGGAGGAAAATACCCCCACTGAAGCCACCCCCACCCTCGTCCAAAGCCTGCTTACCAAGGCGGAAGCCGCCGTTTCGGTGGCAGATGCCCTCCGGACCGATGCCGATGCCGGGCTGTTTAACGGCAGGGATGGCAAAGACGGAACCAACGGTAAGGACGGAAAAGACGGCCAAAACGGCGCTCCCGGCGAAGCCGGCCCTCAAGGACCAAAAGGGGACCCCGGTGAGACCGGCCCCCAAGGGCCGAAAGGCGATCCCGGCGAAACCGGTCCTCAGGGGTCGAAGGGCGATCCCGGCGAAGCCGGCCCTCAAGGACCGAAGGGCGACACTGGTGAGACCGGCCCGCAAGGGCCGAAGGGCGACCCTGGTGAAACCGGCCCCCAAGGGTCGAAAGGCGATCCCGGCGAAGCTGCCATTACTTTGGGGAGCATCACCCTTACCGCTGCCGGATGGAGTACCGAGGAACCCTATTCCCAAGCCGCCGCTTTGGCCGGACTGACCGCTGGTTCGCTGGTGGCTCTGCATCCCACCGCCGCCCAGCTGATGGCCTTGCAGGAGGCCGGGGTCACCGCCCTTACCGCTGCCAATGCCAATGGCACCTTGACCGTCTATGCTCTGGGGGCCGCCCCCGCCGCCGATCTGACCCTGCAGATTACCATCACTGCCACGGGGCAGTAAAGTTTTCCCTTTCCGGCAGCTCACCGGTAGGACGGCAAAATAGCACCCAACCTGCCGCAGCTCATTTTGGGGGAGGCTTCCCTCAAAACACTGTGGGCCTTGCCTCTTTCCCCCAAAAAGTCCCCCCAGCGGAGTACTCCGTTGGGGGGACTGTAAGGCTTGTATTTTTCTTTGGCTTAGCGGTTGTAAACCTTTCCGATATAGTTCTCCGGCGCCTTGATGACACCATCGATACGGATCTCGAAGTGCAGGTGCGGACCGGTGGAATTGCCGGTGCTGCCGCTGTAACCGATGACCTGGCCCTGCTTGACATACTGGCCGACCGTAACAATGACATTGGACATATGGGCATAGCGGGTGATCTGGCCGTAGCCGTGGTTGATGACCACCGTTTTACCATAGCCGTAGTTCCAGCCGTAATTGAGGGCGGTGGTAACGGTACCTGCCTTGGAGGCACGGACGGTGGTGCCCATGGGACAGGCGATATCCATGCCGGTGTGGCCGCCGTAGCTGCCCAGCGAGCCATAGAAGTAGCCGCCATCGGCGGGCCAGATGAACCGGCCGCCGGTGCTCGCAAAATAGTCATCAATGGTCTGGGTGCCGCGGGCAATAACCTGATTGACCGGATCCTTGACGCGGGTACGGCTCAGCACCGTTTCGCCCACTCTTACGCCGTCAATGTAGGTGACATCGGCCACCACTTCATCCTGGCCGTAAATACCGGCGGAAATGGTGCTGGTATCCCCGATCGGCTTTTTGTTGTTATCCTGATAGGTGGTGCCGAACTGGACATTGGCCATATAGGTTTCCCGGCGGGTCACCTGGATGCCCAGCTCCACATCCATCTGCACCACCAGCAGTTCCTCATCGCCCTGCAGGGGCACCTGCTCCAACGGGATGAGGCTGATGGTCTGCATGGGGGTGCCGGTGGTGGTTTCGCCGCTTTCGGCGTCCTCCGCCGGCGTGGCGGGATCGGTCGAATCGGCTGTATCGCCGGTAGCGGCATCCGTCGGGGCCTCATCGGCCGGGGCTTCCGCCGTTTCATCGGTGATGCCGTATTGCAGCCGGTACAGGGCATTGTTATCCCCGGCGGCCGCGGCCAGCTCCTCGGCGGCGCCATCCGGCAGGTCCTCCGGCCAGTACAGCAGGCCCATATACAGCACCATGCCGTTATTGATGGCGGTTTCCAGCGGAGTTTCGCCACTGACGGAAATATCCTCCAGCCGGGCGTTCCACTCCTCGGCCGGGGTACCGGAATCGGGCAGGATGACCGAATCGGGATCGTAGCCCAGCTGCTGCTGCCGCAGGGCGGTGAGGTACTCCTCCAGCTCCGTATTGAGGTCGTACATCTCCTCCAGCGTCAGGCCGTAGCGCTTGGCGATGGCTTCGATGGTCTCGCCGGGGCGGGCGGTGTAGCTGCGGCGCAGCTCCTTATTGCTGCGCAGGTAACTTTGCAGATTGGAAACGGTCATGAGCGAGCTAACGGGATAAACGCCGTCCTCCAGCCGGATATTTTTGGTGAACTGCACCGTTTCGTGCTCTTCCCCGGTGCGGTAGTTATTCAGCACCTTATCCATGTAGAGCAGGAACTCATTGCCGTCCTCCAGGGCGCCGAGGAACTTGCCCTCGAGATAGAAGCCGGAGGCATCCACCAGCTCATTGCCGGAGGAGCGCATGATGGCATCGGTAAGTTCTTCCTTGGTCAGGAGGTCCTTTTCCTTGGCGACCGCCAAAGAAAGGGTGGGGATGGTATCCTCCGGCGGGATGTATTCCTCATTGATGAGGCGAGCCAGCATGGCATCCCGTGCCTCGTAAAAGTCGCTTTCCTGGGCGATGTAGCCGATGGACTCGCCGTTATACTCCACCCGAAGGGCAAAGGTAAACTGATTGAAGAAGGCGATGGCGCCGGCCAGAATGGCCAGGCCGAAGATGGGTGCAAAGAAATTGGCGATGCGGTTTAAGGGGCGGGCCACTGCCCGGCTGTAATCCCGCCAGGCCTCCCGGCGGCCGGCTTTCCCTTCCGGGGTCTTATCCCGCAGGGCGGCGGCCAGCTCGGCTGTTTCATCGTGCAGGATGCGGTAGGGGAACAGCACCTCATCGGCGAAGTGCTCCGTCCGGCGGACGACCTTAAAGCGCAGGCTCCGCCACAGGATGGGCACCCGGGCCCGGACACGGCCGTACACATGACCGATGCCCCGGCGAATGGCATAGTATTCCCGCAGCAGCTGCATGCCGATGTAGGCGCAGCCGCGCTCCATGCTCTCGAAGGATTCCGCCAAAGTGGGGCGTTTTTCCCTGGGCTTTACATTCTTTGCCTTGGCGGGGGCTTTCTTCCCCTGCTTCGGCCGGGATTTTTTCTTCTTTTTCTTCGGCTTCTTGGGGGCCTTTGGCTCCTGGGATTCCGGGGATTCCTGGGGTTCGGCAGGGGCTGGCTCGGCTGCCGGCTCCGCGGCGGGTTCCTCCCGCTGGGAGGGCTGCCAGCCGTTGGTTTCCGTCGCTTCCGGAGCGGGCTGCTCCGCCGGTTCCTCGACGCGTTCCGGGGCGGGGGCAGTTTCGGGTTCCTGCTGTACAGGACTCTTTTTCTTTTTGGGCTTTTTCTGCTTCTGCTTTTTGGGCTTGCGGGAAGCGAGGATCTCCCGGCCGACTTCCGCGGCGGCTTCCGAGGCCTCGAAGTACTGCATGGCAGCGGCGGTATCCACCGGCTCGGCTTCGGGTTCCGGCTCATTCTGCGGGGTTTGAAGGCTCTTATTTTCTTCTGTCATGGGGCATCCTCCTTCCTTGCGTATTAACACAGCTTAGTATTATAGCAAAGATTTACGGTTTTGTCCAGCCCGGGGCTTTTGGGTGGAGCCAAGGGCGGACTGCCGATGCTGCCAGTATACCACCATGGGCGGGGGATTTCTTGTTGCTTTTGTAAACGGAATGTGACGGTTGGGGGAAAACTGGGTGAGGGGCCGGGGCCGGCAGCAGGCCGCTGCAAGCCGCAAATTTAGCAAAAAGGGGCGGGCCGCAGGCCGTTCCGGCGCAGCCGGAACCAGCGGGCGAAGCCCGCTGAGGCCGCCCGGAGGGCGGCCCTGCCTGCGGCCCGATTCTGCCCCTTGCAGGGGCCTGCGGAGGGGTGCAAAAGGGCCCGGTGCCGAAGGCGCCGGGCCCGGTGGGGGCCTGCCGTTTGTAGGGGGTTCGGATCAGCGGGCGCGGGTGGTGATCTCCTCGGTGAGGTTCGCGTAGAAATCGGCGGGGGCCATGGCGCCCAGGTCGCCGTCCTTGCGGGAGCGGACCGAAACGGTGCCGTTTTCCACATCGCGGTCGCCGATGACCAGCATGTAGGGGATCTTCTCCATCTGGCTGTCGCGGATCTTCTTGTTGATCTTCTCGTTGCGGTCGTCCACCGTTACGCGGACGCCGCGCTGCTCCAGGGCCTTCTTGATCTCATTGACATAGTCGAGGTGACGGTCGGCGATGGGCAGCAGGGCCACCTGGGTGGGAGAAAGCCAAGTGGGCAGGGCGCCGGCGTACTTCTCGATGAGGTAGGCCAGGGTGCGCTCGTAGCAGCCGAGGGAGGTGCGGTGGATGATGTAGGGCCGCACCTTCTGCCCGTTCTGGTCGATGTAGGACATATCGAACTGCTCGGCCAGCAGCTGGTCGATCTGGATGGTGACGAGGGTATCTTCCTTGCCAAAGACATTCTTGTACTGGATATCCAGCTTGGGGCCGTAGAAGGCGGCTTCATCGATGCCGATGGTGTACTTGATGCCAAGGTGATCGAGGATTTTTCCCATGATGCCCTGGGCCTCATCCCACTGCTCCGGAGTACCGATGTACTTTTCGGTATTGTTGGGATCCCACTGGGAGAAGCGGAAGGTGCAGTCCTCCAGCAGACCGACGGTTTCGAGGCAGTACTTAGCCAGCTCCAGGCAGTGGCGGAATTCCTCCTCCAGCTGATCGGGGCGCAGGATGATATGGCCCTCCGAAATGGTGAACTGGCGCACACGGATGAGACCGTGCATCTCGCCGGAATCCTCATTGCGGAACAGGGTGGAGGTCTCACCCAGGCGCATGGGGAGATCGCGGTAGCTGCGGGCGCGGTTGAGGAATACCTGGTACTGGAACGGGCAGGTCATGGGGCGCAGGGCAAAGCATTCCTTGGTCTCATCGTGGGGATCGCCCAGCACAAACATGCCGTCCAGGTAATGATCCCAGTGGCCGGAGATCTTATAGAGCTCGCGCTTGGCCATCAGGGGGGTCTTGGTGAGGAGGTAGCCGCGCTGCTGCTCGGTATCCTCTACCCAGCGCTGCATCAGCTGGACCACCCGGGCGCCCTTGGGCAGCAGGACCGGCAGGCCCTGGCCGATGACATCAACGGTGGTGAAGTATTCCAGCTCACGGCCCAGCTTATTGTGGTCGCGGCGGCGGGCTTCCTCCAGCCGGGCCAGGTGTTCTTCCAGCATACTGCGCTTGGGGAAGGCGCAGCCGTAAACACGGCTGAGCATCTTATTCTTTTCGCTGCCGCGCCAGTAGGCGCCGGTGCAGCTGGTCAGCTTGACCGCCTTGACGGGGCCGGTGGACATGAGGTGGGGGCCGGCGCACAGGTCGGTAAAATCGCCCTGGCGGCGGAAAGCGATGGCTTCGCCCTTGCCGGCGTGCTCCTCAATGAGCTCCAGCTTATAGGGCTGATCGGCCATCAGCTTTTTGGCCTCCTCCACCGGCAGGGAGAAGCGCTCAATGGGCAGATCCTGCTTGGCGATGGCAGCCATTTCGGCCTCCAGCTTTTCCAGGTCCTCCGGGGTGAAGGGGGTAGGGACATCGAAATCGTAGTAGAAGCCATCCTCGATGGCGGGGCCGATGGCGAGCTTGGCGCCGGGGAACAGGTGCTGCACCGCCTGGGCCAGGATGTGGGAAGCGGTGTGATTGAAGGCGCGCTGGCCCTGCTCATCCTCAAAGGTGAGGATCTCCACGGCGCAGTCGTGGTCCAGCAGATCGCAGAGATCCGCGACCTTGCCATCCACCAGGGCGCAGCAGGCATTGCGGTACAGGCCCATGCTCAGATCCTTGGTAAAATCGGCGATGGACTGGGGAGCGGCCAGCTCCTTGACCGAGCCATCTTTCAGGGTAATTTTGATCATGATAAATTTCCTCCATTTCTGGTCATTGATGAATTGATGCGGAAGATCCCAAAGGGGCGGCGAGGGAAAATCGGACGATGGCAAGGAGGCGGGTGACGGCATACTCTTGTCCGATGAAATCGGACTGATGTATGGCGAACCCCCGACACAGCCAGCGCCGGTTTTCACCGCCGCCGAAAAAGGGAAAATAAAAACGGCTGCTTTCTTCCTGCGAAGAAAACAGCCGGGGTGAGACAAAATATCCCACGGTTCCACCCGAATCGGATCGGCTAAAGCGATCCACTTCATTGCGGCGGGTAACGGGGCCGGGCCGGCGGTGATTTGGCACCGCGCTGGAAAAGGCGGTCCGCAATTCCTCATTCTCCTGCGGACGGTTGCAGCCTGTGCCGTCCGCTCTCTGGCAGGAGTGCCGGGGCGCGGGTAACTTTTCTCGTAACGCTTTGGGATTTATGCGGTTATTGTAGTCCTTTCGGCCGGCGATGTCAAGAGGTTTTCTCCTCTTTTTCGCCATCGGCTTGCTCCGCCATCTCCACCGCTTCGGCGGCCTCGGCCTCCACGGCCTCCACCATTTCCACGGCATCCACCACATCGGCCTGGGCGGCGGTGGGGGCCATACCCTGGGCGGCCAGGCGCTCGGCGCGGCGGCGCTTCATGGCATTGTAGGCATCCTGCATCTCCTGCTTGCGCTCGGCCATGACCTCCTGCCGCAGACGGATGGCTTCCTCGCGCTCCTGGCGGTAGATCTCCTGCTGCTCCTCGCTGCTGTCGCGTTTGAGCGCCACGATGCCGAAGCCCAGCAGCACCACCAGGACGGCCAGGATGACCAGGTGGAACCAGGTAAACTCGTATTTGCCAATGACGATCTGCGGATCCAGCTCCATGGTGCCATTGAGCACTGCAGAACCGATGCCGATGACGGCAAAGAAGACGATGAAAATAGTGTTCCAAAGTCTTTGGCGTTTTTTATAGCCCTCGTAGATCTTTCTGGATTCTTTTCTATTGGTTTTTGCCATGCTCCCTCTCCCCATCAAACGAAAATTTGGATAAATTATATCATGGCGCGGCGGCATTTGCAAGAAAAAGTCCCCGCCGAAAAGCGGGGACAGGAAAATACGATCGGTTTAGCCAGGGGGCCAGGTCATATCCCGGCCGGAGAGCACATGGAAATGCAGGTGCTGCACCGTCTGGCCGGCCTGCTCACCGCAGTTGGTCACCACACGGTAGCTTTCCCAGCCATGCTCGGCGCAGATGCGGGCGATGGTGGCGAAGATATGGGCCACCATCCCGGCATTTTCCGGGGTGATCTCGGCCGCGGAGGCGATGTGCTCCTTGGGGATGACCAGGAAGTGGGTGGGCGCTTGAGGATCGAGATCATAGAAGGCGAGGACCTTATCATCCTCGTACAGCTTGTTCGATGGGATCTCGCCGGATGCGATCTTGCAGAAAATACACATGAGGGAATACTCCTTTCCGGGGATTTATGGAACTGGGGAAAAACGGACGGGCGCGACGGAGGGAAAGGGCTCCCGGCAAGAAGCGCCCGCAGGCAGGCTGTTGTACGATGAAATCGTACTTATGCCTGTCAAGGGCAGCGACGACGCCGGGGGTGCTTTCCACGGAGGAGCGCCGTAAAAAAAAGCCGCAAAAATCAGATCAGTTCGGGCAGGCGGGTGAGGGCTTCGGCGATCTTTTCGGGATCGCCGGCACCGCCCATGGCGCTATCGGGGCGGCCGCCGCCATTGCCGCCGGTGAGCTGGCAAAGAGCGCGGACGAGCTTACCGGCGTTGACACCGGCTTTCACGGCTTCCGTACCGCAGGCCACGGCGATGGTACCCTTGCCGCCGAATACACTGCCCAAAGCGATAACGGCATCGGGGTGGTTGCCGCGGGCCTCATCGATCATGAGGCGGAGGGCATCAGGCTTCATTTCGCCGGGCATCCCGGTGACGACCTGCAGGCCCTTGACGGTGACGGCGTTCTTGAAGAGATCGGCCGCAGCACTGGCCGCCATCTTATTTTCGAGGTCGGAGAGTGCCTTTTCCTTGGCCTTCAGCTCCGCCATCACCTGGGCGGTCTTCTGGGGCAGTTCGGCGGGGCTGCCCAGCTTGAGGTTCTGGGCGGCGGTATTCATCAGCGCCTGATTTTCCGCCATGTATTCCAGCACACCGCGGCCGGTCACGGCCTCGATACGGCGGATACCGGCGGCCACGCTGGATTCCTTGAGGATCTTGAAGAGACCGAGCTTGGCGGTATTATCCACATGGGTGCCGCCGCACAGCTCGATGGATTTATTATTGGCATTGACCACCCGGACGGTATCGCCGTACTTTTCGCCGAAGAGGGCCATAGCGCCCATCTTCTTGGCTTCCTCGATGGGCATTTCGGTGGTGGTGACGGGGTTCGCCTCCAGGATCAGCTCGTTGACACGGGCCTCCACCTTTTCCAGCTCCTCGGGGGTCACGGCGGAGAAGTGACTGAAATCGAAGCGGCAGACCTTATCATCGACCAGAGAACCGGCCTGATGGACATGGTCACCCAGGACCTCCTGCAGCGCCTTTTGCAGCAGGTGGCAGGCGGTGTGGTTGCGCATGATGCTCATGCGGCGGTTTTCATCCACGGCAGCGGTGACGGTATCGCCCATCTGGAAGGTGCCGTGGGTAACGGTGCCGACATGAATGAAGTGGCCGGAGCCGGATTTGCGGGTATCGGTGACGGTAAAGACATTCTCGCCGCAGGTGATGGTGCCGCTATCGCCCACCTGGCCGCCCATTTCGGCAAAGAAGGGGGTGCGGGTGAGCACGATCTGGGCGGCATCGCCCTCGCCGATGGCTTCGACCCGCTCGCCCTCATAGACGATGCCGAGGATCTCGCTTTCGGCGGTCAGGCTCTCGTAGCCAACGAAATCTTCGCCGCCCTTGACACCTTTCAGGACATCCTCGACCCAGGCCACATCGCCGACATTGCGGGCAGTGGCCTCACGGGCGGTGGAGCGCTGCTTTTCCATCAGGGTCTTGTAGCCCTCCTCATCCACGGTGATGCCGCGCTCCTCGCACAGCTCACGGGTCAGATCGATGGGGAAGCCGAAGGTATCATACAGGCGGAAGGCATCCTCGCCGGAGAAGACGGTCTTGCCCTCGGCGGCCAGCTTTTCCAGGATGGAATTGACCTGATCGAGGCCGGCATCGATGGTGCGGGCAAAGCGCTCCTCCTCCACCCGGATGGTCTTTACGATATAGTCCCGGCGCTGGACGAGCTCAGGATAGGCGCTCTCATTTTCGTGGATGACGGTATCGGCGACCTTATACAGGAACGGCTCGCGGACGCCAAGGAGACGGCCATGACGGGCGGCACGGCGCAGCAGGCGGCGCAGCACATAGCCGCGGCCCTCATTCTGCGGGACAACGCCGTCGCCGATCATAAAGACGGTGGAGCGGATGTGGTCGGTGACCACACGGATGGAAACATCCTTTTTCTCATCCTGCTTGTAGGTGACGCCGGCGATCTCGCAGATCTTCTTCATGATGTTCTGGACGGTATCCACCTCGAAGAGGTTATCGACGCCCTGCATGATGCAGGCCAGGCGCTCCAGGCCCATGCCGGTATCGATGTTCTTGTGCTCCAAGGGGGTGTAATGACCCTCGCCGTCGGAATTGAACTGGGTGAATACCAGGTTCCAGAACTCAACATAGCGGTCGCAGTCACAGCCGACATGGCAATCGGGACGGCCGCAGCCCTTTTCGGGCCCGCGGTCAAAGTAGATCTCGGAGCAGGGGCCGCAGGGGCCGGAGCCGATCTCCCAGAAGTTATCCTCTTTGCCCAGACGGACCATGTGGTCGGGGGCGACGCCGCGGCGCTTGGTCCAGATATCATAGGCCTCGTCATCATCCTGGTAAACAGAGACATAGAGCTTATCGACGGGCAGCTCCAGCTTCTCGGTGATGAATTCCCAGGCCCAGCGGGTGGCGTCCTCCTTGAAGTAATCGCCGAAGGAGAAGTTGCCCAGCATCTCGAAGTAGGTGCCGTGGCGGGCGGTCTTGCCTACATTTTCGATATCCGGGGTACGGATGCACTTCTGGCAGCTGGTGGCGCGGAAGCTGCCGTTCGGCAGGAACTTCTGCCGGGTGAAGTATTTTTTGAGGGGGGCCATGCCGGAATTGATGAGCAGAAGGCTGGCCTCATCCTGCGGCACCAGCGGCGCCGAGGGCAGGCGGGTATGCCCCTTGCTGACAAAGAATTCGAGGAAGGTTTCGCGCAGTTCATTGAGTCCTGTCCATTTCATAGTGGGTTGATTCCTTTCTTTTGGTAAGGGTGAAAACAAAAAAAAACAGCTCTCCTCCCCTGCTTCATTTTTTACGAAGCCGTAGGGACGAAAGCCAAATCTTCCGTGGTACCACCCAGTTTGCAGCGCCGAAAGGACGCTGCCGCTTTTTGCCGGTTTAACGCACCGGGGACGCCGGCGTTCTTCACGCCGATGGCTCGGGGGCGGCTGTGGTGCACCGGGATGCCGAAAGCCTTTCAGCCAGGGGCTTTCTCTCTGGGGGCGGCGGTACAAAACTGACCCTGTCATAGCCGTTTGTGCTATTTACCAAAGTATTATAAGGCGGAGGGAGGGGATTTGTCAAGGGCCGCGGGGCACACTGATAGGAAATTTGCAGGCGCCGCCCTGTTCGATTCCCAGCTGTCATAGCCAAAAAGAAAACAGCCACCAACCTGCGGCTGGTGGCTGCTCCCTTTGTGGTGCCGCTGACGGGAATCTACCCGCGGGCTAAAAAACCTGCCGCCGGCAGCTTTTTTACGCACTGCGGTGCGCCGCCCTGTTCGATTCCCAGCGTCATAGCCAAAAAAGAAAACATCCACCAACCTGCGGCTGGTGGCTGCTCCCTTTGTGGTGCCGCTGACGGGAATCTACCCGCGGGCTAAAAAACCTGCCGCCGGCAGCTTTTTTACGCACTGCGGTGCGCCGCCCTGTTCGATTCCCAGCGTCATAGCCAAAAAAGAAAACATCCACCAACCTGCGGCTGGTGGCTGCTCCCTTTGTGGTGCCGCTGACGGGAATC
>CDYZ01058296.1_pt1 | contig 11641 bp, 6 predicted proteins | sample 554921 | NCBI WGS metagenome assembly CDYZ01 (sample SAMEA3182058, study PRJEB8094) | gut metagenome | biome: human; feature: gut; material: Stool; isolation source: human stools | place: Canada | collected 2012-11-26 | reverse complement strand
GGACTCGGTTTCTCGGTTGGTGGAAGTACGGGTGGCACGGATATCATCGCAGCCATCGTCAACAAGTATCGCGACATTTCTCTAGGTAGAGTGATTATGATATGCGACATCTTCATCATCAGTTCCAGCTATCTGGTGGTACACGATTGGGAGAAGGTGTTATATGGTTATGTAGTTCTTTGCGTTCAGGCATTCTGCATCGACCAGGTGGTAAACAGCAGAAGACGAAGCGTACAGTTCTTTATCATTTCACAGAAGTATGAGGAGATAGGCAAGCGCATCAATGTAGATGCTGATAGGGGAGTAACGGTAGTGAATGCCAGCGGTTTTTATTCCGGTCAGGATGTGAAGATGCTTTTTGTGTTAGCCAAGCAGCGTCAGGCTCCTGCTATCTTCCGTCTTATCAGCGAGATTGATCCCCATGCCTTTGTCAGTCAGAGTGCCGTTATCGGTGTGTATGGTGAAGGTTTTGACAAGATTAAATATAAAAGCAAAAAAGAGCACGGAGTTTAATATTCCGTGCTTTTTTGTGTTATAACGAAAAATTTCCCCAACCTGCTAGAAATAGTAGGTTAGGGGATATTTGTTATGATATTCTGTTACTGAACTTTCGCATGTGGTTCAAGTACGGGTTGAAGGTCCAGAAACTCCTAGTCTTTTACCTTTGCTTTACCCTTCGGCCAGCGATTTTCAATTCCCTTCGGTCTGTGACCGTTGGCGAGGCTAACATCATTGCCTTAGCTTTCGGAGTTCTTCTATCATGCGTCCCAATTCTGAGAACGTATAATCTCTATTGCCTTCACTTTTTTCCGAAACCGAACGATTGGAATTGTCAATAGCAACAGACAAACTACCACCTTTCTTCTCAAAGTAAGAATGGAGACCTCTGCTTTTAATAAAGAAGTCTATCTTTTTACGATAATCGCAACATTGGTTTAAATCTCTCAACAAAGGCTCTTGTTCTGTATACATCTTTGATGTATAATGGAAATAATAAAGAAAGAACAACTCGGTACAAAGATGAGTTTCAAAGAACTTTACCTTACAAAAGATTCCTTTCTTGGGCTTATCAATTGTTGAAGCATACTTCTTTTTCAAACGAGCATATTGCGAACGTTCTGGCTCTCTATCCTTGGTATCCATGTCTATCACGCAGAAGATATGGTTATAACCAAGTGAAACGCCTTCTTCAATCTTGTGTTCCAACTCCTTGAGACTGGTGTGCTTAGGATAGTCGGGCTTGATAGTTAAACCTTTCAGTTCATCACATAGCGACTTGAAATAGAAAAACTCGGTTGGTCCTTCTCCCAAAATCAGTATTGTATTTCTTTGCTTGCCCATAACTTACCCCTCCAAATCTATAAATATAGAACCTAATTCAGGCTTTGCTCCTAATCTGCCAATTCGATACGAATTGTAGAGAGAGAGATTCTTGTGCAAGCCATAAGAATCACCACGACTATACTCCGACGAAGCAGTCTCCTTGTTTTTCTCTACGAACCATACCATGCCACGATTGTCATTAATCATGTCTTGCGACAGCAAGGTGGTCTCTTGGCTTGTAATCAACAGTTGCGACTGGTCCGAATTAAATAGGAAAATGTTGAGATAATAGAACAGCAAATCATAATGCAAATCTTCTCCCAACTCATCCAGGTAATAGATGTGGTTGCCACTTATCAAATCGTATAGTGAATCCAAAATACGGATGAACTTAAGTGTTCCCTTGGATTGTAATTTAAGAGAGACATCAAAAGTACCATTCTTGGAATGATTTTCAAAGACTACCGATTCAACCATTGGACGCAACAGCTCGTTCTTGACTGAAGCCGGAATAGATTCTTGCTGAATATGCTCACGGAAATCCTGAGATAGCGAACGGTCTTCCAACACAGGGCGAAAATCTGTGATATTCAAATCAGCCTTTTTCAACATCTGACAGAAAAACTGATGCTTGTTTTTGTCTTCATACGCAGCCTTTAGAATCTCAACGACACCTCTGCTTTCGGTATCACCATCCACATTATGGTAATGAACCATGATGTATGAATGAAGCTTTGCCAATGGCTCTATGTCTTCCTTAAAGGTGTTTTTAAGGCAAACCGACAGGACACTATGATTATTGAGCGTATTCTCACGAATACTGTCTTGGGTTTTTTGTAGCAAGCGAAGACTTGAACCAAACTTGATTTCAGCCTGTAGATTATCTCCCTTGTAGGTACGTTCGTAAAAAAGAGCCTTGGAGCCTTTAGGATAATAATTAAGCTCTTCATGGAGAATCAAGTTGACGTCAAACTGCACTTGATAGTCATAACGAATTCCCTCTGCATAAAAGGAAACAAACATTTCTGTAGGTTCACTCTTTGTCAATGCAAAAGGAATGCACCTTGTAATCTTCATATTAGCGTTTCCCTTTGGATAAGCCAAAAGATGGAAAACCTCATCCAATGCCCAGAGCATGTTGGATTTACCAGAAGCATTCGAGCCATATAACACACCTAATTTATAGAGGCATGTACCATCAGGCATCTCCGCCACAAGTTCGGAAGCAGAACCCTTTGCAACAAAGTTCAGCTCCTGTTTGTCGCCAATCGACAAGTAATTCTTTACCCAAAAATTTCTTATCATATTCTGAATATTTTGTCTAATTTCGTATTTTGCCTACAAAAATACGGAAAATATTTCGTAAATCGGATAAAATACGGAAGTTTTTTTAGATTAATATGATATTTTGCTTGAAAAGGAGAGAAAACGTTTACATATTTGTTCTTCGGCATAACACTAAAATCTATGTTAAAAAACAGCCGATATTCTTGTCATTTCATTTATTATTTGTACCTTTGTAACCAAATGCAGGATTTATCTCTTAGTTTATCTTAGGGACGATACTCTTGCAATATGTATAACATTAAAACATTAGAATATAAGAAACAGAAATATAAGAAAATAACATATTAAGAATAATAAACTAGCGTTTACTTGATTATTCGGAGCACTCTTGAAATTTGGTCGTCGATAGAATGTCTTTTCCGTATGAATAAGTTCAGTGAACGCCTGCGCTATAGCGTAGGCGGAACTTATCGGAAAAGACGGGCCTGACCAAATGCCTAAGAGTGGATAAGTGAAGCCTACGCTTCTTTTATATCCCATTCTCAGGCATTTGGTTGTTGCTCGTTTTCCGAAATAATTGTAGTTCGCTCTATGACTATAGCTAAGGCAGAACCCTAAGATTGTTTTGTTCTTTAGCTACGTGTAACCGTATCCATAACATTCGACAAAACAATTTCTCACATGGAAGAACCTAAGAGAATACAATATAGTAGCGATAATCCGGTTCTGAATAATCCATACTTAGAGCCGAAATTCCATTATGATACAGATGTCGATGGTAATGTAGATTATTCTACCATTATCAATGGCAGGAGACCTTATGGCTATGACATTAGTATCGTTCCGCAGAAAGCAAAATTAGTGAAAGCTCTTTTTACGCAAGAAGACTTCTCCTCCACCAATCCTAATTCCGACTTTATCAATGGCATACGAAAGGAAGTTAAGACGTGGAGAACCGCAGGTTATCCGAAAGCTTCTCGTATCACGAAAGAACTTCTTGACTTTTGGTTTAGCAATTCGCAACGTTTACCCCAGCAACGCCTTTTCTTCTGTCAGCAAGAGGCTGTGGAAACAGCAGTGTGGCTCAATGAAATAGCTGATAAGGATGCCAATATGGGAAATTTCTATCTTCGTGAATTGCAGGATAGAAGGCACACTGTGTCAAATGATGACGATGATATATTACCAAGAACAGCTTTCAAGATGGCTACTGGTACAGGAAAGACTGTTGTAATGGCGATGCTTATTCTGTATCATTACCTCAATAAGAAAGCTAACCCGATGGATACTCGATATGCCGACCATTTCTTGGTTTGTGCTCCTGGTATTACAATTCGAGATAGGTTGGGTGTGCTGCATCTTGACAACAGTCAGCGTAGTAATAACTATGATAGGTCTGATTATTATCATCAGAGAGGTCTTATCCCTATGCAATTTGAGAAAGAGTTGGGAGGATTGAACTCTTGCATAACCATTATCAATTATCAACAATTCCTGCGCAGGACATTTTCGGGTAAGCATGCTTCTCCTTTAGATGGTAAGAGAATTTATAAGGACGGAAAAATGCAAACACAGGATGATAAGGAAGACTATGGTGTGTTGTTGGCTCGCATTTTAGAGAAAGGAGTGAAAGGTAAGCGCATTGTGGTTATCAATGATGAGGCTCACCATTGTTATTTGCCTAAGATGGATACAGGAAAGTTGACGGCTGATGAGAAGGATGAGGCAAAAAACGATAATGATGCTGCTAGAGTGTGGTATGAAGGCTTGCGTCAAATGAAGCTAAGAGGTTACAAACTTCAGCAGGTTTACGACCTTTCTGCAACTCCTTATTATCTCAAAGGTTCTGGTTATCCAGAGTATTCCCTCTTTCCATGGGTGGTAAGTGATTTTGGTTTGGTAGATGCCATTGAGAGTGGACTGGTCAAGATTCCTTATCTTCCATCGTATGATAATGCCAAAGACTTGGATGAGCCTAAGCTCCGAAACATATACCAGTTTGTCAAGGACAAGTTGCCGAAGCGTGGTATGAAGGCTCAGCGTAAGAAAGATAAGGAGGATAACGTCGATGTCAAGAATATGACGGTGCAGGCTCCTAATCTTCCAACTTTGCTCAATACTGCATTGGAGCAGTTCTACGATGACTACCAGAGATATGAAAAAGGATTGCGCGAAAAATATGAAGAGAAGGGTACGCTCTTCACTGCACCTCCTGTTATGATTGTAGTATGCAATAATACGACGGTTTCACGAGAAGTGTTCAGGGATATAGCTGGTTATAAGGATGGTGAAGATGAAGGAGGAAATCCAAGATTTAGAAGAGGACGATTCGAGGAGTTCTCCAATTATGATAGCATGGGTATGCCAAAAGCTAAGTTTCCTTCTCTCTTGATTGATTCTGCTGTATTAGACGATGCTAGTACTACGATTGACGAGGATTTTAAGCGAGCCTATAAGCAGGAAATAGATGAATTCAAAAAGGAATATGCTATAGCCCATGGAGCGGGAGCTGCCGACAATATCTGTGATGCTGATATATTGAGAGAGGTAGTCAATACAGTGGGTAAGTCGGGCAAACTTGGTGGACAAATCAAGTGTGTAGTAAGTGTCTCTATGCTCACCGAGGGATGGGATGCCAATACCGTTACTCATGTTTGTGGAATCAGAGCCTTTGGCAGTCAGTTGCTTTGTGAGCAAGTGGTGGGAAGAGCTTTGAGAAGACAAAGTTATGATATGATTCCGTACGATTTGGCTGGTAAGGAGATAGATAGGAAGAAACTCAGCAGATATAAGCCGGAGAATATAACCTATAAGTTCCCGCCAGAATATGCTCGTATCATTGGTGTGCCATTTAATACGTTTAAGGGTGGAGCAACGGTAGTGACCCCACCTGTTAAGCCAAAACATGTGCTGCGAGCTCTCAAAGAACGTGCGGAGTTGGAGATTCGTTTTCCTGTTATTACAGGCTATCGCTCAGAAAATGTAGAAGGTAAGTTGGAGGCAGACTTTACGGATATTCCAAAGTTCCAGCTTGATTTCAATAAGATACCTACAGAGACAGTACTGCAGACTGTCGTTAATAGTGATAAGAAAATCATGCAGGTGGATTGTTTGGAACTAAGAGATCAAGAGGTGATTTATTACCTTTCTAGACTTGTCATCCGTGAACTCTATACTAGGCCTAAAGATGGTCCTCAATTTCAAAAGTTCCCAGATGTGCGAAGAATAGTGGAAGCTTGGTATAGAGACCAGTTGGAGATTATAGGTGGCGATGGAAAGCCTGAACAGAAACGTTTGGTGATACTGTGGAATTATAAAGCAGTAATAGGCAATATTCAAAAAGGTATTCATCAGGCAAATGCCGACAAGGAAAAAGTTACAGCTATTCTGAATTATTATAATCCAGAGGGTAGTACGAGCCATGTGTTCCGACCAACCAACAGAAGTGTGATAGAAACGACCAAGAGTCATGTGAACTATGTTATTGCGGAGCAAGGTTCGGGCATGGAGCAGGCCGTGAAAGTACTGGAGGCTAATAAACATGTGCTTAGTTATGTAAAGAACACTTATTTGGATTTCAGAATACCTTATACGGTGAGTGATGATAGTTTTACTTATCAGCCAGACTTTATCGCTAAGGTGAAAGGTAAAAGTGGAAGTGAGTATCATCTCATCATTGAATTATTGAGCTTTGACAACGACCATAAGGGTTATAAGGCAGAAAAGAGCTTTGCGCTCAAGTCTTGTTGGCTTCCTGCTGCCAATAACTTGGATATTTTTGGCAAATGGGAATTGCTGGAAATCAACAATGTGGATGAATTGAACGAGGCAATCAATCAGAAAATGGAGAAATTATGAATAAAGACAACAATATCAAGGCAAAGCAGAAAGTAGTGGATAGCATCCATTATGAGGACAAGCGTGCTTCTATTCCTGACAGTACTCATCAAGGAGAGGAAGAGGGAGTAGTTGCTAATCAGCCTAAGGAATCGGAGTATAATATGTTTCGTCACAACTTCCAAAGAGGTCGTGATCCGGAACTTTATTGGCTCAATAAATATAAAAACGATGATGAGGATACAGAAGATCCTCGACTCAAAATAGACATTCGAAGTCTTTATAAACATGAGGATGTGCGCCCAGAGGCTATCATAGACAATCTCTATGATTTGCATGAGCAGAAAGATGAGTCTGCCAAACTTCAACTTGACCTCTTTGGAGACAACGACTTTGAGGATGAAGATGAGTTGGAGCGACTTGCTGGATATTATACCCATAATGACAATTGGAAGAATCGCTTGATACAGGGTGATAGTTTGCTGGTTATGAACTCGCTATTGAATAGAGAGGGAATGGCTGGACAGGTGCAGTGTGTCTATATGGATCCGCCGTATGGCGTACGTTTTGGCTCTAATTGGCAAATGAGTTTGAATAAACCTAAAATGTCTCATGAATCAAAAGATGGGGAATTAACTTCTGAGCCTGAGATGATTAAGGCTTATCGCGATACATGGGAATTGGGAATACATTCTTATCTGTCTTATTTGCGAGATAGACTTGTTGTTGCTAGAGAATTGTTGAAAGAATCAGGTTCTTGCTTCGTGCAAATATCAGATGAAAATGTTCATTTGGTTAGAGGAATAATGGATGAAGTCTTTGGAAGTGAAAACTTTATGGATCAGGTTATTTATAAAAAGACTTCTGGTGCGGGTAGTCCTGGAGATTTGGTTGCTCCAGCTTCTGTGTGCGACTATATAATCTGGTATGCTAAAGACAAAGCTGTTGTAAAGTTTAGATCTCTATTTATAGCAAAAGTTTTTGGAGAAGAGGGTAGTAGTGCGTATAATAGTATTGAGCTGAAAGAAGGGAAAAGGATGACTATAGCTCAATGGGAAAAACAGAATGGAAAGAAGTTTAGTTATCAAGATAAACCTTTAAAGTCAAAAATATACACATTGGATAATCTTACATCGCAGTCTGGAAGTGATGTCGGGCGTTTTGATATAGAATTTGAAGGAAGAGTATTTCAGATGAAAGGTGATAATGTCTGGAAAACTAACGAGTTGGGGATTGAACGACTGATAAAGAAAAGAAGAATAGATGTTTCTTCAAAGGGAAGACTTGGTTATGTACGTTATTTTGAAGACTTTCCTGCTCAACCATTGACAAATTTGTGGACAGATGCTGTGAGTAGTTTTATGTCTGATAAAATATATGTAGTTCAATCCAATAAGAAGGCCTTACAACGTTGCATTCTTATGACCACAGACCCTGGTGATTTGGTCTTGGACCCAACATGTGGAAGTGGAACTACTGCATTTATTTCAGAACAATGGGGGCGTCGTTGGATAACAATCGATACGAGTCGAATAGCATTGAATATTGCAAAGAAGAGATTACTTACTGCAACATTCCCATACTATACTTTGTTTGCAGGGGAAAATGGTAATATTCGTCAAGGTTTCAAGTATAAAACGATTCCTCACGTTACGCTTAAATCATTGGCTAATAATTTGCCTACACCAGAGGAAATCCTTTACGACCAGCCTGAGGAGGATAAGAAGCGAATCCGTGTGAGCGGTCCTTTCACCGTCGAGACCTTGCAGAGCCTTGATGTGTCTTCTCCAGAAACGTTGAATGACAAGAATGAGGACTTTGACGAATATTCTCTATTTACAGAACGAATCTTTGCCAATCTGAAGTCGAATGGTATCAGAAATGGTGCCAAGGAACAGCAGGCTATTATGTATAGTATGGAGCATTTGGATGAACCTTATTTGAATGCCAAAGGCTATTTCAAAACAGACGATGGCAAGGATAACTGCGTCTATTTTATGATAGGACCAAAGTTCGGTACGGTTAGCAGGAAGGCGGTCAATGAAGCTGTCAAAGCTTTCCGCCATCACTTGGATGAGTCCAGTTGGTTAGCCATCCTCGGATTCTCTTTCGAGGATAACATTGAGTCAGGTGAAAACAAAGACTACAACTTTGGTACATTCCAAGTCAGTAAGGTTCGTATGAGCGATGACCTTTTGCAAGAAGGACTCTTGAAGAAAGATAAGAAGGCAGGCTCTTTTATCATTATCGGTGAACCAGATGTTAGCCTGGTCAAGGATGATGCTGAGCATTACCATGTTGAAATCAATGGTATGGATATGTATGACCCTATCAAGGATGAAGTGAAGGCTCGCAATGTAAATGACATCGCTTATTGGGAGATGGATGACAATTACACAGAGTCTCTGTTCAAGGTTCGAAGCATCCACTTCTGTGGTGGAGATAAGAAAGAATTTAGCAATTGGCGTAAGGGGCTTGATTCTGTGGCTAAGCAATTGGCAAGGAAGAGAGCGGAGCATACACTGAAGCTGGAATTCAACGATGAGTTGTGGGACAACCTTTATGGCTTTAAGAGTGAGCCTATCTCTTATGAGAAAGGAAAGAAGATAGCAGTGAGGGTTGTGTCGCAATTCGGAGAAGAGGCCACCAAGGTTTTGACCATGGAGTAATGCTATATATATTTAAAAGGAATGATGTTATATATTTATAAGGTGTATGAAGTATTGGTTTGTTCCTTCAAATGACTACACATATCGCATCGGAGATTCTATCAAAGAAAATCATGGTGCTGCCGACTGGAGACAGAGTTATCCGTTTTCAGTCGGTGACATCGTGTTTGTATTCAAGCCAAAACCTGAGAACTTCATACGTTATAAGATGGAAGTGATAATTATCAATATTCCTGAAGAAAAGTCTATCCAAAAAGAAAAATACTGGGTGGATAAGTGCATTTATTACGAAGGATTGGGTAACTCTAAGTATGTGAGGTTTCAGCTATTGGAAGAATATGCGGCAGATTGTTTCCCCTTGGCTCTCCTGTTGAATCATGGATTGTCGGAAAGCCATCAAAGCGTAGTGCCTATTACAGGCAGATTGCTTGATTTTCTATTGAATAATGATAAGATAGATGATGCGAATGATTATGGTGTTGATTATCCTGTAGAAGATTCAATGTTATACGAAGGTGCTCTGATGAATGTACGAACCAATAAGTATGAGCGCAACTTGGAGGCTCGAAAAGAGTGCATTCAAGCAAAGGGTGCCAAATGTAGCATTTGTGGCTTTGACTTTGAAAAGGCATACGGAAGCATCGGAAGGGGCTTTATCCATGTGCATCATATAGTTCCTATATCCAGCATAGGCAAAGAGTACAAACTGGATGTTCTTCGTGACTTGATACCCGTATGTCCGAATTGTCATGCTATGTTGCATCAAAAGCTAGGTTGGCATGAAGCTTATCTTCCCGGTGAACTGAAGAAGTATATGGAAAGTACTGCTAAAGAGGAGTTGCCGACAACAATTATTCATATTGGTAAAATAGCTTCTGTGGATGATGTCCCTGCTATCAAGAAGTTGCTCTTGGATAATATGACTCTTCTGCAAAAGACTCGTATCTTGGACCTTATGCAAGAATGTTTTCTGCGATTTGGTGAACAATATCCCAATATGGACTATAAGGACTGGATGCATCTAGTTAGCAACTTCGTACATGAGGTGACTCATCGTTATGAATTGAAGACAAACGATTATTTCTCATATTGTGTTGCTGAACCATAGAAAGTTCAACAATGTGAGAAAGTAACTATCAAAAATAGTGGAATGTCATTGTCTATACGCCAGAAGCAAGTTATAGATTATTGTTTAATACCTCGTACGGTGCAGGAGATTATAGATTTCCTGGAAATATGCGAGATAGTTTAGTTGCTTTCCTCAATTGATAACAACCGATAATGAGAACACTGAAATAGATACTAAATCAAAGAGTAAACCTTAAATTCCGTACCGCCAAAGTACTCCTGTTATCATGTACTTTGGCGGTACACTACCTATCCAGCCAGTCGGTATCTATGTCGAATAATTCAAATAATCTTCTGCAGGATTTGATTGGCAGGGATTCCTCGGCTTGGCCGATGAAGTCATCTTCGTGGTTTCTGATATAAGTATCCATATCTTCCTCCTTTACAAGGATTGGGCCTTTGATGTTTGTGAAAATGAATGGGTAGCAGTCGTCATATTTTATATTGAAATAAAAATTCTCCAACCCGCTTAAGAAAGTCGGTTGGGGAATTTTTTCTTCTGCCACAGCCTTCGTTCCTATACTGATTTATTCAGGTTTCCCTGATTTCTTCAGTAAAGGGGCGAGGAACTTGTAGGTATATCCCTTCTGCTGCTTTACCATTTCTTCTGGTGTTCCAGCAAAGAGGAGCTGACCGCCGCCTCGTCCACCTTCCGGACCCATGTCGATGAGCCAGTCGGCGAGTTTGATGACATCGAGATTGTGCTCGATGATAATGACCGTATTGCCACGGTCTACCAGTTTCTGGAGTACATCCATCAGGATGCGGATGTCTTCGAAATGCAGACCGGTTGTCGGTTCATCGAGAATATAGAGCGTCTTGCCCGTATCACGCTTCGAGAGTTCGGTAGCCAGTTTTACGCGCTGACTTTCACCGCCAGAGAGGGTAGTGGAACTCTGTCCTAACCTGATGTATCCGAGACCTACATTCTGTAAAGCCTTGATCTTCTGTAGTATCTGAGGAACATTCTCGAAGAAATCTACCGCCTGGTTGATGGTCATGTCGAGAACATCGGCGATGCTCTTTCCCTTGTATCTTACCTCCAGCGTCTCGCGGTTGTAGCGTTTGCCGTGGCATACCTCACAAGGTACGTAGACATCCGGCAGGAAGTTCATTTCGATGGTCTTATATCCGTTACCCTTACATTCCTCGCATCTTCCACCTTTCACGTTAAAGGAGAATCTGCCCGGCTTGTAACCGCGGATCTTTGCTTCGGGAAGTCCTACGAAGAGCGAGCGGATATCGCTGAACACGCCTGTGTAGGTAGCTGGATTGCTGCGAGGTGTTCTGCCAATAGGACTCTGGTCTACATTCACTACCTTGTCGATATTCTCGATACCTTCGATGCTCTCGTATGGCATTGGTTTCTTGAGCGAACGGTAGAAATGCTGAGAGAG
>CDYZ01005891.1_pt1 | contig 11691 bp, 8 predicted proteins | sample 554921 | NCBI WGS metagenome assembly CDYZ01 (sample SAMEA3182058, study PRJEB8094) | gut metagenome | biome: human; feature: gut; material: Stool; isolation source: human stools | place: Canada | collected 2012-11-26 | reverse complement strand
TCGCCAGGGAGTGCATGGAGCTGCACCGCGTTTCCTTCACCTACCTGTGCGGGAGCATGATCGAACTGCCGCGCGCGGCCCTGCTGGCCGGGGAAATCGCGGAGTCGGCGGAGTTCTTCAGCTTTGGGACCAACGACCTCACGCAGACATGCTTCGGGTTCAGCCGTGACGACGCCGAGGGCAAGTTCCTCCCGGCCTATATTCACCAGCATATCCTGAAGGACAACCCCTTTGCCGTGCTTGACCGCGAGGGCGTGGGCCGTTTGATGCGGATTGCGGTGGAAGAAGGCCGTAAGACGCGGCCGGATCTGATGATCGGTATTTGCGGCGAACACGGCGGCGACCCCAGTTCCGTTGAGTTCTGCCACGAAATCGGTTTGGATTTGGTAAGCTGCTCGCCGTACCGCATCCCCATCGCCCGTCTTGCCGCCGCGCAGGCGGCCTTGAAGCATCCCCGCCCGGCTCAGTAAGTGACCCCACCTTTCCCAAGACTTTCGACTGATGGGGAGGCGGCGCGGAGGGAGTTCTTCGTCCCGGCAGGGAGAAGGTTTTCCGTTTTTATCTGGTTATACCTCTTTCAAGGTTTAGTTACTCTCTAAAAGGAGTCCCGGACGTATGTTCGGGGCTCTTTTTTTGTGTGCGGGTAGAAAGGAAGAGGAACGGGATTACGCGGGCAGGTTCGTTTTTGCCAGCTCTTCACGGATATTCTCGATGAGCCCTTTGGCTTGCGGGCTCAGGTGTTTGCGTTTGCGGACAAGGATGCCGTAGCGGACTGTGGGGAGGAATTCGTCCAGCGGATAGCTGACGAGAGGCCGCCAGTCCGTCCCGTAGGAGCTGGCCTTGAGGCACATTTCATCCATGATCGCCGCCCCTACGCCGTGGAGGACGTAGCGCAGCATCAAGTGGTAGTTGTTGACGCTGAGCACGGTGTTTTTGACGAAAAGGGTTGCGTCCATGTTTTCAAAGTAGGGTTCGCCGCTGTCGTCCATTCGTTCCGAGAGGAACGAAACGAAGGGCAGGCGTTCCAAATCGCTGAGTTTCGGTTTCTTGGGAAGGTGATAGGTGTTGTCCCGGTGGACGATGAGCAGGGGACGCGCTTGAAAAAGTTCTTCCAGTTCGCTGTGATCGGGAAGAACCGTAACTCCGGTGAGGCCGAAGTCCACCTTGGAGCTTTCCACGTCGTCAACCACTTCGTAGGTCAGGGCGCGCCTGATGCGGATGTTGACGTCGGGGTGCCGCTCCCGGAATCCGGAGATGATCCCGACAATTTGTGCGGCAAAGGGCAAATTGCTGGAAAACGTGACCGTCCCTTGCAGTTTTCCGCTCAGCGTTCCGACCTCTGAACGGAGTCCGCGCAACGTTTCAAACGTGTAAACAGTCCATTCAAAAAGTTTTTTACCCTCTGGAGTGATCCGGAGGCTTTTCTTGTAGCGATCAAAGAGGACAGTGTTGAGTTCCTCTTCCAGCGACCGGATCTGATAGCTGATGGTCGAAGGGTTCCTGTTCATCATCTGGGCGGCCCGGCGGATGCTCCCCGTTTGGGATACGTAGTAAAAGCCTCGTAACCATTGGAGGAAATCGCCGTTCAGCTCTTCAATCATGGCGGCCTCACTGTATTAATTTTTCGAATGATAAGTGTTTTTTTTCGATTTGACAATACAAGTGTTTTTGATGATGTTTTTTTCACAAAAGGAGGCGTGGGATGCCGCCGATCCTCGGCGCGGCCCGCCCCCGCAGCGAACCTCACAACAGGAAGGAACCATGAATACCTCAACTCATCCTCTCGGTACGCTCATCGAAACGGACGTGCTCGTCATCGGCTCCGGTGCGTCCGGCTGCGGCGCGGCTCTCGGCGCGCGCGAGCAGGGGTTGCGCGTCCTCCTCATGGACAAGGGCAAGTTGGAAAGCTCCGGCTGCATCGGCGGCGGGAATGACCACTATATGGCGGTCCTCGATGAGGAAGGCGTCGCGCACGATGCCGCCGAGGATCTGATCAAGTTCTACGCCAAGCCTTTGAACGGCTGGACCCCAGCCATGCTGCGCAACGGCTGGTACGCCCACATGAGGCCCATGCTTGAAAAGCTGGAGGCGGCGGGCGTCAAATTCGGCAGGACGCCGGACGGCCGCTACCTCCGCACGCAGGGCTTCGGGCAGCCGGGGACGTGGTGGGTGCACATCGCCAACGGCATGACCATCAAGCGCGTGATGGCGCGGATCGTCCGGGAGAGCGGGGTGGATGTGCTCGACCGCGTGATGGCGGTCAAGATCCTCACGGACGGCGGCAAGGCCTGCGGCGCGCTCGGCTGGAACGTGAGTACCGGAGAATTCCACATCATCCGTGCGAAGACGGTTGTGTCGGCGCAGGGCCGCTCCGCTACGCGCGGCACCGACAACTCCACGCACAATCCTTACAACGTGTGGATGTATCCCTACAACACCAGCGCGGGCGTGGTGCTCGGTTACGACGCCGGGGCAGCCGTGACGGAGCTGGATACCTACCAGCGCGCGACCATGCTGCCCAAGGGCTACGGCTGTCCGGGCATGAACGGGATCAACAGCTCCGGCGCGCACGAAATCAACGCCCTCGGCGAGCGTTTCATGGGCAAGTACGACCCCATGTGGGAAAACGGCGTGCGCAACAACCAGATTCAGGGCACCTTCCAGGAACAGCTCGAAGGGTCCGGCCCGCCTTTCTATATGGATATGCGGCATGTGGACGAAGCCGTGGTTCGCGAGCTGCAGGACATCCTGATGCCCGGCGACAAGGCCACGTTCGGCGACTGGGCGGAATGCACCGGCACCGACTTCCAGCACAAGCTCCTCGAAGTGGAAATCGGAGAACTGATCTTCGGCGGGACCATCGCCGTGAACGACCAGTTTGAGACGTCCGTGCCCGGCCTGTTCTGTGGCAGCATCTTCCTCTACTGTTCCGGCGCGATGTGCGGCGGGTTCGAGGCGGGCAGGCAGGCTGCATTGAAGGCGTCCGGCATGTCCGCGGCTGGCGCGGTGGACGAGGCTCTGGCCGCCCGCGTGCGTGACGAAATCTTCGCGCCGCTCGGAAACGAGGAGACGCTTTCCTATAAGGAACTGGAAGAGGCCGCCCGCAATGTCATGAATTATTACATGGGATTCCGCCGCTCCATGACCGGCATGGCCCGCGCGCTGGAAAAGATCCGCTTCCTGTCCGGTCAGGCTTCCCGACTGCACGCCGATACGCTGCGCGATCTCATGCGCTGCCACGAGGCGAAGGATGTGCTCACCATATGCGAGCTGGCCATTCAGGCCACCATGGAGCGCAAGGAGTCGGGGCGCTGCGTCTACCGCCTGACCGATTATCCCGAGATCAATCCCGAGATGGCGAAGCCGCTCCTGCTGATGCGCGGCGAGAATGGCCCGGTCTATCAGTGGGGCAAGGCCCCGCTTCTGTAAGGTTCATGGCGCGCCGTCTCCCGCAGGGGAGGCCGATGCGCGGATGTCGTCGAATGCGCCCTGAGCGCCAAGGAGTTTTTTATGCCCCCGAGATATAGCCGAGAAATCGAACAGCCCATCGTCATGGGCGACAGCCTCAAGGACCAGTTCCGCACGTCTCCCTGCGAGGCGTCCTGTCCTGCGGGAAACCCGATCCAGAAGATGCAGTCCCTTGTGGAAAAGGGGCGCTTTGGTGAAGCGTTGCGCTATCTGCGCGCCAGAAACCCGTTCCCCGGCGTGACCGGGCGGGTGTGCCCCCACTTCTGTCAGGCGAAGTGCAACCGGGATCGTCTGGAAGGCTGCGTGAACACGCGGGCGCTGGAACGCGCCGCCTACGATCACGCCCCCAAGGGCATCGAACCTTTCACCCGCGCGCCGGAAACGGGCAAGCATGTCGCCGTGGTGGGCGGCGGTCCCGCCGGGATGACGGCGGCCTATTTCCTGTCCCTCCTCGGGCATGACGTGACCGTGTACGAATCCGGCCCCGTGCTTGGGGGGATTCCCCGCTACGCCGTCCCGGATTTCCGTCTGCCCCGCGACGTGGTTGACCGCGAGATCGGCTGGATACTGGAAACGGGTGTACGCGCCTGTGTCAACGTCACCGTGGGCAAGGACATTTCTTTCGCGGAACTGCGTGCTTCCTCGGATGCCGTTGTCGTCGCCACCGGCACGCCCAAAGAGAACGCCTTGCCCATACCCAACGCGGAATGCGGCCTCAAAGCGGTGGAATTCCTGCGCAAGGCCGCGCTCGGCCAGCGTCCCGACGTGGGCAGGACGGTCGTGATCATGGGCGGCGGAGGGGTGGCCTTCGACTGTGCGTTCACGGCCCGGCGCCTCGGCGCGGCCGATGTGCATGTGCTGTGCCTTGAGGCGGAAGGCGCCATGCGCGCCCCGGAAGAGGATCTGGAACAGGCCCGTCGGGAAGGTGTCCATGTCCATAACAGCTGTACGATGTCCGGCGTCCGCAAGGACGGCGATCGCGTTTCCGGTGTGGACTATTTCGATGTGCAGGAATGTCGTTTCGACGAACAGGGCCGCCTGTCGCTCATCCCTGTTCCCGGTGGGGAGCATGTCCTTGCCTGCGACACCGTGATTTTCGCTGTGGGCATGAAGACGGACCTCGGTTTTTTTGAGGGTGAAGTGCCGGAGTGTACTCCGCGCCAGTGGATTGTGGCGGACGCCGCCCAGAAGACGTCGCTTGAGGGTGTGTTTGCCGCGGGCGACGTGGCTTCGGGGCCGTCGTCCATCGCAGGGGCCGTCGGGGCAGGGCGCAGGGCCGCTTTCGGCGTTCATGCCTACCTGACCGGGGAAAACTCCAGAGTCTATATCATCAATGAAGAAGGCCGGATCGAGGCGCGCGACCGTCTCGCCGCATCTCAGCCTCCCTATGTGGTGCCCTTTGAGGAAATCTACGGGGTGGAGCAGTACGGGCGGGCCGAACCGCAGCGTCAGGGCATCCGGGAAGGGCTGTCCTTCCGGGAGATCAACGAAGGCTACACGCCGGAACAGGCGCGGGACGAAGCTGCGCGCTGTATGCACTGCGGGCATTGCAAGGGGTGCGGGACGTGCGTGGACGATTGCCCCGGCTATGTGCTTGAGCTGAAGCATCTTGAGGAGCGGGATCGTCCGGAAGTGGCCTTTGGGGACGAATGCTGGCATTGCGCCAACTGCCGTACCAGCTGCCCCTGCGGGGCCATCGGCTTCTCGTTCCCATTGCGGATGCAGGTGTGAGGACGCGGGGGCTTTCCTCATGAGGGAAGCCCTTGTCCCACGGGAAATGCTGGGGCGTGCCGGGGAATCGTGCCGAGCGGGGATGATCCTCCTCTCCATGAGAAGGCCGGTGCGCCGAGAGGTTCCCGCCTCTGTTTCTCCAGAATCGAATGTAACCGAATCGAAAGAAGGATGACGCCATGTCCGCGAATGCTCAGATGACGGCAAAAGGCGATGCCATGTATTATGTGCATTCTTTTCTTTGCCTGTTGATCATGTTCGGCTTTGGTCAACTGCCGCCTGTCGAGCCGTTGACGGCGCTCGGCATGAGGCTGATCGGGATTTTTCTCGGCCTGCTGTACGGCTGGATTTTTATCGACATCGTCTGGCCGAGCATGGCCGGATTGCTTGCGCTCATGCTGGTGGGCGGCATGAAACCCGTAGCGCTGCTCAACCGCAGCTTCGGCGATCCCATCGTGGTGATGATGTTCTTCATCTTCGTGTTCTGCGCGACCATCAACCATTATGGCCTGTCGCGGTTCATCTCCTTGTGGTTCATCACCCGGAAGTTCGTTGCGGGCAGGCCGTGGGTATTCACCTTTACGTTCCTGGCCTCCATGTTCATCCTCGGCGGATTGACCAGCGCTTCGCCCGCCGCCATCATCGGCTGGAGCATCCTGTACGGGATCTGTGACGTATGCGGCTACAAGAAGGGGGACGGCTATCCGACCATGATGGTGTTCGGCATCGTCTTCGCGTCGCAGGTGGGTATGTCCCTGATCCCCTTCAAGCAGGCCGCCCTCACCGTGTTCAGCGCCTACGAGACCATGTCCGGCGTGGGGATCGACTACGCCAAGTACATGCTCATAGCGGCCTGTTCCTGTGTGCTGTGCTCGCTCCTGTTCATCGCGCTCGGCAAGTACGTGTTCAAGCCGGACATGGAAAAGCTCAAGAAGCTGGACGCGAGCAAGCTGGACACCGACGGCGCGCTCAAGCTGAGCAAGGTGCAGAAGCTCATCCTCTGTTTCCTCTTCGCGCTGGTCGCCCTGCTGCTGCTCCCGAACTTCCTGCCCGCCGACCTGTTCATTTCCAAATTCCTGAAGTCCATCGGCAACACGGGGATCTGCGTGTTCCTCGTCACCGTGATGTGTTTCCTCAAGGTGGACGGCAAGCCTTTGCTGAAGTTCAAGGCCATGATCGACTCCGGGGTCGCGTGGGGCATCATCCTCCTGCTCGCCGTGGTGCAGCCGCTTTCCGGGGCCATGGCCGCGCAGGAGAGCGGGATCACGAACTTCCTCATGATGATCGTCGAGCCGATTTTCGGCGGCAGTTCTCCAGTCGTGTTCGCGCTGTTCATCGGCTTTGTGGCCACCGCGCTCACGCAGGTCATGAACAACGGCGCCGTCGGCGTGGCCCTCATGCCCGTCATCTTCAGCTATTGTTCAAGCATGAACGTGGCCCCCGAGCTGCCGCTCATCATGGTCGTCATGGGCGTACACCTCGCCTTCCTGACGCCCGCCGCCAGCGCCAGCGCCGCGCTCCTGCACGGCAACGAGTGGTCGGATTCGGGAAGCATCTGGAAGACGGCACCCCTGGTTATCCTGCTGTCGTGGATAGCGATTGCGGTTGTGACCGTCGTGTTGGGCGGAGTGCTGTTCTAGGCATGGCCCATCTAAGGCAATGAAGGGCGCCGGGGAGCTTTCCCCGGCGTTTTTCGTTTGGAAAAAAGAATGCGGAGGCAGTTTTTTCCTTTGTCGACATTGTATCGGAACTGTTCAGAGGCCATTGGTGATGGCAGAATATTTTTAGAACTTCTTTGGAAAGAGGAGGATAGCGCATTGCCGCAGATGGACGGTATCGGGAGAGTAAGGGGAAATACGTTATGAATGGCACGGGGTCGTTGTTTTTCGATGGAAAATGGAAAAGAAAGCGTTCTTTAAATCACAATTATATTGACAGAAAAAACAGCAGGCTATAGATTGGATTCAAATCAAAGGGAAGAGATCGTATGCAGAGTCAGGTATTGCGATACATTCGCTTTTTTATCTTCGGGTGCTGGGGCATCTTGCTGTTGCTGATGCTTCTGTACGGCCCGTGGATGATTCAGGCGAAGCAGATCACCATTCCTGACATCAGCATCACGAACTTCATGATTCGTGATACGTCCAGTTTCTTCCCCATGCATCAGGAAGCCGCCGAACAGCTCATTGGAGAAGGCAAGGCTGTCCTGTCCGCAACGGAGGCCGTACCCAACAAGTTGCCGAATATGCGGCTTGTCGTTTTTCTTCTGCTTCTCTTCCCTCTGTGTACGAAGGTTCTGCGGACGCGTTTTTCCGAGTCCCTCCTCGTACCCCATCTCTCGGACATCAGAGGAATGCTGCCCCTTCCTCTCGCTCCCCCGTCCGGCTTGTGTTTTTCCTGATCCGTCTCTGTCTCCCACGCTTCGGTCATTGAAGGAGCGGGCCCGGTCCGAAAGGATTGCGGCGGGTATCCTGCGGCATTTTCTCCTCCATGCCATCTTTCGTCATGGCAGGGCAGGGATGTTTGCCGGGAATCCCGGATTGCGCCCGGAGTCTTCTCTCGTACCCTCCTTCCAGTGATCCGAAGACGGTGCCTTCCCCACATTCTTCAAACGGAATCCGTTTATTGGAGAAGTCATGTCAGGAATATTGCGCTGGCTCGATGATTGGGCTGAAGAGTTTTGTGTTTCCGTCATGTTGGCTTTGCTCGTCCTGTTGCTCGGCATGGAAGTGTTCTCGCGCTTCCTGCTCGGCAAGTCGTTCTCGTGGATGGAGGAGCTGTGCCGCTATCTGTTCGTGTGGTCATCCTATATCGGCGTCGCCATCGCCGTGAAGCACAAGGAGCAGCTGCGCATCCTTATGTTCATGGATGTGCTGAAGAAGCGTTTCCCGCAGCTGGTCAGGATCCTGTACGTCGTTTCCGAGCTCACGTTCACCGTATTCTGCGCCCTGGTTTTCTATTACAGCCTTGGTATGCTTGAGAATATGATCCGGTTCAAGCAGGTTTCCGCCGCCCTCGAGATCAACGTCATGTACGCGTATCTCATCATTCCGATCAGCATGGCCCTCACCATCTTTCGGACGCTTCAGGGCTTGTGCCGCGATATCCGGAACAACACGCTTGAGTTCGAAAGCCGGGAGGACTAACCCATGTTGCTCGTCATATCCTTCGTCGTCTTCATGCTGCTTGGCTTGCCCCTGTTTGGGGTAATCGGTCTGGCCTCCATCATCTCGATGATCGGGATGCCGTTCCCGATGGAGTTCATCCCTCAGAACCTGTACACCGGCATGGACCAGTTCCCGCTCATCGCCACCATCGGTTTCGTGATGGCCGGGTTCCTCATGGAGCCCGCCGGGATCACCGGTGAAATCATTGAAGTCGCCAAGAAGGCGGTGGGCAACATCCGCGGCGGCCTCGCCATGGTGACCATCCTCGCCTGCATGATCTTCGCGGCGCTCAGCGGCTCCGGCCCCGCCACTACCGCGGCCATCGGCAGCATCATGATCCCCGGCATGATCGGCGCGGGATACCGCAAGGACGACGCCGCCGCCGTCTCCGCCACGGGCGGGACGCTCGGCATCCTGATCCCGCCGAGCAATCCCATGATCATTTACGGCGTCGTGGCCAACACGTCCATCGCCGGATTGTTCATGGCGGGCTTCATCCCCGGTTTCGTAATGACCACTTCCATGTGCATCACCGCCTATTGCATCGCCCGCAAGCGCGGCTATAAGGGCACCGGCGAAAAGTTTTCCGTCTACGGCTTGCTCAAGGCGATTTGGGACGGCAAGTGGGCGCTGGCGACTCCGGTGATCATCCTCGGCGGCATCTACTGCGGCGTATTTACCCCCACCGAAGCCGCCGAAGTGGGCGTGCTCTGGACGCTATTCGTCGGCCTGTTCGTTTACCGCAAGCTGACGTGGAAGAACATTTCCTCGGCGCTTATCCGTACCTCGGCCTTCGCCGGGTCGGCCACGGTGCTGGTCGGCGTCTCGATGGCCTTCTCGCGGCTCCTGACCCTGTACCACATCCCGCAGAGCGTGGGTGCGTTCCTCGGCTCCATCTCTACGGACCCGACGATCACCCTGCTGCTCATTGCATTCTTCATCTTCCTGTGCGGCTTCGTGGCGGATACGCTGGCGATGGTCGTGGTGCTCGCGCCGGTGTTCCTGCCCATCACGAACGCCCTCGGCATCCATCCGATCCAGCTCGGCGTGCTGTTCGTGGTGTGCTGCGAAACCGGGTTCCTGACGCCTCCTTTCGGCGCGAACCTGTTCATCACCATGAAGATTACGGACGTGAAGCTTGAGGAAGTGGCGCTGAAGGCTTTCCCCTACTTGTGCACGATATGGTTGCTGATCATTCTCATTGCGGCCTGCCCGCAGCTGGTGATGTTCCTGCCGAATCTGCTCATGTAGCCCCTCCCGGGGGCCCCTCGTGCGGCGGGTCTGCCCATCCGTCGCGCGGGGGGATTCCCTTCATGTCAACCTTGCGGAGTTTTTGTCATGATTTTCGGAAAGATGAAGTCGCTGCTTGCCGTGCTGGGGCTGGCTCTTTTGCTGGCGCCAGCCGCACAGGCCGCGCCCGCCAAGCTCTCGAGCGCTTGGATGGGCGAACACGAGACCTTTGTGGCGTGGTACGCCAAACAGCAGGGCTGGGACAAGGAAGCCGGGCTTGATCTGACGATGATGCCGTTTGATTCGGGCAAGAACATCGTCGAAAGCCTTGCCGCCTACGATTGGGCAGTCGCCGGGTGCGGCGCCGTGCCCGCTTTGACCACGCCGCTGAGCGACTACCTGTACATCATTGCGGTCGCCAACGACGAATCCGCCAACAACGCCATTTATGTGCGCAAGGACAGCCCCATCCTTGGAGCCAAGGGCACGAATCCGTCCTATCCCAATGTGTACGGTTCCGCTGTGACCGTGCAAAAGGCCGATATCCTGTATCCCAAAAGCACATCCGCGCACTATCTGCTGGCTACATGGCTGCGTATCCTCGGCTTGAGCGAAAAGGACGTGAAGCTTCAGGAAATGGAACCCACCCCGGCCCTGAGCGCCTTTACCGGCGGCGTGGGCGACGCTGTGGCCCTGTGGGCCCCCCTGACCTATGAAGCGGAGGCCAAGGGCTTCAAGTCTGTGGCGAATTCCAAGGATTGCGGCATCACGCAGCTTGTCCTGCTGGTAGCGAACCGCCGGTTTGCGGATCAGCACCCTGAGCAGGTGCAGGCGTTCCTCAAGATGTATATGCGCGGCATCGAAGCCCTGCGCGCCAAGCCCGCCAAGGAGCTTGCCGTCGACTACGTCCGTTTTTACAAGGAATGGACCGGCCGCGAGCTGACGCCTGAAATGGCCGTTGCGGACATCCAGAGCCATCCGGTATTTACCCTTGACGAACAGCTTGCCATGTTCGCCCCGGGCGGCAGTGTCCAGAAGGCCCTCAACGAGATCGTGGACTTCTCCATCAGCCACGGCTCTTTTACCCCGGAACAGATCGACAAGATGAAGGGCAAGACGCAAGTCGCCGCCCGGTTCCTCGAAGCCATCAAGTAAGTCACCTGAAAACAGAGTTTCCTCGCCCCTTTCCGGTCCGCGCCGGGAGGGGCGTTTCGTTTTTCCGCCGGGGTGTCCGCTTTTTTCATATGTTTTTTTACGGCAAACGGAAAATCGTGATCTTGATCACGGCGCTGGGCTTCCGTACGGTGTAGGAATGGGCTTACAGAAAGAAAACCCCGGAGGAATCCGTCATGAAGGAATACAGAAATATCATCGAAATAGACAGGGAACGCTGCAACGGCTGCGGCCAGTGCGTGCTGGACTGTGCGGAAGGCGCCATTGCGATCATCGACGGTAAGGCGACTGTGGTTTCGGACAGTTACTGCGATGGGCTCGGCGCGTGCCTTTCCGGATGCCCGCAGAACGCGCTTGCAATCGTGCGCCGGGAAGCCGTGCCGTTCGACGAAGAGGCAGCCATGCGCCACGTCGCCAGGCAGAAGGAAGAGCGCAGGCAACAGCTTTTTCAGCCGCTCGGCAAGCACGAGCCGCACGGAACGCTCGGTTGCGGATGCTCCGGGACCACCGTGCAGGAATTCGCTCCACGGAAGCGGCAGGAAAGCAAGGCGGCAGGGCCGGTTGGTGAAAGAAGGCAGACATGGCCCGTCAAGCTGCGCCTTGTACCGCCGTCCGCCCCGTTCCTCAAGGGCGCGGATATCCTGCTTGCCGCCGACTGTTCGGCCCCCGCGTCCGCCCGGTTTTGCGAGATCGCGTCAGGAAAGGTCGTGTTGATCGCCTGCCCGAAGTTTGAGGACAACCAGGAGATGCGCGCCCGTCTGGTTGCGTTGTTTACGGAGGCGCGCCCGGCCTCGGTGACGGTCCTGCGCATGGAAGTCCCCTGTTGCCGGGGCATTGCGGCGGTTTGCCATGAAGCGGCCGAAGAGTGCGGCATCTCTGTTCGTGAGCTTGTTATGGGACGTAATGGAGAGTTGTGTCAGCT
>CDYZ01050014.1_pt1 | contig 11695 bp, 13 predicted proteins | sample 554921 | NCBI WGS metagenome assembly CDYZ01 (sample SAMEA3182058, study PRJEB8094) | gut metagenome | biome: human; feature: gut; material: Stool; isolation source: human stools | place: Canada | collected 2012-11-26 | reverse complement strand
AGATGTGTATAAGAGACAGCTACTGACCCCTATTTAACGTTTCCCAACGCATTTTTAACACTTTGCAACAAAGTTTGGCACGCTTTTTGCTATGGGTCACCCTTACCGTTTTTTAACATTTGGCGGCTCACTTTGGCACGGTTTTTGTTATGGCACAGATTTAACAAAAGATAACAGACTTTGGCACGGTTTTTGTTATGCGTGTGCGCCCGTGAAATTGTTTCACGTGGAACACTGCCACACCGATGCACAAAATAAAATGTTTCACGTGGAACACAACACCAAGAGTTAAGAAAAGTTAAAACGAAATAATTTGTGCGCTTATGCTTGTATGTTAGAAAAAAGTTGTATCTTTGCAACGTGTTACTTAAACAATTTGAAATATGAAAGATTTAGTAAAGCATTTCAAAGAGCAACCGAAAGAAGCAATCAAAGAAGTTGCAATGTGTTTAGCTATTTTTGTCGTATGTGGTGCGATGTTGTTTCTATCTGCAATCTTGCAGGGTTGCAGCGTACAACGTGAAAGCGCAAGCAGCGGCAAAGCAGTGATAATAACAACCGATACAACGTATATCTACCACGGCGGTACGGTGAAGTTTCCAAAAACAAAATAACAATAAGTTTAACAATTAAAAGTTTACTACAATGGAAGAAAAAAGAAATGCGTTTGATGAGTTTTCGTTTGCCGCTTTGTCGGCGTTGGGTAGCCTTATGGCGTGTAACGAAGTATGCCGCAATCAAAGGGCAGTTATGAAAATAAACCGCTTTCGTGCGTGGCTTATGGACTTGAAGCCGCAAGCCACCCCCGAACCGACTTTGCCGTTTGACGGTGAACCGCAAGACCAGACAGCCGAATAACAATTAACACCAAGTTTAACAATTAAAAGAATTACTACAATGAAAAGTTTTGCAAGTAAATTTAACAAGACCACGTTTGGCATTGACACAACCGACTTTCAGTACACCAAGTTAGCCGATATTTTCAACTCTGAAAATGAGGGCGGCAAAGATGTGGTACACAAAATCAATGGGCTTTACGTACATAAGTCGCAATTAGGCGACAGCCCCGTAATTATTGATGAGGAAAACAAACGTCTGGTGAACCTACCAAGCCACACCGCCGAAACGGTGCGTGAAATTCTTGCCGATGATGAGGCGGTACAAACTATCAAAGACGGCAAAGTCGGGTACACGATTTACGAGTACGAGAGCCACGGCAAGAAGTGTTATTCTATTTCGTTTGTGGACTTGTAAGAGTTTGGAAAGTTATGTTTAACTTTGTAGGGGTTGCAATGTTTGTAACCCCTATTTAATATAACAGCGTATGGCAAAGTTAGGTTTCAAGATTAAATTTACAAAGTCTGTATTTGGAGCAACCCAACGGGCGAAAATCAAAAAAGAGATATTGCAAGCCGTGGAAAGCAGCCCCGAATATAGAAAAGAGATTGCAAGGGTTTTCCAAATGGCAAACCGCCGTATTCAGAACATAGAGCAAAGCGGACAACTTTCGCCAGCCGTACAAGCGTTAAACAAAGGTGATGTAAAAGGCTTTACCAAGTTTTCAATGAAAGGTGATTGGAACACGCTAAAAATTGAGTACGGCAAGGCGATTTCGTTTTTACGCCAGCCGACCAGTACGGCGCAAGGTGCAAGGCAGTACGGGCAACACCTGCAACGTATGTATGACTTAACGCCCGATGAGTACAACCTTATGGCAAGGAACTTGCAGGGCAAGTTAAACAGCGTTTCGGATAGTGATTTTGTGGAACGGTATTTGATGCGGTACAAGGATTTCACGGGCGAAATGGAGCAAAGCGCAAGCGATATAAGCACCCAAATAGAAAGTGAAGCGCAAAGCATATCACGGGCGATTGACGCCGAAATAGAAAGGCAGGCAAATGAGGTAGCCGACCAAATGGAGGATATGCAAAACGATATAGAGCGCATTTTGCGCAACTTTGGCGAGTTTGGCTTATGAAAAAAATACCTTTTGAGTTACAAGAAAGAATAAACAGCCCGACCGAAATAACCGAAATACTGAAAGCCGCCGTAAATGAAAAGAACATTATCGGAAACAGCAAGGGCGAAAGGTTTTACAACGTGCCGTGCGCCTTTGATATTGAAACTACAAGTTTTTACCGTGATACGGACGGACGGGCGTACACATACGAGCAAATGCAGCGTATGCAGGACGGGAACGGGCGCAAGGCGAAATTAGAGAAAGCCGCAATAATGTACGTTTGGCAGTTTGGCATAAACGGATATACGATAATGGGGCGCACGTGGGGCGAGTTTGTCACGATGATGCAGACCGTAAGCGAGGTTTTAGGGCTGAATGACAAATTACGCCTTATTGTGTATGTGCATAACCTTTCATACGAATTTCAGTTTTTGCGCAAGTGGTTTGAGTGGCAACGGGTTTTCAGTATTGATTTGCGCAAACCGATTTACGCAATAACAACGGGCAACATTGAGTTTAGGTGCAGTTACTTGCTTTCGGGTTATTCGCTTGCAAAGTTGGGCGAGCAACTTATGAAATACAAGTGCGCAAAAGCCGTGGGCGATTTGGACTACCAGCAAATAAGACACGCCGAAACGCCGCTTACTGATGCTGAAATACATTACTGCATAAACGATATTAAAGTCGTGATGTGCTACATACAGGAACGTATCGAGGAAAGCAAGGGGATAACGCACATACCGATAACAAAGACGGGGTTTGTGCGCAAGTATTGCCGAGCGCATTGTTTGCGTGAAAAAAGCGATGCAGGCAAGACCGTACCAAATTGGGATTACGTAAACTTGATGCAGGAACTACAAATTACGGGTATGAATGAATTTAATATGCTGCAACGTGCGTTTGCAGGCGGTTTTACACACGCAAACGCCGAATATACAGACGAAATAATGTATGACGTGGATAGTTACGACTTTACAAGCAGTTACCCGTATGTAATGATAGCGGAAAAATACCCGATGTCGCAAGGCGTTGCAATCACGGTTAAGAGTATGGCGCAATTTGAGTTTTTAATATCAAAGTATTGTTGCGTGTTCGATATTGAGTTTACCAACATATTTGCCAGCGAAACGCAAGACAACCCGATAAGCGCAAGCAAATGTTTTGTGAAAGAAAACCCGTGCGAAAATAACGGGCGTATTGTGGCGGCTTCAAAAATTGCGCTGACAATTACGGACGTGGATTTTAATATACTCAAAAATTTTTACACGTGGGGAAGTATGCGAGTGGGTGAAATGTATTGTTACAAGAAAGACTATTTGCCGACCCCGTTTGTAAAATCTATCCTGCATTTGTACGAAAGCAAGACGAAATTAAAAGGCGTTGAGGGCAAAGAAGTGGAATATCTAAACAGCAAGGAAATGTTAAACAGTTGTTACGGTATGAGTGTTACCAACCCTTTGCGTGATGAGTTTACCTATAATGGCGAGTGGGATATTAACTCAATGACAGCCGAACAAAAGCAGGAACTATTATACAAGTACAACACCAGCAAAAACCGTTTCTTGTTTTACCCGTGGGGCATTTTCGTAACCGCATACGCACGGCGCAACCTTTTCACGGGCATACACGAAGCAAAAGACGATTACATATACAGCGACACCGACAGCATTAAAATAATGAACGGCAAGGCGCACGAAGCATATTTCAAGGCTTATAATATGCAGGTGCAAATGAAATTACGTGCAGCCTGCAAGTACCACGGTTTGCCGTTTTCGCTTTGCGAGCCGCAAACGATAAAAGGCATAACAAAGACTTTGGGCGTTTGGGATTTCGAGGGTACATATACAAGGTTTAAGACTTTGGGCGCAAAACGGTATATGGTGCAGGAACCGAACGCACTCAAAGCAAACGGACGGGCATACGATTTCAGTTTAACCGTTTCGGGCGTGAACAAAAAGGAGGCTATACCGTATCTTATTGAAAAGTACGGCGAAAACGGTATCTTTGATGCGTTTACCAACTATTTGGATATACCGCCGCAAGCAACGGGCAAGAACATACATACTTACATAGACTACGAGATACAAGGCGAAATAACCGACTACAAAGGCAGCACGGCGCATTACAACGAACGCACGGGCGTACATTTAGAGCCGACCGGATACAGCATTTCCCTTTCGGTTATGTACATAAACTATTTGCGAGGTATTAAATTTAAGGACTAAAATAAAAGAGTTATGACAACAAGAAAGACAAAGACAGACAAGCCGAAATTTTACGACTTGAAAGCGATTTTAAGCAAGAACGCCGACTATGATGTTATATTTGGCGAAAGGTCGAACGGCAAGACTTATGCAGCCTTAAAATATGGTTTGGAAAACTATATAAAGACGGGCAAGCAAATGGCGTATATACGCCGATGGCGTGAGGACTTACGGGGCAAACGTGCCGAAAGTCTGTTTGCAAATCACGTGGCAAACGGGCTTATTGAGGAACTGACAGAGGGCAAATTTAATGAAGTATTCTATATGTCGAACAAATGGTTTTTGTCGTACTACGATGCAGAGAAAAACAAGCGGACACCCGACCCGACCCCGTTTTGTTACGGGTTTTGCCTTTCAGAGCAGGAACACGAAAAAAGCAGCAGTTACCCGAATGTTACAACGATAGTCTTTGATGAGTTTTTGACACGGCGGTATTATTTGCCCGATGAGTTTATGTTGTTTATGAACTTGTTAAGCACGATAATACGCCAGCGCAACGATGTCAAAGTGTTTATGTTGGGTAACACGGTAAACAAGTTTTGCCCGTACTTTACGGAAATGGGTTTGAAGCAAGTGCCGTTTATGGAGCAGGGAACGATAGATATATACCGCTTTGGCGAACACGGCGCAATAGTGGCGGTTGAGTATTGCAGCACGATAGTACAACACAAAGCCAGCAACAAGTATTTTTGTTTCGATAACCAAAACTTGCAGATGATTACGGGCGGTAAGTGGGAACTTGCAGTATATCCGCATTTGCCGTGCAAGTACAAGCCGCAAGATGTGTTGTTTGTGTACTATATCAAGTTTAACGATGTTGTTTTGCAGGGTAACATTATTCAAGTAGGCAACGAATGTTTCACGTACATACACGCAAAGACAACCCCGATAAAAGATGAGGAAAACAGCCTTATTTATTCGCTGGAAATGAACGGCAAACCGAACTACAAACGCAAGTTGTTAAGTACGGCAAGTTACGTTGAACAACAAGTTGCACGGTTTTTCGCAATAGACAAAGTTTTCTACCAAGATAACGAAGTCGGCGAAATAGTACGCAATTATTTAATTACAAGCGCAAAGACAAACATTGTTTCGCTGAAATGAAAATTACGGGCGGTTTGGTGCAAATTTCGTGCCGAACCGCACGTTTTACGAAATAAATAACTACCTTTGCAATAGGAACTAAAAATTTATTGATATGGACGCAAATACTATTATTCAAATCATTTCAAGTTTGGGTTTTCCGATTGTGATGTGTGGCGCATTGTTTTGGTATATGGTGAAACAAAGGCAGGTGCACCAAGAAGAAACGGAACACCTAAAAGACACGATTGCGGAAAATACGAAAGTGTTAGCCGAACTTACAACCCTAATTAAAGTTTTGACAGATGAGAAAGAAAGATAACATTTACAAGTTGTACCAGCAGCAAATACGGGACAAAGACACCGCCGTAACCGAATTTATTGCAAACACGTTGGCGAAAACTCAAAGTATGTTTGAGTATGCAGGTTTGCCCGACAGCATACCGCAAAAGGAATTGGAGCGGCTTTTGCAGACCACGGGCAACGCCTTTGTTACCAGCGTGGACGGGGTTTTGTATGCGCTTTCGGGCGGCAAAGGCGGCGAACCCGATGTTTACGGACGGGCAACGCTTTACACCGTGGCGAACCCTGCATTAAAGTTAAACAAAACCTACGATATACAGAAAGACGGGGTTTTGATTGAAAATGACAGCAACGGCGAAAGCCTTTTGCCGCTTATTGGGCGTTATGCAGTCCTGCATACTGACGGGCTTATTTCGTTGAACACGGCAAGCATTTTGACACGTATCACGATGCTGATAAGTGCCAGCGATGACAAGACAAAACAGAGTGCCGATGAGTTTTTGCGCAAGATACAGGACGGCGAGTTTTCAATTATCGGGGAAAACGCATTTTTCAAGGGCGTAAATATGCAGACAGCCCCGACCACAAACAGCGTGTATATTACACAACTTATTGAACTGATACAATACTACAAAGCGAGTATGTACAACGAATTGGGTTTGAACGCAAATTATAATATGAAGCGTGAAAGGCTCAATTTGGGCGAGGTATCTATGAATGTGGACGTACTTTTGCCGTATGTGGATAATATGCTAAAAGAAAGACAAAATGCCGTTGAGAAAATTAACGAAATGTTCGACACCGAAATTTCGGTTAAACTTGCTTCAAGTTGGGGTTTGGAAAGGGATAATTACAACGCTTTGGCGGCTGATTTGGAAACGGCAAAGGAAAACCCCGACCCGACAGAAGAACCCGAACCGACAGAGGAAACAACCGAAACGGACGGAAACGACACCGAAACGACAGAAACGGAAACGGAACAAACCGAAACGACCGAAACAGAGGAAACCGAAGAAACGGACGGGAACGACACCGAAACAGAGGAAACAGAGGAAACAGAAGAAAACAAAGACGATAAACAATGAAATACAGCGAACTATTTACAAAGGGTAACGGGATATTCGCAACGGTTTTCAAGACTGAATACCCGACCGAGTACGCCGCAATTTTCGGCGATACCGACCCGACCAAGTTAGACGCTTACGCCTTACTGATGTACGGCGGCAAGACCGTTGTAAGCAGCATAACCAGCGACAACGCAAGCGATGTTGTTTCGGCGGTGATTGCGGTAAACGTGCAAGGCTGGGAACGTGAAGCGGCGGCGATGTTAGCCGATTACGATGTACTGACACCCGTAACGGGCAGCGTTGAACGGACGGAAACCGTAACTTTGCAGGAAAGCACGGACAACACCGAAACGGGCGCAAACAAAGCGTTTAATGACACCGATTTTTCAGACAGCGACCGAAAGACCGCAAACGATGAGAGAAACCGCACAGAGGAACGCCAAACAACCGAAACCAGCAAAGGAACGGGCGCAAGCAAATCAATTTCGACCGAAATTGCAAAAGAATTGCAGTTAAGGCGTGATAATTGGAGAAAAAACATTATCTTTGCACTTGTAAGAGAATTAACAACGAGTATTTACGAATAACTAATTTAATTTTTAGAAATATGAAAGTAAAACAGGTTTACACGCTTATTAACAGCGTTTCGGGTGAAGTGTTGGGGCGTACTGACATTGTAGCCGAGGACTTGACGGGCATTGTGGATTTAGGCACGGAAGTGTTTAACCAAAATGCAGTAGATAATTACGTAAAATCACTTGTAAACCATATCGGCAAGGTGATTTTCGTAAACCGACCTTATGCGGGCAAAGTGCCGAGCGTTTTAATGGATGCGTGGGAGTTTGGCAGCGTATTGGAGAAAATAAGTGCTGATGTTCCCGAAGCAGAAGAAAACGATACGTGGAACTTGACGGACGGACAGAGTTACGACCAAGATGTTTTCCACAAACCGACCGTTACCGCAAAGTTTTTCAACTCAAAGGTTACGTTTGAAGTGCCGGTATCAATCACCGAAAGGCAGGTTAAGGAAAGTTTCAGCAACGCCGCACAACTTAACGGCTTTATTTCGATGATTTATGCAGCCGTTGAAAAGTCAATGACTATCAAGGCAGACGCTTTGATTATGCGCACAATTAACAATATGATTGCGGAAACCGTGTTAGCTGATGCGGTTGCGTTTGGCGGTACGGCAGGAAATTTAGCCAGTGCAGACCTTTCCAGCGCAAGCACTGCAAGATGCGTAAACCTTTTGAAGTTGTACAATGACAAGTATTTCCCTGCAACACCAGCGCCGACCCCGAACCCTGACGCACTGACAGCGGCAAAGGCGATAACCGACCCCGATTTTATCCGCTTTGCTTCTTACGTAATGGGAACTTACGCCGACCGCCTGCAAAGCATTTCGACCGTGTTCAATGTTGGCGGCAAGGAAAGATTTACGCCGAAAGATATGTTACACGTTGTACTTTTGTCCGACTTTGCAAAGGCAGCGCAAACCTATCTTTATTCTGACACGTTCAACCGTGGCGATGTGCTTTTGCCGCAAGCCGAAACCGTACCTTTTTGGCAGGGCAGCGGAAAGAATTACGACTTTGGCAGCACGGGACACATTACCGTTAAGGAAAGCACGGGTAAGAGCGTGGAAATTTCGGGCGTGTTGGGCGTGATGTTCGACCGTGATGCGTTGGGCGTTTGCAATCTTGACAGACGAGTAACAACGAACTACAACGCAAAGGCAGAGTTTTTCAACAACTATTACAAGTTTGATGCAGGGTATTTCAACGATACAAACGAAAACTTTGTAGTATTCTTTATTGAGTAACTCAATAGGTATTAGATTGTTTAACTTTGGCGGTGTGGGTGCAGGTGAAAGCGCACCGCACCGCCTTTTTTCTTTCCGATATGACAACGATAAACTTTTATTCATACAACGGACACCCGAACACGGTAAACAAGCAGTTGGGCGACTTTACGGCGATTGAGGGCGATTTGCGGCAAACTTTCGATGTGTTGCGCCCGACCGTAACACTACGAAAGCAGCCCCGACCGACTTTCAATTATTGTTATATTCCCGATTTGGGGCGTTATTATTTCGTGGAAAGGGTAAGTTTTGAGGGAAACAACGCCTACGAAATTGCGTTGCGTGTTGATGTGCTTAAAACCTACGAAAGCGAAATTTTGGCGGCAACGGGGCGTGTATCTGAAAGCGACAACCCCGACCCGTATATTTCAAACCGTGATACGGTTTACAAGCGCACCCCGAATTTCGAGAAAGTGCCGTTTGCTGAAACGGGGCTTTTGAATGAAAACGGGGGTATTATTATGGTAACTTTGAAAGGAACAACCGAAAATTAAAAGAGTATGGCAGTAATTGTAAATATACCTAACGCACACGATGATAACAGCCAGTGGAACGCAAGCGGCGGTTATTGGGATATAAACGTAAGAACGAATGACGGTTATTTGTTTGTAGGCGATATTACAGCCGCATACACGGACACCAGCGGAACGCCGAAAAGCGTTGTTTTGGATATGAACGGCGCAAAGGTTTGGGCATTTGGTGAGTTGTCCGACACCGATGCAGACACGGAAATAACTATCACGGGAAACACCCGAAGCAAAAACGATTTGGAAGTTATAAACAACATACCGAACACGACCGCAACGGGAACAAAGGGCAGCAGTTATTTTGAGGCGAGCATACAAGTAACGGCAAACGAGGGTTACAAGATAACGGCGGCGCAAGTGAAGTTTACGGGCGGTTACGGCTACCCCGATACGAAGGACTTGACAATTTCGCCAGACGGTAAAACGGCAAGTTGGGAGTATGACGATGCAGACACGGGCAAGAGTTTCACGCTTACGGGTACGACAGCCAGCGAGGGAACACCCGAACTAACCGTTACAAACGAAATAACGGACACGACCGAACAACACACGTATGACGGACAAACGGCAACTTTTACGGTTAATGGTAGTTATCCAAGATACCGTTTTAAGCAACCGACCGTAAATTATACGGGTACGGACGGACAACCGAAAACCCTACAAATGGAAGTTGAGGTTTTGGAACGTGGAAGCATAGCAACGGCAACCGTTACGGATATAGACCCGACAAAGCCCGTAACGATAACGGGGCAATACTTGTACGCTATAATGATAAAACCAAGTTTAAGTAATTGTTATGCAGACCCCGAATTGCCCGAACATTTGTTTGAGGGTGACACGTTAAGCGTTGTTTTGAAAGCTAACCCGAACACGGCGTTTGATGATACAGACGAAATGAAAATACCCGTTTTTTCATACCAAGACGAAAAAGGATATTATCAAAATAAACCGCTAACCGTTTCAGAGGATAAACAGACCGCAACGGGGCAAATTTTGTTAGGCGATTATCAAAGTATGGGAGTAGTTGCGGAAGCGTACCCCGTTACCGTTGTCGGACAGCAGTACGGCGCAATTAACGTGTATTTGGTAACGCTTGACGAGTTGGCAGAGTTTAGCGGCAAACGATTTTTCAAGGAAACGGGAACAGACCCAAGCACGGGCGCACCCATATACGAAAACATAGATTTGGGCGCATACGTGAACAAAATACGCCGTGTTTACACCAACATAGGCGCAAGCAGCACCGATGTAATACGATGCGGCAACTACAACACGGGCGTATCTTGCCACCAGCCAGCGCAAGACAAAATAACGCTTGACTTTGGCACGGCGGTAATACCAGCGCACAATGAGGACAACACCGACTACGAAAGCGAAATACAAATCTTTTTGCCGTTTGCAGGCTTTGTTACACTCAATACCGATTATGCAGGCAAAACGATAGCTTTGCAATACGTTATAAACGTGGTAACGGGCAACGGGGTTGCGCTTTTGTCCTGCAATGGCGTTGTATTTCAAGTTGAGGAAACCGAACCAAGCAGCGAAATAATACACCTTTCACCAAGCACCCAAGTTAAAACCGTGGGCGGCGATGATTGGAACGAAATGTTATATTACGGTTTAGAACCTTACATTTACTGCAAGTGGTACGAAAGCGCAAGCAACGGGCGAAACAATGACAGACAAACGGGCATTTTAGGCGATTTCAGAGGGTTTAACGTGTTCGATGATGTTACACCCATACACACCGCCGAAATGCTGACAGAAGAGCAGGAAATGATATACACGGCTTTGTCTGACGGCGTTTATATTGAGTAACTGAAATGCAGGATAAAAAGAAAGGCGGCAACTTGATTGTTACCGCCTTTTCTTTGCGCTTGCTGATTGTTATTTGTCCTGAAATGTTTCAACACCCGTTAAACCGATGTACAAGTTTTTCGGGTAACATTCGCAAAAGGTTTTGAAACGCCCGACCAACTTTTCAGCCGCTATAAAGTCGTATGCTTGATTTTTGCAGGCAACTTCTTTTGCAAACTTGTTGCGTGTATCACGGTTAAACACGATTTGATTTTCTAAAATATCAACACCCGTTTGCAGGCTTTCGGCGATGCTTTCAAGGTTTGTGCGCATTTCGGGCGAACCAGCCGCCAAAAATTCAACGTGTTTCTTTGTCTGCAATAACATTTCTTGCAATGCGTTTAACACTTTCTGATTTTGAAAAATTAAATCTGCTGTTTTCATTTTGTTTAAGTATTTAATTGTTTAACACGCTGCAAAGTTAAACATTTTATTTCACCTGCAAGCGGTTGGCGTGTTATTTTGTGTTAAATTATTCTTTTAACTTTGTTTAACAATGTGTTCCACGTGAAACAATTTATTTTGTGTGTCGGTGTGAGTGTTCCACGTGAAACAATTTCACGGGCGCACACGCATAACAAAAACCGTGCCAAAGTCTGTTATCTTTTGTTAAATCTGTGCCATAACAAAAACCGTGCCAAAGTGAGCCGCCAAATGTTAAAAAACGGTAAGGGTGACCCATAGCAAAAAGCGTGCCAAACTTTGTTGCAAAGTGTTAAAAATGCGTTGGGAAACGTTAAATAGGGGTCAGTAGCTGTCTCTTATACACATCT
>CDYZ01024293.1_pt1 | contig 11808 bp, 9 predicted proteins | sample 554921 | NCBI WGS metagenome assembly CDYZ01 (sample SAMEA3182058, study PRJEB8094) | gut metagenome | biome: human; feature: gut; material: Stool; isolation source: human stools | place: Canada | collected 2012-11-26 | reverse complement strand
GGTTTCCCTATCATCAAGGACTGTATGGTTGACCGTTCAGCATTCGACAAGATCATCCAGGCAGGTGGTTACACCAGCATCCGTACAGGTCAGGCTCAGGATGCCAACGCTATCCTGATTCCTAAGGAGAATGCAGACGAGGCAATGGATTGCGCTACATGTATCGGTTGCGGTGCTTGTGTTGCAGCATGTAAGAATGGTTCTGCCATGCTCTTCGTCAGCTCAAAGGTTAGCCAGTTGGCACTTCTCCCACAGGGTCGTGTAGAGGCTGCTACCCGTGCTAAGAAGATGATTGCACGCATGGATGAGCTTGGATTCGGTAACTGTACAAACACTCGTGCTTGCGAGGCTGTTTGTCCTAAGAACGAGTCTATCGCTAACATCGCCCGCTTGAACCGTGAGTTCTTGAAGGCTAAGTTGGCTGACTAATCCATCGTTTCTTTTGAGACACAGGAATTTTCTCTCTGCATCTTTACGGATGCGAGAGAATTTTCTCAAAAACCCTTCACTCTTCACCTTTTGAGTGTAAACGATTGAAGGATAGGTAGTTGGGTGGGTGAAGAGTTGAATTGACTCTTCACCCACCCTTCACCTTTTTATAGGGATAGGTGAAGAGTGGTGAAGAGTCAGCGCCACTCTTCACCTCTCAAATCCCCTGTGTTTATCGGGGTTTCAGACGAAAAGGTGAAGGGTGAAGAGTAAAAACGAGAGTAGGCTTTTTACGACGGAAGCATCCTGAAGGTTTAGGAGTGCATTATTTGGCAGTAAGGCTACATCCCGTTTTGAATGAAGCTTCTTTCCATTTATTGCTTCCCTATGGCATCTTTTTGCCCTTTAGGAGGGCAATTTATTGCCATAGTTAGGCAATAATCCTTATGTCGTGATAGAGCTGCAGAATCCAGTAACTATCATAGTTAAATCCAGTAACTAGTAATAAATAAAGTATTATTCTATAAAGATATAAAAAGAGCATAAATGATGAACCAAGCTACTCAAGACTTTATTCGCCAGTACCAGGATGATGACGTCCGCCAGCTGGCTTTTCTCGGAAGCAAGTATCCGGAAGTAGATATGCCTTTCGCTCTCGATCAGATTCGCGGGCGAAAGATGGCTCGTGTCAAGTTGCCTCGTTGGGCAAGTCTCGAAGGCATCATCTATCCTCCTCATATTTCTATGGAGCAATGCTCCTCTGAATCTACTGCGCTTTACAAGGCAGAATTGGCAGCGAGACTGCTCGGCTTGCCGGCTTCTTCATATGGAATCGAGATGAAGGCTGAAAATGAAATAGAGTTTGTTGACCTGACAGGTGGATTTGGAGTAGATTTCTCTTATATCGCAGCCCGGTTGGGAGTGAAGTCGATGTACGTGGAGCGACAGGTTCATCTCTGTGAAGCGGCAAAGGAGAACTTCGGGCGCTTGGGCTTGAAGAACGCTATCGTGAAGAATGGAGATGGAATAGAGGTTCTTCATTCTTTTCTGCCAAAGAAAAAAGATGCAGCATCAGCTGATGATTCTTTAGGCATCACTTATGACCAACCTCGGTCATTACTTAAGACCAACCTTGGTCTTAAGATAATCTTCATAGATCCCGCCCGTAGAGACGATGCGGGCAACAAGGTGGTTTCCTTGAAGGATTGCACGCCTGATGTCACCGTTTTGCAGGAAGAAATGCTTTCGAAGGCAGATTACGTTATCATCAAACTCTCTCCGATGCTCGACTGGCACCGTGCCATAAGCGAATTAAGCCACGTTAGAGAGGTTCATATCATCTCCGTGAGCAATGAGTGCAAGGAGCTTCTTTTAGTGCTGTCAGCGCGAAATATGGACGAAAATCTCCGCATTTATTGCATCAATGATGCGCAATCCTTCGTCTGCGATGAGTTGGATATGGAGTCTTCTCAGGTGAAGATAGCCCCATCCACCCTTGAAGAGATGCAGTATCTTTATGAGCCGAATGCATCGTTGATGAAAGCCGGCTGTTTCGGCGTTCTTTCCGGGCGCTATGATGCAAGGATGCTTTCCAAGAACAGCCATCTTTTCGTGAGCCAGGCGCCTATCGAGGCTTTCCCTGGCAGAAGCTTCCGCATCATCGCCGTTTCTTCCTTTAATAAGAAGGAGTTGAAGCGTCATCTGTCAGGAATCACCAAGGCGAACATCGCCACCCGCAACTTCCCTCTTTCCGTGGCAGAATTGCGCAAGCGATTGAAGTTGAAAGATGGTGGTGAAACCTATATTTTCGCCACCACACTGAATGATGAAAGCCATGTGCTGGTGATTACGGAGAAAAAATAAGCTGATTGTCTGAAAAAATAAGCTGATTTCCTGAAAAATCAAGTTCTAATCCTATAAGATGATTCCGCCAAAACCACCACTAATCGGGTGATATAAGCCACTTTGTGGCTCGTAATCATTCTTGAACCCCTAAAAAACTGAAAATAAAGATAGCAATATTTGGTCGTTTGGCGAAATATTGCTATTTTTGCATCCTATAATATTGCAAACTAGTTTGAAATCATGTCATTAATAGAAATTAAAAAGGTCGAAAGCAAGAAGGATTTGAAGACGTTCATCGACTTCCACTACGACCTCTACGAAGGCAACGAATACGATGTGCCTAATCTTTTCAGCGACGAAATGAATACCCTGAGCAAGGATAAGAACGCTGCGTTCGAGTTCTGCGAGGCAGAGTATTATCTTGCCTATAAGGATGGAAAACTGGCAGGTCGCGTTGCTGCTATCATCAACCATAAGGCAAACAATAAGTGGGGAAAGAAATCCGTTCGCTTCGGATGGATAGACTTCATCGACGACCGTGAGGTTTCGAAGGCTCTCTTGGATGCTGTGGAAAAGTATGGTAAAGAGAAAGGTATGGAGGATATGGTAGGTCCGCTTGGATTTACCGATATGGACCCTGAGGGAATGCTTACCTGGGGGTTCGATCAGCTGGGTACTATGCCTACCATCTACAATTACCCTTATTATCCGGAGCACATCGAGGCCCTGGAGGGTTTTGAGGTAGATAACAAGTATGTGGAGTTCAAGATCATGGTACCTGATACCATACCGGAGAAGTACGCCAAGATAGCGATGATGATTGAGAAACGCTATAATCTGCATGTGCGCAAGCTTACTAAGAAGGAAGTCTTCCAAGGCGGAATGGGACAGAAGATCTTCGATCTCATCAACGATACCTACAAGGATCTCTATGGATATTCTGAACTTTCGCAGAAGCAGATAGATCAGCTTATCAAGTCGTATCTCAGTTTCCTCGACTTCAACCTCATCACCTGCATCGAGGATTGGACGGACGGAGAGCATAAGCTCATCGGTGTGGGAATCACCATGCCGTCATTGGCTCATGCCCTTCAGAAGTGTCACCGTGGTCGCCTCTTCCCATTCGGCTGGTATCATGTGTTGAGAGCCATCAAGCAGCACAAGACCAACATCGTTGACCTCCTTCTCATCGGTATTCTTCCAGAGTATCGTGCCAAGGGAGCGAATGCACTTCTCTTTGCCGATCTGATACCTTGGTACCAGAAGTATGGTATTGAGTGGGGCGAGACCCAGGTTGAGCTGGAAACCAATGCCGGTGTGCAGGGACAGTGGGGAGCTTTGACCCCAGTAATGCACAAGCGCAGAAAGTGCTACAAGAAGATTATTAAATAAGGAATTAAGGGATCTCCCCTAAAACATAGGAGGATTTTATGTCAGAAGATAATAATGAATTGAAAGCCCCCCAGGAGCAGCAGCCGGTGGAATATACCGACGACAATATCCGACACTTGAGTGATATGGAGCATGTACGTACTCGTCCGGGTATGTACATTGGTCGTCTGGGTGATGGTAACCTGCCGGAGGATGGAATCTACGTACTCTTGAAAGAGGTGGTAGATAACTCTATCGATGAGTTCAAGATGGGGGCTGGTGCCAGATTGGAGATTGATATCGAAGATCATCTGCGGGTCAGCGTGCGCGACTATGGTCGTGGTATTCCTCAAGGTAAACTTGTCGAGGCTGTGAGCGTGCTGAATACCGGTGGTAAGTACGACAGCAAGGCGTTCAAGAAGAGTGTCGGCTTGAACGGAGTGGGTGTGAAGGCGGTGAATGCCCTCAGCTCTCATTTCGAGGTAAAGTCGTTCCGCGACGGCAAGGTGCGCCATCTGAAGTTTGAGAAAGGTATTCTGCAGAGCGATGTTACCGAAGATACGGAGGACGAGAACGGTACCTTCATCTTCTTCGAACCGGATAATACCCTGTTCAAGAACTATTCTTTCCACGATGATTTCGTGGAAACCATGCTCCGTAACTATACTTATCTGAACACCGGACTCACCATCATGCACAATGGTCGCCGCATCCTCAGCCGGCATGGTTTGAAGGATCTCCTGACCGATAATATGACCAACGAGGGTCTCTACGAGATTGTTCACATGAAGGGAGAAGACATCGAGATTGCCTTTACCCATACCAATCAGTATGGCGAGGAGTACTATTCCTTTGTAAATGGTCAGCACACCACCCAGGGCGGTACTCATCAGAGTGCCTTCAAGGAGCATATCGCCAGAACCATCAAGGAGTTCTACGGCAAGTATGAGTATGGCGACATCCGAAACGGACTGGTGGCTGCCATTGCACTGAACGTAGAGGAGCCGGTGTTTGAGAGTCAGACGAAGATTAAGCTCGGAAGTACCACAATGTCTCCGAACGGAGGCGAAACCATCAATAAGTATGTGGGCGATTTCCTGAAGAAGGAAGTAGATAACTATCTCCATATCCACAAGGATGTGGCTGAGATTCTGGAGAACAAAATCAAGGAGAGTGAGCGTGAGCGCAAGGCGATGGCTGGCGTTACCAAACTGGCTCGTGAGCGTGCCAAGAAGGCGAACCTTCACAACCGCAAGCTGCGCGATTGCCGCATCCACTTCAGCGATGCCAAGAACGAGCTGAAGGAGGCAAGCTCCATCTTCATCACCGAGGGTGATTCTGCCAGCGGAAGCATCACCAAGAGCCGCGATGTGAATACACAGGCAGTGTTCTCGCTGCGAGGCAAGCCGTTAAACTGCTATGGTCTGACCAAGAAGGTGGTTTACGAGAACGAGGAGTTCAACCTTCTTCAGGCAGCCCTCGATATCGAGGACGGATTGGACGGATTGAGATATAATAAGGTGATTGTGGCTACCGATGCCGATGTGGATGGAATGCACATCCGATTGCTCATCATCACCTTCTTCCTGCAGTTCTTCCCTGACCTCATCAAGAAGGGCCACGTGTATGTGCTTCAGACTCCATTGTTCCGAGTGCGCAACAAGCGAACCAAGATCAAGAACAAGCAGGCGGTGGCTGATGCCGATGCCAAGTTGGGCCCTAAGGAGAAGAAGGGCGATTTCATCACGCATTACTGCTACAGTGATGAGGAGCGACAGCAAGCCATCAGAAACCTTGGTCCTGACCCGGAAATCACCCGATTCAAGGGTTTGGGAGAGATTTCACCAGAGGAGTTTGCCCACTTCATCGGTCCGGATATGCGATTGGAGCAGGTTACGCTCCATAAGACCGACCAGGTGCAGAAACTCCTGGAGTATTATATGGGTAAGAATACGATGGAACGTCAGAACTTCATCATCGATAACCTGGTGATTGAGGAGGATATTCCGGAGGAAGATTCCGATCCGCTGGATTAATTCTGGAGTTGATAGGGAGGGAAAGTAGAGAAAATCGACTGTTAACTGTTAACCTGTTAACTCCTCTCTATGAAGATAAACTCTTTCTTAAAAGATAAGTAAATGAAAAAATATCTATTTATAGCGCTCCTGGCGTTCCTGGCAGTAACTTCTGCCAGTGCCCAGCTGCGTATCAAGATGGGCAAGAATAGCCCGATAGAGAAGTTGGGTAGGGCGGAAATCGCCATTACCAATCTCTATGTGGATAGTGTAGATGAGAACAAGCTCGTGGAGGATGCCATCAGAGGTATGCTTGAAAAGCTCGACCCTCATTCTTCTTATGCCACAGCCAAGGAAACCAAGGCGATGAATGAACCGCTGAATGGCAGTTTCGATGGCATTGGCGTGCAGTTTAACATGGTAGATGATACCTTGCTCGTCATCCAGCCCGTAGTGAATGGTCCTTCCGAGAAGGTGGGAATCATAGCTGGCGACCGCATCGTTGCGGTGAATGATACGGCTATTTCGGGTGTGAAGATGAGCAAGGAGGAAATCATGAAGCGCCTTCGTGGTCCTAAGGGAACTACAGTGAATCTTACCATTGTGCGCCGTGGCATCAAGGACAAGCTTACTTTCAAGGTGAAGCGTGACAAGATTCCTGTAACCACCATGGATGCGGCGTATATGATTCGTCCGGGAATCGGATACATCCGACTGGGAAGCTTCGGCCTGACCAGCTACAAGGAGGTAACTGCGGCGATGGATTCGCTCAAGAAAGTGGGAATGAAAGACCTGATCTTCGACCTTGAGGATAATGGCGGCGGCTACCTTCAGGCAGCGGCTCAGATAGCCAACGAGTTCCTGCAGAAGGGAGATCTCATCGTTTATACCAGTGGTCGTGCAGCTCCCCGTCAGGAGTACAAGGCGCAGGCTAACGGAAGATGGCGCAAGGGTAAGGTGGTAGTGCTTACCAATGAGTTTACAGCTTCTGCCGCAGAGATTGTTTCCGGAGCCATCCAGGATCAGGACCGTGGAGTAGTGGTAGGTCGCAGAACCTTCGGCAAGGGATTGGTTCAGCGTCCGCTCAGCTTCGATGATGGCAGCGAGATTCGCCTCACCATCGCACATTATTATACGCCTAGCGGCAGATGCATCCAGAAGCCGTATAAGAAGGGAGACAGACTGGATTATGCGATGGATCTCGACAATCGCTACAAGCATGGCGAGTTCACCAACCAGGACAGCATCCATCTTTCCGATAGCTTGAAGTATTATACTTTGCGCAAGCACCGTGTGGTTTATGGTGGTGGCGGAATCATGCCCGATTATTTCGTGCCATTGGATACTACCAAGTACACCAAGATGCACCGTCAGCTGGCAGCCAAGAGCATCGTCATCAACCACAGCCTGAAGTTTATCGATGCGCATCGCAAGGAATTGAAGAGTCAGTATAAGGATTTCAACAAGTTCCTGGCAAGCTATGAGGTTCCGTCTTCGCTCATCGATGCGATTATCGCTGAGGGCAAGAAGGAGAAGATAGAGCCGAAGGATGAGGCTGAATTGACTCAGACAAAGAAATACCTCGCCCTGCAGTTGAAGGCCCTTGTAGCAAGAGATATCTGGGATATGAGTCAGTACTTCCAGGTTTGGAACGAGACCAACGAGATAGTTCAGCGTGCCGTGAAGCTGCTGACCACGGGGAAGTAACTATAGAAAATCGGCTGTTAACTGTTAACCTGTTAACCCGTGAGGTAATGAGATAAGAAAAGGTCGTGAGGTTTCTGATAGAACTCCACGACCTTTTTTGTGTATTTATCTTTTTCCGAATTCATGAATCCTCTCTGAATTCATTTACTTCTTCTCATGCATGCGATCCCATTTCAGATAGATTCCGGCAAGGATGGTGCCCGAAATACTGTGCCAGGCACAACTGATGGCGCAAGGCAATACGGCGAGAGGCTGAGCGGCGAAGAAGTTGCCCGCGAGAACCGTGGCAAGACCGGCATTCTGCATTCCCACCTCAATACTGATGGTACGCTTCTTGGCGGTATTGAAGCCCGCCAGCTTTCCGGCAAGCCAACCGAGACAGTAACCCAGGGTGTTGTGGCAGAAAACCACGGCAAAAGTCCAGAGGAAAAGCGATAAGCCACGAGCCACCAAGTCATCGTGAACCGTAGAAATCACACCTCCCACAATAATTGCCAGACACGTAACGCTGATGCCCGGCATCAGACTCTGAATGGTAGGGAAGCAATCCTTCTTGCCATAGATATAATTCAAAGCGCAGCCGATGGCCACAGGGATAATCGTAACTATCAGAATGTTGATGAACATTCCCACAGCGTCTACATGAATAATCTCGCCTGCCGTAATTTTCATCAGCAGCGGAGTCATCACTGGCGCAAGAATCGTAGAGGCGCAGGTCATTCCTACGGAGAAAGCCACATCGCCATGGCAGAGATAACTCATGATGTTGCTTGATACTCCGCCCGGACAGCATCCCACCAGCAGGATTCCGAGTGCCAGGGCTGGATCAAGATGCCACACATGCACCAGGGTGTAAGCCACACCCGGCATGATGATGAACTGGGCGCAGGCTCCGATGAACACATCCAGCGGGCGCTGAGCCAGAATCTTGAAGTCGTTGGTGGTCAGGGTCAAGCCCATGGTGAGCATGATGATGCCGAGAATGACGGTTTGAGTAGTTCCGCGCACCCAGTCGAAGGTATGTGGGAAGAAGAATGTAAATACTGCTACACCTATTACAAAAATAGATGTGTAATTGGCCAGCAGCTTGCTGAGCCCTTGAAAAAATCTAAGCATAATTCTATTCTTTTTTTTAATCCTGATATTTCTCTCTTATTTATAGTCTCTCTTTCTTTCCTCGCTTTCAATATTGGGTGCAAAAGTACGTCTTTTCTACCGAATAAGCAAATTATTTAATAATTAAATATCAAATTATAACATTTTTGCGGGTTTGAGCTTACGAATCTGCACGAATCTTCTTGGATTGTGCAAAATCTGAGGCAAAATAATTCGGCTTTTCTTCTTTAATTCCGCAACAAATGTGTAACTTTGCACCCATATTATCGATAATAGTCATAGAATGAACGAAGATTTTGATATAAGACAACAGACGGTTTCGCCTGCCGAAAAGGAATTCGAGAAAGCACTGCGCCCACTGAAGTTCTCCGACTTCAGCGGACAGAATGGCGTGGTGGATAATCTCGAAGTCTTCGTAGAGGCTGCCAAGTATCGTGGCGAACCGCTCGACCATACCCTCTTGCACGGTCCTCCGGGACTGGGTAAGACCACATTGAGTAACATCATCGCCAACGAACTGGGTGTGGGCTTCAAGATTACATCAGGCCCTGTGCTCGATAAGCCGGGCGACCTGGCAGGTATCCTTACCTCCCTGGAGCCTAACGATGTGCTCTTCATCGATGAAATCCACCGCCTTTCGCCAGTGGTAGAGGAGTATCTCTATTCGGCGATGGAGGATTACCGCATCGACATCATGATAGACAAGGGGCCTTCGGCACGCAGCATCCAGATAGATTTGAATCCGTTTACCCTCGTGGGAGCCACCACCCGTAGCGGACTTCTCACGGCTCCGCTCCGTGCCCGTTTCGGAATCAATCTGCATCTGGAATACTACGATCCGGAGACGCTTCAGAAGATTATCAAGCGAAGCGCCATGCTTCTGAAGGTGCCGATAGAAGATGAGGCGGCAGTGGAAATCTCCCGCCGTTCGCGTGGAACCCCTCGTATTGCCAACTCATTATTGCGAAGAGTACGTGATTTCGCCCAGGTGAAGGGCAACGGAACCATCACTTACGAGATTGCCCAGATGGCGCTCAAGGCACTGAACATCGACCAGTATGGCTTGGACGAGATAGACAACAAGATTCTCACCACCATCATCGACAAGTTCCGTGGAGGTCCGGTGGGCGTAAGCACCATTGCCACGGCTATCGGCGAAGATGGCGGCACCGTAGAGGAGGTTTACGAGCCATTCCTCATCATGGAAGGCTTCATCAAGCGTACGCCACGAGGCAGAATGGCCACCAAGCTTGCCTATGATCATCTCGGCAGGAATCCGTATGGAAGCAATATCTTGCAGGGCGACCTGTTTGAATAAAGTTCAAAGTAATGAAGATAGGAATATTTACGGGTACATTCGACCCATTTACGATAGGACATCAGAACATCGCCGAGCGTGCCTTGCCCATGTTCGACAAGCTCGTGATTGCAGTAGCGATGAGCAAGCTGAAGCACGCCAGTGAGGAAATCTCGAAGCGTGTGGAAGATATCAGAAAGGTTTTCCCGAAGGAATGTGCAGAGCTGGTGGATGCGGAGGATGCATCCAAGGGCCACCGCCTTGAGGTGGTTGCCTATGATGACCTCACCATCGACCTGGCGCATCGCCTGGGAGCCAAGTTCCTGGTTCGCGGCGTCCGCTCTGCCAAGGATTTCGAGTACGAGCGAGAGCAGGCGGATATCAACAAGCAGTTGGGCGGCGTAGAAACCATCCTGCTGTTTTCCGACCCAAGATACAGCAGCATCAGCTCAACGCTGGTGAGGGAATTGAGGTTCTTCGGAAGAGAAGTAGATGAATTTTTACCAAAAATAAAATAAAAATAGGAGGAAGAAGCGTATGATAACATACAATGTAGATGGCGTGAAAATGCCGAAAATCAAGAAGCGCGACACCAGTGCCTGGATTCGCAAGGTAGCTGCCTCTCATGGCCGCAAGGTGGGAGAGATAGGCTATATGTTTGTAGATGACGAGAAGATTCTCGAAGTGAACAACGAGTATCTGGGTCATGATTACTATACCGATGTCATCACCTTCGATTATGATGAGGATGATGTGATTAACGGCGACATTGTGATTTCGCTCGATACCGTGCGTACCAATGCCGAGCAGTTTGGCAAGACCTACGATGATGAGCTTCACCGCGTCATCATCCACGGCATCCTGCACCTCTGCGGCATCAATGACAAAGGTCCGGGAGAGCGCGAAATCATGGAGGAGAACGAGAACAAGGCGCTCGCCCTGCTCGAAGGTGCTTCTATATTGAAGAAGTAAGAAGTTCTGATTATGGTAGGTTGTTTAAGGCAATAATAGATGATATTATCAAATATTTTTTAAACAATGGGGAATAGAGAGTGGATTGCTTTTGCAAATGAGAAAAAATGTAATCACGCAAAGAGCTTGATAAAGAGTGGATTTATTAGTTGGGTAAATACAGCTAATTTTGAAGTAGGAGATATAGTATATTTGTTTATGTCAAATACTAGAAACGTTAGATTTAAAACTCAAGTTGTTGCCGATAATTGTAAACGTGAGGATTCTGAATATTGGCTTGAGCAAGCTCCTACGGATATTACTTTTAGATTAAAGTTGGTTGCAGAATATTCTGGAGACCAATTGAATGAAAGTGTATTGATTAAGCATGGTTTTAAGGGTGGTAGATCACTTCAAACTCCAAGCTATAAGAATGAAAATTTGATGGATTATATAAAGTCAATCTTTTAAAAGTAAAAGGGAGAAACTAACAGGTGTCTGTTGGATTCTCCCTTTTTGTTTCTTATTCTATCGCCTTAATCCTCTCTCGGCATTCTTTCAATATCTCTTTCAATTCCTCCACGGTCGTGGCTCTCAGCATGGCGATTCTCGTCTGGCGAAAATCGGGAATGCCCTTGAAGATAGGGGAGGCGGCAAGGTGGCGACGGGTGTGGAGAATGCCTCTGTACTCGTCGATGCGCTCCACGTTGATGCGAAGCTGCTCCTCCAGAAGGTCAATCTTCTCATCTACGGTTAATGGGGCAGCACCCGTATTATCTAGATAATCACGCATCTCCTTGAAAATCCAAGGGCGGCCGAAGGTGGCGCGGCCAATCATCACCGCATCTACGCCGTATCTCTCAAAGGCAAGCTTGGCTTCCTCCGGGGTCGTAATATCGCCGTTACCGATGATAGGAATATGGATGCGGGGATTGTTCTTCACCTCTCCTATAAGGCTCCAGTCGGCTTCTCCGGTGTACATCTGGCTACGGGTTCTTCCGTGGATGGTGAGCGCCTGGATTCCGCAATCCTGTAGCTGCTCGGCAAGGTCGGTGATGATGAGGTTCTCGCAATCCC
>CDYZ01044905.1_pt1 | contig 12019 bp, 10 predicted proteins | sample 554921 | NCBI WGS metagenome assembly CDYZ01 (sample SAMEA3182058, study PRJEB8094) | gut metagenome | biome: human; feature: gut; material: Stool; isolation source: human stools | place: Canada | collected 2012-11-26 | reverse complement strand
TAAATACAAGGAGTTTGCTATCCGTTTGTTTGGTAAGTTTGATAAGAAGATTAAGGAGGAGGCTATAGAGTTGGTGTATCAGGCTTTTGGTGGCAATACCTATTATATGCAGAAGGTGATGCATGAGGCTTTCAACCAAACAGCGCCACAGGCTGAGGCTGATTGTGAGATGATAAAGAGCATCATCCATGCTTTGGTATTGGATAATGACCATAAGTTTAGCGAGATACTTTCCCGTCTCACTCTTCCGCAGAAGGAACTTCTGTATGCTGTTGCTAAGGAGGGAATGGCTAGTCAGATTACCTCTTCTGGCTTTGTGAAGAAGCATAGTCTCCGCTCGGCAAGTAGTGTGCAGAGTGCTGTGAAGAAACTGCTGGAATATCATCTGATTTCTACTTCTCAGAGTACGTATTATATTGATGATCAGCTTATGAACTTATGGTTGAAGGAATAAATTGAATGTTTTTGAAGTGAAATCGAGATAGGACAATAGAGCCTTTTGGTATTTTTGATACTGAAAGGCTTTTTTTGTATCTTAAAATGAAGAAAGTCGCTCTTTTCTTTGGCATTTCTAATTCTTTTCGTTATTTTTGTGGCGTTAATTTAAAAGAAAGGAATAAGATGGAAACGATTAATATTCAGTTTCAAGTACCTTCTACAGGTCAATATACGCTTGACGAATTTGTCGCTAAGCTCAAAGACTATGCTGAAAAATTAGCCAGTTCTATCTCCAAATCAGAAAATAGTTACCAGGAAAGATATATGAGCCAAGCCGAGCAGGAAGCCTATGTGGCAGAAAGTCTCAACCGTGCTCTTGATGAAATGGAAGCTCATAAAAAGAATGGGACTAAGCCGATGAGTTTTGATGATTTTATGGCTAAACTTGATGAGGAGGATTAGTTATGGAAGTTGAAATACGTGTTGGGAGTGAGTTCTTAATACAGTTTAAGCGTCTTTCTAAAAAATATCGTTCTTTAAAAAGCGATATTAAAGATTTGAAAGACTCTCTTGTAATTGATCCTTTTCAAGGTAGCAGTCTTGGCAAAGGTGTCAGAAAGGTAAGAATGGCAATAGCTAGTAAGGGTAAAGGTAAGAGTGGTGGTGCAAGGGTCATCACTTATAATCTTTACCAGGAAGGAGATTCTATAATCATTGATTTGTTGACAATTTATGATAAAGGAGAAATCTCTAATATCTCTGATGAGTTTATCAGTTTTTTGCTTGATAAACGTGAAAATGGATAATACGCAGAATAAGTTTCTGGAAACAAGGATAGAAATATTAGATGTATATAATATGATGGATCCTGATTATGAACGTGAACTATATAAGTGGTTCTTTTCCTTGGCATTTCTCACTTCTCATTTCACTACCCCCTATTGAAAACTTTGAATAGAAAAGCCTTGGAATATGAAAGCGGCTTCGATAGTCAATGAAGCCTATTTCGTAGAGCAATGAAAGCGGCTTCGTAAGCAGTTGAAGCCTGTTGCATTATTCTGATAGAAACTATAAAAAATATAGTTGACCACTTTAAACTTTATTAATAATACACGTTGACTCACAGTATTAACGGAACAACTCAAGACAATATGGGTGCTGAGTAATTACTCGCTAATTTTGTGGTGTTAATTTAAAAGAAAGGATTTTGATATGGCAGCAACTGTTTTTAATCAAGCGCAGCTTGAACTTTTAGATATGATGCAATGGGTAAAAAGCCCGGAAGCATTGGCAGAATTGAAGCAGGTTATCTCTGATTTCCTTGCCAAGAAGGGACAGGAAGAATTAGATGCAATGTGGGAGCGTGGGGAAATGACAGAAGAAAAGCTGAAGAGCTTTGAGACATTGCACGAAAGAACTCCTTATCGAGGATTAAGGAATTTGTAGATTGTGTGATTGTGGAACTTTATTGTATTTCATAACGAGGATTGCCTTTTAGTATTTCTGATGCTGAAAGGCTTTTTTGTATCTTAAAGCGAAGAAAGTCGTTCTTTTCTTTGGCATATTCAATTCTTTTCGCTAATTTTGTAGCGTCATTTCCGAGATGGCTGGCAGAGAGATGCTGGCTGGAAAGTCTGGGGATTGGCTATATCTTTTAGGATTAGACGTTTACTACGTTTCGCTTCTGATAAACTGGAAATTAGGAACTTCAAGTGACTTATCGGAGAGAGATGGCAGTGGACGCCTACATAACGTGTATATATACACGGCACAAGTGCGCCCTTTCGTATAGAAAGGGTGTGTCTTGTGCTACATACATATATACCATGTTGGTGTAGGTGTGTCCTCTTGCTTCTTGTTCTTGTTAAGTCACGGGTCTCCTAAACCTCCAGTTTTGCAAGAATGTTAAAGGAGTAATGACACCCCTGCGCCAATTTCTTTTAAGATAGTTTCTGTCGGCTTATGGGAAGATTGTAGGTTTGCAGAGAAATGAAAACAGAATAAAATTATTATGTATTTGCTAATAGGGGTGAGCATACAAAATAATGTAGCTATCTTTATGAACAAATACGAACTCGCAAAGAAGATAAATGAGCTGGAAGGTCTCACAAATGATGAGAAATCGGAGTTGTTTCAGCTTCTTCGTTCGAAGAAAAAGTATGGTTTGGTTTGGGAAGACAAACCTGAGGATATAGAGCAAAGAATGCTTGATGACCAGCCTGTGCTTGTTGAAGTGCCTGAACGTGCCATCCTCAGCGATGACGCTGAGGCTCCAAACCATATACTTATTGAAGGCGATAACCTCGAAGCCCTTACAGCCCTTAGCTATACCCATGCAGGAAAGATTGATGTCATTTATATCGATCCACCTTATAATACTGGCAATAAGGATTTTAAATATAATGATGCTTATGTAGATAAAGAAGATGCCTATTATAATAGTAAGTGGCTGTCATTTATGAATAAGCGATTGAAAATAGCTAAATCTTTATTGAAAGAAGATGGTGTTATCTTTATCTCTATTGGAGATGATGAGGTATCACAATTGAAAATTCTTTGTGATGAAATATTTTCACGTCAATGCTTAGGCTTTTTACCACGAATTGCTAAATCTGGCTCAAAGCAAGGTACTTATTTTAGACCTACAAAAGATTATATCTTGGTGTATTGCAAAAATACAGAAATGGTAAAAGGATTTCATACAAAGGAATTTCAAGTGAAAGAATATCCTTTAGTTGATGAAAATGGAAGAAACTTTCGTAAAGCACATTCTTTATTTCAAGCTTCTTTAGATCCTTTGAGAGGTTGTAAGAATCAACGTTATTATATAGAGGCTCCTGATGGCACATTAATATTGCCTCCTGGTCATACTATGCCTTTAGAAAATGAAGATGCAGCTCATATAGCTCCTGCGACAAGAGCAGATAAAGTTTGGCGTTGGTCTTATCAATCTTATCTTGCAAAGAAAGATCGCATAATGTTCTCTGAATCAAAAAAATCTCCTTTGATAGATTCACATGGAAATCATACGGATTGGAACGTTTATGAGAAAAAATATGAGGATGAAGAAACTGATGGTGATATTGATTATAACCTACCAGATGATGTAATCTATGATTATTTAAACTCTTCTGCCACTACATATTTAAATAATATGGGAATTGATTTCCCATTTAGTAAGCCATGGGAATTGATAGCATATTTGATTGATATAACAGAGAAGCCATCTGATATTACTGTGCTAGATTTCTTTGCAGGTAGTGCCACAACATTAGACGCTATTATGAAAATGAATGATGGTGATGGAGGACATCGAAAAGGTATTCTTGCTACTAATAATGAGAATAACATTTGTGAAGAAGTTGCTCATCCACGCATCTATAAAGTTATTAATGGTTATACAACTATTAAGGGACATACTCAGGTTCCTGGCTTAACCCGCAACAACCTTCGTTATTACAAAACGAAGTTTGTGCCTCGTGATAAGAGTCCGAAGAATCTACGTAATTTGATGGCACTCTCTACAGATATGCTTTGCATCCACAATGATACATATAGCGAGAAGCCATTTGCTGGCAAGAACATTAATAACAAAATTGCTCGCTATTTCGAGAGCAATGATGGAACTAAGCGAATGCTAGTGATTTATCGCGCTGAGGCTATTCAAGCCCTGGTAGAGTTGATGAAGCAGGAATTCAAGAATGCCGAAAGTAAGGAGAACGGCAAACTCATGGTCTATGTCTTCTCGCCAAACGGCTATGCTTATGATGATGAGTTTGAGGATGTGGCAGATTACGTTTCGCTTTGTGCCATGCCTGATGCCGTATTGAATGCTTATCGCAGGGTTTTGCCAAAGAAGCGCCAAGCGCAACTCCTGGAGGATGTTGCAGAAGAAACGGATTCAGAAGCAAGAACAGTCGAAGAATCGGATTTATTTCAAAATCAAACATATACAATGGCAGCAAGTGAAATCAAAGATAACAGGGAAGGAGGCGACGAATGAAACAGATACAATATCAGCAGAAAGCAGTCAAGGAATTGGTAGATAAGACCATTGACTTGCTTACCTATTCTGGTATGCGCCATACACTCGTATTCAAGGCTCCAACAGGTGCCGGCAAGACGGTGATGGCATCAGAAATGTTGCTCCGACTGAATGCCGAGTTGATAGACCGTACGGATGTTCCTTATAAAGAGTTGGCATATATTTGGATTGCTCCCAACAAGCTTCATGAACAGAGCTACTTTAAGATGAAATCCTTCTTTACGGAAGGACAGGAGTTACATCCGGTCATCTATGACGACCTCGACCATTCTGCCGAAGGCTACATCCATCCAGGAGAAATCCTTTTCGTTAACTGGGAGAGTATCAGTAGGGATAATGCCGTGATGATACGTGATACGGAGCAGAGTGCTTCGCTCTATGATCTTACTCGTAGAACCCAGGAAGAACAGAATATTCCTATCGTCGTTATCATTGACGAAGAGCACATGTTTGCCAGCAAACTCGCCAACAAGACAGAGAAGGTGTTGAAGAACATCAATCCAAAAGTTGAGCTCCGTATCTCGGCAACCCCTGAGACAAAAGGCGATTTGGATGTGAAGATACCTAGAGAGGCTGTTGTTAGAGAAGGTATGATTAAACAGGGCGTGGTATTGAATCCAGCCTTGAACTTTACGGATCCGAATGGCTCTTTGAACCAGCATCTGGTGAGCCTTGCCTTGAAGAAACGGGAAGAGTTGGCTGAGGCTTATCGAAAGATAGGTGTTCATATCAATCCTCTGCTGCTTATTCAATTGCCTAATGATAAAGATAAGATGGATAAGGATGATGAAAGTATCAAGGAGGAGGTGATGCAATATCTGGACACCATCAAGAATATCAATGTTGACAATGGCAAGTTGGCGATATGGCTCAGCGATGAAAAGGAGAATCTGGATGGTATAGAGAAACCGGATAATCTGACCGAAGTATTGCTCTTCAAGCAGGCCATCGCTTTGGGATGGGACTGTCCTCGTGCCGCTGTGCTCCTCATCTTCCGAAAGATAGAGAGTTTTACTTTCACCGCTCAGACTGTGGGACGCATTCTTCGTATGCCAGAGCAGCATTTCTATGAGGACGACCGACTGAATTGGGGCTATGTATATACCAATCTCAGCAAAGACATCATCAAGATTGTGCAAGATGATATGGACTATATGTCGAATATTCATGCTGTTCGTCGAGAGAATCTATGCAATGTGGTACTGCGTTCTGAATATTGTGAGCGTCCTGCCATTGCACGTAAGCGACTGGGACCAGATTTCAAGAAGGTACTTGCAAAAGTCTTTGAAGATATTCTTCTGGTTAAGAACCGCCAGTTGTCTCTTTTCACGATAGATGACTTGGAGGGCAATGTGGATGAAGAAGATTCCGAAGATGTTGAGGTTGCAGAGAGCATTTATGCCAAAAACAGAAAGGCATGTGAGGATAAGATTACCTTTAAGGTAAGAAGCATTGGTATCGATTTGATAGAGGATGTCAGCATCACGGGCGAGACTGGTGAGACTCATGTGGATAAAAAGGCAAGATATGTCCGCACGATGCAGGAATTGAACAATTCATTCAATGCTTTCTGTGCCAAGTGTATTGGTTCGAAGTTTGAGAAGGTGAGTGTCACGACATTGGCTTTTGCCTTGAAGGAACTGATGGAAGACCTGTTTGAACTCTTTGAGACGGATGCCGTAAAGGTGATTCTTTATCATGGTAATAAGGAGGTATTTGCAGATTTGATAGACCGTGCCTTGAATCGTTATCAGAAAATTCTTGAGGAGCGACAGAATCTGCAGAATGCAAAGTTTTATAAAACTTATGACTGGGAGGTTCCTGTGGAACGACTCTATAAGGAAGAAAGCCATCACATCAAGGATGAGGTACGAGATCATGCTCTTCTGCCATTTGTAGAATTAAAGAATGCCTCTAAGCCTGAAGAGTGTTTCGAAACTTTTCTGGAAGCCAACAAGGAGTATATAGACTGGTGGTATAAGAATGGTGATGCCGGCAGGCAACATTATGCCATCAGTTACGAGAACAAGGAGGGGCATAAAGCCCTCTTCTATGTAGATTTCGTGATTCGCATGAAGAATGGTCAGGTCTTCCTCTTCGATACCAAGAGTGCTGGAAGTGATGTGGATGCCGTAGAAAAGCATAATGCCCTCATCAACTATATGGCGAGCGAAGAGAACAAGGACAAGCATCTGAAAGGTGGTATCATCATCGAGAGAAATAACAACTGGAAGTATTGTCCGCTGAAGATAGAAAACACTACAGACATCGTGGAGTGGGATAGTTTCTATCCGAAAGAATATAAATAGGGCATAAACGCTACATATATAATAAGGTGTAATAACGATGGCAAAGGGACTAGATGGAAAATTCTTGCACTATGGCATCCGAAAGGAAGACCTCGACCTGATCAGGACGCTATGCGAGAAGCATGAGATTGACTTCGACTGGATGAGCGAGGAAATCCTGCGCAAATATCATGCAGCCAAGGTAGATAAGATAGAAATGAATGACGAGGATACTGAGAAGATTATCGCCGAGGCGATTTCTCAGATCAAGTAATGAATCAAGAATGAAGAACGAAGAGTGAAGAATAGATTATGATTATCAAGAGAATCAAAATCAAGAACTATAAGACTTATCTGAGTCTTGACTTGGATTTGTCGGTGAGATCCGATCAGCCCATCATCCTGATAGGTGGTATGAACGGTGGTGGTAAGACCACGCTGTTCGAGGCTATCTGTGGGGCTCTTTATGGACTGAAGATTCAGAACAAGGCGCATTTTCAGGAACTCTTGAACAATGGTGCCTTGGGAAAGGTGGAGCCTACCATCGTGCTTGAACTCTCTTTCGAAGGTATGGTGCTCGGACGTAAGCAGCAGTATCTGCTGCGTCGCACTTATAAGCTTAATCCTGCCAACAAGCCTGTGGAGAATGTGCTGCTCAATATGGATGGCACGCCTTTCTCCTATGGCACGGCTACGCCTCCGCAGCAGCGTGCCATCAACGAGCAGCAGGTGAACAAAATCATCAAGGCAAACCTGCCGCAGGAACTCAGCAAGTATTTCCTATTTGATGCCATGCAGTCGAGCGAGCTCTTGAAGGAGAATGTATTTGCCCAAATCATCAAGGATAATATCCAGAATGTGATGGGATTCAACAAGTATCTGCAATTGAAAAATGCTGCCGAGCATCAGCAGCAGGAATGGGCGGCAAGGAGACTGGAGGCGCAGAAGGAGGCAGAAGAATATAATGGGCTTTGTGAACAGCGCAACCAACTGGTGGCTTTGCAGGAGGAGAATACCAAGCACCAGGATGATAAGTACAAATATCTGGTTTCCATTCAGGCTGAATATGATGCCGCCAAGGAAGGTGCCAAGGATTCTGCCGAGACTGCACGAAAGATTCAGGATCTGGAGGCCAGCGTGAAGGATACGCAGGAGTTGTCAAAGCGGTATAATGCCCAATTGAAGCAGGTGGTGGAGACTTTGGAAATCAACGTGTTCTTTCCGAAACTTGCACAGGGAATCACAAACGAGGTGAATGACATTATCCGACAGAAAGAAGCCTTGAAGCAGGAACGTGAAGGGGTGCTCTCCCTGGAGCAGATGCGTGAGGTAACTACCAAGATTCTTGGTTATCTGAAATCAAAGTGCCTCTGTCCGGATTCCGTGGAGGATGACGATGTGGTGGCTTACCTGAAGAGTCAGCAGGAAGCTTTGCAGCGCAAGGACGACTATGCTTTCCTGGATGAAAGCGAGTTTGATGCGCTCAAGAATCTGCTGGGTGCCAATGCTGTGAATGAGTTTATCGCCCTTAATGACAGTCGTTATGATTTGGAAAAGCGGTTGGAGAACTATGATAATCAGCAGAGTCAGATTGCTCTGCTCCGTCGTAGCATGGTAAGCGGTAATACCGAAATCATCAAGGCATACGAGGAGGCTAGCCGTGAACTCGAAATCTTGAAGAAGGAGGCGGATGACAGAAAGATGAGCATTGAGAAACTGGAGCGGAAGATTCACCAGTTTGATGTGCAGATACAGCAGGAACCAGATGTGAAATATGATATGCTGGTGAAACTGAAGCCTTTTTTTGAGGATGTTGCCGACACTCTGCTCAAGCGCAAAAAGGAGAAGATTGAGGAGGATATGAAGGAGCAACTCAACAAACTCCTCATTTCCTACAAGGGATGCATCGCCAAGGTAGAGCTATCAGACAGTATGGAGAATTTCACCATCCGTCTCTACCACAAGGCAGGAAATGAAATCTCGCTCAACCAACTGAATGCGGCATCCAAGCAAATCTTTATCCAGGTGTTGCTGAAGGTGCTTCGAAATCTGGGTGACTATAATCCACCTGTTATGATAGATACCGTGATGGGTGTATTGGATGAGGAGAGCCGTGATGTGCTGATGGAAGAATACTTCCCGGGACTTGCCGAGCAAACCATCCTGCTCTGCACCACTTCGGAAATCAGAAAGGATAAGGATTACATGAAGCTGGAACCATTCCTTTCCCGTTCTTATACACTGGTAAGAGATGTGGAAAGTCAGAGCACCCACGTGGAGGAAGGATATTTTGGAGTAATGTGTAATGAATAATGTTTCATATTGACGGAGCAATATAAATATGGAAGTAGCATTAGAGAATATACGACAGGCGGAAGGTATGGTAGAAGCCATCATGCCTTTGAAGGAGAAACTGGAGAAGCGTTTGAACCTTTCGCGGCAAGTGGAAGGGGAGAGGGATGCTATGCTAACCCTGAATAAGGTGATGCGAATCTGCCTGATAGCCAGTTTGAGCTTAACGGAGAAGAGAAGCGTGGATGGGTTGGGAGATATCGTATTGTCGAAATCTTCTCAGCGCATTATGCCTAGTTTCTTTACCAAGGATAATAAGAAGTCGCTCTTTTCGGCTTTGTTGAAGTTGAGATATAGAGATTGTGAGGTGGATTGGCAGAATGCCAGTATAGTGGGTCGCATCGTGGCGAAGGAAATCTATCGGGGTATCGCTTATCTTTCAGAAGATGAGAATCTGAATACTTTCCTCTTTGCTGCCAGCGACAGGCGACATGGCGGAAGTGGTATTCCTGCCCTGGAGTTGCTGATAGGAGAGTATGCAGAGGATATGGAAGCGAAACTGAATATCAACGGACGTTCGGTATCGAATGCACAGATTCTAGTGGCTGGTACCACGGGGTCGGGTAAGACCAATCTGCTGGCTGTGTTGATTCAGCAGTTTCGTAATCTCTCCACCGAGACGCCTTATCCCGTCAACTTCCTTTTGTTCGATTACAAGGGTGAGTTCTCTGATCCGTCGAATGCCAGCTGGCTTGTTCACTTTGATGTAGATAGGAGTTGCATTCTTGACCCTGTGGTTGCGCCATTGCCTTTCACGCCATTCAAGGATTTTACGGGCAGGACCATCAACGAAATCAATCTCTATTCCACGGAGATGGCTGGTGCTCTTTGTGCTGTAGATCGTGCAACGGTGAGCGCATCCATGAGTAATCGACTGAGTGAAGCCATTGTTGAGGCTTATAAGCAGACGGCAGGCAAGCCTATCACTTTTGAACTGATGCTGATGAAATATCAGCAGAGAATGCAGAATCCGGATAAGGATGATAGCATCACTTCGGTTTTGAAGCAGTTGATTCGCAATCATCTGTTTGCATCGGAAGATAAGGTGAATCTGGTAGATGAGTGTTTTATCGTGAAGATGGATGCTTTTCCGAAAGATGGTCCGATAGCCAGGGCTATTGTCTATTTCATTATTTCTAAACTCAACAATATCTATGAGCAGTTGCCGAAGCAGGCGGTGAATGAGGATTATGTACAGATTCGCCACTTCACGATTATCGATGAGGCTCACTATATGCTGGATTTCGATAATCAGCCGCTTCGCAATCTGATAGCAGTGGGTAGAAACAAGGGCTTGAGCATCATCTTTGCCACTCAAAACATGGATAGTTACAAGAGTAAGTTCTTCGATTTCTATGCCAATGCGCAGTATCCGCTCATCATGAAGCAGCAGACGATTTCTGACAGTATCATCAAGGATCTCTTTGGTGTGTCGGGTAAAGACTTCCAGGAAATCAAGTCGGCGATAGCTGGTTTGCAGAAAGGCGAGTTGATTATCAAGGATCATACGATGGCTGCCCTTGGTTTGGGCGGTAAACCGTATAAGAAAATAAAGGTAACGCATCTCATTTGATGCGCCACCTTTTTAAATGATTGTAGAAGAATAAAAAATCTTCTAAGATATTTTGTAATGTTATCTTATATCACACTTTTATGAGGGACTTTTACTTTGTACTGCAAATAGTGATGCTGAGCGATATGGCTGCCAAGACTGCTCCTACTGCACATACACCCATCCAGCCTTCATGTGTCCAGGCTAATCCGGCACAATATGTGCCAAAGGAGCCACCAATAAAATAGGTGGTCATGAAAATGGTGTTGGCCCTGTTTGATGCTTCAGGCATTTCCTGAATGCAACCACTCTGATTACTTAGTTGCAGACATTGTAAACCGATGTCAACCAGAATAATAGCCACAATAAGTCCCATATAGGTGTCGCCAAAGAGATAAGCTGTGGTCCATGCTACAAGTTGCAGGCAGGCACCATAAAGGCTTAACTTTCTAATGCCCCATTGGTTCACAAGTTTACCCAATCCGCTTGCTGCTAATGCTCCAGCTATACCGCACATACCTAAGGTGCCCACCATCTCGCTACCCGAAAAGAATGGGGCTTGTGCCAAGCGAAAGGCGAGACAAGACCAAATGGCCATCATACTACCAAAACTGAAAGCTGCACGGATGGCATAGAGACGTATGCGAGCATTGTTGGCTACAATGTGAAAGACGCTTTTCATCAGTCCCCTATATGTTCCTACATAGTTGCTGTCTATCTGCGGCATAATCTTGAGCGTGAGAATCAGGCAGACTATCATGATGAGGGCTGCTATGATAAACATCTCGCGCCAGCCCAACCATTCGCCCACGTAACCGCTGATCACTCTGGAGGCAAGAATGCCCGTAAGCAGTCCCGACAGGACAATGCCCATGTTTCTGCCTTTATTTTTCTTTTCGGAATATTGTCCTGCTATAGGAATGAAGAATTGTGGAATGACTGAGCAGGCTCCCAGCAGGAGAGAGGCACCCCAAACAATCCATACCCTTTGGGAAAAAGCTATGAAAATGGCCATGACGGCTGCTACGGACATATTGATGACGATGATGCGGCGACGCGAGTAGAGGTCACCCATAGGAATCAGGAAACATAAGCCCAGCGCATAGCCTATCTGTGTGACAACGGTTATGAGATTAGCCTCATGTTGACTCACGCCCATGTCATGGCGAATCATCTCTAAGAGCGGTTGATTATAGTAGCAGTTTGCTACTGTGAGGCCCGCTATAACAGCCATCGTCAGCAACAAACTGCGCTCTATTCCTTTGTTTTCTTTCAATTGTTTCATTCTGCTAATCAATCTTTATAATCCACTTTGATGACAAGTACTCTGATGTCTTGATTGTC
>CDYZ01058110.1_pt1 | contig 12265 bp, 9 predicted proteins | sample 554921 | NCBI WGS metagenome assembly CDYZ01 (sample SAMEA3182058, study PRJEB8094) | gut metagenome | biome: human; feature: gut; material: Stool; isolation source: human stools | place: Canada | collected 2012-11-26 | reverse complement strand
GTGCAGATGCCGGACATGAAGACCATGGCCGAGGAGGCGGCTCCCGGGGCCTGGAGCGTCTCGATTGAGACTCAGGCGCCTGCCGACCCCGCCGAATTCTGGCAGTCCTGGAACGATCCGAAGCTATCGGCGCTCGTTGAGAAGGCCAGAAGCGCAAATGCCGACGTGCTCACAGCGCTCGCATCACTGCGTACGGCCAGAGCGGGCCTGTCGGAGGCGCAGCATGCGCTCTTTCCCGAGGCCACGATCGGTGGCGACGCTTCGCACCGCCATGCCGACGGCGGTTCGAGCGACAGTTTCTCGGCCTCCGCCGACATGAAGTGGTCGTGGAACCTCGCGGGTGCGGATCTCTCCAACGAGACCGCCAGACGCTATGAGGCGCTCGCGAGCGAAATCTCCGTTGCCGATGCGCAGGCGCTCGTCGAGGCCGAGACGGCTCAGGCGTACATCAACCTGCGTTCGACGCAGGTTCTCCTGCAGATCGCCGAGGACACCGTCAGGAACTACGAGGAAAGTGCCGAGATCGCGGGCTGGCGTGCAGGCGCAGGCCTGAGCAGCGCCTCGGAGGCCGAGGACGCGCTTTCGCAGGTCGCCTCCGCCCGAGCCGCGATTCCTCAGCTGAAGGCGACCGAAGCCACCTATCGAAACGCACTGGCCCGCCTGACGACGATTCCCGCCGACAAGCTCGATCTGGGCACGGGTTCCGTACCTCAGGCGCCGATTCGCCTGACCGCCTCGATTCCCGCCGAGACGCTGATGAAGCGTCCTGACATCCGCAGCGCGCAGGCCTCTCTTCTGTCTGCAGGCGCCGATCTCAGGAGCGCCCGCGAAAGCTATTTCCCGACGCTGTCGCTCTCGGGCTCGCTCGGCACGCAGGCCGCGACGCTCGGCGCCCTCGGCGCGAGCGGCACGGGCATCGCGTCCCTGATCGGCGCGCTGTCCATGCCCGTGCTCAACTGGGGCAGTCTGGCCGCACAGGAGGAGAGGGCCGCCGCATCGCTGGACAAGGCGAAGGCGAACTACCTATCCGTCATCGTGAAGGCGCTTGAGGAGACGGACAACGCCCTCAACGGCATCCGGTCCGCACAGGACCGAACGGCGCTTCTCAGGACGGCCCTTCAGCACACGGAGAAGACCTACGAGCTCACGGGGCTCGAATACAGGTCGGGCATCGGCGACTATTCGATGCTTCTTGAAGCACAGCAGCGCCTCCTCACCCTGAGGGAGAGCGTGACGAACAACATGACGGAGCTTTCCCTTCAGCACGTGAAGCTCTACCGCGCCCTGGGCGGCGCCTGGAAGGCACAGGAGAGTGCAAGATGACCGAACAAGAAAACAACGACCGCACGAAGCTTCTGCTCAAGGATGAAAGCCGCTCGCGCTATGTCCTCTGGGCGGCGGGCGGAGTTCTGGCCGCGCTCGTGGCAGGCGCCTGGTACTGGTATCAGAGCACGCAGAACACCAACGCCGTCAAGTACGTGACCGAGGCCGTCGAGCGCGGGGACGTGCACGTCAGCGTGTCCGCGGACGGCACGCTCGCACCTGTGCGCACCGTCTCGCTCGGTTCCGAGCTTTCGGGCATCGTGCGCGAGGTAAACGTCGACGTCAACGACGAGATCAAGGAGGGCCAGAGCCTCATCGTGCTTGACAAGCGCAATCTGGAGGCGAAGGTGCTTCAGAACAGGGCTTCGCTGCGAAGCGCGGAGGCCAGCCGCAGGCAGAGTGCGGCGAGCCTGAGGGAGGCGGAGCTCAAGCTCAAGCGCATGCAGGAGCTCAATCGTCTCTCCAAGGGCACCATGCCGAGCAAGACCGAGCTTGAGACGCAGGCCGCGTCCGTCGACACGGCGCGCGCGGCGGTCGCCGTGGCCGATGCGAACATCGCCGACGCCATGGCCTCGCTCCAGACGGCTGAGAACGATCTCTCCAAGGCCGACATCAAGTCTCCCATCGACGGCGTGGTGCTCGCCCGTTCGGTCGAGCCCGGCTATGCGGTGGCGGCAAGCCTGCAGGCGGTCGAGCTGCTGACGCTCGCCACCGATCTGAGTCAGCTTGAGCTCGAGGTGTCCGTCGACGAGGCCGACATCGGCGTCGTCAAGCAGGGGCAGAAGGCCTACTTTACGGTGAGCGCCTATCCGAACCGCCGCTTCCCCGCTGAACTGACCAAGGTTTCCTACGGCGCCACGACGACGGAGAACGTGGTGACCTACACGGCCTATCTTCAGGTCGACAACCAGCAGATGCAGCTGCGCCCCGGCATGACGGCTTCGGCCACGATCTCGACGGCTGACAAGCAGGACGTGCTCCTTGTCCCCAATTCCGCCTTCCGCTTCCGTCCCAAGGCCGCATCGGAGAGCGACAAGCCGAAGATGAATGCCATGATGCCGGGGCCGCCCCACGGCGCCGCCAGCAAGAAGGTCAAGGAGATTGCCCAGCACGGCCAGGCGAGCAGGACCGTTTACGTGCTGCGTGACGGCAAGCCCGTGCGCGTCGACGTCGTCACGGGGCTCACCGACGGCATGCAGACCGAAATCGTCTCGGGCGACATCGCCGAGGGCGACAAGGTCGTCGTCGACCAGCAGAAGGGCGCCTGAGGAGACGCAATGGGACAGCCACTAGTTGAACTCGTCGACATCCGCAAGCGCTACGGCACGGGCGAGGCGGCCTTCGAGGCCCTGCGCGGCGTGAGCTTTTCGATTGACGAGGGCGAATTCGTCGCCATCATGGGCGCGTCGGGCTCGGGCAAGTCGACGGCCATGAACATCATCGGCGCGCTCGACAGCCCGACGGCGGGCGCGTATCTCTTCAGCGGAATGCACGTCGAGAGCCTGTCGCGCGACCAGCGTGCGCTCCTGCGGCGCAAGTACCTCGGCTTCGTCTTTCAGGGCTTCAATCTTCTCGCCAGAACGACGGCGCTTGAGAACGTGGAGCTTCCGCTCCTCTACCGCGGCATGGGCGCCTCCGAGCGCCGCAAGCTGGCGCGGGCCGCGCTCGACCGCGTAGGCCTGCTGGACTGGGAGCACCATACGCCGGCGGAGCTCTCGGGCGGACAGCAGCAGCGCGTCGCGATTGCGCGCGCCATCGTCACGCGCCCGAAGCTGCTTCTCGCAGACGAGCCGACGGGCAGTCTTGACACGGCGCGAAGCGAGGAGATCATGGCGCTTCTTTCGGCCCTCAACGCCGAGGACGGCATCACGGTCGTGCTCGTCACGCACGAGCCCGACATGGCCCGCTACGCAAAGCGCCACCTTGTCTTCAGGGACGGCCTGCTCATCAGCGACAGCAAGACGGAGGCCGCGTCATGATCGGGAATGCATTCGTGCTGGCCGTGCGCCAGATCAGTCGAAATCCGCTCAGAAGCCTGCTCACCGTGCTCGGCGTCGTGATCGGCGTCATGGCCGTGATCACGATGGTGACGGTCGGCAACGGGGCCTCGCAGGCCATTCGCACGCAGATCGAGTCCTTCGGCAACAACCAGCTGATGCTGCGTCCCGGTCTTCGCATGGGGCCGGGCCAGAGCGTGGGCGCGCCGAACTTCACGCTCGAGGACGCCGATGCGCTCAAGCGCCAGATCGCGGGCATCGTCGCCGTGGCGCCTCAGGCCTCCAAGACCATGACGGTCGTGGCCAACGGGCGCAACTGGCAGACGAGCGTGATCGGCACGGACAACAACTACTTTACGATCGACAACCGCGAAATCGTCGACGGACGCACCTTCGAGCAGGGCGAAATGCAGTCGGGTGCCGCCGTCTGCGTGATCGGCGGCACCATTCAGAAGGAGCTCTTCGGCGAAGGAGCGGAGGTCATCGGACGCACCATCCGCACGGGAAGCTTCTCGTGCAGGGTCGTGGGCCTTCTCAAGACCAAGGGTACGGCCGCCATGGGCGGCGATCAGGACGACCTGCTCGTCATGCCGATCAAGACGCTCCAACGCCGCATCCTCGGCAAGAACCGAGTCGGCGCCCTTCTGGTTTCGGTGAATCCGCAGTCGGACCGAGACCGCCTGCGCGATGCCGTCACGGAGCTCATGCGCGAGAGGCGCAGCCTCTCCGACGGCGATGACGACAACTTCCAGATTCTGGACACGGCGGAGATCGCCGCCAAGGTGGCATCCACCACGCAGATCATGACTACGCTGCTCGCCGCAGTGGCGGCCGTGAGCCTGCTCGTGGGCGGCATCGGCATCATGAACATCATGCTGGTGTCCGTGACAGAGCGAACCCGTGAAATCGGCATCCGACTCGCCATCGGCGCCCTCGAGCGCGAGGTGCTGCTCCAGTTCCTGATCGAGGCGCTGATGCTCGGCTGCATGGGTGGCGCGCTCGGCGTGCTGGCGGCTCTGGGCGTCTCGAAGGCCCTTGCGGTCTACATGGGCGTGCCCTTCATCTTCAGCCCGGGCATCAATCTGCTCGCCTTCACCGTGTCGGCCCTCACGGGCGTGGTGTTCGGCTTCTTCCCCGCCAGACGTGCGGCCAAGCTCGACCCGATCGAGGCGGTGCGTCACGAGTGACGCGGGAGCGCAGCGGAAAAGCAGAAAGGTCCGAAGCGTGAGCTTCGGACCTTTCATTTTGTTTGCTGGTGCGCTTGCCAGATTCGCATGAAGGCGAAAGCGCACGGCTTAGAACGGAACGTCGTCGCCTTCAAGCTGGTCGAAGGGGGTGTTGGACGTCACCGGGGCGCTCTGGCGGGCTGGCTGGGGAGCTGGCTGGGGAGCGGGACGCGAGGCGCGCGGAGCGCTTTCGAAGCCGTCGTCCATGCCCTGGTTGTCGGACTGGCGGCGGTCGAGGAGCTGCATCGTTTCGCCGATGATTTCGGTGGCGTAGCGGTCAGTGCCGTCCTTGGCCTGGTACTTGCGGGTGCGCAGGCGGCCTTCGATGTAGCACTGGCTGCCCTTGTGGAGGTATTCCTTGGCGATTTCGGCAAGGCGGGAGAAGAGGACCACGCGGTGCCATTCGGTTTCGCTGACGGTCTGGCCTTCGGCGTTGCGGTAGCGGCGCGTCGTGGCGATGTTGAGCGTCGTGATGGCGGTGCCGCCGTCCGTCGTGTAGCGGGTTTCGGGATCTCGGCCGAGATTGCCGATCAGGATTACCTTGTTGATGGAAGCCATGATTAACTAACTTGCAAAATTATATCTATCGAACTTGAATTGCTTCACCTTGTTCATGCTGTCTGCGGGGCTTGGGCTCCTTGAGGCCAAGTGCAAGCAGGAACCAGCAAAGCATAGCAAAACTCGATGCATAGAACACGGCCTGCGATGAAAAATGTTGGGCGATCCAGCCGCCCGCGGCGCCGCCGACGAAGAGCCCGAAGCTCTGCGTCGTGTTGTAGATGCCGAGTGCAAGCCCCTTGTCGGCCTTGGGGGCCGTGCGCGAGATGAGGCCGGGCAGCGTGGCCTCGAGGATGTTGAAGCCGATGAAGAAGAGCGTCACGAGGAAGGCCACCTCCCAGACGGAGTGCATCAGGAAGGAGAAGAGCACGAAGACGACCGCGAGAAGGAGCACGTTCATGCGCAGGAGCGAGGCGACCTTGCGGTTGCGCTCGGCCCAGATGATGGGCTTCATCATGACGGCGAAGCCGATGAGCACGGCGGGAAGATAGATGTACCAGTGGTGCAGGACGGGAAGTCCCATCTCGACGAGCTGCGTCGGAATGACGACGAAGAGGGCCATCTGCACGCAGTGCAGGCAGAAGATGCCCGCGTTGAGGCGCATGAGCTGAGGGTCGAAGGCGACCTTGGGCCAGGGCTGGTGGTCGTCCGCCTCCTCGGTGGCGACGGTGGGCACGTCGGGCACGACCTTGAGGACGATCCAGACGGCGCCTGCGGAAAGGACGGCCGTGAGCCAGAAGAGTCCGGGCACGCCCCAGAGTTCGGTGAGCGGCGGGGCGGCGACGAGGCTGAACGCGAAGGTGAGGCCGATCGAGGCGCCGACGAGCGCCATGGCCTTCGTGATGACGTGGTCGCGCACGCTGTCCGCAATGAGCGCGGTGACGGCGGCGGAGATGGCGCCCGCGCCCTGAAGCGCGCGGCCGATCATGACGGCCCAGATCGTGGTGCCCATGGCGGCGACGACGCTGCCTGCAATGAAGAGCAGGAGGCCGGCGACGATGACGGGCTTGCGGCCGAGACGGTCGCTCGCAGCGCCGAACGGAATCTGCAGGACGCTCTGGGTGAGGCCGTAGATGCCGAGCGTGAGGCCGACGAGAAAGTCGCTGTCTCCGCCGGGCAGGTGCCTGGCATAGACTGCGAAGACGGGAAGAATGAGGAAGAGTCCGAGCATGCGCAGGGCGAAAATGCCTGCGAGGGAGATGCTGGAACGCTTCTCCTGAGCCGTCATGGCTCCGGAGGCGTTTGAGGGATCGTGTTTGGCGCGCATGAGTAGCCGTAAGAATGAAAAGTCGGGAGGACATCCTTTCCCCGAACGGTAGGACAGTCTATATTTGTTAGTTTGATTTTGCCCTTAAGAGCCGTCTTCACATGATGAAAGCCATTTCCGTGCGTGGCGCGCGCACCCACAACCTCAAGAACGTCAGTCTGGATATCCCGCGAGACAAGCTCACGGTCATCACGGGACTTTCGGGCAGCGGCAAGAGTTCGCTCGCCTTCGACACGCTTTACGCGGAGGGGCAGCGCCGCTACGTGGAGAGCATTTCGGCTTATGCGCGGCAGTTCCTTGAGCTGCGTCCGAGGCCCGACGTCGACGGCATCGATGGACTTTCGCCCTCCATCGCCATCGGACAGCGCAGGAGTTCGGGCTCGTCGCGCTCGGTCGTGGGCACCGTCACCGAAATCTCGGACTACATGAGGCTTCTCTTCGCCCGCGCGGGCGTGCCCTACTGCCCCGAGCACGGCAAGCATCTGGAGATGAGCTCGATCGCCTCGATCGTCGACCGCACGCTCACGCTCTCGGACGGCGCGAAGATCATGGTGCTCGCGCCTGTTTCTCGCGGCAAGACGGGCAACTTCAAGGCGTATTTCGAGAAGTCCCTCGCCGATGGCTACGTGAGGTTCAGGATCGACGGCGTCGTTCAGGTTCTCGAGGTTGCACCGTCCCTCAACGACGGCCGGCCGCACGACGTGGACGTCGTGGTCGACCGTCTCAAGGTCTCGCCCGAGGCCCGCACTCGTCTGGCTGAAAGCTGCCAGAGCGCATCCGACCTGAGCAACGGCCGCGTCTACATCGAGGAGTTCGGCACGGGGATGCACTACGAGTTCAGCACGCAGTTCGCCTGTCCGCTCTGCAGCTTCAGCGTTCCTGCGCTCGAACCCATTCACTTCTCCCCCTTCAATCCCGCCGGATGCTGCACGGCCTGCGAAGGCACGGGCACCGTGCGGGCCTTCGACGCAGGGAAGGTCGTAACGGCCGAGACGGGATCGATTGAGGCGGGCGCCATCCCGGGATGGGATGCGAGGAACGGCGTCAAGTTCAAGCTCATCTCCGCTGCGGCGGAGGTGCTCGGCGTGTCCGTCCGCACGCCCTGGTGCGAGTATCCGGAAGAGGTGAAGCAGGTCTTCCTCTATGGCAACGAGCAGACGCGCAAGCTACGGGTGCCCTTCATCGGCGTGATGAACGACCTGCAGAGGCAGTGGGACGATCCGAGGACCCTCAGCTACATGAGGCAGGGTCTCGAGACGTACCGCTCCGACGTCACTTGTCCCGTCTGCAAGGGCGAACGACTTCGCCCCGAGCTTCTGTCCGTCTACGTGGGGGACGGCGACAAGCGCTACTCCTACGGCGAGATGAACTCGATGAGCCTCTCGCAGCTTCGAGCGGCGTTCGCGGGACTTGAGTTCTCGGAGCGCAGGGCTGCGGTGGCCGAGCGTCTGACGGCGGCCATCTCGAGCCGCCTCGCCTTCCTTGAGAACGTGGGTCTGGGCTATCTCTCCCTGAACCGCCGCGCCGACACGCTGTCGGGCGGCGAGATGCAGCGCATCAGGCTTGCGAGCCAGATCGGCTCGGGGCTCTCGGGCGTGCTTTACGTTCTGGACGAGCCGAGCATCGGCCTGCATCAGCGTGACAACGAAAGGCTTTTGAAGAGCCTCGCCGACCTGAGGGACCTCGGCAACACCGTCATCGTCGTCGAGCATGACGAGGACGCCATGCGTTCGGCCGACTATCTCGTCGACATGGGGCCCGGTGCGGGCGAGAAGGGCGGCGAGGTTCTCGCTGCCGGCACGCCCGAGGAGGTCATGGCAAGCGAGCGCTCCCTGACGGGCAAATATCTCAGGGGCGAGCTGAAGATTCCCGTGCCGAAGGAGCGCCTCAAGCCCGAGCGCGGCTGGCTTACGCTTTCGGGCGCCTGCGGCCACAACCTGCGCAACGTCACCCTCAGGGTTCCCGTCGGACTTCTGAGCGTCGTGACAGGCGTTTCGGGCTCGGGCAAGTCCTCGCTCGTCATCGACACGCTCTATGCGGCGATGTCCCGCACGATCAACCGTGCGACGACGATGCGGCCGCTTCCGTACGGACGCATCGAGAACATCGAGGCCTTCGACAAGGTCATCATGGTCGACCAGTCGCCCATCGGACGCACGCCCCGTTCGAACCCTGCGACCTATACGGGCATCTTCTCCGCCATCCGCGAGGTGTTCGAACAGACGCAGACTGCGCGCGAACGCGGCTACGCGGCAAGCCGCTTCAGCTTCAACGTCAAGGGAGGCCGATGCGAGGCCTGTCAGGGCGACGGCATCGTCTGCATGCAGATGCAGTTCCTGCCCGACGTCTACGTGCCCTGCGACGTCTGCCATGGACGCCGCTACAACAGGGAGACGCTTGAGGTGACCTATCAGGGCAGGAACATCGCCGACGTGCTCGAGATGACCGTCGACGAGGCGCTCCCGTTCTTCGACGCCTATCCGAAGATCAAGCGCGTCCTGCAGGCGCTCGCCGACGTCGGCCTCGGCTACATCAAGCTCGGCCAGAGCGCGACGACCTTCTCGGGCGGCGAGGCCCAGCGCATCATGCTCGCCGCCGAGCTGTCGCGACCCGAAACGGGCCGCACGCTCTACATCCTCGACGAACCCACGACGGGCCTTCACTTCAAGGACATCGAGCAGCTTCTCGGCGTCCTGCGCCGCCTGACGGATCAGGGCAACACCGTCCTCCTCATCGAGCACAACCTCGACGTCGTCAAGTGCGCCGATTACGTGGTCGACATGGGCCCCGACGGCGGTGAGAACGGAGGCGTCATCATGGCCGAGGGCACGCCTGAGGAAGTGGCGGAGTCCGACAGCGTCTCGTCGCCTTATCTGAAGCGTGTTTTATAAGTCGATATAAGGAAATGCATCTGTGTCCGTGATGATTTTGGGTGCGTCGGGCCGTCTCGGCAGGGCGCTTTGGGAGAGCCGTCCGCAGACGCTCGAAGTGACGGCGCTGACGCATGCGGAGCTTGATGTAACGGACATTCGGGCGGTCGAGGCCGTCATTGCGCTCGCTAGGCCCGACGTCGTGATCAATGCCGCGGCTTGGACGGACGTGGCGGGCGCCCAGACGAACGCGGCCGCTGCGCGGGCTGTCAATGCCGTGGCGCCCGGCGCCATGGGGCGTCTTTTCGCCCGCACGGGCGTCAGGATCGTGCACTTCTCGACGGACTATGTCTTTTCGGGAGAGGGTTCCTCACCCTGGAACGAAGCTTCCGAGGCCCATCCCAGACAGGCGGGCGTCTACGGCGTCACGAAGCACGAGGGGGAGAGGCTCCTTGAGGAAAGCGGCGTTTCGGGAGCGATCGTGCGCGCGGGCTGGCTTCACAGCGGCGAGCGCGACTTCGTGAACGCCATTCTGTCGGCGGCGGCCGAGGGCAGGGCTCTCTGCGTGACCGCCTCTCAGATCGGTACGCCTACTTCGACGGAGGCGCTCGCCCGATGGACCTGGGACGCCCTGCCCGAACTGACGCCTGTCGATCGACTGACGACGGTCCACTACGTGGAGGAAGGCGGCTGGATCAGCAGGGCCGATATGGCCGTTCATGCACTGGAGGCGGCCGAGGACCGGGCCATCAGGCTCGGTGAATTCAAGCTGGCCATTCGCTTCCGAAAGGCCAGGGAGGGCATGCGGAGAACGGATGCCGACGACGGCTTCAGGCCGCTCAACTGCCGGCTCTCGAGTCTCAAAAAGGACGAGTTTCCGCGGGCGGAACGGTGGATGGAGGGTGTGGATAAGTCTGTGGATATCGTTGTTGAGGCCAAAAAATCCCTGTGGATAACTCAAAAATGAGAGTCTGAATCTCCTTGAATTTCAATAAGATGAAATGAAAACGGCCGCCAAGGGGGCGGCCGTGGATAACTTTGGCTCTCCTGTAGGGGAGCGGTGCGTCAGCGCTTGTTGGACTCGAAGTTCCAGGCGTCCCTGCACATGTCGTCGATCGTGCGGGAGGCCTTCCATCCGAGGAGCCTTTCGGCGCGGGCGGGGTCGCACCAGTTGGCGGCGATGTCGCCCTCGCGGCGGTCGACGAGTTCGTAGGGAACGGAACGGTCGCTGGCCTTTTCAAAGGCCTTGACGACTTCGAGGACGCTGTAGCCGCGGCCGCAGCCGAGGTTGATGGCGATCCAACCCGTGTGGTTCATGATGTAGGGCACGGCCTTGGCGTGGCCGTCGGCGAGGTCCATCACGTGGATGAAGTCGCGCACGCCCGTGCCGTCGGGCGTCGGGTAGTCGTGTCCGAAGACGCGCAGGCGGGGCAGCGTGCCGTGAGCCACGCGGGCGACGTAGGGCAGCAGGTTGTTCGGAATGCCGTTGGGATCCTCGCCGATGAGGCCCGAGGGATGGGCGCCGATCGGGTTGAAGTAGCGCAGGCAGACGGCGCTGAATTCGGGATAGGCGCGGCAGACGTCCGCGAGAATCTGCTCGATGTGCAGCTTCGAGCGGCCGTACGGGTTCGTCGGTTCGCCGGTCGGGCAATCCTCGGTGAGGGGAAGCGTCTCGGGCGTGCCGTAGACCGTCGACGAGGAGCTGAAGATGATGCGGTTGACGCCCTTCCTGCGCATGGCCGCGAGCAGCACGAGCGTGCCGTTGACGTTGTTGTCGTAGTACTCGACGGGCTTGCTGACGGATTCGCCCACGGCCTTGAGGCCTGCGAAGTGAATGACGGCGTCGATGCCGTCGAGCGCCTTCTCCATGGCGGCGGCGTCGCGGATGTCGCCTTCGATGAAGACGGGGCGACGGCCCGTGATCGTCTCGATTCGGTCGAGAACGGAGCGGTCGGCGTTGGAGAGATTGTCGAAGAGCACGACGTCATGGCCGGCCTCGATGAGCACGACGGCCGTATGGGAGCCGATGAAGCCCATGCCGCCGGTGAGCAGAATGTTCATGTCTGGGTCCTGCGAGGTGAAGACGGGAGGCGCGGGAGCGCCGTCCCCTGAGGTGGTGGCATTGTAATGCTGCGGCGTGATTGCAACAACAGTCTTCCCGAATCGGCGTGCGGCCCGGCCGTATAATCACAGTTTTTTTGCAGGATCGAGCATGCAGGAAGGAACCGTACTCTGCTTTGACTTCGGACTGGCCAGAACCGGCGTCGCCTCGGGCAATACGCTCACGCGCAGCGCGCAGCCCGTCACGATCATTCATGCCAGAACGAACGACGAGCGCTGGAAGGCCGTCGAGGCCCTCGTGAAGGAATGGGAGCCCGTGCTTCTGGTGGTCGGCGTACCCCGTCACGGGGACGGCACGGACTGCGACCTCACGCCCCGTTGCGAGCGCTTCGCCCGCCAGCTCGGCGGCCGCTTCCGCCTGCCCGTGCGCACCGTCGACGAGCGCTTCTCGTCCGTGATGGTCGAACACGGCGCGGACAAGATCGACGACGAGGCCGCCGCCGTCATCCTGCAACAGTACTTCGACGAGCAGGACGCCGTCGCCTGAGGAAGCCTTTCATGCGCTATGTCATCGGATGCGGCCGCATGGCCGCCGTGGGGATCATGATCCTTGTGATCCTCTTCATCCTTCTCGTGCTTTTCCCGCTGGTCGGCCGCAAGGGCCGCGGCCGCTGCGTCAGGCGCGTCTGCCGCGTGCTCATGCGCGTGCTCGGCGTGCGCATGACCGTCAGGGGCGCGGTGCCCGTCGCGCAGAGCGCCGAATGCGGCGTGAACGGAGAGGGACCGGGCTACATGGTCTGTGCAAACCACGTTTCCTTCATCGACATCTTCATCCTCGATGCGGTCCTTCCGTGCCGCTTCGTCGCCAAGAAGGAGATCGCCTCCTGGCCCGTCTTCGGCTTCATCGCAAGGGGAACAGGCACGCTCTTCATCGACCGCAGCCGCAAGCGCGCCGTGCTTGAG
>CDYZ01073530.1_pt1 | contig 12347 bp, 9 predicted proteins | sample 554921 | NCBI WGS metagenome assembly CDYZ01 (sample SAMEA3182058, study PRJEB8094) | gut metagenome | biome: human; feature: gut; material: Stool; isolation source: human stools | place: Canada | collected 2012-11-26 | reverse complement strand
ATCAACGACTGGCGGGTGAAGGAGAACTCCACCGTCACCTACTCCGTGGGCGGCCTGATCCTCTCCAACTCCGGCGCCATCACCGCCAACTACTGGCTCTCTGAAATCTATGACCAGGAGATTGCCGACGCCCACAAGAGCGGCGCCATCCACCTCCACGACCTCTCCATGCTCACCGGCTACTGCGCCGGCTGGAGTTTGAAGCAGCTGATCCAGCAGGGCCTGGGTATCCCGGGCAAGATCAACTCCACCCCGGCCAGCCACCTCTCCACTCTCTGCAACCAGATGGTGAACTTCCTGGGCATCATGCAGAACGAGTGGGCCGGTGCCCAGGCGTTCAGCTCCTTTGACACCTATCTGGCCCCCTTTGTGAAAGTGGACAACCTCTCCCAGAAAGAGGTTAAACAGTGTATCCAGTCCTTTGTGTTCGGCGTGAACACTCCCTCCCGCTGGGGTACCCAGGCGCCGTTCTCCAACATCACCCTGGACTGGACCGTGCCCCGTGACCTGGAGAACCTGCCGGCCATCGTAGGCGGCAAGGAGCAGGATTTCACTTACGGCGACTGCAAGAAGGAAATGGATATGGTGAACAAGGCGTTCATCGAGATCATGACCGAGGGCGACGCCGACGGCCGGGGCTTCCAGTATCCCATCCCCACCTATTCCATCACGCGCGACTTTGACTGGTCCGACACGGAGAACAACCGCCTCCTGTTCGAGATGACCGCCAAGTACGGCACCCCCTATTTCTCCAACTACATCAACTCTGACATGGAGCCTTCTGACGTGCGCAGCATGTGCTGCCGCCTGCGGCTGGATCTGCGGGAGCTGCGGAAGAAGTCCGGCGGCTACTTCGGCTCCGGCGAGTCCACCGGGTCCGTGGGCGTGGTGACTATCAATCTGCCCCGGATCGCCTACCTCTCCCAGACGCCGGAGGAGTTCTATGAGCGGCTGGACCACATGATGGACATCGCCGCCCGGAGCCTGAAGGTGAAGCGCACCGTCATCACCAAGCTGATGGATGCGGGATTGTACCCCTACACCAAATACTACCTGGGCACCTTTGACAACCACTTCTCCACCATCGGCCTCATCGGCATGAACGAGGTGGGCCTGAACGCCAAGTGGCTGCGGAAGGACCTGACCCATCCGGAGACCCAGGCCTTTGCCAAGGACGTGCTGAACCACATGCGGGAGCGGCTGATGGACTATCAGGAGCAGTACGGCGACCTCTACAACCTGGAGGCCACCCCCGCCGAGTCCACCACCTACCGGCTGGCCAAGCATGACGTGGCACTGTATCCCGATATCATCACCGCTGCCAAGAACCCCGGTGACACGCCTTATTACACCAACTCCTCCCACCTGCCGGTGGGCTACACCAACGACATCTTCGAGGCCCTGGCCATCCAGGATGACCTGCAGACCCTGTACACCTCCGGCACTGTGTTCCACGCCTTTTTGGGTGAGAAGCTGCCGGACTGGAAGGCGGCTGCCAATTTGGTGCGGAAGATCGCGGAGAATTTCAAGCTCCCCTACTACACCATGTCCCCCACCTACTCCATCTGTCCGGACCACGGCTATCTCTCGGGCGAGCACTTTACCTGCCCCAAGTGTGGGAAGACCTGCGAGGTGTGGAGCCGCATCACCGGCTATTACCGCCCTGTCCAGAACTGGAACGACGGCAAGGTCCAGGAGTTCAAGGACCGGCAGGAGTACCAGGTGGAAAACTCCCGGCTGGAGGGCCGCCGCCTCTGCGACCGGGATGCTGCGACGGAGCCCGCAGCCGGCACCGCGCCCAGCACACCGGCGGAGCGGGGCGAGGACGGCCTGTTCCTCTTCACCACCAAGACCTGCCCCAACTGCAGCATCGCCAAGCGGGAGCTGGAGAAGGCGGGCATCGCCTATCAGGTGATGGACGTGAACGAGCATCGGGAACTGGTGGCCCGGTACGGTATCCAGCAGGCCCCCACCCTGATCGTCCGCCACGGAGAGCAGGTGGAGAAGCTGGTGAACGCCTCCACCATCAAAAAATTCGCCACTTCGCAGAGCGTGTAAACAACGAAAAAGGAGGGACTCTCGTCCCTCCTTTTCCGAGCTCCAAAATGCCGTCTCTGCGGAGCAGCGCCCGCGGTACAGCGGTTACTATGTGGGGGGCTGCGAAGTCTCCCTTATCTTCTGTCAGTCATCAGAGAGGAACATCTATGGACCAGTATTTCGACATCATTATCGTGGGCGGCGGCCCGGCCGGGCTCACCGCCGCCGTCTACGCCCGCCGGGCAGGAAAGTCCGTTCTGCTGCTGGAGCGGGAGAGCTTCGGCGGGCAGATCGCCTCCTCCCCCAAGGTGGAAAACTTTCCGGGCCTGCCCGCCGTGTCCGGCGCTGAACTGGCGGAGCGGCTGTACAGCCAGGCCGAGGCCCTGGAGACCCGAATCGAACTGGAGGAGGCGCTGGAGATCCAGAGCGGCACGCCCAGCCGGGTGGTCACCGACTACGGTGCCTATACCGCCGGGGCGGTAATCCTGGCCGCCGGGATGCGGCGCCGGACCCTGGGCCTTGCGGGCGAGGATCGTCTGGCCGGCATCTCCTTCTGCGCTGTGTGCGACGGAGCCTTTTACGCCGGACAGGATGTGGCAGTGGCCGGAGGCGGCAGCACCGCCCTGCAGGATGCGCTGTATCTGGCAGACATCTGCCGCCATGTGACGGTGATCCACCGGCGGTCGGACTTCCGGGCGGATCCCATTCTGGTGGAGCGGGCGGAGAAGACCGCCAACCTCACGCTGCTGCGGTCCACCGTGGTGGAGGCCCTGGAGGGATCGGAACGCCTCACCGGCCTGACCCTGCGGAACACCGCTGTGGGAGAAGTCTCCCACCTGCCGGTCTCTGCGCTGTTCCAGGCGGTGGGTCTGCTGCCGGAGAGCCGGCTGGCCCGGTCTCTGGGGGTGCCGGTGGACGAAGCGGGCTTTATCGCCGCCGGGGAGGACTGCCTGACGCCGATTCCCGGCATCTTTGCGGCAGGGGATCTCCGCGCCAAGGAGGTCCGCCAGCTGACCACCGCCTGCGCGGACGGCGCTGTGGCGGCCCTGGCGGCCTGCCGCTTCTGTGTTTGACGCCGGGCCACCTTCTCAAGAATCCGTACAGGCCGCTGGGCGTTCCCGGCGGCCTGTGCTGTTCTCTTCACTCCTCCAGAAGAGGGGGAGATTTTTCGGTCTGGGCGGGATCGCAAGAAACCGTTCACCCAATGGAAAGGCGGCCGCCGGTTTTTCGGCGGCCGCCTGGCGTTTATTTGATGGCAAAGGTGACGGAGACGGTGACCTGCTGTTCTCCCAGCAGCCCGCCCTGCGCCACGCAGTAGGTCCCGGCGGGCAGGACGCCGCCCCAGTCCAGCTCTCCCCAGCTGAGGGTAAGCTTCCGGCTCTCTCCCGGGGCCAGCTCATAGGCAATGGCGATGGTGTCCATTTCCTTGTTCATCTGATACCAGCCGCCGTTCACCTGCCGATAGAGACCGTAGTCCGCCCCATAGGAGAAGGTCTCCTCCGCCGCATTTTGCAGTACCACAACCGCGCCGGTGGTAGTGCATTGCTGCAGCTCCATCGTCAGCCCCTCCGGCGCCGCAGACAAGGCAGCCGCGGGCATCCCGCCCAGGAACAGCCGCTGGGTCAGAACGGCCAGCTCCTCCCAGGAGACGTTCTCCGCCGCCTGCAGCTCCGTGGCGCTGCCGGAGAACCACAGGCCGTTCCGCACGGCCCATTGGACAGCCTCCCGACTCCAGGTTGGGATGGTATCCGCGTCCCGGTATCCGGCCAGATCCCGGTCGCTCCCCTTCTCCAGCGGCAGATCCGTGGTCTTGGCATAGCGGTACAGCATCACCGTCGCCTGCTGGCGGGTCACCGGCGCCGCAGGACGGAAGGCACCGCCTGCATAGCCCCCTGCGATGCCGCTGGCCTTGGCCCAACAGAGCGCCTCGAAATACGGGGACCAGGAGCCCACATCCCGGAAGGGTGCGGAGCTGCCCTCGCTGACCACAGGAGCGCCGCCGTGGGCCACATGGGCGTCATACAGGGCGTCTGCAAAGGCCCCGCGGCTCACCGCGTCCGGCGGTGTGCTTCCAGTCCCGCTGGCGGCACCGCACAGCAGCAAGCAGGCGCACAGGCACAATATCCAACCTCTCCAGATCCGACGTCTCATTCGGCGTCACGCTCCCCTTCTTTGTTTTTCCTGACTCCATGCGCCGTGCGGGCCATGAGAACAGGCAAGCCGGTTGGCGCATGAGGGTTTTCCGCATACAGACCCACAGCTCGCGCGCAGGACTTTCAAACCGCACATGGTCCTTCTGCCATGGGTCTTTATAGGAATTAGACGATTTTTCCACAGGTTTTGTTTCATCTCCGGCAGAATTTTTTACCGTCGGCGAGCATCACAGGCCGTTGACGATGTTGTCCGGCCGCTCTCCCGCAGCCAAATGCTCCACATTTCGCCACATGTGGGCATGGGCCCGACGGAAGGATGCCTCTGTAATGCCGCCCTGGTGGGGTGCCAGGACCACTTTCCGATGGACCTCCGGCGGCAGCGCCGTCAGGGGGTGCCCCGCCGGCACCGGCTCCGGGGACAGCGTGTCCAACCCCGCTCCGGCGATTCGCCCCTCCAGCAGGGCCTGCCGCAGGGCCTCGTTGTCCACAAGGTCTCCCCGGGCGGTGTTGATGAGGTACGCTGTGGGTTTCATCCGCCGCAGCAGAGCGGCATCCACCAGATTCCGGGTCTCCTCCGTGACAGCGCAGTGGAGGCTGACGATGTCGCTCTTCTCCGCCAGCTCCTCCAACGGCAGGTAGGTGACGTGGTATTTTTTCTCCTCTTCCGGCAAGCGGCGGTGCTTGGTGTAGTAGTACAGCTCGCAGCCGAAGGGGACCAGCCGCTCCGCCGCGGCCCGCGCAATGTCTCCAAAGCCCACCAGGCCCACCTTGCAGGCAGAGAGCTCCGTGATCCCCTCCACCATGCACCGCTCTTTCATCTCCATCTGCCGTCCCGCCCGGACGGCCTCGTCCCCCTCCAGGGCATGGCGCAGGAGCATCAGTATCAGCAGGACCGTCTGCTCCGCCACGGCCCCGGCGTTGCAGCCCTTGTTGTTGCAGACGTAAATGCCCCGCTCCCGGGCGGCGGAGAGGTCAATGCGGTCAAACGCCACCCCCTCCGAGTGAATCAGCCGCAGGCAGGGCATGTGTTCCATCAGAGCAGCGGACACCACCGTGATGGCATCCACGAACAGCACCTCCGCATCAGCGCCGGCGGCCAGAATCTCTGCCTCCGTGCTGTCCTTGTCCAGAAATACCAGCTCCTGCTGCTGGATGAAGGGCATCGCGGGCTGATAGGCCCGGTAACGGGCCTCCGCACCCAGGATCACAATCTTCACGGATAACGCCTCCCTCTTTCGTTCAACTCCATTATAACATCCCCCCGGCGGTTGTCCACGGTGAAAACCCACGAAATCCGGCCGTACAAACGCCTCCGGCCCGTGCGTCCTGCCGTCAACAGCAGACTGGATATGCCAGGGCAAAAAAGGAGGGCGGAATCTGTCAAATCTGCCAGTTGCGGCGCCGGAGAAAATCCGGTACAATAGGTATGACTTTTATGGTATTACCTATTTTGAAATCAGAAAGAGGTGTGACTATGAGCGGTCAGCCGGCCCAGACCAAGACCATCCGCTCTCAGCTGCTTGCCGACATGAAGGACGGTGCCTACGCCAGCTGCGAGCGCCTGCCCCGGGAGAGTGTCCTGGCAGAGAAGCTGGGGATCAGCCGCACGCAGCTGCGGGACATTCTGGCCTCTCTGGAGCGGGAGGGCTTCATCACCCGCCGCCACGGAGTTGGCACCATCATCAACCGCCATGTGCTGAACGTCCAGACCCGCATGGACATTGAGGTAGAGTTCCTGGACATGATCCGCCAGAGCGGACATGAGCCGGCGGTGGCCTTTGTCCGGGTTTCCGATGGGACTGCCGATGCCCAGGTAGCCGCTCAGCTCCGCATTCCGGAGGACACCCCCATCATCCGCATCGCCCGGCTGTGCACCGCGGATGGCCGGCCTGCCATCTACTGCGAGGACGTGGTGGAAAAGGCCCTGGCCAAGGGGGATTACACCATCCAGGACTTCAAGCTCCCCATCTTCCACTTCCTCCAGCGGTTCTGCGGCATCTATCCCTATCTGGATCTGACAGACGTGCGGCCCGCCGCGGCGGATGCCGCCCTGGCGGAGATCTTCCAGGTGCCCATGGGCACGCCGCTGCTGAACATGGAAGAGGTGGACTATGACATCGACGGACGCCCCGTGTTCTGCTCCAGCGAGTATTTTGTGGACGGCATCTTCCGCCACACCGTCATGCGGAAAAAACTCTGAGCCGCAGAAAGGAGCGCTTGCGATGAAAAAAGTTGCCGTCATCATGGGCAGCGACAGTGACTGGCCCGTGGTCAAAGGGGCCTGTACCCAGCTGGACGCCCTGGACATCCCCTATGAGGCCCATATCCTCAGCGCCCACCGGACGCCGACCCAGGCGGCTGAGTTCGCCAAGTCCGCCCGGGAGCGGGGATTCGGCGTGGTCATCTGCGCCGCCGGCATGGCTGCCCATCTGGCGGGGGCCTTTGCCGCCAACACCACCCTGCCTGTCATCGGCATTCCCATGAAGGGGGGCGTCCTGGATGGACTGGATGCCCTGCTGGCCACAGTCCAGATGCCCGGCGGCATCCCGGTGGCTACGGTAGCACTGAACGGCGCGAAAAATGCTGCTGTGCTGGCCGCCCAGATCCTGGCGGTGGAGGACGAGGCCCTGACCCGGCGCCTGGAAGCGGAGCGGCGGAAGATGGCGGAGCAGATCGCCGAGAAGGACGCCAAGCTCCAGGAGGAACTCCTGAAATCGTGAGAAATCGGAAATGAGGAATCGGAAAGTCTGGAGTCCGTCCTGACCGGACGGCTCAAAGTTCCGTATCCGCGCCATCCCGCGGCCGGATTTCTGATTTCTCATTTCTATTTTCTCTTTCCCTTCCGTTTTTCTAATGGTTTATCAATTGCCTATTCAAATATCTAATCTCTCAACAGAAAGAAAGGACGAACGCACCATGCAGAAGCTGGAACAGCTCTATGAGGGAAAGGCCAAGAAGGTCTTCCGCACCGACGACCCGGAACTTTACATCGTGGACTACAAGGACGACGCCACCGCCTTCAACGGCCTGAAGAAGGGCACCATTGCGGGCAAGGGCGTCATCAACAACCAGATGACCAACCATCTGATGCGGCGGATCGAAAAGGCCGGCATTCCCACCCACTTCGTTCAGGAGCTGAGTGAGCGGGAGACCCTGGTGAAGAAGGTCTCCATCGTGCCGCTGGAGGTTATCATCCGCAACCTCTCTGCCGGGTCCTTCGCCAAGCGGTACGGTGTGGAGGAGGGCATCGTATTCGACGCTCCCACCATCGAGTTCTCCTACAAGAACGACGAACTGGGAGATCCCCTGCTGAACAGCTATCACGCCCTGGCGCTGAAGCTGGCCACAGCGGAGGAGATCGAAACCATCAAGAAGTACGCCTTTGCCGTCAACGACATTCTCAAGGCCTTCTGGGCAGAGTGCGGCGTCACGCTGGTGGACTTCAAGCTGGAGTTCGGCAGACTGACCGGCGGCACGATCGTTCTGGCGGACGAGATCAGCCCCGACACCTGCCGCCTCTGGGACGAGACGACCCACGAAAAACTGGACAAGGATCGTTTCCGCCGTGACCTCGGCAATGTGGAGGGCGCATATCAGGAGATCCTGCGCCGTATGCTCGGCGCGTAACGGGGCGCGGGCCTATGTTTTCAAAGATTCATGAGGAATGCGGCGTTTTCGGCATTTACAGCAGCGGCGGGACGGATGTTGCCGGACTGACTTACAGCGCCCTGTTCGCGCTCCAGCACCGGGGACAGGAGAGCTGCGGCATTGCCGTCAACGACGACGGCGTCATATCGGGATATAAGGACCTCGGCCTTGTCGGTGAGGTCTTCCCTCCCGAGCGCCTGCAAAAGCTCGGCGGAGGCCAGCTGGCGGTGGGTCACGTCCGCTACGCCACAACCGGCAGGAAGAGCCGCGAAAACGCCCAGCCCCTGATCATCAATCATATCAAGGGCAGCATGGCGCTCGCCCACAACGGCAACCTGACAAACGCCGCCGAGCTGCGGGAGGCGCTGGAGCTCAACGGCGCGATATTCCACACCACCAGCGACACCGAGGTCATTGCCTATACCATCACCAACGAGCGTCTGCGGGCCTCCTCCATCGAGGAGGCGGTCTCTGCCGCCATGGACAGGATCAAGGGCGCGTACTCGCTGGTCATCATGTCACCCCAGAAGCTGATCGCCGTCCGGGATCCCCACGGTTTCCGGCCGCTCTGCATCGGAAGGCTGGGAGACGGCTGGGTCTTTGCCTCCGAGAGCTGCGCGCTGGACGGCATCGGTGCACAGTTCGTGCGGGACGTGCGTCCCGGCGAGATCGTCATCGCGGACAAGGGCGGCCTGCGCAGCATAACCACCCATTGCGGCCAGTGCCCCCGCTCGCTGTGCGTCTTTGAGTACATCTACTTCGCCCGTCCGGACTCCGTCATAGACGGCAGCTGCGTCCACACCGCGCGGCAGCGCGCCGGGGCCTTTCTGGCGCTGGAGCACCCCGTTCAGGCGGACGTGGTCATCGGCGTTCCGGACTCCGGCCTGGACGCCGCCCTCGGCTATTCCAAGCAGTCCGGCATCCCGTACGGCGTAGGCTTTATCAAAAACAAGTATATCGCCCGCACCTTTATCCAGCCGGAGCAGAGCCAGCGGGAGAAATCCGTCAACATCAAGCTCAACACCATCTCCTCCACCATCCGCGGCAAGCGCGTGGTACTGATCGACGACTCCATCGTCCGCGGCACCACCTGCGCCCACATCGTAAAGCTCGTCCGCGAGGCCGGCGCGACGGAGGTTCATATGCGTGTGTCCGCGCCGCCGTTTCTCAACCCCTGCTATTTCGGGACGGACGTCGACTCCCGCGAGAACCTCATCGCATGCAGCCACACGATCCCGGAGATCGCGCAGATCATCGGCGTCGACTCCCTCGGATATCTCAGCACCGACAGCGTAACAAAGCTGGCCGAGTGCGGCGAGGGCTTCTGCACCGGCTGCTTCACGGGGGAATATCCCGTTGAGGTGCCGGAGAAAAAGGCCAAGTTCCGCTTTGAACGCGGACTCAGCGAAAAGGAATGACGCCGCTCGCGTGCCTTTACGCTGATGCCAGCAAAAAACCGGCCGCTCGCGCATGCAAAAACCCCCGCGCTTGTCATTGCGACAAGCGCGGGGGTGACTTTTTGTGCAGCAGGCGTTACCGCTTGCTCTCCCGGTTGATGCGGATCAGAAAGAACACGATGACCAGAACCGTCAGAACGATGCCGAGCACCACGAGCCAAGGTGCGTCCACGATCGAGCCGAGGATCCCGACCGCCATGCAGCCCACGCAGGAAAACATCATCCGGCTCATGTCTCTCAGGATCTTGCGCGCATCATACCGTGCCTTTTTCTCCTCCGGGAGCGTATTATAGCCTGCGATCAAAAATGTGCCTTTTCCGCAGGCAAACACGATGCCCAGAACCAGAAAAAGCAGCGCGGCAATGATCTGTGCTTTCATGCGAATTCCTCCCATCAGCGGATGCGCGATCTTGTTCCTTTTCTTTGAATAACAAGAAATCCCCCCCATGACCCAACGGTCACGGGGAGGATTTCTGAAGTTTGGTGGAGACGGAGGGATTCGAACCCTTGACCTCTCGGATGCGAACCGAACGCTCTCCCAGCTGAGCTACGCCCCCACAAGGCTTGTTCATTATAGCACATTTTTCACATTTGTAAAGGCCTTTTTTTCTTCCGGCGCATTTTTGTGCGAAAAAGCCCCGAAAAAGAAAATTGCTTCCCGCTCTTGCGCAATCGCCGCTTTTGTAGTAGAATACTTGCACGTGGCCATTGACAAGGCTGCACTAGTCGGGGAGCCAGCGGTGTCCTGTACCTGCAATCCGCTATAGCAGGGATGAATTCCCGCCCCCGGATAGGTTGATGTGTCGTCTGCCCGCAGTAAGCGGCGTTGAAGGTTCGGTCCCGCGCAACGGAGCCTTGTGAACCATGTCAGGCGGGGAACCGAGCAGCATTAAGCAGGTCACTCCGTGTGCCGTGGGGGCGCCGAGCCCGAGCTGGCTGCTGTGGTAACGGGCATGTCGTCTATTCAAAGGTGGGTGTGCAGTCTTGTCAATGGTCACGTTTTTTATGTTTTCCGTTCCCGGAGGTGACGCGCGCAAATGATGTATCAGGCGCTCTATCGCAAATACCGGCCGAAGACGTTTGACGACGTTGTCGGTCAGGAGCATATTACCGAGACGCTGAAAAAGCAGGTCGAGACCGGACGCTTGTCCCACGCCTATCTGTTCATCGGCACGCGCGGGACCGGCAAGACCACCTGTGCCAAGATCCTGGCCAAGGCGGTCAACTGCGAGCATCCGGTCAACGGCAACCCGTGCAACCGGTGCGCCGCCTGCCGCGGCATCGACGACGGGTCGATCCTCGACGTGGTCGAGCTGGACGCCGCGTCCAACAACGGCGTCGACAACGTGCGCGCCCTGCGCGATGAGGCGGTGTTTTCCCCCGCCAGCGTGCGCAAGCGCGTGTATATCGTCGACGAGGTGCACATGCTCAGCAACTCGGCGTTCAATGCTCTGCTGAAGATCCTTGAAGAGCCGCCGGAGCACCTCATGTTCATCCTCGCAACAACGGAGCTGCACAAAGTCCCGGCAACGATCCTGTCCCGCTGCCAGCGGCACAGCTTCAAGCGCATCCCGGTCGACACGATCACCGCGCGCCTGAACTATGTCGCGCAGCAGGAGCACCTGGACCTGCAGCCGGATGCGGCCGCGCTGCTCGCCCGCATGGCGGACGGCGGTATGCGCGACGCGCTCACACTGCTCGACCAGTGCTGCGGAAACGAATGTATTTCGACCGACGCGGTCATCTCCGCCATCGGTCTTGCCGGAAACCTGCGCACGGCGCAGCTTTTGCGAAGCGTTGCCGCCGGCGACACCGCAGGCGCGCTCGAACAGTTCCGTGAGCTCTGGCAGGATGGGAAAGACCCCTCTGCCCTGCTCGACGAGCTGAGTATACTCCAGCGCGACCTGCTCATGCAGGCCGTTGCGCCGCGCGGCGGCCGGGAGCTGCTCTCCGGCGCATATGACCCGGTCACGCTTGAGGAGCTCTCCGGTGCGTTTTCGTCCGCGCAGCTGCTGGCAAACCTTCAGAGCATCCAGCAGACGCTCGGCGCGATGGCATCGCAGCCGAACCCGCGCATCGCGGCGGAGCTGTGCCTGATCCGGCTCTGCCGGCCGGAGCTGTGCGACAATGTGCCGACGCTGTGCGCGCGCATGGACAAGCTCGAACAGACCGTATACAGCGGAGCGATCCCCGCGCCGCGCGCATCTGCGCCCGCGCCGAAGGCAAAACCCGAGCCGAAACCGGTATTCGACGACGTCCCCCCATGGGAGCCGCCCGCACCGCCGGTCTCCGCGCCGAAGGCGAAGCCTGAACCGAAGCCGGTATTCGACGACGTTCCCCTATGGGAGCCGCCCGCACCGCCGGTCTCTGCGCCGAAGGCAAAACCCGAGCCGAGACCGGTACACGACGACGTTCCCCCTTGGGAGCCGCCCGCGCCGCCGGTCTCCGCGCCGAAGGCAAAGCCCGAGCCGAAACCGGTGCACGACGACGTTCCCCCTTGGGAGCCGCCGGAGACCGTTCCCGCTCCCATTCCGGAGCCGACCCCGGAACCCGTTCCGGAGCCCGAACCCGAGCCGATCCCGGAACCGGTGTCCGCACCCGCGCCGGAGGCTGTACCCGCAGAAGCGGGCACATTTGACTGGCAGGCGCTGTGCGCATACATGGAGCGCGAGCTGCCGGTCGGCATCTATCATTTTCTGCTTGACCCGCTGCAGGCGGCCGGTGAGCTATCTGACGGCACGCTGACCCTGCACCTGAACAAAGCCCCGGCCTACCCGATGTTCAACAAGCCCGAGATCGCGGAGAAATTCCGTCTGGCCGTGCAGACACTGACCGGGCAAAATGTCCGCGTGGTCATGCAGCCGATGGACACGGCGACCCAGATCAAGCAGCGGCAGATCGAGGAGCTGACACGCTTCCCGAACGTAACGATCCGATAAAAAAATTTTGATTCACAGGAGGATACAAACATGGCAAGAGGCGGTTTTCGCGGCGGTTATGGCGGCATGAATCAGGCCAACATGATGAAGCAGGCGCAGAAGATGCAGCAGGA
>CDYZ01059825.1_pt1 | contig 12354 bp, 7 predicted proteins | sample 554921 | NCBI WGS metagenome assembly CDYZ01 (sample SAMEA3182058, study PRJEB8094) | gut metagenome | biome: human; feature: gut; material: Stool; isolation source: human stools | place: Canada | collected 2012-11-26 | reverse complement strand
CCGCCGCGTCGGGCTGGAGATACCGGAGCGCGTAAGCGCCCATCACGCCGCTGGCCGTGCCGGTGACGGGGTCCTCCGCCGTCCCGGCAAACGCGGATGAAAAGTGCCGCCCGTGCATCTGCGCCTCGCTGTGGCGCGTCTCCCGCGTGATCGGATGGACCGAAGCGCACGGGTTCTCGGTCAGCACCGCGGGAAAGCGCTGGTTGTCCGGCTGCATCCGCTCGAACGCCGCGAGGTCCCGCACGAGCACGATCAGCGTCCACACGCCGGTGCTGCCGTAGACAAGCGGCAGACTCTCGTCCAGATCCTCCGCATGCAGGCCGATCGACGCCATGAGCGCCTCGCGGTCGCCGCCGAACGGCGCGAACTGCGCCGGGGCCTGCGTCATCATGACCTCATTCGTCTCCGCGCGGTACCGGATGGGGAGCACACCGGACGCCGTTTCCACCAGCAGTTCACTCTTCCCTCTCCAGCGCGCATCCTGCTCCATCAGCGCGCAGATCGAGGCGACCGTCGCGTGACCGCACAGTCCCGTCTCCTGCAGCGGCATGAAAAAGCGCAGCCGCAGATCGGCCTTATCCGAACGGCAGACGAACGCGCATTCCGAAAAACCGGCCTGCTTTGCGATCGCCTGCATCTGCGCTTCGCTCAGCGCGTCGCCGTCGAGCACGATGCCCGTCGGGTTGCCCTTAATAGAGAAAGTAACGCTCCCAAGATCAAGATGATCTCGGGAGCGGTTTTTCGTTCAGATGACGGCGGTATATGGCCATAAGACAGGTTCAGTAGAATGCTTCTCTTTCTACTCATCCTACGTTGTGGAACATTTAATGGGAAGTGCCTGCCTACTTGGTCAGAATATTCGGCAGCTGCGCGCGCAGGGCGGCCACGCCCTCGGCGGAGCCGAGGCCATAGCGCTCCACCATGCTCAAAACCGCCTGCAACGAGGTCTTCGGATCGCACCAGAGGTCCGGCTCATAGCCTTTGCCGTCTACATTCTCCATATTGTAGATGAAGTGGAACGACTGACCGAACTGGAAGCCGATGCCGGAGTTTGGAAGCGTCCAGCCTCGCACATTTCCGACCAGCTGCGCGCCTCTCGTCGGGCCGCCGATCACAAGGCAGTTGTCAAGTGTCCTGCAATAGGTCACGATGCTCTCGCCGGCGGAGCCGGACATGCTGTCTGTCAGAAGAAGAATCGGAGTGCTGTTTTCCAGCAGCTTTCCCTGAAACAGCTCATAGTCCTTATCGCCTGTCCGGAAGGCGGCAAATTCTTCACCCAGGTCCGCGTAGGCTTGGGTCCTATCGAACATAGCAGTGCCCCAGTTGGAGATAATCGTTTTCTGTTCGGGTTCTTCTCCCGTGTAGCTTTTCAGCCAGTTTTTGATAAAGTCTTCATCGCCGCCGCTGTTGGAGCGGGCATCAATGATGATGAGCTTCGCGTTTTTAAGGTCAGAACCGGTGCGGACGAACTCGTCCATTGTCTCCTCATAATTCCAGTCAAACCTGCGAATCGTTATCAAGGCAATACCGTTTGATTTCAGATAATGATGATCCGGGACCTGCGAACCGTCTTCCAGATAGGACTGGCTCAGCGACCATGTGACCGAAACCGTTTTGGTTTCAGCGCCCTTGGTCAGGGTGATACTGTCTGCCGTATGCACAGCCGTCGCGGGACAGAACTGACGCAGGGAATAGCACACTCGGCCGCTGCCGTCAAGATACGGCTTCATTTCGACATTCGCGTTGCCGCAGGAGGTATAGTACCACTTCTCGTTTTCCCCCAGCAGATAGTACCCGCTTTCATCCTTGCCAAAGCTTTGACCGCTGTAATAGTAAAGATACTGAACGCTTTTTTCAAAGGCCGGTTCATACCGCCCGGCGATCGAGAAATGTCCGTCCCGAACGAAAAGCAGGTGCGAGTAAATGAGCGAGACGAGCTGGTCCCACTTGATCGTCTGATAGGATGCAAGCTCTGCACGGATGGCATCTTCCGCCTTTTGGAACGTCTCCTCACCGAAATAGTAGTAAGCGCCGTAGGAGTAATGCAGCGCGCGGAAGAACAGGTCCACATCCTCAAGCGCTTCCGCGCGCGTAAGAACCGCCTTGCCGGGATTGTTCAGATTTTTCAGGCTGTCGATCTCTGCCTGCGTGATCTCGACCTCGCCGCGGTGATGCTGTAAATATGCTTCAAAGCAGTCGAACGACTCTTCCCTTGCCATATCGGCGCGGCGCTTCTCGTTCACGTCCTTAAGCAGTTTTTCAAATGCGTTTTGGTAGACCGCTGTGGAACCCTTGCTCAAAACGATGGCAGTATTGCTGTCGGCGTCATAATCGACGGTAAAGCCGAGCGCATCGCCGAGGTCGCGCAGCTTAAAATAGTTGTTTCCCCCGATGTTGTAGACAGAAAGACCGTCCACAGCCTTTCCGTCGATCAAAACGGACTGCTTGCTGACAACGGCTGTTTTGGACTGATCCCGCCCGCGCGCAAGCTCGCCGCCGACAGGGGTATATTCCTTCCCGGAAACGACCGTGACCGCATTGCTTTGCTCATCGAACGAAACGGAAAAGCGGCTGTCCGTCTTGCTCAGAAGCTGCGCAAGATCGCGCAGCTTGAAATAGTTGCTGCCGTCGATGTTGTATTTGTCACAGTCTGCATCGACGCCGTCGACTGACAGATTTTGCGGCGAAGCCACCACATTCGCGGCGGAGGCATAAGACACGGCAATGCAAACCAGGAGCAGCGTCAAAATGATGGGCAATCGCTTTTTCATGGATGATTCTCATCTCCCTTATCACGCTTTCGGTGCGCCGCTTTCAAAGAAGCGTTCCCCGTCAGAGCAATTTTTCACTTTAAGGGTAGCATACTCCATCATATGCTGCAACGCAAATTTTGCATAAAAGCGGTATCGCCCGTCTAAAGGCGACCGATAGCTTCATCCGCGGCCTTTCAGCCGAGCTTCTGCGCAAGGTCCTCGAGCGCGGCGGTCATCGCCTCTTCAAACGAGGGGTGCGGACGCATGGCCAGCAGGAATTGATCGACCGTCATGTGGTTGGCGAGCGCCTGCGAGACGCCGCCGATCATGTCGCTCGCATGCTCGCACATGAGCTGCGCGCCGAGAAGCTCGCGTGTTTCGGCGTGGGCGACGAACTTCATAAAGCAGCGGCCCGGGTCGGCGATGAGCGTCTTGGCGTTGTCGAACATGACGTGTTTGCCGACCTTGACGGGGATGCCCGCCTCCTTGGCCTCGGCCTCGGTGAGGCCGACGACCGCGATCTCCGGACGGCAGTAGATGCAGCTCGGCACGACGGACATGGATGTGTGATTTTCCCTTCCGTAGAGCAGATCGACGCAGGCGATGCCCTGCGCGGTCGCCACATGGGCGAGCTGAATTTTGGCCGAGACGTCGCCGATGGCGTAGATGTGGGGGATGCTCGTCTCGTAGCGCTCGTTCACGGCGATGCTGCGGCGGTTCATCTCGACAGAAATGCCATCCGCGAACAGGCCGTCGCAGTACGGGCGGCGGCCGATGGCGCAGAGCACGGCCTCGCCGGAGACGGTCTCGCTCTTTTCCTTGCAGGTGAAGTTGACGGCGATATCCTCACCCGTCTTCTCGACGCTCTGGACCATCGCGTTCGTGAAGACCTTCACGCCCTGCTTTTTGAGGATGAGCGCGAGGCTCTGGCCGAGCTCCTTGTCCATGTTGGGCAGCAGGCGGTCCATGCCTTCGATGACGGTCACTTCACAGCCGAGGTCTGCGTAAAACGTCGCAAACTCGATGCCGATGACGCCGCCGCCGATGATGACGATGGAGCGGTACAGGTGGTCGCACCCCTCAAGCAGCTCGTCGGAGGTCATCGCGAACTCAAGTCCGGGAATCGGCGGGCGGGACGGGACGGAGCCGGTGGCGATGAGGATATCGTCGCAGGTGTAGTCGTTGGCACCGCCCTCGGCATCCGTCACGCGGACAGCGCCGGGTGCGGTGATGAGCGCCGTGCCGCGCAGAAAGTCGATCTTTGCGGTCTTGAAAAGCGATTCAATGCCGGAGGACAGCTTTTGCGAAATTTCGCGCTTGTAGGCAAAAATCTCCGTCATGTCGGCGCGGATATCGTCGGTGTGGATGCCGGCGTGTGCGCCGTGCTTGGCGTCGTGGAAGATCTGAGAAGAGTGCAGCAGCGTTTTCGTCGGGATGCAGCCGCGGTTTAAGCAGGTGCCGCCCGCTTCGCGCTTCTCGACGACGGCGACCTTCTTGCTGAGCTTGGCCGCATGGAGCGCGGCTTCGTAGCCGCCGGGGCCCGCGCCGATGACGATGAGTTCATAATGAGCCATAATAGTTCGTTCCTTTTTGAGAGCAATGCCGCCGACTTTTCGGCGGCATTGCGTGATGTTGAGATATGCGCTGCCTTCGTCAGGCAAACTGATAACGTAAAACCATGTTGCGCGCCGCGCCGACCTCGTCGAGACGGCGGACGGGCGTGGAGTGGGGAGCGGTGTGGAGCGTCTCGGGATCGGAGTGCGCGAGTTCAAAGAGCTTGCAGTAGATGCCGCAGACCTCGTCCATGGTCTCCTTGCTCTCAGTCTCGCAGGGCTCGATCATGAGCGCCTCATGGACGATGAGCGGGAAGTACATCGTGGGCGGGTGCAGGCCAAAGTCGAGCATGCCCTTGGCAAGGTCGAGCGCGGAAACGCCCGTCTCCTTGTGGAGATCGACGAGCGACATGACGAACTCGTGCATGCAGATCTCGTCATAGGCCATGGTGAAGGTATCCTTGAGCCTGACGCGCATGTAGTTCGCGTTCAGCACGGCGTTCATCGCCGCCTCGCGGATGCCGGACTTGCCGAGCGTGAGCACGTAGGTCAGCGCGCGCACGACGACGTCGAAGTTGCCGTAGAACATCTTCACGCGGCCGATGGACTTTTCGGGGTATGCAAAGCCGTACTTGCCGTCCTTTTTGACGACCAGCGGGCAGGGCATGTACTTTTTGAGGAATTCCTTGCAGCCGACCGCGCCTGCGCCGGGGCCGCCGCCGCCGTGCGGTGTGGCGAACGTCTTATGCAGGTTACTGTGGATGCAGTCAAAGCCCATGTCACCGGGACGGACGACGCCCATGACGGCGTTGAGGTTCGCGCCGTCGTAATAGCACAGGCCGCCCGCATCGTGAATGATCTTCGTGATCTCGAGGATGTTCTTGTCGAAAATACCGACGGTGTTCGGGTTCGTCAGCATCAATCCCGCGGTGTCGGGGCCGACGGCGGCGCGCAGCGCGTCGAGGTCGACGCAGCCGTCCACGCCGGACGGGATGTTGATGACCTGGAAGCCGCACATCGCGGCGGTTGCGGGATTTGTGCCGTGGGCGGAGTCGGGCACGATGATCTTCGTGCGGTTAAAATCGCCGCGGTCGGTATGATAGGCCTTGATGAGCAGAACGCCCGTGAACTCACCGTGCGCGCCCGCCGCGGGCTGGAACGTGACAGCGTCCATGCCGAAGACCTCGCCAAGCTCAGAGCCTAACGTGTGCAGCGCCTCGAGCGCGCCCTGCGCGGTCTCGATGGGCTGGAGCGGGTGGAGCTGGGTGAAGCCCGGCAGCGCCGCCATGTCCTCGTCGATCTTGGGGTTGTACTTCATCGTGCACGAGCCGAGGGGATAGAAGCCGTCGTTCACGCCGTGGATGCGCTTGCAAAGGGCGGTATAGTGGCGGGTGAGCTCGTTTTCACTCACGTGGGGCAGGTGCAGCGCCTCGCTGCGCTCTTCGGGAAGCTGATATTCGGGGACGTCACACTCCGGCATGAGGGTCATGCCGCGGCCTTCGACGCCAAGTTCAAAAATGAGCTTCATTTACAGCACCTCCTTCACGATGGCGACAGCTTTGTCGAGCTGCGACTTGGAGACGAGCTCCGTCACGCACCAGAGAATGCCGCCCTCGACCTCCGCGCCGCCGAGGATGCCCTCTGCTTCGAGCGCGTCGAGGATTTTCCTGCGGCAGTTGGGGCATTCGACCTCGGTGACGAACTCGTGGAAGAATTCACCCTTGTACTTCAAGGTGCAGCCGATCTTTTCAAGTTCAGAAGCGAAATAGTGCGCCTTCGAGGTGCAGAGCCGCGCGCACTGCTTCATGCCCTTTTCGCCCATCGCGGCCATGTAGACGCCGGCGGCGAAGGCGCATAGCGCCTGGTTGGAGCAGATGTTGGAGCTGGCCTTTTCGCGGCGGATGTGCTGCTCGCGCGCGGACAGCGTCAGCACGTAGCCAACCTCGCCGTCCACATCCTTCGTCTGGCCGACGATGCGGCCGGGGAGCTTTCTCGTCATGGCGGACGTCGTGGCCATAAAGCCGAGGAACGGGCCGCCGAACGCCGTGTCGAGGCCGAGGGGCTGACCGTCGCCGACGGCGACATCCGCGCCCATCGCGCGCGGCGTGGGCAGGATGGCGCAGGCGATGGGGTTCACGCCCATGACGAACTTTGCGCCCGCGGCGTGGACGATCTCACCGGCCGCCTTCGCGTCTTCGATCTGGCCGAAGTAGTTCGGCTGCTGGAGGTAGAAGCACGCGGCGTCATCGCCGAGCGCTTCCTTGAGCGCGTCGAGATCGGTCCTGCCGTCCTTTGCGGGGACGACAAAAAGCTCGGTATTCGAGGCGAAGCAGTAGGTCTTCATGACCTCGATGACCTGCGGATGGGCGCAGGCGGAGACATAGGCCTTCATGCGCTTGCGGTCCTTGCACATGGGGATCGTTTCGGCCGCGGCGGTCGCACCGTCATAGTGCGAGGCGTTGGAGACGTCCATGCCGGTCAGCTCGCAGATCATCGTCTGGAATTCAAACGTACCCTGCAGCACACCCTGGCTGATCTCCGCCTGATAGGGGGTGTAGCAGGTGACAAGCTCTTCGCGGGAGGTGACGGATTTGACGACCGACGGGATGAAGTGGCGGTAGGCGCCCGCGCCGCGAAGAACGGTCTTGAAGACCTTGTCCTTTTCGGCCATGGCGGTGACGGCCTCGCGCACCTCAAGCTCACTCAGGCCCTCGGGGATGTTCAGCCCGCCGCTCCGCAGGAGCATTTCCTGCGGGACGGCCTTGTACAGCCCTTCCAGGCTGTCGACCCCGATGGCGGCGAGCATTTCTTCCCGTTCCGCAGCCGTGGTGGGAACGTAAGAGCCCATGTTAGCCCTCCTGCGCGCAATGCGCTTCGTAAGCGGTGGCGTCAAGCAGCGCCTCAGTGTCGGTCACGGGGGAGACCTTGATGATCCATGCGCCGTAGGGGTCGGAGTTCAGCGTCTCGGGCGCGTCGGCCAGCGCTTCGTTGACCTCGCAGATCGTGCCGCTGACGGGACAGATCACGTCGGAGACCGCCTTGACGGACTCGACATCGCCGAAGCTCTCACCGGCGGTGACGCTGTCGCCCTCGGCGGGCAGGTTGATAAAGACCACATCGCCCAGCGCATCCTGGGCAAAATCAGAAATGCCGATCACGGCGACGTCGCCGTCCATCTTGACCCACTCGTGGGACTTGGAATACTTCAGCTCAGCGGGAAAATTCATCATGTGTTCCTCCTTGAATTTGATAGAGTTGTTCTTATGTCAATGTACTTAGCGCTCCAGTTTGTAGAACGGCATCGGCACGATCTCCAGCTCGACCATGCGGCCGCGCACGTCGGCGTTGAGGTGCTTGCCGATCTCGATATCTTGGGCGGGGATATAGCCCATCGCGACGCCGCAGCCGATATAGGGCGCGAACGTGCCGGAGGATGCCCAGCCGATCTTTTCTCCGTCCATCGTGTAGAGGTCGCAGTGCTCGCGCACGATGCCGCGGCCGACGACTTTCATGCCGATGCGCTTCATTTTCGGCGCGCCGAGCGCGACAAGCGCGTCGCGGCCGATGAAGTCCTTGCCCGTGAGCTTGCACGGAAGTCCCGCCATCTTCGGCGTGATCTCGTCGTTCATCTCGTGGCCGTAGAGCGGCATCGAAGCCTCTAAGCGCAGCGTGTCGCGCGCGCCGAGGCCGCAGGGGATCAACCCCTCGGGCTCGCCCGCCTTCAGAAGCGCTTTCCACAGGTCGACGGTGTCCTCGGCCTTGCAGTAGATCTCAAAGCCGTATTCACCGGTGTAGCCCGTCTGGGAGACGAGGGCGCGGATCGTGCGCTCGCCGAGGTTCAGGGGCACGTCTTCGGTGAAGGTGTAGTACTTGGCGGGGATGTACTGCTCGTCGCAGAGTTTTTTGAGAATGTCGCCGGACTTGGGGCCCTGCAGGGCGATCTGGCCCCAGTCGTTGCCCTCGTCGCGGTAGTCGACGTCGCCGGAGAGGTGGCTCTCGACCCAGGCGGCGTCCTTTTCGCGGTTGCCCGCGTTGACGACGAGCCAGTAATTGTCCGCTGCGCAGCGGTAGACGATGAAGTCGTCGATGATGCCGCCATTGTCGTTGCAGAACATCGAGTACTTGATCTCGCCGTCTTTCATGTTCGAAATGTCGGAGGTGATGATCTTCTGCACGTTGGCGACGGCGTCGGGGCCCTTGAGGCGAAGCTCGCCCATGTGGGAAACGTCGAACAGACCGGCCTTTTCACGAACGGCCATGTGCTCGGCAATCACGCCGGTGGGATACTGCACGGGCATCAGGAAGCCGCCGAATTCGACGATCTTGCCGCCCATGTCCACATGCGTTTGGTAAAGTGGGGTCTTCTTTTCCATAGTGCGCATCCTCCGAAAACAATAATTTTAATGAATATTATAAAAATTATTAAAATTAAGCATCAAAAAAGAGACACAAAACTCCCTTTTGAGCTTTGTGCCTCCGTTGATCACCTGAGAGATTCCCCGCCCGAGTCATCGCGGCAGGTTGCACCTTCGGCGTGCGTAAACGCACTTTTCGGAGCGTCGTCCGAGTTCGGCCCTTTTGCCTGAGAGCTTCTGCGTTCCCCTTCGGCGCCGCGGCAGAATATTCCGCGGTCTCTCCCGAACTCATCATCCGATCGGTTGATTTATTTTGCTTTTTAAAGCTAACATAAGAATAGGCCTTTGTCAAGAAAGAAAAAATAATATTTTGTTAAAATATTTTAAACGGAAATTCGGCAAACCGAAAACTGCCGAAACGGGTCAAAATTTGAAAGCATCCCGTTGTTATGACTGCGTTGCCGGCCAGGTTCCATTTCGCTTCGGCATAGCTTTATTTGTATTTCGCATTTGCATTTTGCCTAAAGCGGCGGCGGAGAAGTGATGGGGCGTCTATTTTCTTCGACGAAATCCGTCCTGCGCGGACAAAATTGTATTGACAACGGCGTAGGATGGGTCTATTGTACTCACATCATTCGTCAAATGCTTTGAGCAGGACACGACTTCCCCGGATCACCGCTTTCAGAGAGCCGTTGGTGGTGCAAAACGGCAGCAAGGAACGGGCAGGCCATCCCCTGTGAGCAGCCGCGGTGAAAGGCTCAAACGCCGAGTAATCGCAGCCGGTCCCCCACCGTTAACAGGGTGCGCTCTCCGATCCATTCGGGCAGCGGTCGAGCGGCCGGTTTTTCGGCAAGCAAAGTGGTAACGCGGAAGTTGAGATCTGCGGCGGATATCGCCGCGGTATTGGCCTTCGTCTTTGCGATGGGTTTTCGTTGTGGAAAATCCGCAGCAGAGGCGGGGCTTTTCTTTTTGCTCCCGGCATTGGCGAAGAACACAGCTTTTTTAGGAAAGAAAGGGAAATCACATGAACACACTCGTCATCGTGCTGACCGCGGCGGTCGTCCTCGTCGCTGCCTACGCACTCTATGGGCGCTGGCTCGCCAAAACCTGGGACATCGACCCCAAGGCGCAGACGCCCGCCGTCAAGTATAACGACGGCAAGGACTTTGTCCCCACCAACGGCTGGACCGTCTTCAGCCATCAGTTTTCCTCCATCGCGGGCGCGGGCCCTGTCACCGGCGCGATCCAGGCCGCCGCGTTCGGCTGGCTGCCGGTGCTGCTGTGGGTGCTGCTCGGCGGCGTCTTCTTCGGCGCTGTGACGGACTTCGGCGCGCTGTACGCCTCCGTCAAAAACGACGGCAAGTCCATGGGCATGCTGATCGAAAAGTACATCGGCAAGCTCGGCCGCAAGCTGTTTCTGCTGTTCTGCTGGCTGTTCTGCCTGATTGTCATCGCGGCGTTCGCCGACATGGTCGCCGGCACGTTCAACGCCTACACCGTGGTCGACGGCGTGACGCAGCTTGCTGACGCCGCGCAGACCAACGGCGCAGCCGGTATGGTGTCCATCATGTTCATGGTGTTCGCCGTCGTCTTCGGCCTTGTGCAGAAGAAGCTGAACCTCTCGGGCTGGAAGGAAGCCGTGCTCGGCATCCTCTGCATCGTTGCCTCGTTCGCCGTCGGCATGAACTGCCCACTCATCTTCGGCAAGGCGACCTGGAGCTACATCACGTTCGTCTACATCTTCTTCGCCGCCGTTCTCCCGATGTGGCTTTTGAAGCAGCCGCGCGACTACATGACCACCTTCATGTTCATCTGCATGATCGCGGGCGCGGTCGTCGGCCTTCTCGTTGCGCATCCGACGATGAACCTCCCCGTCTTCACGGGCTTCAACAATGAAAAGCTCGGCACGATGTTCCCCATCCTGTTCGTCACCGTCGCCTGCGGCGCGGTGTCCGGCTTCCACAGCCTCGTCTCCTCCGGCACGTCGTCCAAGACGGTCGAAAACGAGAAGGACATGCTCAAGGTCGGCTACGGCGCGATGATCCTCGAGAGCCTGCTTGCTGTGCTCGCGCTCTGCGTGGCCGGTGCGGCCGCCGCGGCGGACGGCACTCCCGCCGTCGGTACCCCGTTCCAGATCTTCAGCCGCGGCGTTGCGGGCTTCTTCGAGATGTTCGGCGTGCCGAACTACGCCGCCACGGTCTTTATGACGATGTGCGTCTCCGCCCTCGCCCTCACGAGCCTTGACGCCGTCGCGCGTATCGCGCGCATGAGCTTCCAGGAGCTTTTCAGCGTGGACGATATGGCCCACGCCGAGCCCTGGCGCAAGCTCCTGTGCAACACGTATTTCTCCACGGTGCTGACGCTCGTGCTCGGCTACGTGCTCACGAAGATCGGCTACTCCAACATCTGGCCGCTGTTCGGCTCAGCGAACCAGCTGCTCTCCGCGCTCGTGCTCATCACGCTGTGCGTCTTCCTCAAGGTCACGGGCCGCAGCAACAAGATGCTTTTCCCGCCGCTCGTCATCATGCTCTGCGTCACGTTCACGGCGCTTGTCCAGCGCCTGATGGCCATGGTGAGCGCCATCCAAAATGCCGCTGCCGTCACCATCCCCGCGGGCGAGACGACCTGGGGCGCGGTGTTTATCGCCAACGGCTTGCAGCTCATCATCGCGGTGCTGCTCATCGTGCTCGGCGCGACCATCGTCGTGAACTCGATGAGAAGCTACGTCGCCAGCAAGCACAACAGCGAGGCCAAGGTTTAATTTTGAAAAATGTGCAAAAAAGGAGGCTTCCCGTCGGGAAGCCTCCTTTTTTTGCTTTGTTACCAGCTCGCGACCGTGCCGTCGCATCTCGGTTCGGTGCCCGCGGCGTAAACGCCGTTTTCGCACTTCCAGATGATCTCGCCGCGGCCCATGGCCGTGCGGTCGTCGACGATCTCGACCTCGTGCCCCATTGCTCGCAGCTGCTCGGCGATCGCCTCGCCCGCCTCGCGCTCGATCTGGAGCTTTTTGCCGCCGATCCACTGGATGCGCGGCGCGTCGAGCGCCTCCTGCGGGTTCATGGCGTAATCGATGGTGCTCGTCAGCACCTCGACCTGCCCCTGCGGCTGCATGAACGCGCCCATCACGCCGAACGGGCCGACGGCCTCGCCGTCCTTGAGCAGAAAGCCCGGGATGATCGTGTGGTAGGACTTCTTTCCGCCCTCCAAATAGTTATCGCTCTTCGGGTCGAGGGAGAAGTTCGCGCCGCGGTCCTGAAGCGAGATGCCCGTGCCGGGGATGGCGATGCCCGCGCCAAAGCCGCAGTAGTTGCTTTGGATAAGCGAGACCATGTTGCCCTCTGCGTCCGCGGTGCAGAGGTAGATCGTGCCGCCGCAGTGCGGGTCGCCCGCTTTGGGCTCGAGCGCCTTGTCTGTGATGAGTGCGCGGCGGGCGGCAAGATAGTCGGGCGAGAGCAGCTCGCTGACCTTCGTTTTCATATAGCGCGGGTCGGCGACGTAGGTCTTCGTGTCGGCAAAGGCGAGCTTGATGGCCTCCATGACCTTGTGATAGTAGTCCGCGTCCTCGCGCTTTTCGGGCAGCGACAGCCCGTTGAGCATACCGAGCGCCATCAGCACCGTGATGCCGTGGCCGTTGGGCGGGATCTCGCAGACGGTGTAGCCGCGGTAGTCCTGCGTGATGGGCTCGACCCATTC
>CDYZ01021568.1_pt1 | contig 12378 bp, 9 predicted proteins | sample 554921 | NCBI WGS metagenome assembly CDYZ01 (sample SAMEA3182058, study PRJEB8094) | gut metagenome | biome: human; feature: gut; material: Stool; isolation source: human stools | place: Canada | collected 2012-11-26 | reverse complement strand
TGCCTACAAAAGCGGACATCGGAGCTATTTCTTTCAAAACATCGGCTGCCGGTATGAATGCGTTAGAAACAACAATCGGATCTAATCAAATGACTTTAGAAACATGGTTATATATAGGCAATAGTACCGGATTTTTCGCCAGCAATATGCACAACGACAAGGGATTCGCATTAGGATTCGACGGGTGGTTTAAATTTCAGTTGGACGGAGCATCTATATGGATCGATCCTACTTCTTGGAAAGAGAACTGGACTCACATCGCTTGTGTCGCCGACGGAAGTCAGATGATTGTTTACGTTAACGGTGAAGTAGCCGGAACACAGGAGAATACAACAGGATATAATACGGAAGCCGATGGAAATCCTCTTTTTTTGGGAACTGCTCCGTGGGGCAATCCTTGCAATTGCAAAATGGCAGACTTTCGACTTTGGAGTGTAGCCCGCACAGCAGAAGAAATAAAAAATAATTATCAGAAACAAATAGAACCGTCCACGACAGGACTGATTAAAAATTTCAATTTCGCAGAAGGTAATGGAGACCACACGGCCAACTTAGCAGAGCCCGAAGGGAATCAAGCATGGTGTATGGGCGCTATCGATACCGATTACAGTTGGGAAACAGTAGCGCAGATACCTACGAATCTACGGACAGAAAATCAAACCGAAAATTCATTCGACATTTTATGGGACGGAACCGACGGTAACACATGGAGTGTCGAATTATCTGCCAATGGACAAGTTGTCGACACGAAAACCAGACTTACCGAAAAGAAGGCCAGTTTCTCTAATCTCGATAAAAAAGATTACACTGTACGTGTAAAGGCACATTCGTTTATGGAAACTGCATTCTCCGATGCTTTCTCGGTCAATCTATCTACCTCCTCGGCCATAACCAATATTCATAAAAATATTTCTATTGTCAGACACAATAACGCAATCCAAATTGACGGCATTCAAACTGGAAAATTGATTTCGATATATACCGATCAAGGCATTTTGAGCCGACAAATTTCAGCCGAACACGAAACAACGGTTCTCAGTATAGAAGGATTCCCTCATGGCATATATTTTATCTCCATAGAAGGGTACGGTCCGACATTTAAAATTGCTTTTTAATAAATCTTCCATAAACTATAAAGGCGGGAACATGCAATGTCTCGCCTTTTCTGTATCTGCTTTTTCGGAACAAAAATATATCCTATCTTTGCACGCATGAGTAAGAATGAGAATATTATGAATAAGGTTCTAATCATCGACGATGAACCACAGATAAGACAGTTATTAGCCCGCATTTTAGGGCTGGAAGGATATGAAGTTTTACAGGCAGGAGACTGTAAAGCGGCAGTAAAACAAATGGAGTATTCTCCCAATGTTATCTTATGCGATGTTTTTCTCCCCGACGGGAATGGTGTAGATTTCATAAAAACAATTAAAAAAATATCGCCCGAATCGGAAATCATTTTATTAACAGCCCACGGAAATATACCCGACGGGGTACAAGCCATAAAAAACGGAGCCTTCGACTACATAACCAAAGGTGACGACAATAACAAAATTATTCCTCTGATTAGTCGGGCTATGGAAAAAGCTCGAACTAACGGAGTAAAAAATCGTCCCGAAAAAGAAACCTTTCAGCAATATTCATTCAATTCTATTCTTGGTCAGTCAAAGCCTTTGCTGGAAGCTATCGCGTTGGCACGAAAAGTGGCATCAACCGATGTACCGGTTCTTTTAACCGGAGAGACCGGTACAGGAAAGGAAGTTTTCGCCCAAGCGATTCACCACGAGAGCAAACGAAATAAAGGAAATTTCGTTGCAATAAATTGTTCGGCATTTAGCAAAGAACTCTTGGAAAGCGAAATATTCGGACATAAAGCAGGCTCCTTTACCGGAGCCTTGAAAGACAAAAAGGGACTTTTCGAAGAGGCTCACAACGGAACGATATTTTTAGATGAAATCGGAGAAATGGCGATAGAGTTGCAAGCCAAGTTGCTTCGAGTATTAGAAACCGGAGAATATATCAAAATAGGTGAAACCAAACCGACATCTGTAAATGTTCGTATTATTGCAGCAACCAACCGAAACTTGCCGGAAGAAATAAATGCAGGGCATTTCAGGGAGGATTTGTTTTATCGGCTGTCGGTTTTCCAAATACATTTACCACCTTTGAGAGAACGTCCGGGAGATATTAGGCTTCTAACCGAAGCGTTTGTACAATCCTTATCCGAAAAAATGACCCATTCCTCGAAAACGGTTTCCAAAGCATTCATCGACATGCTCGAACAACAAGAATGGAAAGGCAATGTGCGTGAACTCAGAAACGTTATCGAAAGGAGTCTTATTGTTTGTGAAAGTGATGAGTTACACCCCGAAGATTTACCCATAGAAATACAAAATGCAGCTTTTAAGGAAAAAAGCGGCAATAATAGTGGTTTCGAATTATCGGCTATGGAAAAACGCCACATCGCCCGAGTATTGGACTATACAAACGGCAATAAAACCGAAGCTGCAAAACTCCTAAAAATAGGACTTACCACTTTATATCGAAAAATAGAAGAATATAAACTCTAATTCTTTTCAAAATAATACACGACCCTACCAAAATGAAAAGGGAGTATCTGGTGAACAGATACTCCCTTTTCATTTATAATACTAATTATAAACCAATTAAAATATTCAAAAACAATATTGGCACAACTTTGGCATATCCCAAACCGAAAAAAAATAATTTAGTATTCACTTAAAAAAAATGTAACATGGAATTTGACGCATTAGGTTTTGGAGTTTGTATACTCAGTGGAATTGCCTGTTTCTGGCTCTTCTATAAGTGCATAGACTGGTTTGAAAAAATTTAATTAAAAGGAGATTTAACATGTACACTGCATTATTTATTATCAGCGTAATTATGTTCGGGTATCTGATGTATGTATTAGTAAAACCCGAAAAGTTTTAGTCATTTATAAAGATTAAACACAATGAATACAGAGATATTAGGTGTTATTGCACAAATTGGCCTGATGGTCGTACTCGCCTACCCCATCGGGAAATACATTTCAAAGGTTTTCAAAGGTGAGAAAGTTTGGTCGGACTTCATGACTCCCATCGAAAAAATCATGTACAAACTGGGAGGTGTCGATCCAACAGAAGAGATGAACTGGAAACAATTCCTGAAAGCATTGCTCGTGATAAACCTCTTTTGGTTTTTCTGGGGAATGATATTATTAGTTTCTCAGGGAGCACTGCCCCTAAATCCAGACGGCAATTTAGGACAGTCTGTTCATCAGGCATTCAACACATGTATCAGCTTCCTCGTGAATTGTAACTTACAACATTATAGCGGAGAGAGTGGGCTAAGCTATCTCACCCAGTTATTCGTTATCATGCTGTTCCAATTCATTACCGCTGCAACCGGTATGGCGGCAATGGCAGGTATCATGAAAGCATTGGCCGCTAAAACGACCAAAACAATTGGAAACTTCTGGTACTTCTTAGTAAGGAGCTGTACCCGTGTTTTATTTCCTATTTGCCTCGTTATCGGATTCATACTGATTATAGAAGGGACCCCTATGGGCTTTGACGGAAAGATGGAAGTGACTACAATAGAAGGACAAACACAATATGTATCGCAAGGTCCTACTGCGGCGATAGTTCCCATCAAACAATTAGGTACGAACGGAGGTGGATACTTCGGAGTAAATTCATCGCACCCTCTTGAAAATCCTACCTATCTCACTAATATGATAGAATGTTGGGCCATATTGATTTTACCTATGGCTATGGTATTCGCTTTTGGGTTTTACCTTAAACGAAAGAAATTAGCATACAGTATTTTCGGAGTAATGCTATTTGCTTACTTAGCCGGGGTATGGATAAATGTATCCCAAGAAACAGGTGGCAACCCGCGCATCGACGCAATGGGTATAGCACAAGACAACGGTGCTATGGAAGGAAAAGAAGTCCGACTGGGTTCTGCTGCTACGGCGCTTTGGAGCGTGACAACCACCGTTACTTCCAACGGCTCTGTAAACGGTATGCATGACTCTACCATGCCTCTCTCCGGCATGATCGAAATGCTGAACATGCAAATCAATACATGGTTCGGTGGTGTAGGTGTAGGTTGGATGAACTACTTTACTTTTATCATTATCGCCGTATTTATCAGTGGATTGATGGTTGGTCGTACCCCCGAATTCCTCGGCAAAAAAATAGAAGCTCGAGAAATGAAAATCGCTACGATCGTTGCCTTGTTACACCCATTTGTCATCTTAGTAGGAACCTCATTAGCGGCCTATTTATATGTCCATGCACCTTCCTTTGTCGAAAACGAAGGCGGTTGGTTGAATAACCCGGGATTCCACGGACTAAGCGAAATGCTTTATGAATTTACTTCCTGTGCCGCCAATAATGGTTCCGGTTTCGAGGGATTGGGTGATAATACATGGTTCTGGAACTACTCTTGCGGTATAGTATTGATACTCAGCCGATACCTTCCCATCGTAGGACAAGTTGCCATTGCAGGATTATTAGCCAATAAGAAATATGTACCAGAAAGTGCTGGAACCTTAAAAACCGATACCGTTACTTTCGGTGTCATGACCTTCGCTGTCATCTTTATCGTTGCAGCTCTGTCATTCTTCCCGGTTCAAGCATTAAGTACTATTGCAGAACATTTCAGCTTATAATAACAGAACGATAGATATGAAAAATAATAAATCAGCTTCTTTATTTGAAAAAGAGCAAGTTTTAACGAGCTTAAAACAATCATTCGTTAAATTGAATCCCCGAATCATGGTGAAAAACCCCATCATGTTCACGGTAGAAGTTTGTACAGCCATTATGTTCCTTGTGATGATTTATTCCATCTTTGACAACGCTCAAGGTTCATTCGTGTACAATGCATGGGTTTTTGTTATCTTGTTTATCACACTATTATTCGCCAACTTCGCCGAAGCTATCGCTGAGGCCCGAGGCAAAGCACAGGCCGATAGTTTGAGAAAAACCCGCGAAGAAACTCCAGCAAAACTACTTGTCAATGGACAAATAAAAACGACAAGTAGCTCTCAACTGAAAAAAGGTGATGTATTTATCTGTGAAGCAGGTGATACCATACCAGCCGATGGTGAAATCATAAACGGATTGGCTTCTATCGACGAAAGTGCGATTACCGGAGAAAGTGCTCCTGTAATTCGAGAAGCCGGTGGTGACAAAAGTTCAGTGACCGGTGGAACAAAAGTCCTTTCGGATCGCATCGAAGTACTTGTTACACAACAACCGGGAGAAAGTTTCTTGGACAAAATGATTGCTCTCGTCGAAGGCGCTTCCAGACAAAAAACTCCTAACGAAATTGCGCTGACAATTCTTTTAGCCGGCTTCACATTGGTATTCTTAATCGTATGTGTAACCCTTAAACCGTTTGCCGACTATACAGGAACTGTTATTACAATAGCATCTTTCTTATCGTTGTTTGTCTGCCTTATCCCGACGACAATCGGAGGTTTGCTTTCCGCAATCGGTATAGCAGGAATGGATAGAGCTCTGAGAGCAAATGTAATTACCAAATCGGGAAAAGCAGTAGAAACTGCCGGAGATATCGATACTCTCCTTTTGGATAAAACAGGAACTATTACAATCGGAAACCGTAAAGCTACCCATTTCTATCCCGCCAACGGTTTGGAAAATCATGCTTTTGCCGAAATTTGTATGATGTCGTCTCTATCCGATGAAACTCCCGAGGGTAAATCTATCGTAGAACTGGCTCGTGAATCGGGTTTAAGAGTACACAACTTGAATACAACCGGTAGCAAGCTTATCAAATTCAGTGCCGAAACAAAATGTTCCGGTGTAGATTTAGCAGACGGTACTCGGATTAGAAAAGGGGCAGCAGAAGCTATTCGAAAAATTGCTCAAAACGCAGGCTACGAAATTCCACAAGATTTGGAAAATCGTATCACAGAGATTTCAAAAAATGGAGGAACACCTCTTGTAGTTAGCGTCAATGAAAAACCTGCCGGTGTCATAGAATTACAAGATGTTATCAAACCGGGAATACAGGAACGGTTCGAACGGTTGCGTAAAATGGGAGTTAAAACAGTCATGGTTACCGGGGATAACCCATTAACAGCCAAATACATTGCAGAAAAAGCCGGTGTAGATGACTTCATCGCAGAAGCCAAACCCGAAGACAAAATGAACTACATCAAGAAAGAACAAAGTGCCGGTAAACTGGTAGCCATGATGGGCGACGGAACCAACGATGCTCCTGCTTTGGCCCAAGCGAATGTTGGTGTAGCTATGAATAGTGGAACTCAGGCAGCCAAAGAAGCTGGAAACATGGTAGACTTGGACAACGATCCGACGAAATTAATCGAAATTGTAGAAATCGGGAAACAATTATTAATGACTCGCGGAACCCTTACCACATTCTCCATCGCCAATGATGTCGCAAAATACTTTGCCATTATTCCGGCTCTATTCATGATAGCCGTACCAGAATTAGCTTCACTGAACATTATGGGATTACATAGCCCCGAAAGTGCTATTCTATCGGCCATTATTTTCAATGCAATCATTATTCCCATTTTGATTCCATTGGCTTTAAGAGGTGTTCAATACAAGCCTATCGGAGCTTCGGCTTTACTCCGCCGCAACCTGCTCATTTACGGATTAGGTGGTATAATAGCTCCATTCGTCGGCATTAAACTCATAGATTTAGTAATAGGATTATTCTTTTAATAAAAGCAACAATGAAAAATTTCATAAAATCAATCAGGCTAACATTAGTTTTCTGCCTTTTCTTCTCAGTATTTTATATACTGATATTATGGATATTCGCCCAATTCGCAGGGCCAAACTCTGGAAACGCCGAGGTTGCGACCTTAGATGGGAAAGTAGTGGGTGCAGCCAATGTAGGGCAAGTCTTCACCGAAGACATCTATTTCTGGGGCCGTCCCTCTTGTGCCGGAGATGGATATGATGCCAGTAGTTCTGCCGGTAGCAACAAAGGACCTACGAACGAAGAATACTTGGCAGAAGTAGAAACTCGTATCGACACCTTCTTGGTACACCACCCTTATTTGGAACGTAAAGATGTACCGGCAGAAATGGTCACAGCCAGTGGTTCTGGTCTCGACCCTGACATCACGCCAGAAAGTGCATACGTACAAGTAAAGCGTGTTGCCGCAGCCAGAAATATGGACGAAACTACCGTAAAAGAAATAGTAGACCAAACAATTGAAAAACCATTTTTAGGATTATTCGGAACAGAGAAAGTAAACGTATTAAAATTGAACATTAATTTAGAAAATTATGAAAACAAATAAAAACATTTCAGCAATAGCTACCATGAAAAAGAAACAATTAATCGATAAAGAAGGCGCTAGCCTTATCAGAGCATTGATAATCATTTCGATTATAGGACTCCTTGCCATGTTTACCAATAAAGCATCTGCTCAAGTACGATTCAATGTACAAGGAGATTTAGTTAGCTCCTATGTGTGGAGAGGTATGTATCAAACAGGTGCCAGTATTCAACCGACGTTGAGTTTCAGTGTTGAAAACCTATCGTTGACGGCATGGGGATCCACCGACTTCGATGGTTATCGGAATGGTAATATTCCCTCTGCGAATAAAGAACTTGACTTGACTCTGGCTTATACCTTCCCCAAATTGGGACTAACAGTTTCAGTTGCCGATATGTGGTGGGCCGGACAGGGAGCTGGAAAATATTTCGATTTCAATAACAAGACGACAGCTCATCATTTCGAAGCAAGTCTTGCTTATGTACTTCCGGTAGAAAAATTTCCTCTTTCGATCGCATGGTACACCATGTTTGCCGGTATGGATAAAAATGAAAAAGGCGATAAAAACAACTACTCGTCTTATGTAGAACTCAATTATCCGTTCAGTGTAAAATCGGTCGATCTCAATGTAACATGTGGTATAGTACCTTATAAAGCACCTCAATACTATACCAACGGATTTGCCGTTACTAATGTAGCATTGAAAGGAAGCTACGCAATTAAAATCACAGATTCGTTCTCCCTTCCGATATTTTCACAAGTAATATGGAACCCTCGTATGGAAGATGCTCATATCGTATTCGGAATCACTCTTAAACCATAACAGGGAGAATGGATATAATTGAAAACGAAAAAAATGTACAATATTTTCTCGACTTGATAAAAAAATCGAGGAGAGGTAAGTTTAAACTCTACATCGGCATGATTGCCGGTGTAGGGAAATCTTATAGAATGCTACAAGAAGCCCACGAACTCTTAGAAAACGGCGTAGATGTGAAAGTGGGTTTCATAGAGACACACGGACGTACCGGTACAGAAGCTATCCTACAAGGGATTCCCGTTATCCCAAGAAAAAAAATTTTCTACAAAGGGAAAGAATTGGAAGAGATGGATTTGGATGCTATCCTTCAAATGCGTCCCGAATTGGTTATTGTTGATGAATTGGCTCATACCAACGTCGAAGGTAGTCGGAATGAAAAGCGATGGCAAGACGTCATGGAGTTACTCGATGCCGGTATCAATGTTATATCGGCAGTAAATATCCAACATATCGAAAGCCTGAACGAAGAGGTGCAGGAAATATCAGGAATCGAAGTTCGAGAACGAATTCCCGATCGTGTTTTGGAAGAGGCCGATGAAGTCGTAAATATAGACCTCACAGCAGAAGAATTGATCGAACGGTTAAAAGCCGGGAAAATATATAGGCCGGAAAAAATAGAATTGGCATTGAATAATTTTTTCAAGGCCGAGAATATTTTACAACTACGAGAACTCGCACTCAAAGAAGTTGCTTTACGGGTCGAAAAAAAAGTAGAAAACGAACTCCCCTTAGATACATCTCACGTACGTCATGAAAAATTCATGGCGTGTATCAGTTCCCACGAAAAAACGCCCCGCAAAATCATTCGACGCTGCGCTCGATTGGCTACACGATATAACACAAAATTTTTCGTACTATATGTACAAACGCCCAAAGAGGATCCCGATCGCATCTCGCTGGCAGATCAGCGACATCTGTTAAACCATTTCAAATTAGCCACTGAATTAGGTGGAGAAGTCATACAGGTACATTCCCCGCACATTCTCGAAAGCATTATAAAGGTCGCAATCGAAAAACAAATTACAACAATATGTACAGGAATTCCAGCACTGAAATTGCCCCAAACCATATTTACGGTGTCCAAATATAAAAATTTCATGAAATCTTTATCCGAGAACAATATAGATTTAATTATCTTAGCCTAATAAAAATACCCATCATGAATATAAAAACAAAGTTGCTTTTAAGTATAGGGCTCCTGACCGGAATGATTATTTTGCTGGTCTCCTTATCAGTTATCTATTTACAGATGCTGACGGCTGCCGAACCAGACAGCCCGATAGCTTCGACAGGCTTAAAACAAGCCGTTGTATGGGTGGCAATTATCGGAGGCATCTGCATAGTCTGCGGTATCACATTAGCTATCTGGCTTCCTCAATCGATAAATAGACCTATCAAGGAGCTAACCGACGGTATCCTCGAAATAGCGAATCGCAACTATGAAAAAAGGCTGAATATATCGGATAAAAACGAAGAATTTAAAAATGTGGTCGATAGTTTCAATAGAATGGCTCAACATTTGGCTGAATACAGATCTACCACCCTATCGACACTACTGGCACATAAAAAATTTCTCGAAGCAATTATCAATAGCATCAGCGATCCCATAATAGGATTAGATCCAGACCGCAAAATACTTTTCATAAATAGTGAAGCTCTGAACATACTGAATCTGAAAAAAGAAAACACAATCTTCAAATCGGCCGAAGAGATTTCTTTGAAGAATGATTTATTAAGGAAATTAATACGAGAATTGGTTTCTCCCAATCCTCAGAAAGAGCCTATCAAAATATATGCCGACAATAAAGAAAGTTACTTCAAAGCCTCCTATATAGAAATAGACAACACGAATCACGACAGTGAAGAACCCGAAAAACTGGGGCACGTAATTATATTGAAAAACATCACGGAGTTTAAAGAGCTGGATTCTGCGAAAACAACATTTATCTCGACGATATCTCATGAATTGAAGACTCCCATATCAGCCATTATGATGAGTTTGCAATTATTGGAAGACAGACGTATCGGGTCTCTTAACAAAGAACAAGAACAACTCTCCCAAAGTATTAAGGAAAACGGAGAACGGTTGCTCAATATCACCGGAGAATTGCTGAACATGACCCAAGTAGAAGCCGGAAAACTACAACTGATGCCCAAGATAACCCGGCCCATAGAATTGATCGAATATGCGATCAAGGCCAATCAGGTACAAGCCGACAAATTCAACATACACATCGAAGTCGATTATGACGAAAATACAAAGAAACTATTCGTCGACAGCGAAAAAATAGCATGGGTACTTACCAATCTTGTAAGCAATGCCATACGTTATTCCAAAGAAAACGGTCGCGTCATTATCGGCACTCACCAAGACGGCAATATGGTCGAAATCTATGTACAAGATTTTGGGAAGGGAATCGACCCTCGCTATCATCAAAGCATATTCGACCGTTATTTCCGAGTGCCGGGAACAAAAGTACAAGGCAGCGGATTAGGATTGTCTATATCCAAAGATTTTGTAGAAGCACATGGGGGGACTCTTTCCGTAGAAAGCGAATTAGGAAAAGGGAGCCGTTTTATACTAAGATTGAAATCATAATAAACGGGGACTAAAAATCTCACCAATCGATTTCCCGTATTCCCTTACTCCGTAAAAATGCATTCGCTCTACTGAAATGCCGACATCCGAAAAAGCCACGATCAGCCGATCGTGGCGACGGGTGCGCGGCTGTTAAAACCAAATGCTTGCGAGCATCAATAAGCGCAATCTTCTCCTTAGCATAACTACCCCACAGCATAAACACGAGATTTTCTCTCTCATCGCTCAACTTTCGAATGACCGCATCGGTAAAAATCTCCCAGCCCATGTTTCGATGCGATCCTGTTTCATGAGCTCGCACGGTAAGCACAGAATTCAAAGGAAATACACCTTGCCTCACCCACCGATCCAAATTGCCCGAAGCGGGAATAGGCTTGCCCAAATCATCATGTATCTCCTTAAACATATTAAACAAAGAGCCGGGAATAGCCACCCCCTCGGGTACAGAAAAACAAACACCGTAATACTGTCCGGGATTGGGATAGGGATCTTGGCCTAAAATAACAACTCTCACAGACTCGAAAGGACATGCATCGAATACATGAAATATCAAATGTCCCGGAGGCAAAACATGCGCACGGCCATATTCGCTCCGCACAAAAGAAACCAATCGCTCGAAATAGGGCTTATCGAACTCGTCTTGCAGCCTCTTTCGCCAACTTTCCTCTATCCTCACATTCATATCTTATAAATTATTTCTCCAATGACAGCGCAGCTTCGGACAACAATAAATACACTCGTACCGAAATCTCCCTTATCGCATTGCCTCTTGCAAAGTTACATAAACAATGCACTAAAAGATTCATACGGCCTACCTTTTTATTTTTAGAGTCATTACAACAACCTATAAACACTCGCCGATATACAAACAGACTTCTATTCGAACACAGAAAATCGCATATTCCCAGCAGAGATTAATATAAGTTATGACTGCGTTTAAACCTTTTTTCGTTAACTTCGTCAAATGAAAAAAAATTGCACATGAAACCACTACTTATCCTTATTTCGATTTTATTCGGATTCCTATCCATGCAAGCCCAATATGACTATCCCTATGATAGCGGCAATCATTACTACGATAATACCCCACGTCTTATCATTCAGAAAAGCCGAATCATGGGTTGGTACGTTTCCGACATAAACGGAAACCGCATTAGCGACTATTACGAACAAATCCGACCTTATAGGCAAGGTCGGGCAGCAGCATTAGACAAAATCATGGGTTGGTGTTTCATTTCCCTCGACGGTAAACGATGCACCGATTATTACCTTCTCGTCGACGATTTCCACGAAGGGTACGCACTTGTCAAAGATAAAATCATGGGCTATTGTTTCATCAATAGAGACGGTCATCGACTCGGCGACTATTACGAAGAAGCCTATCCGTTTCACCGAGGCGTCGCTTTGGTGAAAGACAAAATCATGGGTTGGTACTTACTGAACACTGCCGGAAAGCGAATAAGCGACTATCACGATTCGCCTCGCGATTTTCAACCGACAAGACCATTGTACCGTCCGTGGTGAAAGCCGAATTTTCTATAATAGACAAAAGTAAAGAAATAAAAAAGAGAGTCACCAAACTGTAACTCTCTTTTTTCAAGTGGTGCCAACGGGAATCGAACCAGTGACACAAGGATTTTCAGTCCTTTGCTCTACCAACTG
>CDYZ01014471.1_pt1 | contig 12434 bp, 8 predicted proteins | sample 554921 | NCBI WGS metagenome assembly CDYZ01 (sample SAMEA3182058, study PRJEB8094) | gut metagenome | biome: human; feature: gut; material: Stool; isolation source: human stools | place: Canada | collected 2012-11-26 | reverse complement strand
CTTCTCTAAAAAGTCCACAGTTTCAGCCCGTTTTTAATCCAAACGAAAACTTATAGACGCAATACGTTTTGAATTTGTTATATTTTGTAACCTTGGTGCAGAGAATAAAAGAGGCGGCAAAGCCCTTCGCCGCCCCTCATTGAATCTGCTTCTGCCCAGGCTGCTTCGCCAGATAATACCGCTTTTCAAACTGCAGCAGCCGGCCGTCCTTCACCATCCGCCGCAGGATGCCCGCCGTCTTGCGCTTTCCGACGTGCAGGAGCTCCGCCACATCCTGGCAGTAGGCAAACCCCGCCTCCTGCAGATAGGCTGAGATCACCTCCCACTGCTTTTCCTCCGGCACCACTGTTCCGGGGAGATAGTATTTCTTGCCCACCTGCTCCAGCTCCCGCCGGCCAACCAGCCGGCGAAGGCGGAGATATGCCGCAGTGTCCGACAGATTCAGCAGCGCCATCACATCCCGCCGGGTGATGCTGCCATGGGCCCGGGTCCACTCCAGCAGGGTCTGGTCGTCCTCCCGCTGTCCGCCTGCCGCCCGGATGTCCCGGAGCGTGATATTTTCCAGACCTCCCCGGATCAGCGCCGTCTGCACCACCTTGGACAGCCGGGCCAAATCCATAGGCCGCCGGGACTGGGGGGAGAGCAGCACATGGGGATCCTCCCCAGGGGAGCGGACCTTCTGCACTTTTTCCAGCAGCCGCCGCACGGCATTGGTCAGCAGCATGTCCCGCTCCGGCAGATGCAGCAGCCCCCGCTCTAAATCCACCTGGTCCCAGGTGAGATTCACCAGCTCCTTGCCCTGCACGCCCATTTGCCAGCTCATCCACAGAGCAATGCCCGCGGCGGAGCTGTCCTCCTTTTGAAGGACCTGCCACAGACGGAATTCATCGAATTGCTGCCCTGCCTGTGTTGAACGCTTTTTGTGCGGGGTGTCCCCGGCAAAGCAGGCTTGGAAGGTGGAGACTGACAGACCGCTGACCCGGACGGCATAGGGCCAGTCGTGCTGCTCCAGCTGGCGGAAAAAGTAGTCCCGCCGCAGATCTTTCAATTGGAGCTGAGGCAGGCCTCCCGCAGTCAGGGCATTTCTGGCAATGCGGGAGACGGACTCCGGCCGCAGAGGTTCCCGGAACTTATCGGAGATCACCACATAAGGGGACACCGCGCCGCCATTTTCGAAGCGGGCAGCGAGGCATCCGGCAGTCTCTTCCTCCAGCGGGACCGTCCGGTCCTCCAGAAACAGACTCCTCTCCTGGAAATCCACTTGGGCCCATTTCAGGGCGACGATCTCCTCCCGGCTGAGCCCCTGAAGCCAGGCCAGGCGGAGGATGAGCCCCGGCAGGTCCTCCGGATGCTGGTGCAGGAGCTGGCGCATATTCTGTTCATCCGGCTGGCGGAACTCGTTTCGCATAATGCCTCTCTTGGCGGGCGGCGGCAAAAGGTTATCCTTATGTAACAAATCAGAAGAATGATTTGGATTTCCGGATAACGCAAACGCTGCCCTCTCCCAGCCAATGGCTGGAAAAGGGCAGCTACCTTTTATCATCCTTCACCGCTTCCGCAAAAACTAAGTATATTACACTTAGAATTATAAGCATAACATTTCGTTTAAGTCAAGCATTATTATGCGTAAACTGATGATATTATATTGAGGAGTATATCATCATGCAGGGAAAGAAGCCGCTGAACATCGCAATCGGAAGACGGATCCAGCAGTCCCGGGAGCAAGCTGGGCTGACGCAGGAGGAACTGGCAGAGCGGATTGACCGTTCCACGCAGTTCATCTCCACAATCGAGCGGGGGTTGGCCGGCCCCTCTCTGGAAACTGTGATTCATCTTTGTGAAGTTCTTGGAACCTCCACAGAGTGGATCCTGCGGGGCAGGGCCCTCCTTCCGGACTCCAATCTGCTGGCAGCCTCCGTTATGGAAAAGCTCTCCGGGCTCTCCCCTGCCCAGCTGCTTCTGGTTGACCGAATGACCAGCGATCTAATCAAATTGCTGCAAATGAAGGAGAGCGGTGACGAATGAGCTCCTCTCCCTCCAATATGGAGGAATTGATAGACGCATCGCCTTCCCCGCAGCACCGCTGCATGAAGTTCACAGGCCGGCTGCAAAGTCTATGGCCGTTGGCCTGTCAAGATAAGACCGGGAGCCATTCTCCGGTGTTATGCCCCCCGGAGATCATCAGTCCGGAAGTATATCCCATCGGCCAGCCGCTCTTTACAAACGCTTCCTTACACAGAATGCTGAAACATAGAATTCCTTAGAACAAGAAACGCTCAGATGGGTGCATAGAAGCAGCTCCTCCAGCTTACAGCGTGATCCGTACAGCAAAAGCCAGCACCGGACAGGAAATATCTTGCCCGGTGCTGGCTTTTGTGCTTCTTTACTATCTCTGCTTGAGGTGGGTCTGTCAGAACCATGTTGTCTGTCCGCAGCAGCTCTGCCCGGCTTTTTCAGGGCCTTTCGCCCGGGTCTTCACCAGAGTGCTCTTATCGGATGCCCGTTCCCATTTCTGGTACATATCTGATGGTATGCCATCTCTCACATCAGCCATCTGCTCATGTCCGCCATTATTCACGCTCCGCCTTGCTATGCGGCTGAAGAGCCGTGGGATGCTTTGCCTCAGAATACGCCCTGCTCCATCATGGCCTCAGCCACCCGCTTGAAGCCGGCGATGTTGGCGCCTGCCACCAGGGTGCGCCGGAGTGTAAACCGGCGCCTTTTGATCTTGTGCCCACTCTGGCTGGAGTCTGCAAAAGTATTCCTGCTCTGATGGCGGCAATGCAGCCCCCCCTTTCAGGACGGCAGTTCTTTTCTGCCCAGAAATAATGAAACAGGCCGTCGGCTGCAGCCGGCGGCCTGTTTTCAGTTTCTCCGGTTATTGATACAGCTTCGGGATCCGAAAGCTCTGCTCGCCATTTGCCTCATCCGTCACGGTTCCGGCCGGGAAGTAAATCACCGGATTTCCCTCCTCGTCCACCTCGAACTTCGTGGTCCCGCCGATGGTCACATAGTCGCTCAACGGCGTGTTGTCCTCAATCGGGAAGTAGCGGACCTCCGGGTCCTTGTCCATGCGGTTGGCCATCTGCATCGTGATCGTCTCCGTCAGGTAATTCACATAGTCCTCTCCCAGGAGCTCCTCCAGCGTGACGTCCTCCTGCTGGGCAGACGGTTCTTCCGTCTCCGGCGCAGCCGCCGATTCCTGCGGCGGAGTCTCCGGATCCGTCCCCTCACTCTCCGCGGCAGACGCGCCGCAGGCAGTGAGAAGCAGCATACAGAGCAGCAGTGTGAGGAGCGTGGAAATCTGCATCCGATTCTTTTTCATGATGAATTCCTCCATTCCATATTCATCCGCAGCACCCGTCCGGGCGCCTGTTCCCTTTTGATACCGATACCATAAGCCCTGTTTCCGGCAAAGCAGCCGCAAAAAGGCATCATTGTTGCATCATTTCCCTTCTGCGGCACGGGAGGCCGGTTCCTTCCCGGAGAGGTCCCACACAAATCCCATCAGCTCCACACTGACGCGCCCGCTGCGGCCCTCCACCTTCCATCTGGGGCCGGGCCGTACTGTCAGATCTCCAGCCTGAGACCTCTGCGGAAGGCCTGTCCAAGCGCTTCCGCCGTGCCCAGGGAACCCCTTGCCGAGCGGAGTGTGGAGTCGATCCACACCGGCAGCCCCGTGCCCTTGTCCACCATCATCCAATGGTCATCCCGGTGCTCCGGGCCGCCCCGCAAATACAGCATACCGGCGGCCAGACTGCCGTCGGCCTGGATATACACCACGCCGCCTCCGCCTAGGCCTTGCTATGCTCCTCCGTCTGTTCCAGCAGTTGGGTGGCGGAATAGACGTCCAGCTCCGGATACCGGATGGTCCTGCCCAGCAGCTCCAGCTTTTCCGGCAGCGACGCCTCCCCCGCCGCCAGCCGCCTTTTGTCCCCTGCGGAAGAGCAGGTCAGTAATTTATTCCCACAATGGCCAGTCTGCCATCGACAACACTGAACACCACATTGGGCCTGCCGCTGGCGGACAGGGCAAATCCTGCCTTGCTGGGGGCCAGCCCCCCGGGGTCCGCCCCGGCGATCTCAGAGACCAGCTCTTCTGAGAAGATCCGGTCCGCTTCCAGTGCGATCAGGTCCTCCCGGGACTCCACAGATTCCCCTCCATCGGAAAAGCCGATGTACAGCGGATACGACGCCAGGTCCGCCAGCGCCTCCAGATTCTTTTCCGCCACTGCGGCCTGGATCTGCTCTGCAAATGCTGTAACAGCCTCCGTATCTATGGAAAAATTATCTGTATACTGGGGCGCTTCCGTATCCGCACCGTCCTCCTCAGGGGTCCGGCCCCCATCTTCTCCAGCGGTCTCCTCCGCGGGCTGCTCCGCCTGCGGAGAGCTGCCCCCCTCCGGCGAGGTACTGCCGCTCTGGCCGCAGCCTGCGAGGGACAGGCACAGGAGCCCTGTTAATGCCAAGAAAATGAGCTTCTTCTGCATCGTTTATGATCCTTTCCTCAAGATGTTTGCCGGCGTCATCCTCTGTGGGACTCCGGCTGTCTTATAAGACGCCCCAAAGGGCAAAAAAGTTTTGGCGGCCGCTTTTCCTCTTCCACCTCCGGAGGATCACGCCTCCGGAATGTCGCCGGCGCGACCGCTGGCCACGAAGAGTCCCGATGCGCCATCGGAGGCCGTCAAAAGGCCGTGGGAGAGGCAAATGCCTCTCCCACGGCCTTTGGGGAATCAAATTCTGCCAGAGTACGCGCTTACTTGGTCACCTCGCCGCCGGGGGCAGAGTGAGCCGTAGACCAGGCGTGCTCCAGAGCCGCCCAGTCGCGCTGTTCCAGCTTCTCCGTCCACTTCTCGACCTTGTCACCGCTGACGGTCACCCAGGTGTAGTCGTGGCTGTTGGTTGCCTCCTGCATGTCGGCATAGAACCAGTCCTCCGGATTGTTGTCGGGCCAGGTGATCATCTCGTCCTCGTCCAGCAGCCGATCCTCATCCGGGCTGCGGCCCAGGGCGCGGTTCACGATCACGCAGGCCTGTGCCCGGGTGATGTTGGTGTTGGGGCGGAAGGTCCCGTCATTAAAGCCCTCGATCAGGCCCACGCGGGCTGCCGCCTCTACGTACTCGGTGTACCAGGCGTTAATATCCACATCGGTGAAGTATCCCTGGTAGTCCTCCCGGGTGGTCTCGAAAAAGCCCACCGCGATCTTGGCAAATTGGGCGCGGGTGATCTTGGCATAGGGCCGGAAGGTCCCGTCCGAGAACCCGTCGATGATGCCCATGTTGGTCAGGGTGGAGATGGCGTTGTTGCACCACAGGTCGGAGCTGCAGTCCGTGTAGTCGTTGACCTGGCTCCAGTACTCCTCCCGGGTGTCGTCCGTCAGCAGGCGGAAGAAGATGGTGGCCACTTCGCCCCGGGTGATGGTGCCGTAGGGCTGCAGCGTGCCGTCGGAGTAGCCGATGATATAGGAGTAATGGTCCTCCGTGTTCAGGGTGGGCCGGCTGCCGCCTCCACCGCCGCCTCCGGTGCTGCCGCCGCCCCCGCTGCTCTCCTTCTCGTACACCAGCACGAAGGGAGAGAAGCTGCCGGCAGTGAAGACCAGATGGTCGCCGTCGCGGGTAGCTTGGATCTTTTCCACGGTATGCGCGGTACCAGCCAAGTCGCCTGTGTCGCTGGCGCTCTCACGGTCCATGCCGGTATAGTGTACCAGGTAGAACGCGCCGTCCTCGTCGGCGTCGGCGGGCATGGGCCAGTAGATGGTCAGCGCCTGCTGGTTGCCCAGGGTTACCACGGTGTTGCCGTTCTGGGTGTCCACCAGGTCCAGATAGGCCATCTCGTACTGGGGGGCGGATAGCGTGTTGTCCGTGGCCGCGACTTTTGCAAGGGCGTCAGCGCCCATGGCGGCGTCGAACGCGTCGCTGTTGGAGACGCTGTCCACTAGCAGCTGCACGCGGCCGGGATCCACCTGGACCTCACTGTCATTGACATAATAGGTCACATTGCCGTTGTCAACGGCAGTGATCTGGTTCGCGTCCACAGTGTCGGCGCTGGTCACGATCTCGTTGGTGGAAGTGCCCTCGTCTGTGACGCTCTTGACCAAGAGATGGCCGGTACCGATATCAACGCTGCAGACGAGCGTATCACCGCCGGCGGAGAACACCGCCTGAATCTCGCTCTGGTTCAGACCGCCGTCGTAGATGGTCATCTCATAGTTGGCAGAAACAACGCCCTCTTCCATTCGGATGTTGTCGGTAGTGATGATGTTGCCGTCATCTGTGAACTGGAGCCGGACCTTGACGCCTTCATTTTCACCCTCGATTTGGTTCGGGCTCAGGCTATATACATAGCGGCTCACGTTGCCGGTTGCATCTCTCGAGTAGACGCCCTGGTCCATCAGATCCCAGCGGCGGATCGCCGCACCAGTCTCCTGGTCATAATAGTAGAAGCTCAGGTAGTCCGCCAGGTTTGCAGCCTGCGTCAGGTCCACGCCATGGCTGGTGAGCCACGCTTCCACAGAGTCGGGCAGATCGATGTGATAACCCGGCTCCGGCAGGCCCTGTTCCGTGCTGCCGACAAAATCGCCCGCATCGTCCAGCACACCGCTGTATCCGGTTCCGCCGGTGTAGATCACAATGTCCGCCGGCGTGATGGTGATGGCATAGGGCTTCACCTCCACGGGGTCCGCCGGGACCTCCACCGGGGGATCCTCCGGATGTTCCGTGTCCGTGACTACCACGGTGTTCACGATCTTCTGGTTCACATCGTCCAGTGAGGTCTGATAGCTGGCGTACAGCGTTGCATAGGTCCAGCCTTCGACAATAACCGGATTGGTGACCGTATTGCCCTCCTCATCTGTCAGCGTCACACCTTCCAACTTGTCAGTCACATCCAGGGTCAACGTCTCATCCGTCATGCTGGCAATGGTGATGGTCCAAGTGATGGGATCGCCCACGGTGACAGAGGTCTGATCCGGCTCTTTGATCACCATAAAACGGCCGTCTCCGGGATCGGGCTCGGGCTCTTCGGGAGTCGCCTGGAAATCCCAGCGCCCGTACAAAGTGGTGTCGGCATCGATGGCAGAAATCGTTCCGCCGTAAGGGACACCGACTTTGTCATACCAGCCGATAAAATACCAGGTCCCCTGCTCGTCTGAAACCTGCAATTCACTGGGCGGCTGAATGGTGTAATTGCTGCCGGCAGCCAGTGTTTCCGTTTCAGGCAGTTCCACGCCCTCCGGGTGATCGCCGGCCCACGCATAGGTAACCGTGACCTGGGTCGGCACGACCCCTGCGGGGTGGAAGGTCACAACAAAGAGATCCCAATCCTCTACCGGGTCTCCGATCTTCGGAGCATCACAGTCCTCATAGTTGCAGGTCCAGCTGGGATCCCCATAGCCTGTATCAGGTGTTGCCTCCAAGATATCGCCTTCGGCCAGGCGATACTCGCCATCTGCATTAACCTCCACGATTGCCGTGTAGGTGATCTGCCCATTGCTGAACGTGCCGTTTTCCGCAAGGAAAATCACCGAGATGGTATTCCCCGGCTCCTCTCCAGCTTTCTGGAACTTCGCTGTGAAGGTGGTGTCCTCGTCGTAGGGCAAGCCTGCCAGGGACTTCATTCCCGCGTTCGTGTCAGTTCTATGATAGTAGTCATCGGTCCACTCCACGAACTCACAGCCCTCTTCTGCTGTCGCCACAGCTCCCGTCGGAGAGGCCATGCCGGTCTGGTCTCTGGTGACGACTTCTTTCTCCAGGCTTACAAAGCCCATAGCGTGATCGGCACTGACATAGGTGAAGACAATCTGGTCCTTGTCGGGGGTCCCGTCGGGTTCGTCGTCGGGACCCAGCTCGTCGATGTCATAGTAGACGTCGATGGAGTTATGGCCTGCTTGGAGAGTCTCACCGTCTACAATCTCGACATCGTTCAGTTCCGCCCGGTCAAAGATGTATGTGCTACCGTTATAAGACGTACGGTCAGTGTTATACAGCCCGCTGACCGGCGTGCCTGCCGTGGACGGCCTATCCTTGGGATCGGTCTCTGTTTCTTCATTCCCATCTCGGTCCACATAATGGTACACGACAGTGTATGTGCACTCGTCGGGCGTCACCGTGCCGTCGGTGGTTGCGGTGAAGACAACGTTGTGCTCAGGCATGTAGAACAGGCCTTCAATAATGTCGCTTTCCTGAAGGTCATTTGTAGTCCATTCAGTAGCGTCTTCTGCCTGCTTCTTGATTACAACGGTTTCCCCGTAGGTGTAGGACTCTGGTTCAGCGTAGAGAGTCCCGTCCAGATAATAGGTTACGGTAAATTCCCGTTCTGTGCGCGTATACTCCGCTCTATACGTAATGTCCCCGGTTACAGTATCCGCTATTTCAGGAGACCATCCGGTAAACTCATACGAATAAAGTTCGCTGGGTTCTTTAGTCGGATCCTCAATTCTCGGTGTCTTATCGCCGTAAGCCAGCCCGGGAAATACGGTCTGGGGACTTGTTGTTGTGCCGCCATTCAAGTCGTAAGTCACCGTATAGCTGTTGAGCTGAGAGAAGCTGCCCTCGATCACAACAGCATGATCGGGCATTGTAAATGAACCTCCACTCAGCGCAACATCTTCAGAATACCAGCCGCTGAAGCGGTAATCTGTGACATCCGGCATCTTTGCCAGTTCCACAGTCTCACCGTACTTGCAGGTCTGTTCACCCGGCACTTCCGGCGCACCCGCAGGGACTGTACCTTCATACTCATACGTCACTGTGTACTCGTTCCGGTCGTAGTACAGCTTCAGCACCAGCGTGCCGTCCTCGGCGATGATACCGGAGGAATTCGAACGGCTTTCATTATAAGTGAAGCCTTCGTATTCCTTGATTTCAGCAGTGGCAGTATCTCCGACAGTACCAGAGGGTGTCAATGTATCATCTGCAACGATCGAGTAGTTATCATCTTCCAAATTCTGCTGATAGTACTCTACCCGATAGCTGGCCGTGGAGGACTTCCACTGGGCGTACAGGGTCACATCGGTGTTTTTGATAGTGATGGCACTCCCCGCCGCATAAGGCGTTCCGGCGCCGTTCTTCTCGGTGTTCCACCCGGTAAACTCATACCCCGGCCGGGTGAACATGTTTTTGAGCACCATGGCCTCGCCGCCGGTGATGTAGTACTTGGGGTCCGTGACCGTACCTCCGGCATCATCGGCGTTGGCATCATACAACACCTGATACGTCTCCACCGGCGCTTCGGGGGACTCCGTCAGCTCCAGAGACTGATTCGGCTTCTCATCCACCATGTAGCCGCTCAGACCGGCCTTGTGTTCGCCCGTGTCATTTGTCACATAGGTATCGGCGTCGCTCCAGCTGCCGCTCACATCGGGCTGGATAGGGAACGTCAGGACCAGCTTGCCGCCGGACCAGGTGACAGTACCGTCCTGATTGGTGGTCTTCGTCACCGCGTTGGCTGTGTAGTCAAAGCCCTTCACAGTGATGGTCTTGCTGTCGGCATTTACCACAGGGGTAACGCCTGTAAGCGTCTCTGGCTCATACCACGTATAGCTGCCGTCCGCGTCCTGGCCCTTGACCTCCGCATACTGGACCATCCCCCCGTCAGAACTGCCTGTCAGCCCCTCCGGGAAGGTGAAGAACTCCGACAGCGTGTCGGACAGCACCGTGTTCGCGCCGGCCGCCACCTTGGAGGTGCTCACGTTATCGGCGATGGTGCTGAAAGCGTTTTCCAGCTCCTCGGCATCGTCCGCCGCGAAGTAGTAGTTGCCTTCCGTCACGCGGGTGCCCAGTTTGCAGTCATCCCAGTCTTGAGTGCGGTCCCCCCTCCAGTTTGTAACTTCGGCATTCGGATAGTTGGAGGACACACCGTTCATGTACTTGTTGAAGCGGCCGTCCGTATCGCTGGGGTCCGCATCCTCAAACATGCCGATGGTGTATACCGTCACCTTATCGTCTTTCAGGTCTTTGGCCAGATTAACGGCATTGGCCGCTACACCACCACTCCAATTGCTAAACGTGCTGGGCTCACCGTCAGTAAAGACCACCACGACCTGCTTGGCTTCCTCACGGGCACCACCCAGTCCATGCTGCCGGTCGCCGTCCAATACCCGCTGCGCCTGGTTCAGGCCAAAGTCCGTCCGCGTGGAACCGGCAGCAGCCAGCTCATTGACCGTATTTTTCAGACTTTGGACATTGCCTGTCACCGAAGTCAGATCCTGCACAACCTGGGAGTAATTATAGGTATTCCCGTCAGACCTATAAGTATCGTTTCCTATCTGATCGCTCTCATTGCCCGAAAACTTGACAATACCGATCCGGTGGGTCACATCGTCTTCATTGGTAGCCGGGTCCCCTGTGGCATTTGCGGTCACCTGGTCGATAAAATTGCCCACAGCATTCTTCATGGCCGCAATCTTGGAAATTGAGCCGCCGCTTCTGCGTATGTAGAGGACAGTGTCTTCAAGAATTGCGGCATTCTGGCTCCGGGTCTCATTACCAAGGTAATGACGGCTACCACTATCGTCCACGTAGTAGAGCGAATAATCCCGGACAAGTTCAAATTCGTCCCAATCCCAATACCGGTCGCTTCTCTCCCGCTGGACTGCATAGTAAGATGTCCCGTCAAAATAATAGTACTGTGACTGGCGGTCTATATCGTTATAGGACCAGTTCCGCTTAGATGTCGCCTCGTATGTATACGAGGTGATGTTCTGATCCATCGACCCAGACAAGTCCAGCACCAGCACAATATCCAGCGGTGTGGTCTTGCTTCCCTTGGTCACCTCGTTGGTGACATAGGCCTCCAGGGTCAGGGAATAATTTCCGTCCTCATCATAGTTGACCGTCTTGTCCACCACGACGCCGTCGTTGCTCTCTGTGTGGACCCGGTCGCTCCCGTTGCCGCCGCCAGGGTCTTCTGCCGCCAAGGCAGCAGTGGGAACCATTGTCAGCATCATACAGAGGACCAGAAATGCTGACAAGATCCGTTTCTTCATCACTTCTCCTCCTTTTATATTTCAGTGATCTTATATGTAAACATCCTTATGGATGGAATGACCGGTTCCCTCCGCCCACCCGGCGGCCAGCTGCTCCGTGTCCAGCATCCGCTCGTAGGACTGCTCCGCCAACAGGCGCACGCCGCGCTCCACCTCCGCCTGGGTAGCCAGATACAGCTTCCGCAGGCACCGGGGCGTTCCCTTTTCCTCCTCTACCCGGGCGTCATGACACAGGGTCTGGATCTCCTCCGTCACCTGGGTCCGGCTCATGCCTTTCCCGTTCCGGGTGCAGAACACCGGCCCCGCCGTCAGGCCCTGCCGCCGGGCGTAGTCCAGCAGCTCCCCCTGCAGACAGGCGGGCAACGGGACGTACCGCCGCTCCCCGCCGGTACGGACCGGCAGGCGCCCGGCCCGCACCCGCTCAACGGTCACCTGAGGCAGCTCCCCCACCCGGATGCCCGCCAGGGCGAATATTTTCACCAGCAGGTAGGTCCGCTCCTTTTCCAGTATCCTGGCAGCCTGCAGCAGCCGCAGATACTCCACCCGGCTCAGTTCCGGCTGGAGGCCCTTGTCCGCCTCCAGCTGCCCCACCAACTGCAGGTCCCGCCGCCCCATGTACTCCATCAGCCCGTTGGCGGCAGACAGGTGGGTATTCACGGTGCTGGGGGAATACCCTGCCTCCAGCAGGAATGCTCGCCAAGCAGCCAGCGTTCCCCGGGAGATCTGCTTGTCCGGGGGCAGGTAGTCATAGAGGGCCCGCAGCTTGGCACTGTACATCTGCACCGTGCCCTTGCGGCGTCCCCTGCCGGACAGGTCCGCCAGATAAGCCCGGATGGTCTCCATGCTGAGCTCGGCGCCGGGCCAGTTCGGTGTGCGGTGTGTCTCCCGCGGCTTCAGAGCCTCTGGACTCCTCATCTCCCCGCCTCCTGTCAACAGAATCGCCATTTCCTCCTGTAAGGGACCGAAACAGGGCCTGCAGACCAGGGGCAAATGTGCGCAAAAAAGCCCGCGCAGCCTGCGCGGGCTCAAAAATGGCGCAAAGACAGCAGCCGGACAAAATTCGACGCTTTTCCGGCCATTTTATGCTGCCCAAATCGGTAAAAGCTCTTGCGGCTGGCGGTGCTTTGTGCTAGAATTTGGTTACTGTTAAAATCAATTATGTATGTCTAGTTATTTTTTTGCAGCCATCCGCATCGGAATGGCGATTCTGTCCTATTTCTAACAGATCAGCCCCAGCCGTGCCAGAGTCCCGGCGTGCTCGGTGCCCGTGGAGATCAGGTAAATCCGGGTCGTCTCAATACTGGAGTGGCCCAGAACGTCCGCCAGCCTGGCCACGTCCCGGCAGACACGGTAGAACGTCCTGGCGAACAGGTGCCGCAGATTGTGGGGAAACACCTTGCTGGGTGCCACGCCCGCCTTGTCGCACAGCGCTTTCATCTCCGCCCAGATCT
>CDYZ01031328.1_pt1 | contig 12481 bp, 10 predicted proteins | sample 554921 | NCBI WGS metagenome assembly CDYZ01 (sample SAMEA3182058, study PRJEB8094) | gut metagenome | biome: human; feature: gut; material: Stool; isolation source: human stools | place: Canada | collected 2012-11-26 | reverse complement strand
CTCTGTACCCGCTGCCGGACAGAGGGAAGCAGCCGGTGTCCCGGCTGCTCCTGCGACGGATACTACACCGTGCCCTGCAAGGTCCACCGCTGCGTCCGGGAAAAGGGACTGGACCACTGCGGACAGTGCGGGGACTTCCCCTGCCCGAAGCTGGGGAAGATGGGGGATTTCCGGGACCTGGATACGGGCCGCGTGAAGGAGCGGACCTGCCGGGCCGTGGCGGCGGAGGGCCTGCCCGCCTGGCTGGCGGAGTATGAGGAAAAGGCGGACCTGCTGACGGTGGCGCTGGAGCGGTACAACAACGGCAGGATGAAGCGGTATCTCTGCGAGCTGTTCCTGCAGCAGGACCTGGACACCCTGCGGCGGATCATGGCCCGGGCGGAGGCATTGGAAGGAGCGGATTCCAAGGAGCTGGGCCGGGCCTTCCAGGCGCTGGTGGGGGAGATGCTGGAATCGTGAGCGGGGCGCTGAACAGAAAAAAAGCCACCGGAGCATTTGCTCCGGTGGCTTTGATGTTCGCTTATTCCAGCTCGAAGGCACCGGTGTACAGCTGATAGTACAGTCCGTGCTGGCGGATCAGATCGTCGTGGTCGCCCCGCTCCACGATCCGGCCGTGGTCCAGCACCATGATGGCGTTGGAGTTGCGGACGGTGGAGAGCCGGTGGGCGATGACGAACACCGTCCGGCCATACATCAGGGAGTCCATGCCCTGCTGAACGATGGCCTCCGTCCGGGTGTCGATAGAGCTGGTGGCCTCATCCAGGATCATCACCGGCGGGTCTGCCACGGCTGCCCGGGCAATGGCCAGCAGCTGCCGCTGGCCTTGGGACAGATTGGCGCCGTTGCCGGTGAGCATGGTGTCGTACCCCTGGGGCAGGCGGCGGATGAAGTCGTCGGCATTGGCCAGGGCGGCGGCCGCCTCCACCTCTTCATCCGTGGCATCCAGATTGCCGTAGCGGATGTTCTCCCGGACGGTGCCGGTGAAGAGGTTGGTGTCCTGCAGCACGATGCCCAGGCTGCGCCGCAGGTCCGGCTTGCGGATGTTGTTGATGGAGATGCCGTCGTAACGGATCTTGCCGTCGGCAATGTCGTAGAACCGGTTGATCAGGTTGGTGATGGTGGTCTTGCCGGCGCCGGTGGCGCCCACGAAGGCCAGCTTCTGGCCAGGCTTGGCAAAGAGGCTGATGTCGTGGAGGATGGTCTTGCCCTCCTCATAGGCGAAGTCCACATGGTCGAACCGCACGTCGCCGGAGAGCTTGATGAGGTAGTAGTCCTCGCTCTCGACATTCCGGACCGGGCCCAGGATGGGGCGGTAGAAGGCCTTGCCGTGCTCCTGGTATTTCCAGGCCCAGGCCTCGTCTTTTCCAGCCTCGGGGGCCTTCAGCTCCGTGAAGGAGCCGTCCGCCTCTTCCCGCACAGGGACCATCACCATGTCAGTGCTGTGGGGGACCCTCCAGGCCCAGAGGTTGGTGCGCTTCTCGGACTCCTCCAGTTGGTGGCCCTCTTTGTCATAGGACACGTTTACCAGCGTCACAGTGCCGTGGTCCTCCTCCGACTCCTCGTCCATCAGGGCAAAGATCCGCTCCGCGCCGGCCAGGGCCATGATGATGGAGTTGAACTGCTGGGAGATCTGGTTGATGGGGTTGGAAAAGCTCTTGGACAGCTGCAGGAAGCTGGCAATAACGCCCAGGGTGATGGTGGTGTCCACCCCGCTGAGGGCCAGAGCGCCGCCCACCATAGCCACGATCACGTACTGGACATTGCCGATGTTCACCATGATAGGCATCAGGATGCTGGCGTAGGTGTGGGCTTTGTCCGCGCTGTGGAACATTTCGTCGTTGACCCGGTCAAAGCCGTCCTGGGCCTCCTGCTCATGGCAGAAGACCTTGACCACTTTCTGACCGTTGATCATCTCCTCGATATAACCGTTGAGGGCGCCCAGGGTGCTCTGCTGGCGGAGGAAGTAGCGGCCGCTGCGGCCGGCCAGGAACCGTGTCACCACCAGGGCGAAGCAGACGCACACCAGGACCACAACCGTGAGCAGGGCGTTGGTGAACAGCATACCCAGGAAGGTGACCAGAATGGTCATGGAGGAGTTGATGACCTGGGGGATGCTCTGGGCGAACATCTGCCGCAGGGTGTCCACATCGTTGGTGTAGACGCTCATCACGTCGCCGTGGGCGTGGGTGTCAAAATACTTGATAGGCAGGGTCTGCATGTGGCCGAACAGGTCGTCCCGAATGGTTTTCTGTACGCCCTGGGACACCACGATCATGTTCCGGTTATAGGCGTAAGCGCACAGGGCACCCACCAGGAACAGGCAACCCATCATCACCAGGGCCCGCACCAGGCCGGAAAAGTCTGGATCCGCCGCACCCAGCAGGGGGGTGATATAGTCGTCGATCAGACTGCCCAGAAACAGAGAGCCCGCCACGTTGGCGATGGCACTGACCAGAATGCACACCAGAACAATGATGAAGCGGGCCTTGTACCCCCGTTTGATATAGCCCATCAGGCGGCCGACAATGTGCCGGCGATGGCCGGGCGCCTTGGCGCCGCTGCGGATCTGCTTACTGCTCATTGTCACTGCCTCCTTTCATTTGGGACTCATAGGTCTCGCGGTAGATATCACAGGTTTTCAGCAATTCGTCGTGGGTACCCATGGCCACGATCTGTCCGCCGTCCATCACCAGGATCTTGTCGGCGTCCTCGATGGAGGAGACCCGCTGGGCGATGATGAACTTGGTGGTATCCGGGATCTCCTCCAGAAACGCTTTGCGGATCAGGGCGTCGGTCTTGGTGTCCACGGCGGAGGTGGAGTCGTCCAGGATCAGGATCTTGGGGTGCTTCAGCAGGGCCCGGGCGATGCAAAGCCGCTGCTTCTGCCCGCCGGAGACGTTGGAGCCGCCCTGCTCGATATAGGTGTCGTACTTGTCGGGGAACTCCTGGATAAAGGAGTCCGCCTGGGCCAGCTGGCACATCCGGACCATCTCCTCGTCAGTGGCGTCCTTTTTGCCCCAGCGGAGATTATCCTTGATGGTGCCGGAGAACAGCACGTTCTTCTGCAGCACCATGGCCACCTGGTCCCGCAGGGCGTCCATATCGTAGTCCCGGACGTCCGCGCCGCCCACCAGGACGCGGCCCTCAGTGGCGTCGTACAGACGGGGGATCAGCTGGACCAGGGTGGTCTTGGAGGTGCCGGTGCCGCCCAGGATACCTACGGTCTCACCGGACTTCACCGTGAGGTTCACGTTCTTCAGGCACTCCTTGCTGGGGTCCTTGGCGTAGGAGAAGCTGACGTTCTCAAACACCACGGAGCCGTCCTTGACCTCTTCGATGGGCTGGGAGCCGTTCTTCAGATCGCTCTCCTCGTTCAGGATCTCTGTGATCCGCTCTGCGGAGGCCCGGGCCATGATGATCATAGTCAGTACCATGGAGAGCATCATCAGGCTCATCAGCATCATCATGATGTAGCTGAACATACTGGTCAGCTGGCCGGTGGTCATGCTGCCGCCCACGATCAGGTTGGCGCCGATCCAGGACACGGAGATCATGCAGGCATACACACAGATCTGCATCAGAGGCATATTGAAGGCCAGGATGCGCTCCGCCTTGGAGAAGTCCATGTAGATCTCCTGGGAGACCTTGCCGAACTTCTCTACTTCATGGTCCTCCCGAACAAAGGACTTCACCACCCGGATGCCCAGCAGGTTCTCCTGCACCACGTTGTTCAGGTGGTCATAGCGCTTGAAGACCCGTTCAAAAATGGGGTGGGCCCTGGTCATGATGAGCGCCAGGCCGATGCCCAGGATCGGGATGACCACCAGGAAGATCAGTGCCAGCTTGGGGTTGATGCGCAGGGTGAGTACCCAGGCGCAGATCAACATGATGGGGGACCGGACCGCGATACGGATGACCATCATAAAAGCCATCTGGACGTTGGTCACGTCTGTGGTCAGGCGGGTGATGATGCCGCTGGTGGAGAACTTGTCAATGTTGGCAAAGGAGAACTTCTGGACATTCCGATACATCTCCCGCCGCAGATTCCGCGCGAAGCCCGTAGAGGCCTTGGCGCCGAAACGGCCGGACAGTCCGCCGCAGATCAGCGCCAGAACAGCCATTCCCACCACGGTGAGGCCGTAGGCGGCAATATGGTGCATGCTGCCGGCCTTGACCCCCTCGTCCAGCAGCTTGCCGGTCATCAGGGGGATCAACACGTCAAACGCCACTTCGCCGATGACGAAGATGGGCGTCAGGATGGTGGCTGGCCAGAACTCCTGAATACAGCTGGCCAGGCTCCTTTTTTTCTTCATAGAATACCTCCTTGTGTCTTTGCTGTGCCGGGGGAAGCGATTGAGCCGCTTCCCGGCGGGGCCCGGTTGGTCAAATGAGATTTTGCTTCAGCTTTTCCGCGATGGCCAGGAACTGGTCAATCTCCTCCTGAGAGATGCCTCTGGTCAGCGTCGCCTCTGTGGCGGCGATCCGCCGCTCTGCCTCCTGATTCAGCGCCTGCGCCCGGAGTGTGGGCGTGATCCGCTTCATCCGGGCGTCCCTGACCCCCATAGAGCGCTGGACGAGGCCCTCGTCCTCCAGCCGCTTCAGCAGCCGGGAGGCGGTGGAGCTGCGGATGCAGAGGGCGCGCTCCAGATCCTTTTGATAGATTTCCCGGCCCTGGCTGTGGCAGAGATAACCGATCAAAACGCCCTCGATCTCCGTCAGCATGCTCTGGGGATGGTCGGCAGGCCCCCAAAGCCGTCTGCGCAGGAGATTGGACAGTGCCTTGATCTCATACCCGACGTACCGCTCATGCTGCATGGAAACACCTCCTCCAACTGAACAGGATTATATTTTAGTTAGCAAACTAGCAAATGTCAAGAAGCAATCTGCCAAAATTTCTACGGGTCTTCCTTTAAAATTCGGCAGGCACCGAAAGAGAAGGAGGCGCCCCACACCGAAGGGCGGGGCGCCTCTGAAAAAACGGGTTGGAGGCTGCTGTTCAGCGGCCGCCCCGGGGGCGGTCCGGCAGGAAACAGAGGCAACCGGCCTGACGGCTGGCGTTCAGGTCGATGAGCCGCTGGTTGGAGCTGCCCCGGAACCGGAGGGTCAGGTCCTTCAGCTCCTCTACGAAGCGGCCGTCCACCAGCACATCCAACAGGGAGAGCATCTCGTCTGTCACCTCGCAGCGGGGATGAGTGCCGTCCGAGGTAAGCTCCTCATAGGTGAAGCCGGAGAAGCCCCAGATGGTCTTGTCCGGATACATCTGCCGGACCCGCCGGAGAAAGGGCACCAGGGCCCGCTGGTTCTCCGGTTCAAAGGGCTCGCCCCCCAGCAGTGTCAGGCCGTTGATGTAGACAGGGGAGAGCAGGGAGAGCAAATAATCCTCCGTCTCGGTGGTAAAGGGCTGGCCGTAGCAGAAGTCCCAGGTTTGGGGCTGAAAGCAGTTCTTGCAGTGATTGGTGCAGCCGGAGACGAACAGGGTAACCCGCACTCCCTCGCCATTGGCAATGTCGCAGTTTTTGATCTCACCGTAGTACATGGCGGTCCTCCTGCTATTCTTCAAAATGGGCGCCCGCAGGCGCCCATTTGAGTTTGATCGTTTTTCCCGGGGACATGCGCCTCGGGAAAAACACCGCTCAGTTTGTAAGTGTGCGAGCGAAGCGAGTGCGCGCACAAACTGCAATCTCTTCGTTCAAAAGGCAAAGCCTTTTGAACGAAATATTTTACAGGTGCAGCACCCGGTCCCGGATCTCCTGAGTCCGGCCCTGGTTCCAGAACTGGGTTCCGATGTAGCCGCAGGTCCGGCGGGCCACATTCATCTTGTCCTGGTCTGTGTTGCCGCACTGGGGGCACTTCCAGATCAGCTTGCCGTTCTCCTCCGCGATCTGGATCTCGCCGTCCCAGCCGCACACCTGGCAGTAGTCGGACTTGGTGTTCAGTTCGGCGTAGATGATGTTTTCATAGATGAACTTCATCACCTGGAGCACCGCCTCCAGGTTGTTCTGCATGTCCGGCACCTCCACGTAGCTGATGGCGCCGCCGGGAGACAGGGCCTGGAACTGGGCCTCAAACTTCAGCTTGTCGAAAGCGTTGATATCTTCTGTCACATGGACGTGGTAGCTGTTGGTGATGTAGCTCTTGTCAGTAACGCCCTCGATGATGCCGAAGCGGCGCTGCAGGCTCTTGGCAAATTTATAGGTGGTGGACTCCAAAGGCGTACCGTAGAGGGAGAAATCGATATCGCTCTCCTCCTTCCACTTCCTGCAGGCGTCGTTCATGTACTGCATCACCTGCAGGGCGAAGGGGGTGGCGGAGGGGTCCGTATGGCTCTTGCCGGTCATGTACTTCACGCACTCGTAGAGGCCGGCGTAGCCCAGGGAGATGGTGGAGTAGCCGTGGTAGAGCAGCTTGTCGATGGTCTCGCCCTTCTTCAGCCGGGCGCAGGCGCCGTACTGCCACAGAATCGGGGCCACGTCGGAGAGAGTGCCCTTCAGCCGGTTGTGCCGGCACATCAGGGCACGGTGGCACAGCTCCAGGCGTTCGTCAAAGATCTTCCAGAACTTGTCCAGGTCGCCGCCGGAGGACAGAGCCACGTCAGGGAGGTTGATGGTCACCACGCCCTGATTGAAGCGGCCGTAGTACTTGTGCTTGCCAGGCTCATAATTGCCGGCGTTTGCGATGTTGCCGATGCCGGCATCTGTGAAGCGGTCCGGCGTCAGGAAGGAGCGGCAGCCCATGCAGGTATACACATCGCCCTTCAGCTCCAGCATTTTCTTGGCAGAGATGTAGTCGGGCACCATCCGGCGGGCGGTGCACTTGGCCGCCAGCTTGGTCAGGTAATAATAGGGGGAATCCTCGTGGACGTTATCCTCCTCCAGCACATAGATCAGCTTGGGGAAGGCGGGAGTGATCCACACGCCCTTTTCGTTCTTCACGCCCTGGTAGCGCTGCTCCAGGGTTTCCTCAATGATGAGGGCCAGATCCTTTTTCTCCTGCTCGTTCTTGGCCTCACCCAGGTACATGAACACCGTCACGAAGGGGGCCTGGCCATTGGTGGTCAGCAGGGTCAGCACTTGGTACTGGATGGTCTGGACGCCGCGGCGGACCTCATCCCGCAGACGGGTCTCCACCAGCTCCTCGATCTTCTCCCGGGTGGGCCGGATGCCCAGGGCCTCCATCTCCTGCTCCACCAGCCGGCGGATCTTCTTCCGGCTCACATCCACGAAGGGGGCCAGGTGGGCCAGGGAGATAGACTGCCCGCCGTACTGGTTGGAAGCCACCTGAGCGATGATCTGAGTGGCAATGTTGCAGGCGGTGGAGAAGCTGTGGGGCCGCTCGATCAGGGTGTCCGTGATGACGGTGCCGTTCTGAAGCATATCCTCCAGATTCACCAGGTCACAGTTGTGCATGTGCTGGGCGTAGTAGTCCGAGTCATGGAAGTGGATGATGCCCTCCCGATGGGCCTCCACGATGTCGGCGGGCAGCAGCAGCCGCTCGCTCAGGTCCCGGGAGACCTCGCCGGCCATGTAGTCCCGCTGGGTGGAGTTCACCACCGGGTTCTTGTTGGAGTTCTCCTGCTTGGCCTCCTCGTTGCAGCACTCGATGAGGCTGAGGATCTTCTCGTCGGTGGTATTGCTCTTGCGGACCAGAGAGCGGACATAGCGGTAGGTGATGTAGTTCTTGGCCACCTCATAGGCCCCGTGAGCCATGATCTGGGACTCCACCAGGTCCTGAATCTCCTCCACAGAGGGGGAGCGGTTCATCTTCTGACAGCTGAGTTCCACGGACTCCGCGATCCGCTGGATCTGGACCGGGGTCATCCGGGCGTCCTCCTCGATAGTGTTGTTGGCCTTGGTGATGGCGGCGATGATCTTCGTGATGTCGAAGATGACCTCCGTGCCGTTCCGCTTCATGACTTTCATGGGACTCTCCGCCTCTCTTGTAGAATCAATCTCAATTGTAATATATCTAGTAAGCATTGTTATCATACCACACTAGATATGGGATGAAAAGTTGCATTTACCATAGTGTCTTCCAAAATTCGGCGAGGAAATTTGTGCGTTCCGGAGAAAAGCTGTCGATGCGGAAAAACCGCCCCGTGCGGCAGGGCGCGGAGCGGTCGGGATCCGGAGAACAGTCAGGTCAGCTCTGTGTATTTGGCGGCGCTGCCCCGGGCCTTTTCCACCGGGTACTTGGCGGCGTTCTGATCCACCTTGGCGTTCAGGATCTCATCCAGATCCAGGCCGCACACATCGGCCATCAGGACGCAGTAGCTCAGCACATCCGCCAGCTCCTCCCGGATGCGGCCCAGCTTGTCCCGGCATTCCAGGTCCGCGCCGCTCCACTGGAATATCTCCAGCAGCTCCGCCGCCTCCAGGGACAGGGAGATGGCCAGGTCCTTGGGAGTGTGGAACTGCCGCCACTCCCGGTCGTCCCGGAACTGGATCACCCGACGGATCGTCTCATCCCGCAGCATGGATGTCAACTCCTTTTCCATAAAATCAGGATTCACTCCGCCCGGACAGCCCAGCGCAGCTTGGTGGAGTGGGCCCGGGGGTTCCGGCGGCACTCCTGGGGAGAGGGGCGGGTGACCTCCTGGGCGATGTCGCTGTACAGCCCGTCCCGGTACTGCTGGCGAAAGGCCTGCTTCACCAGCCGGTCCTCGCCGGAGTGGAAGGTGAGGATGGCCGCCCGCCCGCCGGGCTTCAGCACATGGGGGAGCTTTTCCAGAAAGGCGTACAGCACCTCGAACTCACTGTTCACGTCGATCCGCAGCGCCTGGAAGGTCCGCTGACAGGACTTCTTCACCGCCTCCTTCCGCTCCCCGGCGGGGAGGAAAGACAGCGCCCCCTCAATGAGGGCGTACAGCTGGCGGGTGGTATCCACAGTGCCGCCCCGGCGGAACACCTGAATGACGGCCTTTGCGATGCGGTCCGCGTAGGGCTCGTCGGAATTTTCCACCAGCAGGTTCTCCAGCTCCTCCTGGTCCAGCTGCCGCAGCCGCTCCGCCGCGGTGACGCCGGAGGAGGGGTCCAGCCGCAGGTCCAGGGGACCGTCCTGCTTGAAGGTAAAGCCCCGGGCCGGGTCGTCGATCTGCATGGAGGAGACGCCTAAATCCGCCAGCACGAAGTCGAAGAGCACGCCGGGGGCCACCTGGTCCACGTCGGCGAAATTCCGATGCTGGATGGTGAGGAGCTCCGGCCCGAAGCCCGCAGATGCCAGCCGGGCGCGGGTCTTTTCCATCTCGATGGGGTCCACGTCCGTGGCATATAGGTGTCCTTGCCCCTGGAGCTGTGCCAGCATCCGGCGGGTGTGGCCGCCGTAGCCCAGCGTGGCGTCGTAGCCGGTCTGGCCCGGCTGGATCTGAAGGACCTCCAGGATCTCGTCTACCAGAATGGGGATGTGCATCCCTGCCGGGGTCTTGCCGCTCTCGATGATCTTTTCTACATCGGAGCGGTACTTCTCCGGGTCATGCTCTTTGTACTTCTCCTGAAAGGTGCGGGGGTGGGTGCCCTTGTACCGGGGGCGGCGCTTGTGCTCCTGCTCCATGGGATCAACTCCTTCTCTGAACCGCTATCATATCACAGCCGCAGCCAAAAGAAAAGTCCCGCCGCATTGACAGAGCGGCGGGGACCGGATACAATAGACATTCAGCAAGGAGGCAGATTTTTATGGTAACTTTGGCACAGCGCATTGAGGAGCTGCGGACCGCCAGGGGCCTGAGCCGTCCGGCTCTTGCCGCCGCCCTGGGCTTCCCCCGCACGGCGATTGAAAAGTTTGAGACGGGCCGCCAGACCCCCACCCAGGACCAGCAGAACAAGCTGGCGTCCTACTTCGGCGTGTCCCTCTTCTATCTCCGGGGAGAGACCAACGACACCACCCAGATGTCCGACTGGATGGACGGGGCGTTTCTGGACGAGCCCGCCCCGGTTCCGGCCCCCAGGCGGGCGGCAGTGAAGCCGGCGGTGGCGGCGTCCTCCGGCGGGGAGGGCGGCACCATGTTCGACGCGTTCCTCACCAGCAAGAAATTCCAGGAGGCACTGCGCACCGCGGTGCTGGATACTCTCCGCACGCCGGAGGGCCAGGAGCTCCTGACCAAGGCCATCCGGAAAGAGCTGGCGAATCGGCAGAAGTGATGTGCGGCGGCGAAAGGGGCGGGGGATCGTGATCTCCCATCCTGTGTGTGCTCCGGGTGTATGGGGGAGGCGAAATGCGGCCGGAGGGAAAATCCGCGGAACGTTTGCCAACATCCGCTGCGCATAATACCATACAGAAATCAGGAGGGAACTGACGGATACAGACTGGGGGGCAGGCTCAGATGAAGAATGTTCTGTATATAATCAAAGTGGTGGCACTGGCCTGTGCGGCCGGAGTGATTATGACGATCCTGGGGGCTTTTCCGCCTCTGTCGTTCCTGTATAACTGGCTTGTGGGCCACGGCCTGCAAAATGTATGGGTTGGACTGATGGCCGGTGTCATCGCCATCTGCGTGTCCCTGTACAATATGCACCACGCGAAAAAGAAACGGAAGTGAGCGATTTGCGCTCAGTCCGGCTGAGAGGCTTGGATGCTCTGACCAATCAAAAGAGCCGCGGGAGTTTGATCCCGCGGCTCTTCTTGCGCGTTTACAGGCTCTTGATGAACTTCTCGATCCGGTCCAATCCCTCTTTCAGGTCCGCGTCGGAGTAGCAGTAGCTCAGGCGCATGAACCCCTCGGTGCCGAAGTGGATGCCGGGGATGACGCCCACCAGGCCCTCCTTCAGCATCCGGGTGCAGAAGGTGTTGGAGTCCATGCCGAACTTCCGGATGTCCACAAACATGTAGAAGGCGCCCTCCGGCTTCTCCACGTCCAGGCCCATGTCCACCAGGCGCTGGTAGACGTAGTCCCGGCGCCTGCGGAAGATCTCCACCACATCGCTGGTGTCCGTCTCCAGGGCCGTGACGCAAGCCCGCTGGACAAAGGAGGGCACGGAGGTGACATAGTACTGGTGGAACACCTGGATCCGGTCCATCAGCTTGGCGTCCGCCATGCAGTAGCCCAGGCGCCAGCCGGTCATGGCATAAGGCTTGGAGAAGCTCTGGACCACAATGATCCGGTCCCGCATGTCCTGGTACTCAGCAAAGCTGTGGTAGTCCTCACAGTAGGTCAGAGTGCGGTATACATCGTCGCACAGGACAAAGATGGGCTTGTCCCGGAGGATGGCGTGGACGGCGTCCAGGGTCTCCTTGGTGTAGACGCAGCCGGTGGGATTGTTGGGGGAGGTCAGGATGATGGCCTTGGTCCTGTCGGTGATGGCGGCCTTCAGTTCCTCCGGCACGATCTGGAAGTGGTTGTGCTCTGTGGGCAGGGAGACGGGCACACCGCCCTGCAGCTGGACCAGCGCCTCATACAGGCCGAAGGCAGGGGTGGGGATGATGACCTCGTCCCCTGGGTTCAGGATGGTGGAGAAGGAGGCGAACAGCGCCTCCGTGGCGCCCACCGTCAGGATGACCTCACTGGGGGCGTAGTGGAGGCCATGGGCCTCAGCCTCGAATTTGGAGATGGCCTCCAGCGCGTAGGGATAGCCGTTGCCGGGGGGATAGTGGGTATCGTTGGCGTCCAGAGCGGCCTTGGCGGCCTCCTTGATGACGTCGGGGGTGTTCAGATCCGGCTCGCCGATGGTCAGGGCGCAGGCGCCGGGGGTATCCCGCACCAGATAGGTGAACTGCCGGATGCCGGACAGCTCCACGCCCATAACGGCATTGTTCAGAGTCAGGTCCATGGATTTTCACGCTCCTTTTTGTTCATGAAATTCAGTATATCCGGATAAAAAAGGGATGTCAACGGCAGTTTCCACAAAAAGGGAGGCACCGAAAAGAAAGCGGCCCCGCCGCAATCTGCGGCGGGGCCTGCTGGGAGACTGCATTTTCAGGTGGGCTGATTGGAAGAGGCAGCATCTTCTGCCGGCTGGCCCGTTTCGGCGGGGGCATCAGCTGGCGCCTCCTCCGGGGTGAAGGTCACGGGGGTCTCTCCGGCCCGGGCGACGGAGGTGCCGGAGAGAATGCCGCCGCCCTCCCCTGCGGTGTAGGCGATAGTCACCTGATCCCCGGCATTCAGGATCACCGCCAGGGGGTTCTCCGCGGCGTTGACGGCGTAGAAGGTGTCCTGTCCCTCCAGCCGCAGGAAGTAGTAGGAATTGCCGTCCAGCACAGCGGTGCGGATCTCAGCGATGGCGCCGCTGATCTCCTCCTGGTCAGAGGGAACAGCCTCCGCATCCCCGTCGGAGATGAGGCCGCTGTCGGCCAGTGCCCGGCGGTAATTGGCCTCGCACTCCGCTACGGTGCTGCCGGTCTCTACAATGTTGTACTGCTGGACGTTCACCATGGCGTACATCTTCACCAGACCGTCTTCACCCTTGAGGGACATGAAGTAGGTGGGCTGGTCGGCGATGTTCAGCAGCAGCGGGAAGGTGGCGGAATAGCGCATCTGCTGCACCTGACTCTG
>CDYZ01061722.1_pt1 | contig 12611 bp, 6 predicted proteins | sample 554921 | NCBI WGS metagenome assembly CDYZ01 (sample SAMEA3182058, study PRJEB8094) | gut metagenome | biome: human; feature: gut; material: Stool; isolation source: human stools | place: Canada | collected 2012-11-26 | reverse complement strand
CTTCAGTATGCGATCTGGGGTTCGTGGCTTATCTCGCTGGGCGCCTACCTGGGAGGCGGACTCGACTTCTCGGGATTGCAGATCGGCAGCTTCTTCGCGACAATGGGAATCGCCTCGCTGTTCATGCCCGCCGTGATGGGGATTATCGCCGACCGCTGGATTCCGGCGCAGAAACTGCTGGGCATCTGCCATTTCATCAGCGGCGCGTTTCTCATCGCCGCGGCCTCGCAGACGGCTTACGCCCCGCTGTACAGCTGCATGCTGCTGAGCGTGATGTTCTACATGCCGACCATCGCCCTGTCGAACTCCGTGGCCTACAATGCCCTCGATCTGGCCCGGCTCGATACCGTGAAGCATTTCCCGCCCATCCGCGTATGGGGAACCGTGGGATTCATCGCCGCCATGTGGTTCGTCGACCTGACGCACATCGGGGGCGTGCAGATCAAGCTCACCGAGTGGCAGCTCTACGTTTCGGCCCTGCTGTCGTTCGTACTGGCGGCCTACTCGTTCTCGCTGCCGGGGTGTCCCGTCGAGCGCAGCGCGCAGAAGCAGTCGTGGGTCGATACGCTGGGCCTGCGGGCCTTCGCGCTCTTCAAGGAGAAGCGGATGGCCATTTTCTTCGTCTTCTCGATGCTGCTGGGCGCCGCTTTGCAGATCACCAACGCCTTCGGCGACAGCTACATTCAGAATTTCGGCTCGATGCCACAGTATGCCGATTCGGCCATCGTGAAGCACTCGGTGATCCTGCTCTCGCTGTCGCAGATGTCCGAAACGCTCTGCATTCTGCTGATTCCTTTCTTCCTCCGGCGTTTCGGCATTAAGAAAGTGATGCTGATTTCGATGCTGGCCTGGGTGCTGCGCTTCGGGTTCTTCGGCATCGGCGATCCGGGATCGGGTGCGGCGTTCCTCGTGCTTTCGATGATCGTCTACGGCGTGGCGTTCGACTTCTTCAACATCTCCGGCTCGCTCTTCGTCGAAAAGGAGACCAGCCGCGAGATCCGCTCCTCGGCGCAGGGCGTCTTTATGATTATGACCAACGGTTTCGGCGCCTTCTTCGGCTCGTATGCCGCGGGCGCCGTCGTGGACGCATACGGGTGGCCCGATTCTTGGTTCATCTTCGCAGGGTACGCGCTCGTGGTGGCCGTGGTTTTCGCCGTGGTTTTCAAATACAGGCACAACCCTGCCGAAATGGAGGGCGTGAAACATTGATGACTGACGGTCCGGCGGCGGGGAGAACCTTGCCGCCGGATTTTTTTATCCGCGCAGGAGCATTTCGACGTGGGGAGCGCCCGCTTCGGAGTATTCGCCGGCGGACAGTGGGCCGGAAGGGCGGATGATGACCGGATGCATGGCGGGCGTTTTATTTTATAGAGGTGCCGTTACGACATTAAAGATACGAAAATTATGAATACGATCGGTGTGAATGATGCGAGCTGCATCCGCTGCGGCCGCTGCGTGAAGGTGTGCCCTTCGCAGATTTTCGTGCAGGAAAAAGCCGGGGGCGACGTGACGCTGCATAAACCCGAAAACTGCATCCTTTGCGGACATTGCGTGGCCGCCTGCCCCACGGGGGCGGTGAACCATGCGGAGTTTCCGGCCGAGCGGGTGCATGCGGTGGATTACGGCGCGATGCCCACGCCCGAGCAGGTGGAACTGCTGCTGGCCGTGCGGCGGTCGAACCGCGCACTTTCGGCGCGCCCCGTGCCGCAGGAGCTGCTGGACCGCATCGTTGCGGCGGCGGACCGCGCCCCGACGGCGAGCAATGCCCGCCAGCTGGGGTATACGCTGGTGACCGACGCGGCGCAGCTGCGCGCTGTCACGGAATATACGCTCGGGATTTTCGGCACACTCGAAAAGCGGCTGCTGCATCCGCTCGTGCGGCCGTGGCTGAGCCGCCTCGTGCCGGGCGTTTATCGCTATGTGCCGGTGTTCAAACGCCTGCGGCGCGAATATGCCGAGGGCCGCGACCGCGTGCTGCGGGGCGCGACGGCGGTGCTGTTCATCCATGCGCCCAGGGAAAGCCGGTTCGGTGCGGAGGACGGGAACCTGGCGTATGAAAACGCTTCACTGATGGCCGAGGCGCTGGGCGTGAGCCAGATATACATGGGGTTCGTGCTGACGGCCGTCCGGCAGGACAGGAAGGCGAAGCTGGCCGCGATGCTGGGACTGGGCGACCGCCGCATCTGCGCGGTGATGGCCCTCGGGATGCCGCAGTTCCGCTATCCCAATTACATCGACCGCGCGCCGGCGCCGGTGACGCGGAAATAGCTGTTTCGGCGTTTTGCCGTTACAGATGGAAAGTCCTGTATGTATAAGGTTTCGGTCGGGCAGGTATGCGTCAATACATATTGTCGTACATCGACTGCGATTTGTCGTATTTCAGGTCGGAGAGCGATGCGGCCTTGACGCCGATGTTGAAACTCCACGAACGGTGGTAGCCGAACGGAATCCACGAAAAGGACATCTGCCAGCAGTGGAGGTCGCGCGTGATCGAGACCGACGAGGTGGTCAGTTTGTTGGCCTTGATGTCGTAGCCGCCCTGGAAGGTGATGCCCGTCTTGGGGGTGACGTTCAGCGAACCGTTGAAGCCGATGGTTTGGGTGACGTTCTTCCGGTAGCCCGTCGTGCCGTTGTTGGTGTACGAGATCGAGTAGTTGACCGCGTAGTTGAATCCGAAGTTCCACGGCAGCGAGAAGTCGTAGTAGCTTTGCGCCATGTACTGTCTTCGCAGCACGGGGTCCATCTGCCCGTAAGGGTCGTAGAACGGGTTCTGGTACTCCGGAGGTATCGACGTGATGTCGTTGATGGCCGTTTCGCTCCGGTCGTTGCGCGATTTGAACGTATAGCCGAACGACCAGCCCGTCGAGACGACGCGGCCCGGGAAGAAGAGCTTGTTGTAACGCTTGCCCTCGGGCGAGACGCGGTAGGGGTCGAGCGTCAGCGAGAGGTTGATGCCGAAATTGTTGAACAGCGTCGTACGGAACGAGACCGGGATGTTCGAAAGTCCCATCGAGTCGGCCAGGAAGTTGTACGAACCGCTGATGCGCAGTTCGTCGATCAGCTTGATCTTCTTCACGCCCGAGGTGTCGCGTTTCGAGAGGACCTTCATTTCGAGGTTCTGCGACAGCGAGAAGTTCATCGACATCGAACGGCCCGACGAGGGGACGCCGTAGGCGTTGACGGCATAGGGCGAATAGGTCGTGAAGCGGCCCGTGGAGTCGGTCTGGCGGGTCTGGTAGTAGCCGTATTTGGGGTCGCTGAAGTCCGGGGCGTAGGAGAAGCCGATCGAGGGGGTCAGCGTGTGGCGGATCGCCTGGATCTTGCGGTCGCGGCTCTTCTTCGTGAAGTCGTACATGCCGTAGACCGTCGTGGAGGCCGAAACGCTGAAGTTGTAGTTGTAGAGGCGGTAGAAACCGTAGTTCGTCGGCAGCGTGTCGGTCTGGTTGGTGACGGGGTTCCACTCGAACTCGACCTTCTTGAAATACCACTTCTCGTTGTAGTTGACCGACGGCGAGAGGTTGATGTAGTTGAACAGGTTGAACGACGCCGAAATCGGAATCGAGTGCTCGATGCCGTTCTTCATGTTTTCGAGCGTCTCCTTGGAGAAGACCTCCGATTCGGTGGTGGTCACCGAGTTGGTCATCTTACCCGTGTACTGCATCGAGATCTTCTCGTACCAGCGGTCCTTGCCCTGCTTCTCCTTGCGTTTGAAGGGGTAGAAGCGCGAGACGTTGAAGACCATCGTGGGGAGCGTGATGGAGATGGTCTTGTTCTGCGAGTTCTGCGAGATGGCCATGTTCGCCGACAGCGAGAAGGGCGTTCCGGCCCAGTTCTTCGAGTAGGAGACCGTCGAGTTGGTCTGTGTCGAGAGGATGTCGTTGAGGTTCGTGGCCGAATAGCGGCTGTAACCGCTCGTGGCGAAGTTCACCGAGGCCGAGAAGGTCGAACCCGGGTTGGCCTTGGGGTCCTGCGAGTGGGTCCACTGGATGCGGAAGTTGCTCTGCTTGATGTAGTCGTCCTCGCCCTTTTCGCCCGTCTTGACATTCGAATACTGCATGTTGAAACTGCCGCTGTACTTGTAGCGCTTGATGTAGCGCGACGCGGCCGAAGCCTCCCACGATCCCAGCGTGTAGAATCCGCCGCGCACCGCCAGGTCGGCGTATTCGCCCAGGGTGAAGTAATAGCCCAGGTCGCGCAGGAAGAAACCTTTGGAGTACTCCTCGCCGTAGGTGGGCATCAGCAGGCCCGACTTGGGGCCCATGTTGATCGGGAAGAAGCCCTCGGGGATGCCGAGGAAGTAGATCGGCACGTCCTCCATCACCAGGTAGGCCGGGCCGGTGATCACCTTCTTGCCGGGTATGACCTTCGCCTTGGTCATCGCCAGGTAGAAGTGGGGGTGGTCCGTATGGTCGCAGGTGGTGTACTTGCCGTGCTCGATGTTGATCGTGTTGTCGGGCATCTTCTTCACGCTGCCGCCCACCAGCCAGCCGTCGCCCTGCTGCGTGGCCACGCCCTTGATCTTCGCCTTCTTCGAGTCGAGGTTGTAGGTGATCGTGTCCATCTGGTAGGTGGCCGACCCTTCGGTGAATTCGGGTTTGGTGACAATATCCTTGCCGTCGAGCGTGTCGGGCTTGCCGTAGGCGTAGACCATCTTCGAATCCATGTCGATGCGCATGTAGTCGGCCTTGAGGTTGCTGTTCTGGTAGGTGACGTCGCCCTTGTTGTAGATGTAGACCAGCTTGTTGCGCACGTCGTAGACCAGCGAGTCGGTGTTCTTGCCCGTGATCGGGTCGTCGAGGAACGCCCCTGCGGGCCGCGGCGTCTTCACCGAATCGCGGCGGAGCGTGTCGGCGGCGAGCGAGTCGGGCCGTGCCGCGCCCGGAGAATCGGCCTTCTGCGCCACGAGCGAGTCGACCTGCGCCGAAAAGAGCGAATCCTTCTCCTTCTGCGGCAGTGCGTTGAACGCTTCGCGCCGCCGGGCCTCTTCGCGCGCCTGCCTGCGGGCCTCGCGCCGCGAGGGGGTGACAAAAGGCGGACGTGCGCTCGTGTCGGGACGTATCGCGTCGGCGCGGAACGGAACCGGGACGGTGTCCCCGGGGGCGGGATTGCGGGGCGTGCGGGGCGCTCCGCCGCCCAGTACGATCTGGGCAAACAGCAGAATCACCGTCGCCGACAAGAGATATTTTACCCTAATTTTATCCAAAATCCCAAAAATTTTCCATACCTTTGCCGACAAGTCGGCAAAAACGCCCGGATCGAGGTTCTGTGCCCCTCCCGCCGCGTTTTCGGCCCGACAAAGATAGGTAAAAATTTATAGAAAGCTCACACTTGGTACCATTAAATATGCGCACACGACTTTTGCTGCTATTCGCCTTCGCGGCCGCAACTGTTCTTATGAACGTTGCGTCTGCGGGGAATATTGCGCACGGCGTCGAAGTCGTGGTCATCGACGCCGGGCACGGGGGAAAATTCCCCGGCGCGCACTACGGCGGGGTCTATGAAAAGGACCTCACGCTGAAGGTGGCGCTCAAGCTCGGAAAGCTCGTCGAGGAGGGGATGCCGGGCGTGAAGGTGGTCTACACCCGCACGGCGGACAGGACTCTGGGGGCGGACCTGGCGGCCGACCTGCAGGCGCGGGCCGACATTGCCAACAAGGCCGGGGGCGACCTCTTCATCTCGATCCACGCCAACGCCGCGCCCCGGGCGACGGGCGTGCGGGGCGTCGAGACGCTGATCATGGGCGAGAGTTCGAAGGAGCAGCGCTACAACGAGAACGCCCTGTTCGAAAACAACCGCGAGGATCTGATCGACATGTCCGACGAACGGACGGCGGCCATCGTGCGGGCTTACATTCAGAATCTCCAGTTCACCTACGGCGAATACAGCATGGCTTTCGCCCGCTGCATCCAGAACAGCTACCTCAAGGCGGGCCGCCATTCGCGCGGCATAAAGCCGCAGCTGCTGCGGGTGCTCTATGCGACGGACATGCCGGGCGTGCTGACCGAGATCGGGTTCATGTCCAACCAGCAGGAACTGGCCTACATGAAGTCCGACAAGGGGCAGAACGAGATCGCCCGGTCGCTCTACCAGGCGATCCGCAACTATTCGGCCTATGTGCTCGGGACCCGGATGGCCGAGGAGGAGCAGGCCGCTGCCGCGAAACCGGCCGCGGAACAGCCTGCGGAAAAGTCTGCCGGAAAGGCCGCGGAAAAGAGCGTTGAAAAGCCTGCGGCAAAGTCCGCTGAAAAGACCGCAGCGGCGCAGCCCGCGGAGGGAAAGACCGCGACGGCAGCTCCGGTCAGAACCCCGGAGAAACCGGCCGTACAGCCCCTGCGCTATACGATTCAGGTGATGGCTTCGGCGTCGCCCGTACCCCTCGCCTCGGCGCAGTTCCGCGCCTACCGCGGCAAGGTGAAGGAGTATGCGGCCGAGGGGCGGTTCCCCTATAAATACGGTGTGGGCGAGTACGGCACCCGTGAAGCCGCACAGCGGAAGCTGGCCGAGGTGCGCAAGGTATTTCCCGGGGCCTTCGTGGTCGCGTGCCGGGGTACGCAAATTGTAAAATAAAAGTACAGATATGAAAAGGGAAGTTAAAATCGGAATTTTCGGCGTGACGATGATCATTGCCGCGTGGGCCGGAATCCGGTTTTTGAAAGGATTCGACATTTTCAGCCGCAATTCGGTCTATTACGCCGCCTACGACCAGATCAACGGCGTGCAGGCGGCGTCGCCGATTATGATGAAAGGCGTCAAGATCGGTACGGTGACGGGCATTTCGTTCGATCCGCAGCGCAGCGACAACGTCGTGTTGCAGTTCACCATCAAACGTCAGTATCACATTCCGACCGACTCCGAGGCCAAGATTTACAGCAACGGGCTGATGGGCGGAAAGGCCATCGAAATCAACTACGGCACGGCGCGCACCTATCTCCAGAAGGGCGACACGCTGCGCTCGGTGCGCGAACGCGACCTGATGGACGTGGCCGGGTCGGAGCTGGATTTCTTCAAGCAGAAGGTGTCGCAGGTGACGGGCGACCTCTCGCGCACGCTGACCAACCTCAATCACCTGATGGAGGCCAACGCGCAGAATATTTCCGGGACGTTGAGCCACCTGAACGCCATTACGGGCGACATGGCCGGCCTGCTCGACGCCGAGAAGCGCAACCTGAAAGCCGCCGTCGACGACCTTACGGAGTTCTCCGCGATGCTGGGCAGGAACACCCCGCGTGTGGACAGCATCGTCGGCAGCCTGAACCGGATAACCGGGGAGCTGGCCGACGCCGGGTTCGCCCGCAGGCTTACGGACGCCGTGGACGAGGTGAACGGCCTGCTGGCAAAGGTCGAGGCGGGCGAGGGGACCATCGGCAAACTGATGAACGATCCTGCGCTCTACGATTCGCTGACCGAGGCCAGCGCTAATCTCGCCTCGCTGCTGGCCAACCTCGAGCAGTATCCCGGCCGCTACGTGCATTTCTCGCTTTTCGGGCGCAGTCCCGAGAAGATGCAGGAGAAGGCCGAGCGCAAAGCCGCCAAAGCTGCGGCCAGGGCCGAGCGGGACTCGGTGAAATTAAGAATTAAAAATTAAGAATTAAAAATTGGAAAGGAGCCGGCAGGAATGTTTTTCATCATGTCCCGTCCGGCCATATTGCCATATCGAGAGCGCAAAATGAATCTTCGGACGGTCGGCCAATTCTTAATTTTTCATTTTTAATTTTTCATTCCTCATGATTTACCCTGCTACATTCGAGCAAAAGATAGGTTTCGACCGGCTCCGCGAGCAGGTCGCGGCACGTTGCACCATGCGCGCCGCCCGCGAGCGGCTCGCTGCGGAGGGCTTTTCGACCTCTGCGCGCGAGATCGAACGGCGGCTGGCGCTCGCCGACGAAATGCGCCTGCTGCTGGATATGGAGCATGATTTCCCCGGGGGCGAGTACCCCGACGTCGATTACATCGTCGCCAAACTGCGCGTCGAAGGTTCGTTCCTCGACGTGGAGGAGGTCGTGACCCTGCGCCGGGCGCTGGCCGCAATCGGCGGCATCGTCTCGTTCATCATCAGCCGCGAGGAGCGTTATCCGGCCCTCCATGCCCGCACGCGGGGCGTTGCGGCCTTTCCGGAGATCGTGCAGCGCATCGACGGCATTCTCGACCGCTTCGGCCAGGTGAAGGACAACGCCTCGCCCGCCCTGCAGGAGATCCGCCGCTCCATCCGCGAACGCGAAGGACAGGCGGCCAAGCGGTTGCAGGCCGTGCTGTCTGCGGCCAAGGGGGCGGGCATCGTCGATGCCGACGCCCAGATCTCGATCCGCGACGGTAAGGCCGTGATCCCGGTTTCGGCGGGCAACAAACGCAAACTGAACGGCTTTATCCACGACGAATCGGCGACGGGCAAAACCTTCTACGTCGAACCGGTCGAGGTGGTGGAGATCAACAACGAACTGCGCGAACTGGAGTACGCCGAGCGGCGCGAGGTGGTGCGCATCCTCACGGAGTTTACCGAAGCGATCCGTCCCGACGCGGGGCTGATCGCCGATTCGGGCGACTACCTGGCCGAGATCGACATGCTGCGCGCCAAGGGCCGCTGGGCCTCGGAGAACGGGTGCGTGCGGCCGATCCTCTCGACGGACGACAGGCTGGTGCTGAAAAACGCCCGCCACCCGCTGTTGCAGCAGACGCTGCGGGCTGCGGGGCGCGAGATCGTGCCGCTGGATTTGCAGCTCGACCGTCGCAAGCGCATCCTCGTCATCTCGGGACCCAACGCCGGCGGCAAGTCGGTCTGCCTGAAAACCACGGGCATCGTGCAGTACATGTTCCAGTGCGGGTTTCCGGTTCCGGTCTCCGAGGTCTCGGAACTGCCGGTCTTCGAGAGCATTTTCATCGACATCGGCGACGAGCAGTCGATCGACAACGACCTGTCGACCTATTCGTCGCACCTGCTGAACATGAAGCACATGCTGGCGGGCGCTTCGGGCCGCACGCTGGTGCTGATCGACGAGTTCGGGTCGGGAACCGAGCCGGTCATCGGCGGGGCCATCGCCGAGGCGATCCTCGAGCGTCTGCTCGGCAGGGGGTGTTACGGCGTGATCACGACCCACTACGCCAATATCAAGTATTACGCCGCGTCGGTGGAGGGCATCGCCAACGGCGCGATGATGTTCGACGTGCAGAACATCCGGCCGCTGTTCCGGCTGGAAATGGGCAAGCCGGGCAGTTCGTTCGCCGTGGAGATCGCCCGCAAGATCGGGCTTCCGGAGGATATTATCCGTGCGGCGAGCGAGAAGGCCGGGTCGGATCACATCAATATCGAGAAACAGCTGCGCGAGATCGCCCGCGACAAGCATTACTGGGAGCAGAAGCGCGATCGCATCCGTCTGACGGACCGCAAGGTCGAGGAGTTGGAGCAGAACTATGCCGAGCAGCTGGCGAAGATCCGCGCCGAGCGGCAGGAGATTCTGAAAAAGGCCAAGCAGGAGGCCCGGCAGTTGATCGCCGACGCCAACAAACAGATAGAAAATACGATTAAAACCATCCGCGAGGCGCAGGCCGAGAAGGAGCTGACGCGGCTGGCGCGGCGCGAGCTGGACGACTTCCGCGAGGCGGTCGAGAAGGCCGACGAGGCCGGGAACGAAGCCGCCGTGGCCCGCGAGATCGAGCGTATCGAACGCCGCCGCCGACGGCGCGCCGAGCGCAGGGCGCAGCAGGGCGCGCAGCCGGCAGCCGGGGAGGCCGCTCCGCAGCCCGAAAAGCCGCGCGAAGTGGTCGCCGGGTCGAAAGTCCGCATGGCCGGGCAGGAGATGGTCGGCGTGGTGCAGTCGGTGAAGGGAAAGCGGGCGCAGGTGGCGTTCGGACAGATACTCACGACGGTGGACAAAGGGCTGCTGACGGTGGTTTCGAACAACGAATACCGCGAGGCGACACGCCCCGTTGCGGCCCGTACGGTGCTCTCGGTGGACATCTCGTCGCGCAAACTCAACTTCAAGGATCACATCGACGTGCGCGGCATGCGGGCCGCCGATGCGCTGGACGAGGTGCGCAACTTCATCGACGACGCGCTGATGGTGGGCGTGGGCACGGTGTCGATTCTCCACGGCAAGGGCACGGGGGCTTTGAAGGAGGAGATTCGCCGCTACCTGCGCACGGTGCCGGAGATCGCCTCGGCGGTCGACGAACATGCCGACCGGGGCGGTGCGGGAATTACGATCGTGACGTTTGATCTGTCGTGATTTTGCAGTCTGCGACTGCTGCTGTTCTTTGTACCTTTTGACCGCAAAAGGTACCCAAAGTTCTCCGCATGTCGCTTTACGCGGGATTGTCCTCCTGTCCGCGCTGAACGGGCGCAGTAAGATCAAGCCTTTACGGCGCAAAAACACGCGCCGTTTAGACTGTGGCGGCTCGGTAAACAGCACGCTGTCTGCTCTCGCCTGCGGACGCCTTTGCCAGCCTCCCGCTCCGGGCGCGCGGACCATCGGACGATCTCTTTCCGCTCCAAGCGATCATGCGGCGGTTTAAAACCGCTTTTAGGGGCGAGGGTAGGTTATTGCGATTCCGATTCCGTCCTGCGCAAGTACTCATAAAACAGGCGTCTTACGCCTGCTCCGCCGTTTGCGGCGAGTGATTCCGACTCGATGCCGGAGCCGTTGTAAGCGTAGGCATCCGTCGGAGAGTTTTTGGGAACCTTTTTGCGGAAAAAAGATACAAAGATCCGGCGACTATGTCGCGGATTGAGTCTTTTTGACGACCAGAAAGCGGCAAAGAGCTGTAAATATTTTCGTACTTTTGGAAATGAAAGTACAAAAGATAAACCATTGGGTATTTTATGAAATATCGTCTTTCGCAAATCGCCGCCGTCGTGGGCGGCAGGTTCTCCGGAACGGACTGCGAAGTGCAGTCGGTGGTGACCGACAGCCGCTCGCTGACGTGCGAGCTTGGCTCGGGACCGGTGTTCGTCGCCATGTGCGGCGCGAACCACGATTCGCATGCGTTCGTGGCGCAGATGTATGCGCGCGGCGTGCGGGCTTTTATGGTCGAACGGCCTCTCGAAGCCCTGCCGGAGTGCGGTTACGTGGTTGTTGAAAACGCCATTGCGGCCTTGCAGTGTCTGGCGGCCTATCACCGGGCGCAGTTCCGGGGAACGGTGGTGGGCATCACCGGTTCGAACGGCAAGACGGTCATCAAGGAGTGGATTGCCGAGGAACTGCCCGCGGGGATGAAGTGCTACCGTTCGCCCAAGAGCTACAATTCGCAGCTGGGCGTGCCGCTGTCGGTGCTGATGATCGAGGGCGACGAGCAGCTGGCGCTGATCGAGGCGGGGATTTCGAAACCCGGGGAGATGGCGCGGCTGGAGCGCATCATCCGTCCCGACGTGGTGGTTTTCACCTCGATCGGCGACGCGCACCAGGAGAATTTCCTCAACCTGGAGCAGAAATGCGACGAAAAGATGGTTCTGGCCCACCGTGCCGAGACCATCGTTTACCACAGTTATTACGAGCCGCTGGGCCGCATGATCGCCTCGCGCTTCGCGGGGCGGAAGCTCTGCGACGCGGCCTCATGCCCCGAGGTCCCGGAGACGCTGATCGGCAACGAGGCGTCACGCCGCAACGCCCGGATCGTCGAGGCGTTCTGCGCGGCGATGGGCTATCCCGCGCCGTCGTTTACCGAAGCTCCCGAGGTTGCCATGCGTCTCGAAGTCAAGGACGGCATCAACGACTCGGTGCTGATCAACGACGCCTACAACCTCGATCTCAACTCGCTGGCCCTGGCGCTCGACTACCTGCACAACGTGGCGTTGTCGCGCCGCCGGACGCTCGTGCTGTCGGATATCGCGCAGAGCGGGCTGACCGACGACGAACTTTACGGCCGCGTGGCGGGAATGGTCGCGCGGGCAGGCGTCGATACGCTCGTCGGCATCGGTCCCAAACTGAAGCGTTACGCCGCGCTGTTCGGCTGCGACAGGGAGTTTTACGCCTCGACCGACGAGTGCATCGCCCGCATCGGCCGCAGGGCCGTGGCCGGGCGTGCCGTCTTGTTGAAAGGCGCGCGGGAGTACGGATTCGAGAAACTCGCGCATGCGCTGGCGCGCAAGAGCCACACGACGGTGCTGGAGGTCGATCTCGACGCCATGATCCACAACCTAAACTATTTCCGCTCGAAGCTCGACTTTCGGACCCGGCTCGTGGCGATGGTCAAGGCGGGCTCGTACGGCGCGGGGGATTTCGAGGTGGCGCAGATGCTCCAGCATCAGGGCGTCGACTACCTCGCCGTGGCGTTCGCCGACGAGGGTGTGCTGCTGCGCGAGCGGGGGATCACGATGCCCGTCGTGGTGCTGAATGCCGACGCCGACAGTTTCGACCAGATGATCGCCAACCGCCTCGAACCCGAGATATACAGCCTCCATTCGCTCGGCGCCTTCGCCGGGGCCGTGGTGCATGCGGGCGAGAGCCGTTACCCGATCCATATCAAGCTCGACACGGGTATGCACAGGCTGGGATTCACGGACGACGAAGTCGGGGCGCTGTGCAGGGCGCTGGCGGAAACCCCGCAGGTCAAGGTCGCCTCGGTCTTCTCGCACCTCAACTGTGCCGACATGCCCGAAGAGGATGCCTATACCCGGGCGC
>CDYZ01042176.1_pt1 | contig 12647 bp, 9 predicted proteins | sample 554921 | NCBI WGS metagenome assembly CDYZ01 (sample SAMEA3182058, study PRJEB8094) | gut metagenome | biome: human; feature: gut; material: Stool; isolation source: human stools | place: Canada | collected 2012-11-26 | reverse complement strand
GGCCACCATTTCGCGGCCATCGCGGCCGCAGGGCCTCTGCTCGGCCCCGTGCTGGCCGCGCAGTACGGCTACATGCCCGGCCTGCTCTGGATTCTCATCGGCTGCGTGCTCGCGGGCGGCGTGCACGATATGGTCGTGCTGTTCGCCTCGGTGCGGCACCGGGGGCAGAGCCTCGCCTACATCGCCTCACAGGAAATCGACAAGACGACCGGATCCGTAGCGGCGTGGGCCGTGCTTGCCATCCTCCTGCTGACGCTGGCGGGCCTGTCCATCGCCGTGGTCAACGCCATGCACAACAGCCTGTGGTCCACCTACACCGTGGCCGCGACCATCCCGATCGCCATCATCATGGGCCTGTACATGCAGATCTGGCGCAAGGGCGATGTGCTCGGCGCCTCCATCATCGGCGTGGTCCTGCTTGCCCTGTGCATCCTGACCGGGCCTTATGTCGCCGCTCATCCTGAAACATTCGGCTGGCTCGACATCGACAAGAAGCCCATGTCCATCCTGATCCCGGTGTACGGCTTCGCCGCCTCGGTCCTGCCCGTGTGGATGCTGCTCCTGCCGCGCGACTACCTGTCCACCTTCCTGAAGATCGGCACCATCGGCGCGCTGGCCCTCGGCATCGTGTTCGTCATGCCCGACTTCAACATGCCCGCGTTCACCGAATTCACCAAGGGCGGCGGCCCCATCGTCGGCGGCCCGGTGATTCCGTTCATCTTCATCACCATCGCCTGCGGCGCGCTCTCCGGCTTCCACGCCACCATCGGCACGGGCACCACGCCCAAGATGATCGGCAAGGAACGCGACGTGCTGTTCGTCGGTTACGGCGCCATGCTCGTTGAAGGCTTCGTGGCGATCATGGCCCTGATCGCCGCCTGCGTGCTCGTGCCCGCCGACTACTTCGCCATCAACGCCCCGGCCGACAAGTTCGCGGCGCTCGGCATGTCCGTCGTCGACCTGCCCACGCTGGAAAAGGAAGTGGCCGAAAGCCTGATGCACCGCCCCGGCGGTTCCGTGTCCCTCGCCGTGGGCATGGCCCACATCTTCGGCCAGATCCCGTGGATGGCCCACCTCATGAGCTACTGGTACCACTTCGCCATCATGTTTGAAGCGGTATTCATCCTGACCGCCGTGGACGCCGGCACCCGCGTTGGCCGTTTCTTCCTGCAGGAAATGATCGGCAAGGTCATCCCCAAGTTCGGCGACAAGAACTGGTGGCCCGGCATCGTCGTGACCAGCTTCCTGTTCACGGGCGCGTGGGGCTATCTCGTCTACACCGGCGACATTTCCAGCATCTGGCCCCTGTTCGGCATCAGCAACCAGCTCCTCGCCTCGGTGACGCTGCTCATCGGCACGACCATGCTGCTGCGCATGAACAAGACCAAGTACGCGTGGATCACCGCCGCCCCCGGCATCTTCATGACCTTCATCACCTTCTGGGCGGGCATCTGGCTGATCATGTACCAGTACATCCCCACCCAGAAGTACCTGCTTGCCTCGCTGAGCGTGCTGGTCATGGTCATGATGGGCTTCGTCATCATCGGTACGCTGCGCCGCTGGTCCGTCCTGTTGAAGGAAACCAAGATCGTGCGCGACCCCTATGGCGATGAAGTGAAGGAAATCGTACAAGAATAGAGAGATCCGGAGAAGGAACCCTCATCCGAAAGGAGCCGGTTCCTTCTCCCCTCCCTCTCCAAAGCATTTCGTAGAAGAGGGCAGCAGCGCGGCGTACAACCCGCCGCGCGGAGAGATTCCCCACAAAAATCCCTCGTGGCGTTCACGTCACGAGGGATTTTTGTGTAGCCGAAACGGACTCGCGGAGAGCCTCCCCGCGAAGGTCGGAGCGCCCTTCCGAGGACGCCGGAATCCGGAAGCGGCAAGCTATTCCTTCATATTGGTCATATACCTGTTCCAGAGGCGGACAGCCGCGGTCTTGGACACGGACCACTGGGTCGGGGCCTTCTCGCAGGGGCATTCCACACGCCACAAATCCGCTGTCCGTCCTTCTGGCCTGCACGAAACCAAGTGGGGTTTTTCGTTCTTGCAGTGGGAACAGGGAAGCATTTCCAAAAGTTCGTCTTGTTCAACCATAAAAACGGCTCCTCATCAGACCTTTCTTCCGTCCGAGAGCGCCCGGAAAAGAAGAAGCAGTAACCGCCCCTAAAATAGCTATGAACGGAGGGCCTGTCCAGAGACGGAAGGCGCACAGGGAAAGGCGCCCGCAACATTTCCGTTACGGGCGCCTCATTCCGGCGGCCGATGGGCTCCGGCCGGGGGCACAGCCGTCACTCGAATCAGTGCAGCATTTTCTTGAGCGCGGCGGCGGCCTGCGCCACGGCGGCGCGTGTCGGCGTCGTTTCCGCAAGGGCGTTCAGCATCATAAAATCATGATGCGTGTTGTTGTAACGCACGCAGGCCACATGCACTCCGGCCTCGATCAGCTTGCGGGCGTAGGCCTCGCCCTCATCGCGCAGCACGTCGTTTTCCGCCGTGATGATCATGGCCGGGGGAAGCCCGGCGAGCTGTTCCGGCGTGGCCCTCAACGGGGAGGCGGTGATCTCGCCGCGGCGGCGCGCGTCCGGGGCATAGGCATCCCAGAACCATTTCATGGCTTCGCGGGTCAGCCAAGGGCCCTCGGCGAAGGTACGGTACGATTCCGTATCGAAGTTGGCATCCGTCACCGGGTACAGCAGAAGCTGGAACGCAATCTCCGGCCCTTTCCGCTCTTTGGCGAGCAGCGTCATCACCGTGGCCATGTTGCCGCCCACACTGTCCCCCGCCACGGCGATCCGGCTCGGATCCAAACCGTAGGCGTCGGCATGTTCAATAATATAGAGCATGGCGGCATAAGCCTGTTCGAGCGGTACGGGATATTGGGCCTCGGGCGAGGGCGTGTAGTTCGGATAGACCACGGCGGCCTTGGCTCCTTTGGCAAGCTCGCGCACCAGACGATCATGCGTATCCTTGTCCCCCAGGATCCAGCCGCCGCCGTGGAAGTAAAAAACGATCGGCAGCTTTCCGCCAGCCCCTTCGGGCCGGATGAACCGGGTTGGGACCTTACCCGTGGGCCCTACGGGCAAATCTTCGTCATGCATGTCCATCGCGAGTTTCTTGATCGGTTTGGCCTGCGCGTCCGCCAGAATCCTTCGGGCGGCCTGGGGCGGAAGGGTATACAGAGGCGGATTGTTTTCAGCGGTGAGGGCGTCGACAAACGCTTTCGTCGCCTTCGTCAGATGAGGCGAACGGGAAAATGCTGCGGGCATAAGGGACTCCTTGCAGGGAATGATAAAAAAGGTGTCGTCCAGCCCCTCCTCGTAGAAATAAACGATATGCCATTCGGAGGGTTACACGCAGAGTAGTGCCCAGCGGCATAGACGGCAATGAGAAACGTGCCGGGAAGCGGATCAAGATTTTCTTTTCGCAAAAAATAGGGAGTTTCAGACGATGCGGCAAAAATACCGCTTACAAAGTGCTGTTTCTTGCCCTTGGCAATACGTAGCGATCATATCCGTTCCGTCCGACATGCCATCCATGCCATTTATCGTATTCCATGTTATTTACAATAAAATGTTAAATAAAAACAGAACGCTCTATTCTTTATTCCGCCTTGATCTGATGGGAAGGTAGACATACAATAAAAAAAATTTTTCAAACAATAGAAGGCATCCGCCTTTCACAGCTAGGAAAAACAGATGATTGCTCTACGCTGGCATGTGCTGCGACTTCCTCTCCTGTTGAGCTTGCTCTGGTGCCTTCTGCTCTTCGCGCTTTTTCAATGGACCGTGCAGCGTGAAAGTGAAAATGCCACAGAGCTGGCGCAGATCCAGACCAGGACCCTCTTTTCCAGCATCGTGAATACACGCGGCTGGAATGCCGACCGGGGCGGCGTCTGGGCCACCGAACAGCCCAATTGCCAGCCCAACCCGTGGCTTCCCGAAGATCAGCGCACGCTCCTCACCGCGGACGGGCGGCGGCTTGTCAGGTTCAATCCAGCCTATATGACCCGGCAAATCGCGGAACGCTTCCAGTCCAAGACGATGAACTTCCATATTTGCGGCTTGTCCCCCAAACGCCCGCAAAACCGCCCCGACCAATGGGAAACGAGTGCCCTGCTCGACTTCGATGCGGGAAAGACCGAGCGGTTTCAGCTTGTTCCGGGACGGAGGGGTGCGTATTACCGTTATATGGCACCGCTGCGGGCGGAGGAAAGCTGCCTGCAATGCCATCAGAGAAACAAAATCGGGGACGTGCTCGGCGGCATCAGCGTATCCATTTCCGCCTTTCCCATCCTTGCCTCGGTTGAGCAACGCAACAGTATGGTTGGGCTGACATTCGGCTTGATCGGGTTTATCGGCGTGCTCGGCATCGGCGGAGCCACGTTCCAAATCAACCGCAAAAAAGAGCAGGCCGAGGAAGCCAATCGGGCCAAAAGCGTTTTCTTGTCACGCATGTCCCATGATATCCGCACGCCCATGAGCGCCATCATAGGCCTGACCGCAATCGCCAAAAAGAACGCCGGCGATCCTGAACGCCTCAACGAATGCATAGACAAAATAGCCCTCGCCTCCCAGTTCCAGCTTTCCTTGGTCAATGACATCCTTGATGTTTCCAAAATCGAAAGCGGCAAGATGCAATTGGCCTCAGAACCATTTGATCTTGCTGGGATCATTGACGATGTGACGCTGTTCACCTCCAGCAGCGCCACAGCCAAGGGCATTGTTTTCGAAACGTCCGTCGATCCCCGCATCGGACGGATGTATGTCGGCGATCCCATGCGGCTCAAGCAGATACTGATGAACCTTTTATCCAACGCCCTTAAATTCGTGGATGAAAACGGGAAAGTGACCCTCCGCGTCGAATCGTTACGGCGTACGGGGCGGCAGGAGGCTGTGCGCCTCATCGTCTCAGACAACGGGATCGGCATGAGCAATGCCTTCCAGAAACGGATGTTCCTCCCCTTCGAGCAAGATGCCGCCCCCCGGCGGAAAAGGTCGGGGAGCGGGCTGGGGCTTGCCATTATCGGCAACCTGACTGCTTTGATGGGAGGCTCCATCGCTGTGGACAGCGAACTGGGCAAGGGAACGCGCTTCACCGTGGATATCCCTCTGGAGCGCACCGAAACGGCAGAAAAACACGATACAGCCGGAGAAAACGCGGAGGAGCGCTGCCTCTTCCGTGGAGAGACGCTCCTCCTTGCCGAAGATGACGGATTGAATGCTGAAGTCCTTGAAAATCTGCTTGGCTACATAAACCTGAGGGTCGTCCACGCCGAGAACGGCAAGGTGGCCGTGGACCTGTTTGAGCGTTCCGCTCCGGGGGAATACGCCGCGATCCTCATGGATATACAAATGCCGATCATGGATGGCCTTGACGCGGCCCGGACCATCCGTGCGCTGCCCCGTGAAGACGCCGCCAGCATCCCCATTTTCGCACTGTCCGCCAGCGTCTTTGCGGAAGACGTCGAGCGCTCCCTGTGTTCCGGTATGAATGGGCATTTGGGCAAGCCTGTGGACATCGCTCAGATCTGTTCCATGCTCCAGACGTGGCTGTACCCGCAGCAAACGGATACCCAGGAACAAGCTTAGCGCGGACGGGGTGTTCCGCTATGAACGGACAGCCTTCCCGCCTCAAGGGAGGGCTGTTTCTCCATGCGGTTCTTGGGAAACCGCCCAAGAGCCTTCCCCTATGAGAGCACATTCACATGCAGCAGGTTCCATAATGAATCAGGCAGCGTTCCGTACGCCGCCATGCGCTGGCGGATATGTGATACAACTAGCCTCCCGTATATGCGAGTTCCAATCCCGTTCCCTCGGCTACACGAAAGGCTTTCCCGTTCCGGTGCTCCGCTCTCTTTTTTCAAATCGCCTTCATTTGCGGCCCCCAACCCATGTTTGCCGCCTCGCGGTGTGCGGAAAGCTGTATTTTCGCGTACCCAAACGGATTAGAACTGGCAGGACCTGCTCGCGGGATCACACGCTTTTTTATTCACAAAATGTTTTACTATAAATATCAGTATAATATAAAATGATAATTCCAATCCCCATACAGCCGGCACGGCAGATCAAAAAAATTTCCAATTCGTAAATAATTTTTGTCGAATGTATACAAAAAGTTACCTCATTTTATTCATATGATTTGATTGATAATCCGTATGCCTTATACCCCTTATGGTGAAGCGCCGCGATTGCTTTTATACCTCTCAGAATGAGTACGTTAAAGCTCCTAACCTATGCATATGCCTGCCAAAGCCCATTGACACCCACTCGAAAAAAGTGCTCTCTTGTTCTCACAGGAACAAAGTCCTTTGAGGCACAGGCGTCCATAGTCCCCATACAGCCCAACCGTTCAGGCGTCTTCTGAACAAGGGAATGATGTATGCGATACGCTTCCGAAAGACTCTCGCTTTTCCGCACGGTGTTCGTGCAGGTCGCCGAGTTGCTCCTGTTCGCGGCGGGCGGGATGTTGCTCGCGGTAGCGGAAAGGGAACTGAACGTACGCCCCCCCCACCATGCGGAAATGGCTCCCGCCGCCGAGTTGTTGGACAACCGGCTGCCCGCTGTGCTCAAAGGCCAGCCGGACGAGCTCCCAGCGCCTGCCGAGAAATCGTTTCAGAAGAAGACCCGCGGTTCTCAGCCGCCCTTTGCCCTGAGCGGACTTTCCCCCATGCTTCAGCCGGAACGTCCTGTCCGGCTCAGTGAAGCCGTCTCGGCCCTCCTCCCCTCTTGGCGCGGCCTCGTCGCCTTTCCCCTGCCTCCCCCCGCGTCCGCCTAGCGGACCGGGAACGGCCTTTCGTCTCCTCTTGGGGGCCGTTCCCTCCACGCGCCTTGTTTTCCCATGTCGATTCCGGTCCGGATGTACCGTTCCGCCCGACGGGCTTTTCCGCAAAGCCTCCGTCTCTCGGCGCTCGTCCCTTCGCCTCAGGCTGGCCGCCTGGCGGAAGAACGCGGTCCGTCCCGGATGCCCCGCATCCACACTGTGACGCTTTACGACAGGAAACAGCCATGAAGATCAAGTCTCTTCTCGGAACGCTCGCGCTCTCCCTCGGTCTGCTCGCCTCCCCCGCCGCTGCGGAAAAGTTCGTCGTCGGCTTTCAGCCCTATGACACCATCTCCTATCAGGCCATCGTCAACGCCGAACTGGAGCTCTGGAAGAAGTATACCCCCGCCGGTACGGAAATCGAATTTCAGCCCGCCCTGCAAGGCACCGTCGTCGCCAACAACATGCTGGCGAACAAGGCGCAGGTCGGCTATATGAGCGTCATGCCCGCCACCATCCTCTGCTCCAAGCCGAAGCAGGCGGAAATCAAGATGGTCGCCACCCTCGGCATGTCCAAGGGCACCCGCTGCTCGCTCGTCGTGGTCCGCAAGGACGCCCCCGAATTCAAGAGCAACGAAGAAGTCGCCCGCTGGCTCGACGGCAAGATCATCGCCGCCCCCAAGGGCAGCGCGTCCGACCAGTACCTCCGCCGTTTCTTTGAAAAGTATAACGTGAAGCCGGGCGAATACCTGAACCAGTCCATCGAAGTCATCGCCACCAACTTCCGCATCGGCAAGATCGACGCCGCCTCCCTGTGGGAGCCCACCCTGTCCCGTATCGCCACTGACGTAGGCGAAGGCACCGCCCGCATCGTGGCCGATGGCAGCGCCTGCGACAACCCCGACCTCGGCATCCTGAACATGCGCGCCGACTTTGTGAAGAACCACCGCGACGTGGCCAAGGGCTACCTGCGCGCCGAACTCGAAGCACAGCGCTACATGCTCGATCCCGCCAACTGGGAAAACGTCATCAATATGGTTTCCAAGTACGCCACCGGCATCCCGAAGAACGTGCTGTGGTACTCCATCTACGGCCTCGTCCCCTCCGACAGTTCCGACCCCGTCCGCGAATGGAAGAACTTCTATTTCGGCGACCGTGAAAACGCCAACATCGTTGAAGTCGCGCCCTTCCTCTTCAAGTCCAAGATCATCAGCATGGAAAAGCTCCCCGACGGCACCGTCGACGACACGCTCGCCCGCGAAGTCTTCAAGGAAGCCGGATACGCTCCCGCCAGCCCCGACGCCGCCCTCGGCGTGATCAAGGGTGCCAAGGCGGCCGACTGCCCCTTCAAGAACTAACCGGTCCCAGCGGTTCCGTTCCCCGCCGGAGCGGAACCGCAACGAAAACCGTTTGCGGCGGGCCCTCCCCTGAGGGCCGCGTCTCAGCCCCTGCGCCTCAAACGGGCTTTTCACAAAGCTGAACCCACCCCAACCCCGAGGGGAACCCCATGAGCCAAGCCATCATGCAACGCCAGACGACCAAAGGCCCAAGCGCCTGGGAAGTGACGCTGGCGAATACGAAACTCTGGCTGAAGAGTCCGACCCCATACCTGAACGCGCTCGGTCTGGTGGCCTTCGTACTCTTCTGGTACCTGACGACGGAATATTTCCAGCTGCCCTATTTTGAAAAGCTCCCCGGCCCCGTGGCCAGCTTCCAGGAATGGGTCTCCAAAGACCCCATCTACGGGATCTCCATCTATACCAGCGACTATTACGCCCACATCGGCATCAGCGTCTGGCGCGTGTTCCAGGCCTTCATGCTCGCCACGCTCCTCGGCGTGCCCACCGGCCTGTTCATGGGCTGGAACAAGACGTTCAAGGACTACTCCTTCCCGCTGCTCGAAACCCTGCGCCCCATCCCCATGCTGGCATGGGTCCCGCTGGCGATCCTGATGTGGCCAGGACGTGAGGCGTCCATCGTGTTCCTGACGTTCCTCGGTTCCTACTTCGCCACGGTGCTCAACACCCTGCTCGGCGTGGAGTCCATCGACGAATCCTATTTCCGCGCGGCCCGCTCACTCGGCGCACGGCCCCGCGACGTATTCTTCAAGGTCATCCTGCCCGGCGCCATGCCGTTCATCTTCACCGGCCTTCAGATCAGCATGGGGTACGCGTGGTTCTCGCTGGTCGCGGGCGAAATGCTCGCGGGCGAATACGGCCTCGGCTACCTCATCTGGAACTCGTTCATGCTGGTGCAATACCCCGTGATCATCATCGCCATGATCACGCTCGGCGTCATCGGCTCGTTGAGCAGCTTGCTCATCCGTATGATAGGCAACCGCCTCATGCAGTGGAAGGTCAGGGAGGAAGTACGATGAGCGGCAACGAAACGCCCACGCGCGGGCACATCCAGATCAACAACGTCAGCAAGATATACGATCCCGACGGCGCCAAGGTCCTTGCCGTGGACCGCTGCACCATGGACATCGCCCCCGGCGAGTTCTGCGTGGTCGTCGGCCCTTCGGGATGCGGCAAAACAACCCTCCTCAACGCCATCGCGGGCTTCCACAGCATCAGCAGCGGGGAAATCCTCCTCGACGGCGAAGTGCTCTGCTCCGCCGACAAGCAGGCGCAGCCCGGCTCCGACCGCATCGTGGTCTTCCAGAACGGCGCGCTGTTCCCGTGGTTCACCGTGCTTGAGAACGTCACCTTCGGGCCCATCGTCCAGAAGGCCATGAGCAAGGAAGAGGCGGAGGACAAGGCCATGGAGATGCTCGGCCAAATGGGCCTCATGGGCATCGAGAACAACTACCCGAGCGAAATCTCCTCGGGTATGCGCCGCCGCGTGGAAATCGCCCGGGCCATGATGAACAACCCCCGCGTGCTCCTGCTCGACGAACCGTTCCGGGCTATGGACGCGCTGACCAAGACCGTGGTGCACCAGTTCCTGCTTCAGGTGTACGACAGGAGCAAGACCACCGTGTTCTTCATCACGCACGACCTTGAAGAGGCCATCTTCCTCGGGAGCAAGGTCTACATCATGACCACCCGCCCCGCGACCATCAAAAAGATCCTCGACGTGGACATCCCCCGCCCCCGCGACTTCCGCGTGCTGTCCTCGCCGACCTACACGCGGCTGAAGGAAGAATGCATCTCCGCCGTCCATGAGGAAGCCCTCAAGGCCTTCAAGGCCGGCGAACGGGAAATGTAACCGAAGGAGACACCATGTCGTCGATCAAAAAGAGCCTGTGCAGCGCAACCGCGCGGCGCGGCATCATATCCATCATTGTGTTCACCGTCGTTTGGGAAATCTGCACCCGCCTGCACGTGCCGATCATCGGCAACGTCCCCGCGCCCTCGTCCGTCATCGGCTCCATGGGCAAGCAGCTTACCGACGCCTTCTACTGGATCTCGTGGCGCGACAGCATGATGCGCATCGTGGGCGGCTTCGTCCTCGCGCAGGCCATCGGCATCCCGCTGGGCCTGCTCCTCGGGGCCAGCAAGGCGGCGCACAACCTCATCTATCCTGTGTTCGAAATCATGCGCCCGGTTCCGCCGCTGGCGTGGGTTCCGGTCGCGGTCATCTTCTGGCCCACCCCTGAAATGAGCATGGTCTTCGTTACCTTCCTCGGGGCGTTCTTCATCGTCGTGATCAACATCGTGGACGGCGTGCGCAGCATCGACGCCCGCTACCTGCGGGCCGCCCGCTCCCTCGGTTCCTCGCGTTCCGACATGTTCTGGCACATCCTGCTTCCCGGCAGCCTTCCGAGCATCGTCGTCGGCATGACCGTCGGCATGGGCGTGACGTGGGCCGTCGTGGTCGCCGCCGAAATGATCGCCAGCCGCACCGGCCTCGGCTACCTGACGTGGAGCGCCTACGTTGCGGGCGAATTCCCGGTCATCATCATCGGCATGATGAGCATCGGCATCGCCGGATATGTTTGTTCGGCCATTATCCGCTTCACGGGCACTCGCATGACCCCGTGGCTGCGTACCTTCTAAGGAGAGGCGACCATGAGCGACATCGGTATGGGATACGGCGAAATGCAGGTCACCAACCTCTGCAAGGGCTACGGCATCGGCCCCCTGCACAAGGAAGTCATCAAGGATTGCTCCTTCACGCTGGAAAAAAGCAAGCTCACCGTCCTCATCGGGCCGTCGGGCTGCGGCAAGTCGGCGCTTATCAACATGCTGGCGGGCTATGAGACGCCCGACGCGGGCAGCATCCTCATTGACGGGGAAAAAGTCTCCGGCCCCGGACCCGACCGTCTGGTCGTGTTTCAGGAGACCGCGCTGTTCCCGTGGATGACCGTGTTCGAAAACGTCAGCTACGGCCCCCGCGTGCGCGGCGAGCTGAGCGGCAAGGACCTCGAAAACACGACCATGAAGCTGCTGGAAATGGTCGGCCTCGAGGATTTCCGCAGCAAGTACCCCTCGCAGCTCTCGGGCGGTATGCAGCGCCGCGCCGAACTGGTCCGCGCCATGATCAACCAGCCGAAGGTCATGATGATGGACGAGCCCTTCCGCGGTCTGGACGCCATGACCCGCGCCCTCATGCAGGAATACTACGTGCGCCTTTTTGAGGAGCACCGGGGGACCAACCTGTTCGTCACCTCCGAGCTGGAGGAAGGCATTTTCCTTGCCGACCGTCTGGTCGTGCTGACGAATCAGCCTTGCCAGGTCAAGAAGGTCATGGACGTCAACCTGCCCCGCCCGCGCACCTTCGACATGATGGCCATGCCCGAATACGTGGACATCAAGCGCGAAGTGCTGGAACTGCTGCACGACGAAGCCATGAAGTCCTTCGCCACGGGAGCGGTCAACGCGGCGGATTTTCTCGAAGCCTACTCCCAGCTCGGGCAGGATCAGGCCCAGCCCCGCATGGAAGGGCACAAATAACCCGTAGCGGCGGCCAAACCGAAAAAGGCGGGCCCCCCCGCCTTTTTCATTTCTGGAGGCCAGACACGACAAAACCCGTCCCACATGCTCGGGAACGGGCTGCTCCGTTGTCGGCGTACCCTCTGTAGCGCTACGCGTCTTTCGGCTGAATGGGGTATTTGGTCATAAACCCGGTGACGGTGGCGATGGCGACCAGCGTCCCGTCCGAATCGGTGATGCGGACGTCATAGGTCCCCAGATTCCGGCCTGAGCGGATCTTGCGGGCTTCGCCGCGCAGGGGGCCGATGCGCCCCGGCTCGAGGTAGGAAATGTTCGTCTGGGCGTTGACGCAATAGAGCCCGGCGGCATTGGAAACCGTGGCGAACGTCATGTCCACCAGCGCGAAAATGGCCCCGCCGTGCGCGTGGCCCATGCCGTTGCGGTGGCGCTCGTCCAGCGGCATGATCGCCACGCCATGCTCAGGCCCGACTTCGAGGAGCTCGATGCCCATATGCCGGGCGAACGGATCATGATGGTTGAAATGGTAACGGACTTCTTCGTAAGACGGCATCCTGCCCTCCTGATGCGTGTGCGGCGGCCTTCGCGGGACGCCGGAAAGCGTTGTTCGTAGGGCTGCGGAGCGCCTCTCCGGGCGTACGCGCAACCGTCAGCATACGAACATTTTTTCCCTGAAAACGCCAGCCCCCACGCGGTGCTGCCCAGCCCTCCCCTTTTCCTCCCTCCGTCCCCATATATCCAGCTCGATTTTACCGGATCACACCGCGGCCTTTCTCTTTTTCAGCGGATCAACATCCTCTTCGGGGGCCGCACACGCTCATGCCCTACATGTGGATTGCCCCGTATGTATGAGCACTATTTGACGTCCTTGCCATTTTTTTATCATGTCGCTTGTAGACAATCTTATACGAATCTGATATATCTATAGCAACAAAAATACTTCATTATACCATATAATTACACATTATTATTCATAATTACATTAAAATACTA
>CDYZ01070035.1_pt1 | contig 12687 bp, 6 predicted proteins | sample 554921 | NCBI WGS metagenome assembly CDYZ01 (sample SAMEA3182058, study PRJEB8094) | gut metagenome | biome: human; feature: gut; material: Stool; isolation source: human stools | place: Canada | collected 2012-11-26 | reverse complement strand
ACATAGAACTGACAAAGTTAAAAACAGAACTTGAAAGAGTAAAGAAACTGAAAAAGTCAATTTATGAAGATTACAAAGACGAACTGATTTCTAAAGAAGAATTTCTTTCTTATCGAGAGGACTATCAACAAAAAGAAACGCTTTACTCCAAACAGATTGAAACGCTGGAAGAAAAGAAAAAAGAAAGTGTAACAGAAGATGTTTTTGAAACACCGTGGTTAAGGCGGTTGTTGGAACTGAAAGACATTGAAGAATTAGACAGAGATATTATTGTGGAAATGATAGACCAGATAACAGTTTATGAAAACCGCAAACTTAAAATCTCATACAACTTCGGAAATGAACTGGAACATTTATTTTCAAGCGTTTACTGTGAGGACTTGGAGAAAAAGGCTATCTAATCTCAATACATTTCTAACTCCCCATATATACTGGGGAATACATATCACAATTTGCGTAAACTACAACCAGCACATGGTGGAAGTGATCCCGGTAAGATTTCCACCTCCGGCGTCATGGAAAAGGATGTCAACCTCAGTATTGCAATGGCTCTTAAACAGCTGTTTGAAAACAGAGGCTTTACTGTTGTCATGACCAGAACCACCGACTGCGACCTCGCCCCGGATAATTCCAAGCATCCAAAGACAGATGATCTCACAAAGAGAACTGCCCTGATGTCTAAAAGCAATGTGGCAGTCAGCATCAGTATCCATCAAAACAGCTTTGAGGACAATTCAAGCTGCGGTCCACAGGTATTCTATTATGAAGCCTCTGATGCAGGAAAAGAGCTCGCATCCTCTGTCCTTGGAGCTTTAAACACTTCTCTTTGTGTCGCAAAGCCACGAAGCATTAAGCCCAATAAAGAATACTTTATACTTAAAAAATCCACATCCCCGACCGTAATCGTAGAATGTGGATTCTTGAGTAATCCTGCTGAGACACTTCTTCTTACTGACAAAAACTATCAGGATGACCTGGCACATGCAATATATATCGGTGTTACAGACTATCTTGCGCAATCACCCTCTGGACATTTACAATAAACTGCTCTGCGATGTGATATAGTCTGGTTGTCTGGACACTTTCACTGCCATCAAGCTGCTTTTTAGTCTCATTATCTGACTCAGTATTCGATTTCATATCTGACATCTTAGACTCTTTTGCAGATATATCATGCTCCAGTGCCACATCTATGCGCACACGCTGTTCACCATCACTTATTCCTGCCTCAAACATAGTGATATTATCTTCAAACAGCTTTTTAGTCTGCTCATCGTCTGTGACTATCATAGCAGATACTGAGTTTTCCTTTGCCTCAAAATATGCAGCTACTCTGCCGCATTTTTTATCCTCAAGGAATATGTCAACCATGCCCTTTTTATCCTCGCCTCTTACTATACTAAGCTTCATACCTGTGACCCCGTCTGCAGTCTCTATTGGTACAATATAGTTTTCCTGTCTCGACATATTTGAAGCTATCCTTAGCTGACTGCATAATAGCTTCATCTGTCTGAGGTCTATTGAACCGGTGTGCCTATCCTCTATAATCATCGAATCCATAACATGCTCTGCTGTATCAGCCAGCGTTTCCTGCGCCTGCGCAAGCTCCTTTGGATTTTTGACCGACTCAGAAAACCGTCTGAGAGTCTCATCCAAAAGAGCCCTTGCCGTAGCACTGTCTCCACGCTCCCAGAGATTTCTTACTGCCTCTGACGGATTTTTCATTAGCCGTGACGCAGCCATGAGGTTTACCGCGGTTGTTTTTACATCATATTTCTCTAGAAAAGCATATACGTTCTCAGGCACCGAAACTGCCTGATTGAACTGTCTTAGCTGTTCTGTGGCATATTGCTCTGACAGTGCGTTATCCTCGTCTGCCTCATATACAGCCTGCCTTAACTGCTCCGGAGTCATATCAAGCCAGCTGTCATACTGCATAAACTCCATTTTCTCAGGTGAAAGTGTATCAAGCACATCCCTTAGGCAGTTTGTATGATATGCGCTTTCTATCTGTGAGTCAATTTTAATGCCACTGCTTACACTGTCCACTCCGGCAAAGGTATCGTCCACCTTATAGTCCATGGCACTCTTTCCTCGTACCCGGACCGCTGTAAGCAGATTTTTCATTGTAATATCTGCTCCCTGATTAACAAGTGAGCCTATCACAGCACCATCTGACTGCTCCACCTGTGAAATAAGCCTGTATATGCCTATATATGAGTCTCTTTCCTCCTCTGAGATTTCATTTTTCTTTTCAAGCTTCCAGAGAAACTCGCTGAATTTCTCATCCTTTTCGTCAGGATTTTCTGATTTTATCCGTCTGGCAGTGTCACTTATGTCACTCATGCTCATATCAAGCGGTGATATGCCTCTTTTTATCATCTCAATCGTCACCGCCGGTGTCATATCGCTGAATGCTCTCTGCACCTGCTCATCTACAGACTTTATCTGCTTTATATTGTCCTCTGTGATGTCGGTACTATTGTACGCAAGTATCCGCACAGCCCTGCGATTGCTTTCAGATGTATCTATCTGAAGCTCTTTAAGTATATCATCCACATTCTGAAATGCTTTTGACATACTATCTCCCATATCTGCCCGCGGTGATGTCATAAGAGTCTCATATCCTGAGGCTGCTGCTTCTAATGACTGCTTCATTGCTTTGCCTGCTGTATACAGCTCATACACAGTGTCATCAGCGGATTCCAGGGTCAGTACATACGCCGGCTGCTGCTTCATCTGATTGAAAATATCACAGACATTATTGTACATACGTACCCTATCATCAGATGCCTCTACACTGCTCTCACCAAACAGCGCTCCGTAGTATTTATTTTCCTGCTGCTTAAGCAGCTCCACTACACGTTCAATAGGCTCTGTGTCTATTGAAACTCCTTTTTTTATGAGTGAAAGGTTGGCTTCTGCTGTCATGGAAAGTCTCGCTTCCTCAAGCTTTCTTTGAGCTGTCACAAGCCTTGCTTCCCGGCTGTCTGTAATCTGATTATCCGCAGCTTTATTCGCTGAGGCTTGCGATGCTGCACTATCCTTGCCTCTTGCAGCTATAAGCTTTGACAGATTCTCTATCGTGACAGGTATGTTATCTGACTCTAATGTGACAATGTCATCTGCGGTCGCCTCACCTAATACATCACAGGCTTTCTTTGCCATGTCAAATGTCAGACCATCTTGTGACATAGTGGCATCTGTAGCCTTTTTTCCCATTGCCAGTGCTTCTGTCACTGCCCTTGCATAAAAATCACTGCTCACATTTTCTTCTGCTGCGTTGATGCAGTCTACCTGATTCGCAAGCAGCACATTATCAGGTGTAACGGCTATATCTTCATCTATCAGCCATCTGCACTGATTCAGATTCTCATCACTACTGTCTATATGAGCTTCCTCTAATATCTGTTTAAGCTGTGGCTTAAGCTCCTCAAACAGCTCATCTGATATCTCCGTCATTTTGGTTTTCTGCCTGTAATCTTGTACCTGACTGCTGCTGTACGTAGCCTTGTATACATTGGAAACCGTCGGATTCATGTTATTTCTGACCAGATATGCCTTTGTCTCATTGGATATATTTGTAAGGCTCTTTGCCCGGTCTATGGCATCTGTACCTGCCTTTATATTATCATCTGTAGCAGGAATATCATATGCTTTCATCTGATTGACAAGCATGGCCGCTTCAGTCTGGCTTCCCGTGATGTCTGTAAGCTGCTCCATGCTCAGATCATCTCCATATATGGATATATCTACACCTGCCTTTGCCAGCACTGCTTTTATCTTATCGGTCTCAGTGACAATGACATCGTAGCCGTCATCCTTTGCAGCTTTGTAATCATCACTCGTGGTGGTGCTTGCAGTGACAATCATATCATTTCGCCTGTTTTCTGAGGTCTGATTCATGTCATTTAGCAGATTTTCTGCCATATCTGTGCCATCGTTGTTCCCGGCTTCGTTTTTAGCCTGTGGTCTTGCATATATCGTATCCGACATATCAACAGAGTTTGACGAACCGACAACAGCCGCCTTTTTTGACATATTGTCACTGCTGTCTGTCTTTATGTAGTCTGACACACGCATACCCGCTGTCATGTCATTTATGGTTTTTGTGTCCGTATTTTTCGTATCTGTGCTTTTATTAATCAAATTCTCTATCTGCATATTTCCTGCTCCGTGCCCTGCATATATACCATCTCTGCAGCCTTTATTTGTGGATATTCATACCTCGTATTTTTTATCCAACTGTTCAGAGCCACCTTGAGAACAAGAAAATCTGCTGCTTACATGCAAGCATGACGCATCAGTTTTTTTGTTCTCAGTGGTTCTGAATAGTTATCTTTTTACTATATATCGACATATAATACGCAAAAATAAAGACCGCGCCTTAAATTGGCGCGGTCCTTTACCCTGCTGTTTACCGGTATATTAGTATTTAAATACAGCAACTCCGTAAGGCGCAAGTGGATAAGCAAATGAAAATGGTCTGCCGTCACACTCTGATTTGACTGCCTTATAGTCCAGCTTCTTATATGACTGTTTTGCTGCCTTGCCTCTGCCCTTTGCAGCCTTCTTTACAGGCGCTTGTACCGTTTTGCCGGTAAACTTAGGATCCTCACTATCTAAAACGAGCTGATATGTCTTGTGCTTTGGCACTCCGACTCTGTAATCAGGTCTCTCTACCGGTGTGAAATTGATGACAAAGAGCATATTATTCTTGCCATCCTTACTCTTTCTGATAAAGCTGAAGATGCTTCTGTCTGCATCGTTTGCATTTATCCATTCAAAGCCTTCCCAGCTTGAATCCAGCTCATACAGACAGCGGTTTCTCCTATAGAGGTGAAGCAGCTCCTTTACCCAGTTCTGGATCTTTTTATGCTCCGGATTCTCAAGCAGATACCAGTCGAGTTCTCTTTCCTCACTCCACTCCTGCTTCTGTGCAAACTCCTGTCCCATGAAAAGAAGCTTCTTTCCACAGTGTCCCATCATAAATGCATATCCTGCCATGAGGTTCTTGAATTTATCCCCTTCTAAGCCCGGCATTTTGTTGAGCATAGAACACTTCAGATGTACCACCTCATCATGTGACAGTACCAGAATATATTTCTCACTCTCATTATAGCTCATCGCAAATGTCATCTTGTTGTGGTTATTTTTACGGAAATATGGATCCAGCTTCATATAATCAAGGAAGTCATGCATCCATCCCATGTTCCATTTGTAGCTGAAGTTCAGTCCGTCTTCCTCTACCTTGCCTGTTACCTTTGGCCATGCGGTAGACTCTTCGGCTATCATTACAGTTCCGTGATTTCTTCCAAGTATGAGTGTATTGATATGCTTGAAAAACTCTACTGCCTCGAGGTTCTTATTTCCTCCAAACTTGTTTGGCACCCACTGTCCGTCGTTCTTTCCATAGTCAAGATAAAGCATTGACGCAACTGCATCCACACGGAGTCCGTCTACGTGGTAATTTTCTATCCACATAAGTGCACTTCCGATAAGGAAGTTCTTTACTTCATTCTTACCGTAGTCAAATATCTTTGTGCCCCAGTCGGGATGCTCTCCCTTTCTTGGGTCTGCATACTCATATGTGGCTGTTCCATCGAAATTGGCAAGTCCATGCGCATCCTTTGGGAAATGTGCAGGTACCCAGTCGAGGATTACTCCGATATTATTTTTATGGCACTGATCAACAAAGTATGCAAAATCCTCAGGCTCTCCATACCTCGATGTAGGTGCATAGTAGCCTGTCACCTGATATCCCCATGAGCCATCAAACGGATACTCTGAAATACCCATAAGCTCAATATGTGTATATCCCATAGTTTTCACATAGGATATGAGTGATTTTGCAAGCTCCCTGTATGTATAAAAGCCCTCATCATCCCTGCCCGGATGTCTCATCCATGAGCCCGGATGACACTCATATATAGCCATAGGTGAAGAATATACATCAGCATCTGACTTTGCTGCTCTCTTATCCATCCACTCTTTGTCAGTCCATGTGAAGTGCTCGATATCTGTGATGATTGACGCTGTTCCCGGACGAAGCTCTGCGTAGTTTGCGTATGGATCCGCCTTGTACAGCTTATCACCCTGTTCAGTGACTATAATAAACTTATACATCTGACCCTTTTGCGCTCCCGGTACAAAAAGCTCATACACTCCCATGGTTTCCGGCTCTACACGCTTCATCTCATGACTGGTCTCATTCCAGTCGTTAAACTCACCAAACACGTATACTTCCCTCGCATGTGGCGCCCAGACGTCAAAGCACACTCCTTTTTTTCCTTTACGCTCAGCTAAGTGAGCACCCATCTTCTTGTAGATATCATAGTGTGTTGCCTGACCAAACAGGTAACAATCCATTGCTGTAAAATTACACATATATATACCCCCCATAAGTATTTATTTTTCCCTGAAATGATCCTCTTTGAGTACAATTCGGTCATCATCTGTATATCGCCTGGCTGTCAGAATACTTATAGCCTTCTTAAGTCCGCTGTGAGCCTCCCTGTCTATGGCCTCGTCAATTATATCCTTGACCTCTGTCAGAGTGGTAGCCTGGTCTATCCTCTCAATATTGCTGATTCTGTTATGCAATGCCAGAATAGCCATCTCATCTATCTTGTACCCAAGCTCTGCAGAGTACGATTTGGCAAACAATACGAGTTCATCATTTGTAAAAATAGGAACCGATATCTTTTCCGTGAACTTGGATGCAAAGCCCTCATCCATTGAGAGAGCCTTCTTTATACCCTTTGATGTATCCTCAAGTATATAGAGTGTTCCTGTAATATCATGCTCCATCAAAAATGATAGCTGGGCAGCTATGCTGCGGTCGATATCACCGGCTCTTTCTATGATGAGACAGCCTCCTGTTATCTTTCTGACTACCTGCTGCACATCCTTTTTATTGAGTGCGGCAGCATCAATCTTGCCCATCTTTCCTGTAAGCTGTTCACCATCTTTTTGTAATACCTTTATAAAGCTTGTAGCAAGCATTGTCTTTCCGCAACCCTGCTCTCCCTGTATAATGAGGTTGCCTGTGGATGCGTTTTCTTTCCTGTTGAAATGATCAAGTACTGCATTATATGCCTTGCAAATCTGATCCTCCATACCCTTTACCGGTATGAAATATGAAAATATAGCTTTCTGTTCGCTTGTAAGCTCTTTTATATGTTTTGTTTCTTTCAATTTCGAGTCATCTTCTTCGCTGTCTAAATCCTCCGGCAATGAAATATCCGGCATTTTTCTTGTCTTAGCCATATCCAGCTTCTTCTCCAGTCCCGGATTCTTTGCTGTCATCTTGGCTATTTCTTGCTCGATAAATGATGTCACATGATCAAAATCTCTTTTCTCAGAAACGTTTTCTTTCTCCTGTGAAGTCTCATCATCTGATGTATCATCATCGACATTTAACATATCATCTGTTATTTCAGGCATCATGGTAGTCGGCTGCGTGAATATCTCGTCTTTCTCAGACTCCTCTGCCACAATTATATCCTCCGGCTCTCCAACTGGTTCCTTGGCTTCATATGCAGCCTCTTCCGGTTCTTCCTGTGACTCCTGCACTTCGTCTATAGCCTCTTCCGGTGCTTCCTGCGACTCCTGTGCTTCGTCTATAGTATCTTCCGGTACTTCCTGCGACTCCTGTACTTCATCCACAGTCTCCTCTGCATAAAGCTCCTGCATATCAGGTTTCTGCTCTTCTTCAGGTTCCTTCACAGCAGCTTTCTGCTCTATAATATCAACCGGCACCTTCAAATACTCCTCCTCAAGAAGTTCCTTCGGAGTGACACCTGCATCCAGCTTTGGAATGACATCATTTAGTCTCTCCATGATGTCTCCTGCCTCCTGAAGTGCTCTTGCCTTAGCTGACTCAAGCTTCTGCTGCTCAGCCTCTTTAAGTGCAATTTCAGCCGCATGTCTGGTCTTTTCCCATTCTTCAAGCACATCATGTATAGACATCTGTCCTGTAATCTGATGCTCAAGCTGAGTCTTTTCACTCATGACCATAGACATCTGTCCGTCAGCGTCTTCACCCAAAAGCTCCTTGAAATTCAACTTAAGTGAACCATCTATCTCTTCATCTGTAGCGATATGCTCTGTCTCTTCCGGCTGCTGTACATACTCTTCCTGCTCCTTTTCGAGCTTAAGATAAGGAATATCCTCAACTATCTTTTTGATGGTATCCATCGTATCAGCAACTTCATTCTTGCCCTTGGCCTCAATGATCTGCTGCATACCCTTGGCAATCTCCTGCTGTAAATTTACAGTATTGAACTTCTCCTGATTTACAGTAATCTGCGGAATAGTTACGTCATCATGCACTATCTCTCCGCCCTTTACCATCTCCATGGCACCTATCTCAGTGACCTCAGCCTCATCCTTTATCTTAGCCGGCTTTTCCTTCTCTGCCTTGAATCGTCTGTACTTTTCCTCCTGAGCCTTGGTAAGTGGCTGATAAAGCATCTTAAGCTCCAGCGCACGCTCCACATATGGTCCGTCTCCGAACCACAGAATGAGCTCATCGCAGGCATCTATACACTTATCGGCTTTTCCGGCCTTGTGGTATAGATATGCAAGCTCATATGCCCACTCCTCAGTGTATTCTTCATCCTTGTACTCTTCAAGAATAGTGATAAGCTCATCAAATGAAGCTCCCTGCCCTTTTTTGATGGCATATCTTAATACATACTTCATATCATCATGAGGCGCTATCTCAACAAACTCATCATAATACTCTGTAGCAGCATCATAATCACCCATCTTGATGGCGACCTCAGCCAGTCTGTATATAATCATCCTGCCGATTGGTGAACGGTCATAGGCCATTAAAAGTATATCCCTTGCATCCTGGTATCTTTCGGCCTTCTCGTAGATTTCACCGATTTTAACGAGTGTATTTACATTTTTAATTTTGTTCCAATTTATGCTATCTGCAATCTCTGCTGCGCTCATATAGCCCTCCTCGGCGCTTAGGGCTTTTATCTGATCCAGCTTGAGATTGTATTCGTATTTATCCACTTATTTCACCTACTCGTATTTAAGCTTATTATTTTTTGTATCTACGCCTGTTGTCTTTGTATAATCCATTGTGTCCTCAGGAAGCTTCTTTTTCCTGAGAGCATAATTAACAACTCTTCTCACAATATAGTATATCACAGCAAAGGTCGGAACACCAAGTAACATTCCAAGAAAACCAAACATTCCTCCGCCGATTAGTATGGCAAACATAACCCAGAAGGTCGAAAGACCGGTAGATGAGCCAAGTATCTTAGGCCCTATTATATTGCCATCCACCTGCTGCAGCACGACAATAAATATCAGAAGATAAAGCGCATGCCACGGACTCTGAATTACTACTATGAGTAACGATGGAATTGCACCGATAAACGGTCCGAATACCGGAATCACATTTGTGACGCCGATAATCACTGCAACGAGCACCGATGATGGAATCCTTAAAATCAGACATCCGAAATATGCAATCACACCTATAATCAGTGAATCTATAATCTTACCGCTTATGAAGCCTCCAAAAATCTCATTTGTCTTTCTGATCGTCTCAATGATGATATTGCCTGTCTTTGGCTTGCAGACAGCATATATTATCTTTTTACTCTGTCCTGCGAGAGTCTCCTGAATACTCATCACATAGACCATCACGATTATTCCGATAATGAAATTGAGTAAACCTCTGACTACCGAAATCACACCGGTTGTAATCTGTGCAACATACTTCTGTGCCTCAGGAATTATCTTTTCTGTGGCATAATTCTCAATGTAGTCGGTTGTATTCTGTAAACATGTGCTCGCGAGCTCAGCTATTTTGCTGCCTCCGAAATTGCCGTTCTTTATCATGTTGATGAATGCCGCAACGTCATTTGGCAGTGTCTTAATAAGTCCTGATATACTTGCTATGACAGAAGGCACAATAGCCGCAATGAGGAGCGAAATAATCGCTACAAGAATAATAACCGAGCCTGTGATTGCAAGAGCTCTTGAAACCTTTCGCAGCTTGCTTTCGCTTTTCATCTTTTTGGAAAGAAGCTTTTTAAAGCATCTTTCCAGACACAGCATGACAGGATTCATCAGGTATGCAAGCACAAGTCCCATTATAATAGGCATTGCTGCCGCAAGCAGCTTGCTCCATATGCCTGCAAAGCCCTCAAATCTGTACAGTGCAAAGAAAAACAGTATACTGACTGCAAACGTGACAAATACCATGACACCTATTCTGATCAGATGTGGCCATTCCTCACGCCCCGGGTGCGAATTCTGCTTCGCGCCCTTATCTGCATTTATCTCAATGTTTGATTTTTTACCAGCTTTTCCGGTTTCTTCCATCGGATTAAACTCTCCTTATTTACGATTATAGTTGATGAGACATCCCTTTAATATTATCTCTCTTTCATCATCTGTGAGCTCACCCATCTTCAGTGTAAATGGCTTTAATTCACCATCCTTGACAACATATGCCTCAAACTCCGTCTTTGCATCCTCGATTTCCTTCTTGATTCCCGGAAGGAAGATATAGTCGAGGTTGTGGAACGGAAGCTCTCCCTCATCGATGATGAATGGAAGCATTCCCCAGTTGATAAGGTTTGAACGGTATCTCTTTGTGGCATACTCGTTTGCGATATTTGCCCAGCCTCCGAGTACCTTCTGGCAGCTGGCAGCCTGCTCTCTTGCTGAGCCGTCACCCGGCTTAACAGCAAAAATTGTGCTTCCAAAGCCCATATTCTCATGGCTTGCCTCAGGGAATTTTTTCTTTACTACTCCCATGATTTCAGCAACCTCAGGAACAGCCTTTCCTGCGCACTCACCACTCTCTATAGCCTTCTGGGCCTTCTGGATTTCCTTTGCTCTGCCTACATACTCAGGATCCTTTCTTGAAAGTGCAAACTCTGCAAGTCCAAGAGGGTTTGAACGATATGAAGATGTCTCTCCTGAAGGAATGAGCTCATCTGTTGTAGTAACAGGATCATGAATCTCTGAAACCACCTTAAGGAGCATATTCTCAGGAAGCGCACTCATTGCCGGCCAGTCCTTGATGTTTGGTCCGAACTGGATTTCAACTGAAGGATCTGCCACTCCATGGCTGTCAAATACACGGTTCTCATATATAGTCTTGTCAAAGAAATATTTTGGCTTTGTAAAGTTGACATCAATATCCGCTGCTGATGTAAGGAAGCCCTTGTTTGCTGCTGTTGCAGCGATTGAACGTGCATCCATGAGTGCCACTGAGCTGATCTGTCCGTTCTGTACCTTAGAACCCTCTCTGTTAGGGAAGTTTCTTGTTGAATGACGGATAGAGAATGCGTTGTTGGCAGGTGTATCTCCTGCACCAAAGCAAGGTCCGCAGAAAGCAGTCTTTACGATTGCACCTGTCTCAAGAAGCTTTGCTACAGCTCCGTTTTTCACAAGCTCCATGTATATTGGAGTAGATGCCGGGTAAACACTCAGTGTAAACTCGTCTGCTCCGATTGAATGTCCGTTTAATATGTCAGCCGCATCGCAGATATTCTCAAATCCACCGCCTGCACAGCCTGCGATGATTCCCTGGTCTACATACAGTTTTCCGTCTCTTACCTTACTCTTTAAATCAAGCTTCACCTTGCCGTCAAAGCTTACCTCAGCTCTCTTCTCACAGTCATCGAGAATATCCATGAGGTTTGCATTGAGCTCATCGATAGTGTAAGTATTGCTTGGGTGGAATGGCATAGCTATCATTGGGCGGATCTGGCTTAAATCAATCTCAATAAATCTGTCGTAGTAAGCCACCTCACCCGGATTAAGCTCCTTGTGGTCCTCAGCCCTACCGTGAATCTCAAAGAATTCCTTAACCTGGTCATCTGTTCTCCAGATAGAAGAAAGACATGTAGTCTCTGTTGTCATAACATCGACACCTATACGGAAGTCAACGCTCAGATTAGACACACCCGGTCCTACAAACTCCATAACTTTGTTCTTTACAAATCCGTTTCCGAATACCTCTCCGATAATTGCAAGTGCGACATCCTGTGGTCCAACGCCCTTGATTGGCTCTCCTGTCAGGTAAATGCCTACTACCTCAGGCATATCAATATCATATGTCTGTTCAAGAAGCTGCTTAACAAGCTCAGGTCCACCCTCGCCGACTGCCATAGTACCAAGTGCACCATAACGTGTATGTGAATCAGAACCAAGTATCATTTTTCCGCCGCCGGCAAGCATCTCTCGTGCAAACTGATGGATAACTGCCTGATGAGGTGGTACATAGATTCCACCGTACTTCTTTGCACATGTGAGACCAAACATGTGGTCATCCTCATTGATTGTTCCACCAACTGCACAAAGGCTGTTGTGACAGTTTGTAAGTACATACGGGATAGGGAATTTCTCAAGTCCTGAAGCTCGTGCTGTCTGGATGATACCTACAAATGTGATATCATGCGATGTAAGCTTATCAAACTTAATCTGAAGCTTGTCCATATTGCCGGATGTATTGTGCTCCTTTAAAATACCGTAAGCAATTGTCTCCTGCTTAGCTGTCTGTTTATCGATGTCCATGCCGGTCTTGCTTTTGACAGCTGCCTGAGCCTCTGGTCCATCAATTATTACTTCCTTACCGTTTAAAAGGTAAGCACCATTTTCATATAATTTCACTTATTCTACCTCCGTATGTGTATTTCAAAATTC
>CDYZ01030042.1_pt1 | contig 12776 bp, 5 predicted proteins | sample 554921 | NCBI WGS metagenome assembly CDYZ01 (sample SAMEA3182058, study PRJEB8094) | gut metagenome | biome: human; feature: gut; material: Stool; isolation source: human stools | place: Canada | collected 2012-11-26 | reverse complement strand
TCGTTTCCGATACTTCCTTGAAAGAATGCACTGAAATCCAGCCCCTTCCAATCGGCAGAGAGCGTAAATCCATACGTCCAGTCGGGATTCGGCTTACCTATCATAGTACGGTCATCGCCATTAAGACCATTTTTACCATCCAAATCTTTAAAACGGATATCTCCGGGCTTGGCATTCGGTTGTATCAAATGAGTCTTTCCGTTAGAATCTACGTAGGTATAGTTGTCTATCTCCTGCTGATTCTGGAAAATGCCATCATGCAAGTAACCGTAGAAGAAGCCGTACGGACGCCCGTTCTCTCTCCAACTGACCTGGCCGCCCATACCACCGCCGATATTATTGAGACCGACACGGTCGGGGCCCTGGTCTGTTACGGTATTCTTCACATAAGAAGCATTTCCATTGATACCCAGATTCACTTCACCCACCTTAAAGCGATAGGACGCTTCGAACTCGATACCTTCGTTCTTCACTGTACCCGAATTGACCGTCATACTGCCATAACTGGTATAAAGAGGAATCGGCATGGAAAGCAGCATGTCCTTCGTCTTCTTCACGAAATAGTCGGCAGAGAATGTCAATGCACTGTTGAAGAAACGCAAGTCAATACCCAAGTCGGTCTGTTCGGAGGTCTCCCATTTCAAATCAGCATTGGCATAGCCACGGGGCAGCATGCCCGTATATACCTTTCCATTTATGACTGCATTCTTACCCTGACTCATCATACTTGTATAGGCAAAGGAGCCAATACGTTCGTTACCATTCTGTCCCCAGCTTAGACGTATCTTGGCAAAATCCAACCAGGAAGGTCTGTTCTCCATGAACTTCTCACGAGTCAACACCCAACCCAAAGAAACCGAAGGGAATGTAGCATATTGGTGCTCGCGACTGAAGTTTGACGAACCGTCCCGTCTCACTACCGCTTCGAACAAATACTTTTCATCATAATTATAATTGATACGTCCGAATACGGATGCAATGCGGTGGTCTTCTGCCCCACCCCATACTTTGGACTGCTCTTCGGGCGCTGTGGCCGTGTCTATATATCCCTTGTCTATATCCACCACCAGCAGATTATAATCTTCCGCTTCCAAATTGGAGTAATGGTAGGAAGACATACTTGTACCGAACAGTGCACCTATATTATGACGGCCGAAAGACTTTGTATACGACAGTACATTTTCCCACTGCCAATAGGAAGACTCCCTTTTCTTATCCTCTACCTTGGAAGTGGCATTCTTACTGGTAGCATTCAGCTCGTAGACTGGAGTTACATTCTTAATGGAATTGAACACCCATTCCGCACCATAGGTAGTCTTGAACTTCAAGCCTGGCAACAAGTCGACATCAAGGTTAAAGTTCGCACCGAAATTCTGAGGCATAGTCCTCTGGTTATGACTGACCTGCATGGCTGCCAGCGGATTGGTTATTTCACGCATCTCGATGATATTGTATGCCAGGCCGTTGGGAGCAATGACATGATTTGGATAAGTTACGGCATATTGCTCCAGTATAGCAGGGTCGGTCTGATAAACCGGCTCGGTAGGAGGCAACATATTCATGGAAGTAATCAAGCCTGCTGCTTCACTATTGCCAATAGTATTACCAGTCTGGATTGACTTGGAATAGCTTGCAATTGCACCAAAACTAATCTTATTCAACCAATTTCGTGATTTCGTGTCCAGTAATACATTATTGTAATTCAAGCGTACATTGTAGCGTTCATAATCAGCATGTCCTTTAGCATAAATACCTTCTTGCTTTACATAACCGAAAGAAGCATAATAGGTAGAGTTGTCCGTACCGCCACTCAACGAAACCTTGTGGTTCATAATAGGAGCATTCTTGTTCTGCAGTTCCTTTTGCCAGTCGGTATTGACGCTGGAAACAGTCGGGAAATAAGGGTCCTTACCTGCATTGGCAGCCATTTCATTCATCAACATCTGATAATCCGCACTACCCAGCAAATCCACCTTCTTGGAAGGATTCTGAATACCGTACGTAAATTCATAGTTCAAAGTAGCCTTCCCTTTAGTACCCTTCTTCGTAGTTATTAGCACAACACCGTTAGCACCACGGGCTCCGTAAATAGCGGCGGAAGCTGCGTCTTTCAACACTTCAATAGACTCAATATCAGAAGGATTCAAATGACTGATACCACTTTCAGACGGCATGCCGTCTACTATATAAAGCGGATCGGAGTTGTTGACCGTACCAGTACCCCGAATACGAATCTTTGATTCCGCACCGGGCTGACCTGAATTAGAGATAATCTGTACACCGGAAACTTTACCTTTCAAGGCATTCTGAATATTTGTAGGATTACCTTTATCCAACTCTTCACTGGTAACACGGCTCACAGCAGACGAAAGTACACTCTTCTTTTGTACACCATAGCCTACTACAACTACCTCGTCCAGCAACTCAGAAGAATCAGTAAAACGGACTTTCAGATTTGTATCTGCAGCAGTCAGTTTATACTCAATAGGCTCATAACCAATAAAAGTGAAGACCAACACATCACCCACAGAAGCTTTCAGGCTGAAATTCCCATCAATGTCCGTCACAGTACCCACAGCCGGATTACTTTTCATACTGACATTAGCACCCGGAACCGTTTCTCCGGAAGGGTCATAAACGACACCCTGCACATTAATTTGTTGTGCGAAGAGCTGCAAAGTGCAACTGAGAATGCAAAGCAGCAAAAGGACTCTTTTTCTTTTCATGATAATAGTATTAGTTTATAAAATAGGAAGTTATTCATATTGTATTGATACAAATTCCAATACTTCGATAAGCGAAATTACGTACTAAACAAGAAATGGAAGTTGAATATTTCTCATAAGGAGTTCATTTACTAACACATCCATAAAAAACGTTTTATTTTAAACTTAAAGTGATAAAGTTTAAACCCATAAAAAAACGGATACGTTTCTGTACGTACCCGTTTTCTTCTAAATCCATTGATTATAAAAAGTATTACCTTTCTAAAGTCCAGTTAATGGCATTTCTGAACATGGTCGTAAACCCTTCCGTTTCGTACAATTTGCTGCTATGCCCTATCTGGAAATAAACATTGCGTGCCTTTTTGCTTTCATTGACCCAAACCACCGGATGATCGCCCATCTTGATGTCCGATGCAGGCGTGTAGCTCGATTCGTCTACATTGGCCAGTACATGTACATTGGGGCGCGGGCTCTTGTCATAAGTATACCACTCGTCATCGGGCACCACGAAAGAGGCCGGAACATCTTTCATTACCGGATGCTGTTTATCTTCCACAATCAGCGTACCGTTGGCCAGCGGAGCTATGTAGTTCTTGAAACGTACACCACCCATGAAATCAGAGAACCATTGCCACATGGGATAACCGTCAAACTCGCCCAGCAAAGTAGCATGATGGAAACCTATCCAGCCGCCACGGCCTTCTTCTATATACTTGACGAACGCATCTTCCGCTTCCTTCGGCCAAGTATAAGGCGGGAAATCCAATTGAATAACCAGGCTGAACTGCGACAAGTAAGCCTCCGTTATGTTCCTGGCATTGTTTATCTCGGTAATACTGAAATTCCCCTTTGCACCTTCGGCCGCTAACCACCTCAAACCGGCATCCGTAAATCCTCCGTGCTGTCCGCCACGTTCCGTCAACACCAGTACCTTCGCCTTGTGCGGCTTGCCCAATAGGTTTTCTGCTACCGTACGGCGCAAATCACCCTGTTCATTGTCTCCGCTATAATCCCAATACATGCCTCCCAGCAAATCTTTATCCAGAATATACTGACACTTGATGGCAAGTGAACGGGGATTCTCAAAACCAAATACCAACGTATCATTCTTATCGGCCAGATAAGGCACTTGAGCCACCTCATCCCACTTTTCAGTATATTGGGTATCCGTATTCCCTACCTTATTATAGTCTTGGAAGCTGGGATAACCGTCACCTCCACGACCATAGAAGGGCATACCCATCACCAGCTTGGAAGGCGGTACGCCCGCTTTCAAGTGTGCAGTAACGGCACCGTCCGAAGTAATGTCACCGCTATGTCCTGACGGATAAAGCGCCGAATGGTGCTTGGGAGCAGAAGCCATGTCATAAGCCATGATATTCACAAAATCGACGGAAGGCAAGATAGCCTTGAAGTCAATGTAACGGGCAGAAGCTACGGTGGCAAGTGTCAGTTCCTTTTCATTGCCGATGGCAGCTCTGATATCCTGCATCAGAAGTGTAAAATTCTCCGTATCGTCCGGTGACGAGGATATATTTGCCATAGAGCTGGTGGGATATTCCCAATCGATGTCAATGCCATCCAAAGCGAACTCCTTCACCACACGGTCACAGTCCGCGGCAAAAGCACGGCGATATTCATCATTGGCAGCCATCTCACTGAAACGTCCGCTTCCCCAGCCGCCGATGGAAAGCAGCACTTTCAGCTCCGGCTTCTGTTTCCTCAAATCAACAATCTGTCTCAAACGTTCCTCATTATCAATCTTGACACCGTTAAAGCTCTCGTTTACATGACCGAACGCATAGTTGATATGCGTCATGTACTGCGGGTCGGGCATCACCTCACTCCACGAAGTGACATAAGCAACCACAACCTTTGATTCGCGGGAAGCCGCAATGGCCTCTTCTCCCGACTTAACGCTACCGCATGAAACCAATACGCCCAAAGCAGCAGCCATCATCATTTTAATTTTTTTCATAAGTACTATCTTTAATTACAAATTATCGCAGGTCTGACGGACCCGTGAACCTATCAATGCATAATACAGCATAAACGTTTCTCCAAAAAGAACGATGAACCATGACCATCTCCAGCCTCCAAGAACATCGGCAAGCACTCCTTGCAACAAGGGCAATATGGCACCGCCTACCACTCCAATCATGAACACACCCGAAGCCACCGAAGTGTATTTTCCCAAATGGGCAACGGACAAAGTAAAGATAGCTCCCCACATGATGGAATGGAACAGACCTACTGCCGTGAGCAGCCACGGATTATTCAGAAGAATGGCCAGTAGGGCGAGTAGTCCTGCCGATACCGTAGTAACCGTCAGCTGCACGCGGGGAGAAATTCTGCTCAGGCTGCTCCCCACCAGGCGGCCCACAAGCATACCACCCCAATAGAGCGTAGCCATCAGTGCCGGAGAAGCATAATCCATCTCGATGGCGTACAGATTGATATTGGCCCCGATACAGACTTCCACTCCTACATAAAAGAAGATAGCCACCACGCCCAATGTCAGATGACGGAAGGACCATACACTTTTTTCCAGCTTTTCTCCCTTCTCTACCCTGGTTCCTTGGATATCGGGCAAAGACAATTTCATCAACAACAATACAATCAAAGAAATAACAGCCATCAATGCCAGGAACGGAACCATCAGCTGGTCAATCTGAATGTCCTCCATAGACAGACCGCCGAACACGACACCGGTCACGAAATAAGGAGCAAGCGTAGTTCCCACAGAATTGGCGGAACCGCCTATAGCCAAACGCTGAATGGACTGGGTACCCTTGACATGGCAAGCCGTCAGATAAGGATTTATAACCACTTGCAGAATGGTAGCCGAAGCCCCTACCACGAAAGAACCCAGTAAGAAAATCAAGAACCCTCCAGGGATAACATTATTTCCTGCATGCCAATTCGCTTCAGGAAAGTGTACTGTGAAATAGGAAGAGGCAAAGAACAAACCAAGCCCCACAATCATCACCAGCAATCCACGCATCAATGTTCCTTTATATCCGTATTTGCTAATCCACGACGAGCCTACCCCTCCACAAACCGGATAAGCAAGGAACCAGGAGAAAGTAATCAAAGTAGCAAAAGTATTTTTCAACCCGCCCACTTTCGAAAGAAAAGTTTCTTTCAGAGGACCCTGAAACTGAGTATTGGCAGTCGTAAGGAAACCTACAATAAAGAACAAGAACACCATCGTGATGAAGGGCCCCATATAGTTTATTTGTTTTTCTTGTTGTGTCATAGTATTTTGATTATTAATTCAAATAATTAGTTATCAGCCGCCTGCAAGGCGACTTAGCAGTTAAGCATGCTTGCCGCCGCCTCATCCAGCAGAAATTCACAGTTGGGATGAAGCTGAAGGATGGAAGCAGGAACATCTGTTGTCACAGGCCCTTCAAGCATCCGCTTGACAATATCCGCTTTATTAGTCCCTTTGGCAACCAGTACAATCCGGCGTGCCTGCATAATGTTCTTTATTCCCAAAGTAGCCCCTCCCAACTCTTTATCGGGAGGAGTACCCGTTTCTCTACGGATGCGTTCTTCCAGTTCCACATTCATCCGGGTCACCCATGCTTCACCGCCAAAGGGAGATTCCGGCTGGTTGAATCCCAGGTGTCCGTTCTCACCCAACCCTAAAATCAGCAAATCAATACCGCCACGGTTCGCAATTTTCTGCTGGAAATCCCTGCATGACTGTTCAAAATCACCAGAAATGGTAGGCAGCATCAAAAAATTCTCTTCCTTGATGCCCAATGTATCCATCAACTCCGTTTTCAGCATCGTGTAGCATGCTCCGGCATATTCGCGCGGCACATTCGTTACCTCATCCAATCCGAAGAAAGTAACGGTATCCACCTTAAACGGATATTTAGTATAGATTTCTCCCACCAACCGATGAAGATTGCCGGTAGTACGTCCCGTCGAAAGTCCTATCACACTCTCCGGTTCATTCAACATCTGCCCGATGATGCGCCATGCAGCCGTGCAGTCAAACTCCTTTTCATTCTTTGTTATTGTTATTTTCATATTCTTAATCATTAATTCCTAATCACATATTCATCGCCACCGCGCCGGCCCCCAGAAGCCCGATAAATCCGGGATTCAGTTTCGTAATGACAACCCCGTTGCTGACAAAACGCATGGTCGTAGGATGAAGTTTCTCCAGAATCTTCTCGTGCATATATCCGTCGGCCACAATGCCTCCACCCAACACCACCGTGTCCGGGTCAATCACACGTACCAGATTCATGATAAGATTGGCAAGCGCCTCAGCTGCATTCTCCACCAGCACCGTACAGAGAGGGTCACCTTTCTGACTAAGTGCAAACACCTCACTCACAATCACCCGTTCCCCTTTTTCAGCCGGAATATGCAGGCCGGTCTCATACTGGTTGCGGAGCAGACGGGCACAATTGTCAAAACCTATGCCGGCAGCAATCGCCTCCACACAGTCCATCCGTCCACAACCGCATTTAATGCCTATGTTCACACCTACACGCACGTGTCCCACTTCGCCGGCATTGAAATGACTGCCACGGATTTGTCTCCCATTTATCACCGTACCCACGGCAATGCCTGTACCTACATTTACGTATATAAAGTTTTTGGAAATTTGTCCGAATCCCCAGACGCGTTCGGCTCTTGTAGCGCTCTTCACATCATTGTCTATATGGCAAGGCATGCCATATATATCCGACAGTTCCTTTGCCAACTCAATCCGCTGTGTCCTGCTCGGGTCAATCTGCAGCCAGACACCTTCGTTGGGATCTACACGCCCTATCAGCCCAACACCCATCGCTACCGGTTTCTGGTCATACCAGCCCACGGTACGGATATAATCATCGAGCGACGACTTGATGATTTCCAGCGCAGCCTGCTGATTAAAGTAACCGGAGTCATATTTCTTATACCTCAAAATGTTGCCACGGCTATCCATTTCGCCAATCAGCAACTTCGTGCCTCCTAAATCAAGACCTAAATACGTTTCCATTTTTTATATGCGTTTTTTAATATTGTTTACTGTCCACAATATTACGCACTATCAGGGAGACAAGGGTTTATTCTCTGACAAAAAAGGTTTAATACTTGTCAGCGGTGGTTCAAAAGCAGTCTTCATGGCTCTAAATTTTGCTGGGACTGGTACCAAACTGCTTTTTGAAGCATGTACTGAAATATTTCGGGTCAGAAAATCCGACCATATTCGCCACTTCCCCTATCGAATATTTCCGGGAAACCAGCAGCTCTTTTGCCTTGTTCAAACGGACAATGCGGATGAAGTCATTCGGTCCCTGCCCGGTCAGCGTCTTTATCTTATTGTAGACAGAAGTGCGGCTCATGCCCAGCATCCGGCAGAAGTCATTGATGGAGAATTCCGAATCGGACAACTCCTCCTCAATCACTTTCATAACCTTGTCCAGGAACTCCTTGTCCAACTGGCTGGTATAGTCTGTCTCTTCGGGCTGCGCATCCATCGCCAACACGGTTTCGCGCAAATGCTGCCTATTCTGAAGAATATTCCTGATACGCACTTTCAGCACAGACAAGTCGAAAGGCTTGATGATGTAGTCATTGGCACCGGCCTCCAGTCCGAAGATGATATTTTCCCTCTCACTCAGTGCGGTCAGTAATATAATAGGTATATGGCTTGTATCTACCGATGACTTCAGAATCCGGCACAATTCATCACCTTCCAGTACCGGCATCACAATGTCCGAGATAATGATATCAGGATTGATTTCCCTTGCCGTCTCCAATGCCTTTCCGCCGTCGGGCACGGCAACTACCTTATATTCGGAAGACAAGCTGTCCACCAGATACTCCCTCATATCCGCATCGTCCTCCGCCAGAAGAAGGACATTCTTCCCGGCACGTTCCGTTTCTTCATGCACAGCCCCGGTAGCGGCCTGAGCTTCTTCCCGGCCGTCAGCCTTCGCTTCCACCGCCACGCTCGCCTTTATCCTCTGCGGGAAAGTTACCGTAAACGTAGTTCCCTGCCCTTCCACGCTACTGAAAGAGATGGTGCCGTGATGCTGTTTCACAATGCGGCGCGTAATCATCAGACCGATACCCGAACCGGTTTCCTCAAAGTTCATGGCATTCTGGGCTCTATAATATTCGTGAAAAATATTGCCCTGCTCCTCTTTCGGAATGCCGATACCCGTATCCTTCACTTCAATAGTCCACTTCTTTCTTGCAGTCTTCACCAGTATGTGAATGACTCCCTTCTCTGTATACTTCAAGGCATTGGAGAGCAGATTGTCTATGATATGATCCATCTTCTCCCGGTCAATCCAAACCTTGGGCATATCCGGCTCCACCTCCAACTCTATCCCGACGCTCTTCTGCATGGCAGCTAAGTGAAACTCCGCCATTTTTTCCTCCAGATAAGCCTTAATGTCGTATGGAGAAACCTTCAGACACTCCTCGGCATGCAGTTCCGTTTTCTGCAACTCAAGCAGTTGAGTAATCATTCCCATCAGTTTTTCCACATTCTTCATTGCCACCGCAACGGTTTTCTTACCCTGCTCCGGAAGTCCCTCCTGCGCTTCGAGCTCGCTCAGCGGAGCCTTTATTAAAGTAACCGGTGTACGGATATCATGGGCTATACTGATAAAGGAACGTATCTTGTCCCTTATACGCCCCTCGTTCACCTTATGCCTCCTATACTGCACAAACATGCAGACAAAGACAAACAACAAGATGAAATAGAGGAGCAGCGCCCACCACGAAACCCAGTAAGGGTTATGAATGACAATGTCCAGACTTCTTTCTCCCACCTGCTGCCCGGTGTACTTATCAAATGCCCGCAAGCGGAATACATACTTACCGGACGAGAGATTCATATAGCTCACGTTCCGCACTGAATTGGAGTGTTCCCACTCTTCATTGTGATTTTCGAGCCTATACTCATACCTGATACGATGCGGGACTGCAAAGTTGATGGCAGAGAAGGAAATAGAGAAGGAGTTTTGATTATACTTCAAATCTATTTTCCGGGTATCATTGATATTCGTTTGCAAAAGAGAGCCTTTCATTCCCGCTTTGACCGATTCATAAAGCAGTTTAAAGTCTGTCAGAATCAGCTCAACGGGTGCATGAGTCCCCAAGTCCAAAGACGGGAGAAAGGAAAGAACCCCTTCTGCGGTGCCGAAAGCAAGACATCCATTCTTCAACTTAAGGGCAGCATTCGGGTTGTAATATCCCCAGCTGACATCCAAAAAATCATTGGCACTGATGATAATATCCCGGGAGCAGTCCAAGCAATACAATTCCTTCTCCGTACTGAACCAGATACGCCCTTCGTTATCCTCCAGCAGGCTGTTGATGGAATTGGAAACCAGATTGTCATCTACGGTATATGCATGCGCCTCTTTCCCATCCGGACCAACACGTATAAGGCCTTCCCCGTCTGTCGCCAGCCAAATATCACCGGATGAGGACTGCATCAGGCAACGGACAGGATAATGCAGAGAGATGTCTCCAAACGTCTGATGCCACTGCGTGTCTCCCGACTTCTTATCAAAGACGGCCAACCCGCTGCAACCGGCAATCAGTAATGAGCCCCCCTTACCCGGCTTTATGTCACCTATGCAATCAATCGGGTAATATGTATAAGTATCCGTCCGTATATCGTAACGGGTAAACTCTCCTTCAATACCACCGAACCAGACATAATCCCCTTCCGCATAAATGGCATAAACATAGTCGGTGGCCATTCCCTTCTCCGGATGTGCATTTCTTTTCTCTTTCTTCTGTACCCGTCCGGTCTGTTTATGAATACAATAGACACCGATACCATAGCCACCTACCCAGATGTTTCCCCCGGAGTCTTCGGCAAGTGCCAATACCACTTTGCCACTATATTCCGTACCGTCCAGATAGTGGGTCCATTTGCGTGACCGAGGTTGATAGAGGCTGACGCCGTTGTTTGTACCATACCAATAATCTCCCTCCGAGTCCTGAAACATCACATTTACATGGTCCGACTTCAGGGAATTATCATTATTGCGTTCGTGCCTGATTCTATAGACATCCGGCATCTCCGGATCCAGATAGCTGATGCCATTCGTAGAAGTGCCAATCCATACAACTCCGGATTCATCCACACAAATATCGGATACCGTATTACCACTCAAGCTTTTGTCATCATCCCCGTTATTCATATAATGGTTCAAAAGTTCTCCGGTAGCGACATCCATGCAAAAAACACCTGCACCGTCGGCTCCCACCAGCAGCAAATTATCCTTTGTCCTTGCAAACGAACGGATAGGCACATGAGGAATCCGGTCATTCAAGGAATGTATTTGCCCTTCGGGACCGTCAAGCACAAATACGCCGTTTGAAAAGGTACCGATGAACAGCTTCGCTCCGAAGACATAGAGCGATTCCACATGCATCTCTGTATGCAGGTCAACCGGCCTCGTCTCAAAAGACGAAGAACCTGCCGCTCCTGCCTTCGTCAGCCGGAAGACACCCTTGTCGGTGCCTGCAAAAAACACTTCATCTTCCATTTGGACCATGCAACGGACAGATTGCCCCTTCAATCCGGCAAAAGACAGTCCTGCACTTTCTTCCCAAGAATAAAGCCCCTTCGACATACACAACCACAAACGGTTTTCGTCATCAAACAGCATATTATACAATACCGGAGAAGGCAGGTAATCGGCCAAGTCCACACGCAATTGGAAAGAGTCCGTCAGTTTGTTGTATGCATAGATTTTTCCATTCTTCAATGCAACCCAGACAATACCCTCCTTATCACACATCATGGTAGTGGAAGACTGGATATTGTCCCTGGAATCAACCATTCCGTCCAACTTGTAATGCTTGATTTCATTCCCGTCATAACGATCTATCCCGACATGAGTATACACCCAGACAAATCCGGCCGAATCCTTGTTTATCTGGAATACTTGCCGACTGCCCAATCCCTCCTTGATACCCAAGGTGCGGAATGAACCGGCAAACAAGTCAGCGGACAAAAAAACGAACACCCATAACAGCAGAAATGTACATGCAACGGATTTATATGGAAACGGATATGGAGCAGACATAGGTCATATATTGTTTTTCGGATGCAATATTACGCATAAATATAAAAAAAACGGTCGAAAAACTATCCGAATAGGTTCGATTTCTATTACTTTTGCCTTCCGAAACCAACAAATCATGAGAAGCCATGCTCAGTAAGTTCAAATTAAACCAGCTCTATTTCAAGGACACACAGTTTGCCAACCTCATGACACGGCGCATTTTCAACGTCCTTCTGATAGCCAATCCTTACGATGCTTTCATGCTGGAAGATGACGGCCGCATCGACGAAAAGATATTCAATGAATACACTTCGCTCTCCTTGCGCTACCCTCCCCGTTTCACGCAGGTTTCCACTTGCGAGGAGGCGCTGACACAGCTGTCCTCCATCTCTTTCGACCTCATCATCTGCATGCCGGGCACGGGAGACAACGACAGCTTCGACGTGGCACGATACATCAAAAACCTGTATGAACAGATTCCGATGGTGATACTTACCCCTTTCAGCCACGGCATCACCAAGCGTATTGCCAATGAAGACCTCAGTCCCTTTGAGTATGTGTTCTGCTGGCTGGGAAACACCGACTTGCTGGTTTCCATCATCAAGCTGATAGAGGACAAGATGAACCTGGAGCACGACGTCAACGAAGTGGGTGTGCAGCTCATCCTGCTGGTGGAAGACGGCATCCGCTTTTACTCCTCCATCCTGCCCAATCTGTATAAATTCGTATTGAAGCAGAGCCAGGAATTCTCTACTGAAGCACTGAATGCCCACCAGCGCACACTGCGCATGAGGGGACGTCCCAAAATTGTACTGGCACGTACCTATGAAGAAGCCTTTGGCATCTACCAAAAATATAAGAATAATATATTAGGTGTCATCACCGACGTACGCTTCCCCCGCGTAGAACGGGGCGAGAAGGACGGACTGGCCGGTATCAAGCTCTGTGCCGCCATCCGCAAGGAAGACCCGTTTGTACCCCTTATCATACAGTCCAGCGA
>CDYZ01007500.1_pt1 | contig 12778 bp, 20 predicted proteins | sample 554921 | NCBI WGS metagenome assembly CDYZ01 (sample SAMEA3182058, study PRJEB8094) | gut metagenome | biome: human; feature: gut; material: Stool; isolation source: human stools | place: Canada | collected 2012-11-26 | reverse complement strand
TTTTTATTCGATTAAATATCCGTTTCTGTAATAAGTTCACTTCATTTGCGTTCAGGCTCTCAGGCTTAATGATAGCCTTTTTTCTTCGGGTTGCTCCGGGTTCTGAGCCAATAGGGTTTCCGTTGCCAGTGCTTCCGGGGATGCAGCCGTTCCCTATATGGAGGGTAGGGGTCACGCTCTGCTGGTTCAGAACAGATTTTATAATCTTCAAGGCTTATTTTTTTCAGTTCATATTCCAAGCTGCGTTCAATAACTTGCTCCATCAGACATTCAGCCCCGAGCCTTGATATTTGTTCGATAGCCCGTTCAAGTCTCTTGCTTTCTGTCAGGGCTGAACTTGTCTTGGTCTTGAAATATTCCCGCTGTTTTTCTCTCATTCGGACAACAGCGTCAAAAAATTCTTTCGGCTTCATGTCAATACCTGAATTTTGTGAAGTGAATAATCGCCATAGGCTGTTTTAAATCATAACTTTTAAACCAATCATACCAATCGTTGAACGATAAGCCGTCATTCGCCGCCAAATCAGGCAATTCAACCCTGTTTCCGTTTATCGTTGTGGGTCTGAATAAATCAATCATTTTCAATTCTTGAATTCCAAGCCCGTCTTCATTTGTCAGTATGGCTATTTCTTCTTGCGGGCTTCTGTATGGTTTTCCCGTCCATTGTCTGACAGAGAGAACCGCCTTCCCGGCTTGAACCTCTGTGATGCGTTTCAGCCATAGCGGATAGTTTGACCGTATCGTGTGCTTCTTTGGGTGTCTGTATAAACACGCTGAACCTCTGTTGAAAACCTGTCCCGCATTGAAAGCGTCACGAAATGATGTCGGTTCTCCCTTGCGTATGTGTGTGGAGGGGAAGAACTTCGATAGTGTAAGAACATAAGTTTTAATCTTTTCCATTGTCTGTAAATTTATTTTGCTGTTAAATGGTTAAAACGGGCATTCTTCATCGGATGGCTGAAAGTCATCCCAGTTGAATTGAGAGGCTTCAAAGGCTTCCTGCTCACGCCGTTTGATTTCTTCCTGTAAATGGTTGCTGTTATCCCAAACGGGTTCTGTTCCGTTGACAAAGGGGCTGTAACGCCCGTTGTTCAGGTTATATTTGAACAGAGCCATTCCGCACTCTCCGAGGTGTCTGAACTTCACTTTCTTCACGTAGATTTCAACCGTGTTTTCAAGTCGGTTTCTGTGAACGACAATACCGAAATCAGCCTTGTTGTAGAAGTTAGCCGAGCCGCTGATGTCATAAAGTGTCGGTATCTCAGGCTCGCCGTCTTTGTTCTTCTGCATCTTTGTTGGGTGCGCCATAAGGATAACCAACACATCGTGCTGCTGTGCGAAGTTTGTCAGTTTGTCAAGCAGCCTTGATATGTATTTAGTCTCGTTCTTGCCCTCGCTTTCATCTTCAAGCCTGTTATATGGGTCAATAACGAGAACTTTAATCCCCTTGCGTCTGACAAGGAATTTCGCCCTTTCGAGAATTGCGTCAACCCTGAAATCGCTTTTCGGGGATATGAAGAAGAAATTTGTTTCAAGGTGTTGTTTCACTTGTTTGTACTCCCCGTATGTCAGGTGTTCTTTGTCAAACTGTTTGCCCGTGAACTTCTCAATCAGTTTTGAGGCGTGATATTCCAGCGGGGCGTTCTCCGGGCTGAAATAAGCGAAACGCCAGCCGTAGCGGATATTCAATCGTTCTGCAATTTCGTCAATAAATTCAGACTTACCCGAACTCGGAACGCCCGTGATGATACACAGACGCTTCGTTTCAAAAGAGCACAATCGGTCGAAGTTGTCATGCCCGATTGTTACCCCTTTCTGCAAGCCATGCTCAAACAGAGCGTCAAGGGATTGTTCAAAGTCTGACAGCGTGAAAACGCCTTCAATCTTTATTTCGGGAGCGTCAGCGATACATTTCAGAAGACTTTCACGCCCGTACTTCTGCAGGTGTTCGTTAGCGTCCTTGCATCCGTCCCCGTATTCAATGATCCGGCAGCGTTCAGCCCCGAAACGCCTTATCAGTTCTTCTTTCAGAACAACGCCTTTCGTGTCCGTGTCGGATGCGATGTATATTGTCTCTTTGTCATCAAAGTATTCTTCGAGATAATCATCGAGGTAGTCAAGGTTTGAGTTAGCCCCGTTCGGAACGCTCACAACATCTGTTCGTCCGCATTCAAAGAATGACAGAGCGTCCATTTCGCCCTCTGTGATGATACATTCTTTCGTACCTTTGATGTTGTCAATCCCGTATGGGAGAAGTTCTGCGCCTGAACAGAGTTTGAAACATTTGTCTCCCGTTCTGAATTTCGTGTTGACAAGTTCCCCGTTATGGTAGTAGTTGAACTGAACCGTATTCGCTTTGCCGTTCTTCTGTGGCATCCATTCAAGCCCCTCGGTTACTTTCATCGCAGTCAGGGTCTTTTCGCTGATACCCCGTCCCTTGAACCATTCAAGGGCTTTCCCTGAGATTGAAGAACAGTCCTGACGTGGGGCGGGTTTCTTGTAAACGGGTTTCTCGCGGCGTATGGGGGCGGCGTTGCGCCACGGGCGGTCTTCTTTTTCCCAAGGTTCTTTTTCCGCTGCACAGCCCGAGAAGCCGCAGTAATGACAGTTGAACTCGCCTGTTTCAAGGTTGATAGAAAGACTTTTGTCACGTTTGTCGTGACGCTGGTCATGGCACTGTGGGCAGAAAACCTTTCTGTTTCCTGAACGCCCGTAGGGGGCTTTTATCCCGTATCTTTCCCAATTTATGCTCATAATAAAATCCAAGTGTTTGATGATGAATCCCAAGCGTGTCTGTCAGACGGACGGGGTGGGGCTGTAGGAGGTATTATTGCCTTGCCTGAACCGTATGTCCTTCGCCCTGAGTTGTCATAGAACTCGCCGACACCGAGTTGAACCTTTGTGACTTTTGAACCGTTCTGAACGCCGCTGCCTTTATCGTTGTCGTAGTTGCCCTCTTGAACCTTTATCCAGTTTGAACCGTTCTCAAAAATCCAATCGAATGTCGCCGTCCACGCCCTTTTGTTGGATTGCCGCCCGGTCAGGAAGTCGGAAGCCTGAACACGCTTGAAGATGTCTTCTGCGGTCTGTATCCAAGTCTCACGGCTTTTGCCCCATTCGTCACAGCGGCATTTTATTTTTGCTCGCCTGTTGTCATTGAGTTTTTGAACTTTCGGCAGAGAAACACAGATTGAGTTCCACAAGGCGCATATATCCTGATAAGGATATTTTTCTTTGCTCTCCTTTTCTTTACTTTCCTCTCCTTTAGGGGTTTCTTGCGCAGAAAACCGTTCTTCATCCTGTGTTTTATCGGAAGAAACTTTCTGTTCAGGCTGTTTCTTGTCTTCAAAATAGGGTTTTGACGGGAGGTTGGTGTTACGGGTTCTGTAAACATCTGAAAGGTTTCTGACAAAATTAGCAATCCATAAAACACGATGTTCGTTCCATAGCTCAATGTCAATTTTGTTTAGATTTATCAAGACGTTGATAATGTCTTTCGCCTTTTCCTCTGTGACACGTGTTTTGGCAAGAAGATACTCCCAATTTGAAGCGTTTGAACAATCATAGAAATGCCCCTCACTTTCCCCGAGAATTTCAAGGAGTTTGAACCAAAACGCATATCCGTCATTCCCGAACTTATTTTCAAGGATGAAAATCGTGCGCCCGCCCTTGACGAAGTGCGGGAAATAATCAACGGTTTGTTTTTTCGGTCTTGCCATAGCCTGATGGATTTATAGGGTTGTAAGAATTGATTTGCGGAGTTTCTCGTTCCTTGCGTTCCATTCAAAGGAGCGTATCATCCATTGACGGTAATCAAGGGGAATGTCCGCTATTCTGTTCCCCTTATATTTGCCGAAAGGCATGATTTCAATCGGGGCTTCTGCCCGAGCGTCTATCGCCCGTGTGTCTTCACGGGTGTAATGACCGATGTCCGAAATGGGTATGCCTGACAGAAGCCGCCCGCCCGTTCCGAACATTCGCCACATTTTACCCTGCTCAAACGTGATGTCTTCAACACGCCCGAAACGTTCAACATTGCCGCCGAGGTCAACAATCAAAGCGTCCGTTTTCTCGGGGTCAATACGTGTCGCACGTCCGATAATCTGATAATACAAGGCGATAGAAGCCGTAGAAACGCCTAAAACGATGCAGTCGATACCTGTATAGTCAAAGCCTGTCGAAAGCACTCTGACGTTAAATATGACCCGTATTTCGCCCGCCCTGAAACGTGTGATGACCTGAGAACGTTCCGTCTTATCCATTTCCCCGTAAATCACGGCTGAGTTTGGGTATTTCTTTGAAAGCGTTATAGCGTCCTCAACAGAGGGAACGAAGACAAGAATATGGCGGCGGTCTGAATGTCTGTCAAGGGCTTGAACAATCTGTTCAGACCCTCCGTTCGCATCATACGCCCGCTGAACGCTTTCTTCCGTGTATTCAGATTTTGAACTGTTGAAGACAAGAAGACTGCTGTCGAATCCCGTTGTCTCATATTGAAGCGGAGACCAAAAGCCGAGGCGAACCATTTCAGCCACCTGTCCGACATGAATGATTTCTTTGAAGAAGTTGCCTTTTTTTGAACGGGAGGTCAGCATGACAAGTTTTGAGAAGTTCTGCCCGTCCTTATCCCGGTTCGTTTGCAGCTTCACGGGGGTAGCCGTGATTCCGAGAACGTGGGTTATACCGCTTTCTTTCAGGAAACGCCCGAGCATACTGTCAGCCTCACGGGGATAAAGGTGCGCTTCATCAATCAACATTTTTGTAAACCCGAGAGACTTGAATTTAGCCCCGAGGCTCTTTATTGAGCCTATCGTGGCGTAAGTTATATGGGCGATGTCCTTTCGCCCGAAACTTGCGCTGTAAATGCCCGCATTCAAGGCGAAATCCCCGCATAGCGAGCAATATTTCAAATAGTTTTGTTCGAGCAACTCTTTCGAGGGTTGAAGAACAATCATTTTATCGTTGCTGTTCTTTGCGACAAAAGCCGTCAGTATTGATTTTCCCCAAGCGGTCGGGAGAACAATCAAACTCGGCTTCGGTTTCTTTTCCGTGAAGAACTGAATAGCCTTGTTTATCGGCTCTGTTTGGTTTTCTCTGAGTGTTATCATATTTGAGAGAATAAAACTCCGTATTTAGGGCTAACCACGCATAACAGCAAGCGTTTGAAAACCTTTCGGATGTTCAACCCATGTACGGAGTTTATATCGTTGTTTAACTGTCTTTTCATTTCGGTTATTGCAAAGATAAGTGATTACATTGTACTCACTTTAAATCACGAAGATTTTTTTTAAGGCTCTCAGAAAGTTCAGGCTTTGAAAGCGGCTGTTTCGCTTTCAGTTTCTTCACAAGGATATTTGCGAGGCGAACTTTGTTATAAGTCCGGGTGTCCTTTTCTTCAACCTGAACCCCGTCTTTCCATGCTTCGATATAGCTGATTATATCTTCCATTTGCTTATTTGAAATGATATACATAACCGTCTGACCTTTCTTTGTTGATTGAACCTTATTTTAACAGGAAGCGGCGTGCCCCCTGAACCTCCCTTGAGAACTCGGAAACCATTTCAGGGTGTGCGGCTTTGAAAGCCTTGTCATCAAACTTCATTGACGGCTTGGGGGCTTTCCATGTGGCGAGCGTCTGACCTCCGTAGCTGATAGCCTCTGCGTCTCCGAAGCCGAGTTTAATGCGTTCTTCCAACTCTGTCTTGATTTCATCAAGTTTATCCATCTCTTTCTTGACTTCTTTCAACTTTTGATAGTCTGAGAAAATAGCGTCATTCACTTCAACGATTTTCCCGTCTGTGTGACGGTTGAATTTCAGCAGAATGTCTTGAACCGATGTCGCTTCGGGTTCTTTCTTCCCCTGAATGTTGTCACGCCAAAACTTTTCAACTTCTTCAACTATCCATGCGTAGAAGTCAGGAACAAAAGACAGGTCTTTATAGCCGAACTCACGTCCTGAACAGAGCCAAGCCAAACTGCCCTCTTTCAATTCTGCAACCCCGAGTTGATATTGAACCTGACAGAACCAATGCTTCGGCAGATCGTCAGAGGAAATTTTCATTTGGGTGGTCTTACATTCCAAAACACCTTTGTTTGAAGCGTTCTTCTTTTCTCCTGCGAGCCAATATGTACGGTCAGGGCTGACCTGTAGATAGGGGCGTTCATTATTTCTTATCATCCAGTCCCCGGCTGATGACTTGATTATTTCACGTCCCGTATCGTCATGCCAAAACTGCGCAACAGCGTCTTCGAGATAATGACCCGCTTTCATAGCAAATGTCTCTGTTTTAGGTTCATCAAGACCAACCTTGCGTCTCCAAAGCTGATAAGGGGTTTCCCACGGGTTCAACCCGAGAATAGTTGCAACCTCACTGCTCCCGATACCTGACTTTCTATGTTCAAGCCATTCGTTACGGTCTTTCGGTCTGATAATCGTGTAGCTCATTTTCTTTCCTCCTGCTCTTTTGCGTTCAATACTGATTTCATCAAAGAATCAAGCATACTTAGAGAAGCAGCCCTCTTTAACAACTCACGTCCTTGGGGTTGTCTTATAAACCCGACTAAAGCGTGAACGACTTCTTCTTCATTTCCCATGATAGACCCGGTTTGACGTGAGCTTTCCCCGTTTTCGTCAGGCTCAGAGGCGATGATAATTAAGGCGTGTCTCTTATCAGACTTTTCTATAAACTTCTGCATTTCTTCTGAAAATGCGTCAACCTGTGACATAAATTCGCTGTTATTTTTAGTTTCCATAAACTGTTGATATTTGAATGTTAAACATTTGTTGTTACTCACTTGCGGATAAGACAGAAGTCTGCCCAGATGTTGATGAATTGTTTCCCGCAGTAAACGGCGAGCGTGTCGCTCTTTAAGCAAAGGCGAGAACCGATGCCCGCAGCCGCAGCCGAGGGGGCGCTATGCGAATCCGCACAAGCGAGACCCGCATAACTTTTTTGATAGTCGCCTGTTGACATTAAGCAGCGGTTCTTCTTCTCATCTTCATTCATGTTGTCGATTTCATCCTGTGTATAGAGCCAGAACCAAGGATAATAACGCCATTCATCTTCCGTGAATTGAGGTTCCCAGCCCTCGTTCAAGGCGGCGCAGATGATACGGAGTTTGAGGTATGCAAGTATGTCCGTATCGTTTTTATTGTTTTCGTGGATGTTGTTTGTATAACCGTTATATGACCTTACAAATGGGTGTTCTTCCCCAAGTTCACGGCAAGCGTCTTCAAAGGTCTTTACACGCTCCATGATGTCTTTGGGTTTGAATGTATCTTCCCCGAAAACCTTGTGCATTTCGTTCTGAACCTGTTCTTTTGAAATTGCCGGGTAATTGGTTAATACCTGATAAAGTTCCCGCAAATCGTCTCTTTTGACTTCAATTACTTCTTTCATAATGTTTTACTTTTTAGATGTTGATGTTTTCTTTGACTTTTCTTCTTTGATTTCACCCGTTTCAGGGTTAACGTTGGCTGGGGCTGTTCCCGTTGCTTGTGCGATAGCCGCTGCCGCCTTGTCAGCCGCCGAAACGGTCTTTTTATCGGCTTCTTCTTGTGCCTTGGCTTCAAGCTGTGGTTTGACAAAGGTTTCCTGAACGGTTGTCGTTCCCTCTCTGATTGCGTTCCAAGTAGCTCTCAGTTCAAACAGACGTTCTTTATCTATGTCTGCGATAGTCTTGATGCCGAGATATTGGCAAATCATGGCTTCTGTCACGCCCGCTTTTGCGAAGTTCGCCAAACAGTTCTTGCGTGATGTCTCAACGTCAATCGCCTGACCGAGCGCAACCTTTTTAACTTCATTGATGACACGTTTTGTAACGGCTTTCGGTATGACCGCCAAGACTGCGTTTCTGAAAGCGATTGAGGCGGCTGCGTTGCCTGTCACAACCTGCATGTCGTCACTGTATGTCTTACCCGTTTTCGTTGTTATCCGGCGGTCAACGGTCTTGCAAACGGCGAAGTTTGTTTCAAGGTCATGGCAGACAGCCTGAGCCGTGATTTTACGCCCGTCATTTCCGATGATGCGGGTCTGAACTCTCAGGTTTCCCCAAGCCCCTGCGATGATTTCTGCCATACGGATTGAAAGCCCTTCAATGGTGTTGTCATTACCGTTTGCGTCCTTTCTTCTGAGAACATAGAAGCAGTCTTCTGCCGTTTCCCTATCCATTGTGGCATAGGTGGCGATTTTGTTCAAGACTGTGTTCAGGTCACGGGGATATTGCTTCGCCGTGGCAATCTGAATGTCAATTTCTGACCGGGTAATTCCCGCAAGCATTTCAGCTTGTTTGATTTCAATAATGTCATTTTCCATAATGATGAAATTTGATTGTTAATAAAATGATTGATTTAAATTTTATGGGTTGCTAAATATGTTGTAGCCTGACTTTGAATTTCTTCTTCTGTCGGTATGCGCCGTTCAAGCATCCATTCTTCCAATTCAGACTTCTTGAAATATAGTTTGCGGTTTTTCTTGAAGTATGGTATTTGTCGGTTGCTTGTCAGGCGGTAAAGGTGTCCTTTGCTCAATCCCGTGAACAGAATCGTTTCTTCAAAGTCAAGAACCGTTTTTGAACTGATAAGCGTCAACCGTGAAAGGTTGTCTATCTTTTCGTTGAGTTGTTCCAAAGTGATTTCCATATTCAATCCTCCTGCATGTTTATTTCCGGTAAAAGACCCTTTTTTGAGAGCCATTTCCCGCATAGAATACAACCTGAAAAACTTGTTATCGCAAGGGCTTTAATCAGAAAGAAATCGCCCAATGTCATACATACCTCGGGGGCTTCTTCTCCTGCGAGAACCATGAATGAAACCATTCCCCAAAGACCGAGAACGGTCATCAGCCCCCATTGAATAATTTTCTTTTTCATAATGACTTACAGTTTTCGATGTCAAACATTATCGCTTTCAATCCCGTTCTTACGATGTCTTGATATTTAATCAAGAGTTTTTGAAGACGGGCGTTTTCCGTGTTTATGGTCTTGTTAGCTGTTTCAAGAGCTTTGATATACTGTGCGTCAGACTGTCCGTTCCGGGAGACCGTTACCTCCGTGACGTGCGGTTCGGGAAAAAGCCATTCAAAAAGTTCTGTTTCTTTGACTGTAACGGTGCTCACAGTCTTTGTCGTTCTTTTTGTTGTCACAGTCTTTGTCTTTTCTGCCGCCGCTTTGGTCTCGTTTTTTCTCTTTTCAGCTTTGCGCTCCCAATACCTTTCCATGTACTTTTTATTGTACTCGGTCTTGATTTTTTGCGCCTCTTTACTTAGTGCCATTTATACCCCCTTTCTGCGCTTCCAATTTCTTCTCCACACGGCGGCGAATCAAGTAAATAGTTCCTGCGCTGTGTATGTTATATTTCTTCATCAGGTGTTCTGTTACGAGCGTTTTACTCTGTCCCTCAACGGCAATCAGGGCGTTATACTCGTTGTAAATAGCCAAGTCACGGGTTTCCCGTTCTGTTTGGCAAGGTGTCTTAAAAATCATTGTTTCCATATCGTCATTTGTTTGAAATTGCTTTTCTGTATGTCACGTCTTCCATACCATTTGATAGGGATAAAATGCGCATGAGTTCTTCAAGGTCTATTTCCTTGTCGCTTGCCTTGTCATCATCGTTAGGGGTACAGTCAAAGATGTTATGTTTGTTGACGAAAGCGTGGAGAATGTCTTTCATTAGGCGTTTTTTCTCTTTGTTAAACTGAGACTTGAAGAACGCAACCATGTCGGATATTTCAGCATATTCCAAGTCTGTCAGGTCTATGTAGATTGTCTTCTTTGAAGCACTGTAAGTTGACCCATTAAATGCTTCGCTCTTGCTACCAAGAACCGATAGGAAGACTTGAATGATAATCGTGCGTTCTTCTTTGTTCCTATACTTGAATGTCCTGCGTGAAATATTGTTTTCGCAGATGTCTTCAAGCGTCATACCGTATTTTCTCAGATGTTCTTCAAGAAGACGGCGGGCGTTCTCTGCCTCCCCACCGCATCCCCGTTCTGCGAGAGCGAGAAGTTTTTTGAGTTTGTCAGTAATTCTTTCCATATCAAAAATTTACTTATCAGTTTATTCCGATTTTATTTATTATTTCGTATATTTGTCCGCATACAAAATTGTATGACGATGCAAATATAAACAAAGTAATTATTTTGAAAGAATAAATCGAAATTAAATTTATAATTTAACAATAATTATATTTACTAATGGAACATCTTAGACGATTGAGAAAAGTTATAAATTGGCTTATTTTCAAGGAAATAGCGGAAAATGAAAGGGCTTTGGCTGAAACTCTGGGATATACAAAGTCTTCTTTCTCTCAGATTGCTACGGGTAAAGTACCTCTTTCTGAGAAGTTTATGAAGCGAATTTGTTCCCTTGATGAAAATATAAACTTTGTTTGGCTTCAATCAGGCGAGGGAGAAATGTTCCTTTCTAATAATCTGAACAGTGAAGACGGCGGGGTGGCTGTTCCTAAAGATGCTTGGGAAATCATCAAGCAGCAAGCGGAAAGCCTTTCAGCCCGTGACAAGCAAATAGATGAATTAATGGAAATGCTGAAAGAACAGATTCAGGAAAACAAAAAAATCAATGCCCGCCGGGAAGGGAATGCAAGCTCTGCCGTTGCCGTATAGCGGTTGTCGGGAAAAGTGTTTTCAAAATACCTAAATATGGATATGAATAGAAGACTTCAAGATATTATAAAGTATAAGACTGGCGGGAGACAGACCGCCTTTGCAGCCCTTTTGAATTGGTCGCCGCAATATCTGTCTAAACTTCTGAAAGGTGTTGATTTCGGCTTGCAACCCGTGGTCTCAATCATTGAGGCTTTGCCCGAGATAAACGCCCGTTGGTTCTTGACGGGGCAGGGGGAAATGCTGAGTGATGAGAAACAAGCGGACTTGCGCCGTGAAGCCCTTGAACACGTTTTTCAGGTCATGGAACTTGAACGTTTCATTCCCGTTATGACACCCGATGAACTCCGCATGTTTGAACGTCAAGTAAGAGAGGGGGAGAAAGCCGATTTCAGCCCCGACACGCTTCAATCATGGAGGGAACGCCTTAATCTCCGGGAGAGAGAAATTAACACCAAATTTGCAACCGCAGCCGCTAAATCAGATGAATTATGCAGACAGAAGACAGCCAAAAGGTAGTACGCCGTTTTTTTGAAGCTCTTTACCGCCTGAAAGATGACGGGAAGATAAGAGGAAAACAGACTTTTACACGTGAGTTTGATATAAATCGTTGGAATTTGAACAAACTTGAAAAGAACTTGGCAAGTGACATTTTTCAACCCGCTTGGTTGACTTATATAGTGAAAGAATACAAGGTTTCCGCACGCTGGCTTCTGACAGGCGAGGGGGATTTCTATGAAACGAGGACGGGGGCAAAGCCGTGAAGCTGCCCCCGTCCCTTATTCCTTGTTGTCATCAGCCCCGAAAATATCGGGTATCATCGCAACCGCCTCCTGCTTTTTCTTATCAAGGATTTTCGCGTAAATCTGTGTTGTTGAAAGTTCCTTGTGCCCGAGAAGTTTCTGAACCGTGTAGATTTCTGCGCCGAGGTCAAGCATGAGGACAGCGAATGTGTGCCGCCCTGAATGGAACGTGATGTCTTTTGTTATTCCCGCCCTATTTGCCCACATCCTTAACTCAGCTATCATATAGGCACTGTATTTGAAACCGACAAAAACCCGGTCATCAGGTTCACGGCGAACCCCCATGTATTGAACCGCTTGTTTATTGATGTCAAGGTATTCTTGCCCGCCCGTCTTCTTCTGTTTGAAGATTATCCGGGTAAAGTCTCCTTGCTGCTGAACTTCACGCCAACGGAGTTTCTCAATGTCTGATTTGCGAAGACCTGTCAGGCATGAGAACATGAACGCATTTTTCAAGGCTGGGTATTTGCATTGGGCAGCAGCCATCGCCTTGACTTCTTCCAATGTCAGATAACTTCTTTCCGTTTCAGCTTGTTTGAAACCCTCAATGCCACGAAGTGGGTTATGCGGTATTATCCTGTCTTCAAATGCTTGGTTGATGCAGGCACGGAGTTTGTTGAAGTAACTGACCTTGCTGTTTTGTGAAAGCGGCTTTGTCACTTCTTCCGTTGTGATAATCTTCCGTTTGTCTCTGCAACGGGCGTTCTTGTCAAGGTGTTCACGAAAACCGATTATCCATTCAGGTGTTATGTCCTTGAATGTGGTGTTAGGCTTGCAATACCGTTCAAGGTGTTTGAGGCAGCTATACCAATTACCCCAGTTTCCCCGGCTCTCGGGGTTGCCATGACGTTTCTCACACATAGCCCGGTAATAGTCAAGAAAGTTCGTTTCAAGTTTGTAGGCGGCGTTAAAACCGTATTCTCCGTTTTGAAGTTCAACAACCCGCTTGGCTTTTATCGCCTCGGCGAGTTGAAGCGTCTGACGGTTCTTCTCCTTATCCTTTCTGTTCGTTTCAGGGATAAGATAGAGTTTCAAGTATTCATAAGACCTTTTCCCGTTCAGGTAGATGTCGAGGTATAACGTGATATTCCCCGAAGCGGTCTTTCTTTGTCTGAGCCTTATCGGTTCTTTCGATTTTCCCATAATTTTTGTTGCTTTTGTTGCTGTTTTCGATACGAGCAACAAAATAACAACAAAAAAATAATAAAACGGGTATAATCAGAGAAAAATTTTATATCGGTTTATATGGTATGTAAAGCGCTGATTGATTAGCTTTTATCTATCATTGATTACACCCGTTTTGTATGCCTTTTGCTTTCCGTTTTACTTACTTTACTTTCCGATGCAAAAAT
>CDYZ01070080.1_pt1 | contig 12789 bp, 9 predicted proteins | sample 554921 | NCBI WGS metagenome assembly CDYZ01 (sample SAMEA3182058, study PRJEB8094) | gut metagenome | biome: human; feature: gut; material: Stool; isolation source: human stools | place: Canada | collected 2012-11-26 | reverse complement strand
AACCATATCAGCCCGTTTAGATATAGCAAAAGCCCGGAAAACCTTGATTTTCCGGGCTTTTTGAACCATTTTGATATAGTCTGAGCAGTCGATTATCGCTTGCTGAACTGCGGAGCGCGACGAGCTGCTTTGAGACCGTACTTCTTGCGCTCCTTCATTCTGGGGTCGCGGGTCAGCAGACCGGCCTTCTTCAGAATGGGACGCATCTCATCGCCGTGCTGCAGCAGGGCGCGGGCGATACCGTGACGGATAGCGCCGGCCTGGCCGGAAACGCCGCCGCCAGCGACGGTGCAAACGACATCAAACTGGCCCAGGGTATCGGTAAGGGCCATGGGCTGACGAACGATCAGCTTCAGAGTCTCCAGGCCGAAATAATCGTCGATGTCTCTGCCGTTAATGGTGATCTTGCCGGTGCCGGCGTACAGACGAACGCGGGCCACGGAGCTCTTTCTACGGCCGGTGCCATAGTAATAGGGATTCTTGCTCTCGTACATGGATTATTTCTCCTTTCGATCAAATTTCTTCGGGCTTCTGGGCAGCGTGGCCGTGGTTCGCATCACGGTAGATGCGGCAGCGGGTCAGTGCCTTGCGGCCGATGGTGTTATCGGGGATCATGCCCTTGACGGCCAGCATCATGGCCTTTTCGGGGGTTTCCGCCATCAGGGTCTTGTACTGGACCTCCTTAAGGCCGCCGACATAACCGGAATGATGACGATAGTATTTCTGCTCCAGCTTGCGGCCGGTGAGGACTGCCTGGGCAGCGTTGATGATGATGACATGGTCACCGCAATCAACATGGGGGGTGAAGGTGGGCTTGTTCTTGCCGCGCAGCAGAACGGCGGCTTTTTCAGCGGTACGGCCCAGGGGCTTGCCGGCCGCATCGATGATGTACCATTTGCGTTCCATGCCGGGCTTTGCCATGGTAGTGGACATATCTTTTTCCTCCTGAATATTTGTTAGCTTTCTTTTAGCGCCCCCTGTATAACAGGCGCAGATACAAAGCGACAATGATTATTATAGCGGGGGGCTGTGCCGGTGTCAAGGCGTTTTTCTTATTTTTTAATTTATAATATAGTGTTCTTTCATTTCCTCTCGTTTTCTCGTGAATTCTACTGTTTTCTTACATGTCAATTTTCATTTTGTGTCCTTTACGGCCGGGGCTGTGCGGCTTTTTTGCAGAGGCATAAATTGCAGCGCCTGCCCTGTGGGAGTTTTTTCTGTGAAGAAAAGGATGCAAAAGAATTTTTGGGCTGAATTTGTAGTCGCCTGACGGCGGGGCATTGATTTTGCAGGGTGCAAAGCCGGTACGCCTACCCGGCGGGGACCTACTTTTCTATGAAGAAAAGTAGGCAAAAGTCATTTAGGGCTCCGCCCTAAAGACCCAACGCGTCGGTACGCCCCGACCGGAAGGTCTGCGACCTCCCGGATCTGGGGCTAGACGACGCTTATAAGGTTGATTTTTAATTCGGTTCCTGCTGCATCCAAAATAAAATGCGCCGCAGGCGCCTTGAGAGCGTATCCAGCCGCAGCTTAAGCGTTAGGGGGTCTTGGGGCGCAGCCCCAAGCGTGTTTTGGTATGGGGCCCCCGGCGGGACACAAGGCCCGCCGGGGAAAGGAGGAGCGGCGGAGCGTTGGAGGGTTACCCCAAGCGTAAGCGGGGTGACCCGACATGGAGCGCAGCCCGCGACGACGCGTACGCACAAAAGGAACGCCTCGGCGGCGAGCCGTACAGGCTGTCACCCTCCGGTGACTCCGCCCCGCCGAAGGCGACTGCCAACCCGGCCCCCGCGGCGAGCGGTGCTAACTATGCCTTTGTAAAAGGCTTTCGCCGCCAGGCGCCCACAAACTATCCCCCACATAAGAAAAGTTTTTTGCAAAATCCCTCCCAGAACGGGGCCCGGATTTTTAGCCCACCTCTAAGCAGGGCAGCTGTTTTCTCTCCGCACAAAGTATGAGTGGATTGTGAAAATGTTTCACGTGAAACATTTTTGCAGGGGAAAGGGTTCCCAAGGGGAATTATTGTGTGCTATAATGGGGACAATCGACGCGAAGGAGGCACATCAATGGGGAAAATCATCGCGATCATCAACCAAAAGGGCGGCGTGGGAAAAACCACTACGGCGGTCAATCTTTCGGCGGCGCTGGGGCAGCTGGGCTGCCGTGTGCTGCTGGCGGACCTGGACCCGCAGGGGAACGCCACCAGCGGTGTTGGGATCAATAAGCGGGAAGTGAAGGTTTCCAGCTACCATGTGCTGATGGAGGAGAGCGGCGCGGCCGAGGCCATCCTGCCCACACGGTTCAAGGGGCTTTCCATCCTGCCCAGCAATATAGACCTGGCCGGCGCCGAGATAGAGCTGGTGGAAAAGGAAAACCGGGCCAAATCTCTGCGGGCGGCGCTGCTGCGGGTAAAGGAGGACTATGACTTTATCTTTATTGACTGTCCGCCTTCTTTGGGGCTTATCACCGTAAATGCCCTGACCGCCAGCGATTCTATCCTCATTCCCATCCAGTGTGAATACTACGCCCTGGAGGGTCTGACCCAGCTGATGCAGACGGTGCGCACCGTCAAGCGGCTGTATAATAGCTCCATTGCCGTGGAGGGCGTGCTGCTGACGATGTATGACAGCCGCCTGAACCTGACCAATCAGGTGGTGGGGGAGATCAAGAAGTACTTTGCGGATAAGGTGTTCCGTTCCACGGTGCCGAGAAGCGTGCGTATTTCCGAAGCCCCCAGCTATGGCGAGCCGATCTGCTACTACGATAAGGCGAACCGCGGCACGCTGGCCTACCAGCGGGTAGCGGAGGAGCTGCTGGAGCGCAACGGCCGGTAACCCCCGGTAATGTTTCACGTGAAACAATTTTGCTTCCCATTCAAACCTTGGTGCAGGGGGAGAGTTGTCAACTGCTTTTGGGTGGGATGAAAAAGTTTGCGGGCGCCTGACGGCGGGGAAAGTGTTTTAGGAAGTTTGGTTTGTACGGCTCGCCGCCGTGGCGTTCCTTTTACTCGTGTAAAAGGAACCAAAACACGCTTGGGGCTCTGCCCCAAGACCCCTGTCGCTGGCTGTGCTGGATACGGATTGATTTGCGGCGGGAGCCGAAAATCAATCCGTACTGCGCACAGAATCGCTCCCAAGGTAGCCACGGGCGTATCTGCCCTTTCCCCCCACCCCCTTTCCCGATGGCGGGAAAGGGGCCCGGATGGGCTGGCAACTATAAACCGAGAGTAACACTCTCGGGGTGTTAGGGCTTGCAGAGAGCCAAGCCGCTGACCTTAAAGTATTTGTTTTCCCGCCCCATAGTCCCCCTCCTTTGAGGAGGGGACAGGGGTGGTGGTTCGCCGTTCTACGCTTCAGCGCAGCGGCGATAAAAATGTGTCACAGACACCTTTTAAGCCCATCTGCGTGCAGTACGGATTTAGATTTTTCGACCGAGAAAAATCTAAATCCGTAGCCAGCACAGTTAAGCGTCAAAGGGGTTTGCAAAGGGGAAAGCCCGGTTCCCCTTTGCCCTGTTTTGCTTCCTTTTGCAGGAGCAAAAGGAAGGCCCCCGCGGCGAGCGGTGCTAACTATGCCTTTGCAAAAGGCCCCGCGGCGCCGACAGGCGAGAAAAATTGTGATAAAAGAGGGAGGAACCTATGGCAAAGAAAAGCGGACTGGGGAAGGGCCTGGACGCCCTGTTCCTGGATAACGAGACGGCGGAGAGCAGCAGCCTGATGACACTGCGCGTTTCCGATATTGAGCCCAATAAGGACCAGCCGAGAAAGGCCTTTGAGCCGAACGCGCTGGCAGAGCTGGCGGATTCCATCCGGGAGCATGGTATTTTGCAGCCGGTGGTGGTGCGTGCGCTGCCCGGCGGGGTGTATCAGATCATCGCGGGGGAGCGGCGCTGGCGGGCCAGCCGGATGGCCGGACTGAGCGAGATCCCGGCGATCGTGATAGAGGCGGATGACGCCAAGGTGCGGGAGCTGGCGCTGATAGAGAACCTGCAGCGGCAGGACCTGACCCCGCTGGAGGAGGCCGAGGGCTACCGCAGCCTGATGGAGCACAGCGGCATGACCCAGGAGGAGGTAGCGGCGCGGCTGGGGAAATCCCGGCCGGTGGTGGCCAATGCCCTGCGCCTGTTGAACCTGCCGAAGGGCGTAAAAATGCAGCTGGACGAGGGCTTTTTGACGGCGGGACATGCCCGGCTGCTGGCCAGCCTGCCGGAAGCGGACGCGATCCGGTGGGGCAATGACGTGGTGCTCCGGGGGCTGAATGTGCGGGAGCTGGAGACTGCCCTGAAGAAAGAGCGCAACGCGGCCAAAAAGGCGGCGGAGCGGAAGGCGAACGCCAAGGAGGACCCGTGGGGCGACAAGGAGCTGCGGGAGATGCAGCTGGCCCTGCAGGAGGAGCTGGGACGCCGGGTGACCATCAACCGGAAAGGGGTCGGCGGCATTCTGACGATAGCGTACAGTGATGAGGATGATCTGATCGACCTGGTGGATAAGCTGCTGGACGGCGACTGAGCGGCCGGGCGGCATCGCGCGGAGGGTCGGTCGGCCCGCAGGGCCGGCCGCCGGAGGCGGCCGCAGGCGGCGGAGCCGCCGAAACCGTCCGGAGGACGGTTTGCCCTGCGGGCCGTAAGCCTGGATGCTGCAGAGACCGGAAAAGTGCGGCTGCGGACTTTGCTGACGGATGGGCCGGGCGGATATGCACTGGCCTGCGGGCAAGGAAAAGCGGTTTGCGGGGGCTGGCCCAGGCTGGGACCGACTTTTTATAGAAAAGTGTGCGAAGGACGCGAAAAAGCTTGCCAAGTGGAAGGCAAGTGGGTATAATAAACGGATAGAAACAAACAGAAGGAAGGTAGATTCTGATGCTGGATATTAAGGTAATAAGACAGGACCCGGAGCGGGTAAAGGCTGCGATGAAGAGCCGCAACAAGGACATGGATAAGGAGATCGATGAGATCCTGGAGATCGATGTGGAGCGGCGCGCCATTAATGCGGCGGTGGATAACATGAAGGCCGAGCAGAACCGGGTCTCTAAGCTGATACCGCAGTATAAGAAGGAGGGCAAGGATGTTGCCCCCATTCTGGCGGAGATGAAGGAGCTTTCCGATAAGATCACCGAGGACGGCGCCAAGCTGGCCGAGCTGGAGGAAAAGCAGGATATCATCATCCATGCCATCCCCAATATCCCCCATGAGAGTGTGCCGATCGGCAAGGACGATACCGAGAATGTGGAGCTGCGCCGCTGGGGCGAGCCGACCCACTTTGACTATGAGCCGCAGGCCCACTGGGACCTGGGTGCTGATCTGGGCATCCTGGACCCGGAGACCGCCGCTAAGGTAACCGGCAAGCGGTTCCATTTCTACCGGGGGTTGGGCTGCCGGTTGGAGCGCAGTATCATTGCGTTCTTTATGGATACCCACAGCGCCCACGGCTACACCGAGATTTTCCCGCCCTTTATTGCCAATAAGGACAGCATGACCGGCACCGGGCAACTGCCCAAATTCGCCGAGGATATGTATAAGCTGGAGGGGCTGGACTACTACCTGATCCCCACGGCGGAGGTGCCGGTGACCAACATGTACCGCGGCGATATCATCGATGGCAGCAAGCTGCCGATGAGCTTCTGTGCTTATTCCGCCTGCTTCCGTGGCGAGGCGGGCAGCGCCGGCCGTGACACCCGCGGTCTGATCCGGCAGCATGAGTTTAACAAGGTGGAATTGGTTAAATTTACCAAACCAGAGGAAAGCTATGCCGAGCTGGAAAAGCTGACCCACGACGCCGAGCGCGTGCTGCAGCTGCTGGGCCTGCCCTACCGTGTGGTGGTGCTTTCCACCGGCGACCTGGGCTTCTCCAGCGCCAAGACCTATGATATTGAGGTGTGGATGCCGAGCTACGGCCGGTATGTGGAGATCTCCTCCTGCAGCGACTTTGAGGATTTCCAGGCACGGCGGGCTTCCATCCGCTACAAGGAGAACCCCAAGGACAAGGCCAAGCTGGTGCACACCCTGAATGGCAGCGGTGTGGCGGTAGGCCGTACCGTGGCAGCCATCATGGAGAACTACCAGAACCCGGACGGCAGCATTACCGTTCCGGAGGTGCTGCGCCCCTACATGGGCTGCGACCGGATCACCAAGCAGGATACCGGGATACTGTAATAAGTGAAAAAATGAGCAGTCGGCGGGAGCCGGCTGCTTTCTTTTTTGGGGGGAAGAAAAAACTTCCGTTGGAGAGAGGTGGGCGGGGCCTTTGTAAAAAAGGCTCCGCGGCGCCGAAGGCGAGATGGAGCTGGACTAGTGAGCCTGCGGAGGGGTAAAAAAAGAGAGCCTTGCGGCTCTCTCTTTTTATGCTTCAGCTATGAATCAGCCAACGAAGTTGACCTTAACATTGCTCAGCTCGGCTTTCTCGGGGTTCGACATCTCGAAGTTGTTGTCAACGGTGATCTCGCCGTTAACGATCTTGGCGAGCTCGGCCTGATACTGCTCTACGGTGAAGTTCTTGAGGCTCCAGGTAGCGGTGGGCAGGCCAACAGCGTTTTCCTTAGCGCTCAGGGTGGTGGACTTGCCGGCGATGTCAGCAAAGCTGCCCTCGAACACATAAGCCAAGCCCCACTGTACGCCATCGGAAAGGCCCTTCATGGCGGAGGTGATGATGGTCTCGGAGAGGGGGGATTGGTCGGTATCAACGCCTACCATGTAAGCATCGTTTTCAGCAGCAGCCTGAGCAACGGACTGATACATATTACCGCCGCAGCAGAAGATGACCTCGGTGCCATTGTTGTACCAGCCATTAACGAGAGCCTGCAGCTCGGAAGAGGGGGAGTAGGAGTTACCATACTGCCAGGTGTAGTTCAGCTCAACAGTCTTGCCCATCTCAGCGGCAGCAGCATTGGCGCCCTGAGCGAAGCCGTAACCGTAGCGAACGCAAGCGGGGTTGGTGCCGCCGCCGCCGCCGGTGAAGCCGAGCTTTTCAAAGCCTTCCTTAACAACAGCGTAACCGGCCAGGTAGCCGCACTGCTCCTCGGCAAAGACGATACCGGCAACATTAGCGCCGACAGAACCGCCATCAACAAAGAAGAAGGCAACATCGGGATACTCGGCAGCGATCTTGGTGAGAGCAGCCTCCTGCAGGAAGCCGGCGGTAACAACAGCCTTGGCACCGTTGTCGCAGGCAGCCTTCATGGCGTCATAGCGGTCCTCATCGGTGGCCTTATCGCCATTGGCGGGCATGTAGTACTTGTAGCTGAGGTTGTGGTTGGCAGCATACAGCTTAACGCCATCGAAGGTGCCCTGGTTGAAGGAACCATCCTTCAGCTGGCCAACATCGGTGACGAAGCCGATCTCATACTTGCCGTCCTCGGTGGTCATCTCATCGGCGATCTCATCGGCGTTGGTGATGACAGCGGGGGTGGGATCGGGGGTGGGGTCAGGATCGGGGGTGGGAGCGGGCTTCTCGCCGCAGGCTACCATGGCGAGAACCATGACGAGAGCCAGGGCAATTGCAAGAATCTTTTTCATCTTTTTCTCCTCCAGAAAATTTTGTTTTTGCCGCGCCGCCGGTGTGGCGGCACGAAAGCAACTATATTATAGCAACCAACCGGGACGGGCGCAACCTTATTTTAGCCTTTTTGTGGAATTCGCAAGAAAGCAACGCGGAAATTTGGCGGATTTGTTTTGCGATTCTGTGAATAGGAGGAATGGTTACTGGAATGGGAGCTGCTTTTCAAATAAGAAAAGGAGAAAAAGAGTTTTTAGGGCCAAGGCGGGGGGCGGGTTTGTGGCCGCCTGGCGGCGGGGCAAAGTCACCGGAGGGTGACGGTCCGTACGCCTACCCGGCGGGGGGTTACTTTTCTATGAAGAAAAGTAACCCTCCGCCGGAGGCGGAGAAGGGGAACAGAGGGACGGATATGGGAGAAAAAGGTGGTAAATTGAACAAAAAGGCGTGTTGCATTTCTATGCTGGGGGGCAGGGTCCGCCTTGCAATTTGCCCGGAGAGACTATATAATTATAATGTTGTAATATGCAATGCGCACAAGGAGGCACAGACCAGACCAAACAAACAGGAAGGGGGGATGGAGCATGGAACAAAACCACAACAATGATTACATTATTGAAATGCTTCACATCACCAAGGAGTTCCCCGGCATTAAGGCAAATGACGATATTACCCTGCAGCTGCGGCGCGGGGAGATCCACGCGCTGCTGGGCGAAAACGGTGCGGGCAAAAGTACGCTGATGAGCGTGCTCTTTGGCCTGTACCAGCCGGAAAAAGGAGAGATCCGCAAAAACGGCGTGCCGGTAAAGATCAATGACCCCAATGACGCCACGGCACTGGGCATCGGCATGGTGCACCAGCACTTCAAGCTCATTGATGTTTTTACCGTGCTGGATAACATCATCCTGGGGGCGGAGGACACCAAGCTGGGCTTTCTGCAGAAGAAAAAAGCCCGGCAGAAGGTGAAGGAGCTCTCGGAAAAATACGGGCTTGCCATTGACATGGACGCCAAGGTGGAGGATATCACCGTCGGTATGCAGCAGCGGGTGGAGATCCTGAAGATGCTGTACCGCGATAATGAGATCCTTATCTTTGATGAGCCGACCGCCGTATTGACCCCGCAGGAGATCGATGAGCTGATGGAGATCATGCGCAACCTGGCCAAGGAGGGCAAGAGCATCCTCTTTATCAGTCATAAACTCAATGAGATCATGGCGGTGGCGGACCGCTGCACCGTACTGCGCAAGGGCAAATATGTCGGCACCATCGATACGGCCAAGACCAACAAGCAGGAGCTGAGCAATATGATGGTGGGCCGCCCGGTCCAGCTGGAGGTGCAGAAATCCCCGGCGAAGCCCGGCGAGGCGGTGCTGGAGGTAGAGCACTTTTCCGTGCCCAGCAAGCTGCACAAGAAGGACGCCGTGCACGATGTGACCTTTACCGCGCGCAGCGGGGAGATCTTGTGTATCGCGGGCATTGATGGCAACGGCCAGACCGAGCTGGTATACGGCCTGACCGGCCTGGAGAAGCCCAGCGGCGGCACCGTGAAGCTGTGCGGGCACGATATTACCCACGCGAAGATAAGAGAGCGCGGCAAGGAGATGTCCCACATCCCGGAGGACCGGCACAAGCATGGCCTGGTGCTGGACTTTACGCTGGAGCAGAATATGGTGCTGCAGCGCTACTACGAGACCAAATTCCAGAATCATGGGTTCATCAAGGCGGACGCGGTGCGTGAGTACGCCGACGGCCTGATCAAGCAATTTGATGTGCGCAGCGGCCAGGGCCCCATTACCGTGGCCCGCAGCATGAGCGGCGGCAACCAGCAGAAGGCGATCGTGGCCCGTGAGCTGGACCGTGATAAGGCGCTGATCGTGGCGGTGCAGCCCACCCGCGGTCTGGATGTCGGCGCGATCGAGTATATCCACAAGCAGCTGGTGGCGGAGCGGGACCGCGGTAAGGCGGTGCTGCTGGTTTCTCTGGAGCTGGACGAGGTGATGAGCCTTTCCGACCGCATCCTGGTGATGTACGAGGGTGAGATCGTGGGCGAGCTGGACCCCGCCAAGACCACCGTGCAGGAGCTGGGCCTGTATATGGCCGGCGCCAAGCGGCAGCATAACACGCAGGAAGGAAAGGGGGAGGGCAGCGATGAGTAATAAAGTAAAATCTCCGCTGATGAAAAAGGCCCCCACCTATTCGCTGCGGGCCTCCATCATCTCCATCCTCATCGGCCTTTTGACCGGTGCGGTGGTCATCCTGATCGTGGGCGCCTTTAACCCGCTGATCTCGCTGAAGGGCGCCTGGGACGGCATCCGGCTGGTGCTCTTTGGCGTGCTGAGCACCGGGCGTGACGCCGCCGGTGCTTTGACCTTCGGCTTCAATCCCACCAATATCGGCAACATGCTGTTCCGGGCTACGCCGCTCATCCTTACCGGTGTTTCGGTGGCGGTGGCCTTTAAGACCGGCCTGTTCAATATCGGCGCGCCGGGCCAGTACCTGGCCGGTACCACAGCTTCCCTGTTCCTGGCGCTTTCCATCCCCAGCAGCAGCGTTCCCGCCTGGCTTATCTGGTTCATCGCCTTCCTGGGCGGTGTGCTGGCCGGCGCCCTGTGGGGCGCCATCCCCGGCCTGCTGAAGGCGACCCTTAATATCAACGAGGTCATCGCCTGCATCATGACCAACTGGATCGCGGCAAGCCTGGTGACCTGGCTCTTTGATATCAGCAACCTGAAGAACATAGTGGAGGGCAACAAGACCGGGTATGTCTACAAGACGACCTACAACGGCGTGGCGACCTCCAAGATGGGGCTGGATAAGCTGTTCCCCGGCAGCCAAGTAAATGGCGGCATCATCATCGCCATCATTATGGCGATCCTGGTTTACATCATGCTGGAAAAGACGACCTTCGGCTATGAGCTGAAGGCCTGCGGCGCCAACCGGCACGCCGCCCGGTATGCCGGCATCCACGATAAGCGCAACATCGTCTGCTCGATGGCCATTGCCGGCGCCATGGCGGGCGCGGCGGGGGCTCTGTACTATCTTTCCGGCAACACCGAATTTTTCTGGACCACCTACCAGTCGCTGCCCAGCGAGGGCTTTGACGGCATTGCCGTGGCGCTGCTGGCGGTCAATAACCCCATCGGGGTCATCTTTACCGGCATATTCATGTCGCTGCTTTCCATCGCGGGTCTGCAGCTGACCAACCTGACGGCCTACAACGAGTACATCACCGATGTGATCATCGCGGTGATTGTGTACCTCTCGGCTTTCTCGCTGGTGATCAAGCTGTGGATCAGCCGCCGGAAGAAGGAGGGCAAGTCCATCCTGCCATGGAAGAAAAAGCAGCCGGAAGGCGCCGGGCTGCTGCCTGACGCGCAGCCAGCGGAGGAGGCGGCGGCAGCCGCCGAGGACGCCGGTGGGGCCGCCGAGCCGGAGGGCGAGGCGGCCGGGACTGCGGAAACCGGAAAGGAGGCCGAGGCGTAATGTCATTTCTCATCAGACAGACATTGATTTATGCCATCCCGTTGATGGTAGTGGCGCTGGCCGGCATCTTTGCGGAGCGCAGCGGTATCATCAACCTGGCATTGGAAGGTATTATGATCTTTGGCGCCTTTATCGGGGTGCTGTTTGTACGGATGATGCAGGCAATGGGCTGGTTTGAGGCGGCAAAGGCCGCCGATAACTGGGTGGCGCTGCAGGGGTATCTGCTGCTGGCCATGCTGGTGGCGGCGATACTGGGCGCGGTGTTCTCGCTGCTATTGGCGTTCGCGGCCATCAACCTAAGGGCAGACCAGACCATTGGCGGTACGGCGCTGAACATGCTGGCGCCCGCGCTGGTGCTGTTCCTGGTGCGCCTCATCGCCAAGCAGAACCAGCTGCTGCTGCTCAAGGGCGACTCCGCCTCCTGGTTCATGATTAAAAAGACGATGCTGGGCTTTGACAGAACCGCGGAGCTGAACTTCTTCCAGGAGACCTTCCTCAATAAGGTGTACCTGAGCAACTATGTATGCGTTCTGGTATTCATCATCCTGGCCATTATTCTGTATAAGACCCGCTTTGGCCTGCGGCTGCGGGCCTGTGGTGAAAACCCCCAGGCGGCGGATTCGCTGGGCATCAATGTAAAGAAGATGCGCTATGCCGGCACCACCATTTCCGGCGCGCTGGCCGGTATGGGCGGCTTTGTATACGCGGTGACCACCGCCAACTGTTCGGCCAACGGCGATGTGGCGGGCTTCGGCTTCCTGGCGCTGGCGGTTATGATCTTTGGTAACTGGAAGCCGCTGAATGTGGCGGGCGGCGCGCTGCTGTTCGGTCTGTTTAAGTGCATCGCGGCGTGCTATTCCACGCTGGATATCAACGGCGACGGCATCTACGCGCTGACGGAGCTGGGCCTGAACGCCAACTTCTACCGGCTGCTGCCGTATGTCATCACGCTGGTCGTGCTGGCCTTTACCTCCAAGAGTTCCCGGGCCCCCAAGGCCGAGGGCATTCCCTACGATAAGGGACAGAGATAAAAAGGCAAAACCAATCGTAAGTAAAGGGCGGCTCCTGCGGGGGCCGCTTCCTTTTGGCCGGGGGATGTCATTGACGGGCGGGCGGAAAATTGGTATGCTATTAGAATGATCTCCCGGTATGGCGGCCGCAGAGAAAAGGTATGGCCGCAGACCCGCGAAGGCGCGCAGGCGCGGCGGAGCGGGGGAGGGCCGGCCCCGGCTTTGGCGGGGCGGCCCGACGGAGAGCGGAGCCGTGCCTGCGCGCATCCGGAAGGCCGGGGGAAGAAAGCATTTTGGGCAAGAGAGATAGGAGGTTCCGGAATGGAGCATCTTGATGCAAGACTGGGTACCATAGCGGCTATGGTGCCGCGCTGCCGGGCGGTGGCAGATATCGGCTGCGACCATGGGCTACTGGTGGCGGCTCTGCTGGAGGGCGGCCGCTGCGATTACGGCATTGCGGCCGATATTAACCCCATGCCGCTGGAGAAGGCCCGGCAGGAGCTGACCCGCCGGGGACTGCTGGCACAGAGCGAGTGCCGCCTGACCAACGGACTGTGCGGCATCGCGCCGGTGGGAGTGGATGTGGTAGTGATCGCCGGGATGGGTGGGGAGCTGATCGCGGATATCCTTTCCCGGTGGGACTATACCGAAAACCCGGCCATTACCTACCTTTTGCAGCCCATGACCCGGCCGGTACACCTGCGGCAGTGGCTGTATACCCATCGCTTTACCCTGCAGGAGGAGCGCTGCTGCCGGGCGAACGGTAAGCTGTATACGGTGCTGCGGGCGCAGTACACCGGCTGCGCTACCGAGGAG
>CDYZ01065437.1_pt1 | contig 12798 bp, 13 predicted proteins | sample 554921 | NCBI WGS metagenome assembly CDYZ01 (sample SAMEA3182058, study PRJEB8094) | gut metagenome | biome: human; feature: gut; material: Stool; isolation source: human stools | place: Canada | collected 2012-11-26 | reverse complement strand
GCATCGAATCGCGCCTCGTGCCGCTGGACGGTTATGCGCCCGATGCGTCGTATCAGGCCGAGGTGGACCGCTACTATGCCGATCCCGAGCTGAACAAGCCCGTCGGAGCGTTCGCCGGACCGGCCGACAAGTGGGGCCTCGCCAACTGGATGGCCGCGTCGGTGGCCGACGAAGCCGATGCCGACGTCGGGTTTTACCACATCGGCGGCGTGCGCCTCGACTCGATTCCGGCGGGCGGGGTCGGTGCGGCGAAGGTGTACGACCTGGAGCCGTTCGGAACCGAGATCGCCACGATGCGGATGACTCCGGCCGACATGCGCCGGATGATCCTCTCGAAGTACAACGACGAGGAGAACCGCAAGGAGGCGCACCGGATCGACCTGATCTCGACGACGCCCTACGTCATCGTGACCGACGCCGCGGACAACGCCCTCGACGTGCGTTTCCCGAAGTTGCGCGAAGGCAAGGTGTACGAAGTTGCGGTCAGCGACTATGTTTACAGGAATTACAAGGACCTGAACTACACCGACGGGAAACTCACGGGAACGGCGGTCGCGGGTGTGCTGCTCGAAGAGTTGCAGGATGACGGTCCGCTGACTCCGGACAACAGGCCGCGGCAGAAAATAATTCGGAATTCATAATTTGGGATTTTGCAGAGCCGGGTTTTGTCTGTAAACTGAATAATTCTGAATTCCGGATTTTGAATTCTGAATTATAAGAATTACCTTTGTAGCCTTCGCGCGCGTGCAATGATGCCGTAAGCGAGGGCTATAACTTTTAATATTAACCAATTAACGAGCGATTGTATCGCAAAAATTTCCACAATGGAAGAAGTAAAGAATGTAGTTGCAAACGAAAATTTCGACTGGAACGCCTTTGAAAACGACCTGGGCGTGTACGACCAGGACAAAGCCCAGATCACCGAGGCTTACGACAAGACGCTTTCGAACGTCAACGTCGGCGAAGTGGTCGAGGGAACCGTAACGGGTGTCAACAAGCGCGAGGTTATCGTCAATGTCGGCTATAAGAGCGAGGGTATCATCCCCGTATCGGAGTTCCGCTACAACCCCGACCTGAAGGTAGGCGACAAGATCGAAGTCTACGTGGAGTCGGCCGAGGACAAGAACGGCCAGCTGGCCCTTTCGCACAAGAAAGCCCGGCAGCTCAAGTCGTGGGACCGTGTCAACGAAGCGCTGGAGAAGGACGAAATCATCAAGGGTTACATCAAGTGCCGCACGAAGGGCGGTATGATCGTCGACGTGTTCGGCATCGAGGCGTTCCTGCCCGGATCGCAGATCGACGTGAAACCCATTCGCGACTACGACGTATACGTGGACAAGACCATGGAGTTCAAGGTCGTGAAGATCAATCAGGAGTTCCGCAACGTGGTCGTGTCGCACAAGGCGCTCATCGAGGCCGAACTCGAAGCCCAGAAGCAGGTCATCATGTCCAAGCTGGAGAAGGGCCAGATCCTCGAGGGAACCGTCAAGAACATCACCTCCTACGGCGTATTCGTCGACCTGGGCGGCGTGGACGGCCTGATCCACATCACCGACCTCTCGTGGGGCCGCGTAAACCACCCCGAGGAGATCGTGGCGCTCGATCAGAAGATCAACGTCGTGATCCTCGACTTCGACGAGGCCAAGAAGCGCATCGCCCTGGGTCTGAAGCAGCTCACCCCGCATCCGTGGGAGGCGCTCGATCAGACGCTCAAGGTCGGCGACAAGGTGAAGGGCCGCGTGGTCGTTATGGCCGACTACGGCGCGTTCGTCGAGATCGCTCCCGGTGTGGAGGGTCTGATCCATGTTTCGGAAATGTCGTGGAGCCAGCACCTGCGTTCGGCACAGGAGTTCATGAAGGTCGGCGACGAAGTCGAGGCCGTTATCCTGACCCTCGACCGCGAGGAGCGCAAGATGTCGCTCGGCATCAAGCAGCTTACGCCCGATCCCTGGGAGAATATCGAAGTCAAGTATCCCGTCGGCACGAAGACCACGGCCAAGGTGCGTAACTTCACGAACTTCGGCGTATTCGTCGAGATCGAGGAGGGCATCGACGGTCTGATCCACATTTCGGACCTGAGTTGGACCAAGAAGGTGAAGCATCCCGGCGAATTCACGTCGGTAGGCGCCGACATCGAGGTCGTGGTGCTGGAGATCGACAAGGAAAACCGCCGTCTGTCGCTGGGACACAAGCAGCTGGAGGAGAATCCCTGGAATGAGTTCGAGAACCAGTACTCGGTGGACAGCATCCACGAGGGTACGATCACCGAGATGACCGACAAGGGCGCAGTGGTTGCCCTGGGCGAGAACATCGAGGGCTTCTGCCCCGCGCGTCAGCTCGTCAAAGAGGACGGCACGACCCCGAAGACGGGCGACAAGCTCAACTTCAAGATCCTGGAGTTCTCGAAGGCCACCAAGCGCATCACCCTTTCGCACCTGCGTACGTACGAGGAGGCGAAGCGTGCCGAAATCGCTGCCGAGAAGGCCGAGAAGCGCGCTGCTGCCGACGCTACGAAGTCGACCGTGAAGAAGATCAACGCTTCGGTCGAGAAGACGACGCTCGGCGACATCGCCGGACTGGCCGCTCTGAAGAGCGCCATGGAGGCTGCCGAGGCCAAGTCGGCCAAGAAGGCTGCCGCCAAGAAAGAGGACGAAGAGTAATCTCCGCTGAAAAGAGGACGGGGGGGGGAGATGCCCCTCCGTATCCGATAACCGGATGCCCGCACAGGAAACTGTGCGGGCGTCTTTTTTTTGTGCCGGGACGGCGGCGCGCGGCGGGGGGCTGTCTGCGGGGCGGTTTGTTTATGGGATGGTCTGTCTGCGGGACTGTCTGCGGGATTGTCTATGGGGCGGACAGTTTGCGGCTCCGGAATCTTTTCAAGGACGAGGTCAGGGCCGGAACCGGGGAACCGGACAGGGAAACAGGGAAACAGGGAAACGGGAATCGGGGGCGGAAGTCCGGTCGGTCAGTGGTCGGCCAGTCGGCGGCCGGTTTGCAGGCCGGATGTTTCCGGGGCGGGGCGAATGGCCTTTTTTGCGTTCGCCGAAATATTTACGGCGGATTTCTTGCACCGTGCGCAATAACCCGGTATATTTACAAGTCAGAACTGAAGAAGCAAACCGATAGATGATGAAAAAGTTGATTTTAGGCCTGTTGTCCGCGCTGGCGCTCCTTCCGGGCGGCATGCTGCGGAGCGGGGATGTCCGCGCCGCCGAAACCTACGCCGTGCAGTCTCCTCGCAGGGATCACTGCGCGAACCCTCACGCGAATTGTCATGGGGAGCGTTACGAAGATCGGCGCGGGAGATATACCAAAGACAGCTGGTCGGTATATTACCGCGGCCGGAAGGTCGAGGGGGCTTCGGTATCCTCGTTCGCCGATCTGGGAGGCGGGTACGGCAAGGATAATTGGACGGTGTTTTACGAAGGCCGGAAGCTGGAAGGTGCCTCGGCCATGTCGTTCGAGTATAAGGGACGGGGTTACGGCAAGGACAACTGGAACACCTATTTCCGCGGGGAGCAGCTCCGGCCCGGGCAGTCGCCGGACGGGATGCTCGGCGGCGGTTATGCGAAAGACAGCTGGTCGGTATATTATCGGGGGCGAAAGGTGGAAGGCGTTTCGGCTTCGTCGTTCGAATATCTGGGCGGCGGTTACGGCAAGGACCCCTGGAAGGTGGTCTATCAGGGACGCGAAGTGCCGGGCGCATCGTCGTCGTCGTTTGAAGAGCTTGGGTGGGGTTACGCCAGGGACGCGTGGAAGGTTTACTACTGCGGCGAGGTGATTCCGGGTGCTTCCCCGGCGACGTTCCGTATTCCGGACCGGCGGTAACGGGCGATTTGCGTTATATATGGGGCTTTCTTTGCAGGAAGCCCTTTTTTTGCGCCGTGCCGTGTGGGGATTCGGGCACTGTTTTTGTCTTTGCGGGGTAAACGACGAAACGAATGAACAGACTGAAACCCCATCTGGCCCTGTTGGTGTGCAACGTCCTCTGGGCGATGGATTACCCTTTTTACAACATAGTCCTGCCGCATTACGTGCATCCGATGGCGATGGTCTCGGCGTCGCTCGTCGCCACGGCGCTCTTTTCGCTCGTGCCGCTGCTGTGGCAGAAGGCCGAGAAGGTCGAGCGGGCGGATATTCGCAAACTGATCGGCGCCGCGCTGCTGATCGGCGTATTGCGCAAGGTCTTCATCATGTACGGTTTGTCGATGACCTCGCCGATCGACGGTTCGATCATCGACACCATCGTGCCGCTGCTGGTGCTGGCGCTCTCCGTGCTGCTGGGAATGGACCGTTTCACCCGGCTCAAGATCACGGGACTCGTGCTCGGCATGGCGGGAGCTGTGGCGGTGGTGCTGGCCGGGGCCTCGTCGTCGCACGCGCATTCGCATCTCTGGGGAAACATGATGATCTTTCTATGCGCCTGCGTCACGTCGGTGTATATGGTGTGGTTCAAGCGGCTGATCGCCAAGTACCGCATTACGACCGTGCTGCGCTGGCTCTACTGCGCGGCGGCGGTCATGGCCCTGCCGTTCGGTATCGGTCCGATCGTTCACACCGATTTCACGGCCATTGCCCGTCACGCCCTGTTTCCGACGCTTTTCGTGCTGACGGTTCCGACCTATGTCCCCAACCTGATGCTCAACTATGCCCTCAAAACGGTACAGCCCACCGTGTCGAGCATCTACACCTATTTGCAGCCCGTGCTGGCGATCGCCATTTCGGTAGGGATGGGGCTGGACAAGCTGCATGCCGATACGGTGATTTTCGCACTGGTGATTTTCGTGGGGGTGGGGCTGGTGCTCCGGTCCTACACGGTGAAGCCGCGGCAGGCCGATCCGCCTGCTGCGGGGCCGCATTGACGAAGGTCGTCAACCAAAAAGAGCCTCCCGCATCGGGAGGCTCTTTTCGTATAAATGTCTTTTCGCGTTACTCGGCAGCGGAAACCGAGAACTTGATCGTAGCCTTGACCTCCTTGTGCAGGCGGACCGTAGCCTCGAACTCGCCGACGGTCTTGACGGCCTCGACGCTGATCTGCTTGCGGTCTACGGTGATGCCCTTGGCGGCGAGCGCCTCGGCGAGGTCCGTTGCCGTGACCGTACCGAAGAGTTTGCCCTCCTCGGCCTTCACCGACAGCGACAGCGGCAGGTTGGCGATGGTCTCGGCCAGAGCCTGTGCGTCGGCCAGGATCTTGGCGTCCTTGTGGGCGCGCTGCTTGAGGTTCTCGGCGAGGACCTTCTTGGCGGCGGCGGTAGCCGACTTGGCGTAGCCCTGGGGGATCAGGTAGTTGTTGGCGTAGCCGGGCTTCACGTTCACGATGTCGTTGGCGTAGCCCAGGTTTTCGATATCTTTGATCAGAATTACTTCCATGGTCTTGTCCTCCTTTTAATTATTTCATGCAATCGGTTACGAAGGGCAGGATGGCCAGGTGGCGCGCACGCTTCACGGCCTGGGCGACCTTCTTCTGGAACTTCTGCGAAGTACCCGTCAGGCGGCGCGGAAGAATCTTGCCCTGCTCGTTGAGGAACTTCTTGAGGAACTCGCCGTCCTTATAATCTACGTACTTGATGCCGAGCTTCTTGAAACGGCAGTACTTTTTCTTCTTGACGTCTACCGATACGGGATTCAGGTAACGGATTTCCGACTGTGCTTTGTTGTCCTGTGCCATGGTTTACTCCTCCTGCTTGTTAGAAAGTTTTGCACGACGCTTCTCCGAATATTCCACGGCGTATTTGTCCTGCTTGAAAGTTAAGAAACGGATCACGCGCTCGTCGCGGCGGTACTGCGTTTCGAGCGTGTTGACGAGCGAGCCTTCGCCCGTGAACTCTACCAGGAAGTAGAAACCGGTGGTCTTCTTCTGAATAGGGTAGGCGAGCTTGCGAAGGCCCCACGACTCCTTGTTCACGATCTGACCGCCGTTTTCGGTGATGACACCCTGGAATTTGTCAGCGACTTCCTGCACCTGTGCATCGGACAGAACCGGCGTGACAATGAAAACGGTTTCGTAATTGTTCATAATGCTTTTAATTAGTTAATTAAATCCCCAAAGGGACCGCAAAGATACACATTTAAATTAAAAATGAAAAATTAAGAATTAAAAATTTGTCAGTATTTGGATTATCTCTGCTTTTTCCTATCTTTGTGGAACATACTGACAAACACGGAAAGTGTAAGTTTATTCCCGATAAGCGAACGTAGGAAATTCTCTTTGGCGAGGAATAGGCAGACTTCTTGCCGCTTACGCAGGCTCCCCGCAGGGCAGAACTGCGGGGGGCCTGCTCTCGACTGCGCTTCGGGCGGACTTCCGCAATTTGTTTCCTGAAAATGGTGCCGGATTATGGGATTTTGCGTATCTTATCAGCGAATTCAATCCTAATGCTAACCCGATGATAAGATATTGCTTTTTCTTGATTTTTGCCGTGCTTCCGTTTTGCGGCTTGCAGGCGCAGGATACGGCCATAAGCCCCCGTTATCCGGGGGCCGGGCGTTTCGAGGGTGAGGTGGCTGTCGGGGCGACCTTTGGCTATGCCTCGCTCGGAAGCTTTGACAACGATGCGGCGGGTTTTTGTCTGGCCGCCGAAGGCCGCTACAATTTCCGGCGGATACCCTTCGACGCGGGTCTGCGGCTCGGCGGGTCGTGTTACTCGCGGCTGGCTGCGGGCGTCTGCTCGAAGGACCCTTTTATGATGTTCAGCCTGATGGCCGTTGCGGATTACAACCTGCATCTGACGCCGAAAGTGGCGTTGTTCGCGGGAGCAGGGATCGGTGGGGCGTATGTCCTCCGAACGGCCGAAGGGGCTGTCTCCGATACTCCGTCCAGCGACTGTGCGGCATTTTGCGTGATGCCGCGCGTTGGCTGCGAATGCTGGAACCGGCTGCGTGTCACCCTGGGTTACACCTGTACGGAGCGGGCCAACCGCCATCTGTCGCTCACGTTCGGAATAGCCATCGGCGGCGGGCGGCGGTAAAACGCTTATTCTTCCGGGAACCCTTGTGCCTTCAGCTTTATGTCCTGCCCGTCGGGGGTGACGAGGTAACAGCCCGTGGAGGCGGGGGTGATGTGGCCGATGACGTCCACCATGCCCAGCCGCATGATCTGCTCCTGCATCGAAAGCGGCACGGTGAAGAGCAGTTCGTAGTCCTCGCCGCCGTTCAGAGCCGCAACGACCGGGTCCGAGTGCATCTCCTCGGCCAGCGCCGAGGTCTGCCGGGCGATCGGGATGCGTTCGAGGTAGATGCGCGCGCCGCAGGCCGACGATTTGCAGAGCTGCATCAGGTCGCTCGCCAGGCCGTCCGAGAGGTCGATCATCGACGTGGGGCGGATCTTTTCTTCGGCCAGCGCACGGACGATGTCGGTGCGGGGGCGCGGCTTGAGGTATTTTTCAAGCAGGTATTCGTAGCCCTTGAACTGCGGCTCGGGGTTCTCCACGTCGGCGAGCACCCGCTTTTCGCGTTCGAGCAGTTGCAGGCCCATGTAGGCGGCCCCGAGGTTGCCCGTGATGCAGACGAGGTCGTTCTGCTGCGCACCGCTGCGGTAGACGACCTTCTCCTTTTTGGCGTAGCCAAGCGTGGTGACGGTGATGACCAGCCCCGTCATCGAGGCGCGCGTGTCGCCGCCCACGAGGTCGATCTCCTGCTCCTTGCAGGCGAAGGCGATGCCTTCGTAGAGGTCCTGAAGGGCTTCGACGGGCAGTTTCGACGAGACGCCGAGCGACACGGTGATCTGCGCCGGGAGGGCGTTCATGGCCAGGATGTCGCTCACACCGGCCGTCACGGCCTTGTAACCCAGGTGTTTGAGCGGAAAATAGGTGAGGTCGAAATCGACGCCTTCGTAGAAGGAGTCGGTCGTGCAGAGCACCGCTTCGCCGCGTCCCGGGGCGATCACCGCGGCGTCGTCCCCCGCGCCCTTGAGCGTCGAGGCGTTCTTCGGGGTGAATCCGCTGGTCAGCAGGTCGATGAGTCCGAATTGTCCGAGCGAAGCGATCTCGGTGCGCTTTTTCTGGTCCATGAATCTAAAATTTTTTACAAAATTAAGGAAATACTCTTGTTTCCCCAAAAAATAACGTAATTTTGCCCGGTCCAAATTACTAAAAGGGTTAGTTATGGTAAATATCGTCTTATTCGGCGCTCCGGGTTGCGGCAAAGGCACGCAGGCGCAGCGCCTGAAGGAACACTACGGAATCGATCACGTTTCCACGGGCGAGGTGATCCGTGACGAGATTCGCCGGGGTACGGAACTGGGACAGAGCATGGAAGCCTACATCAAGGCCGGGCAGCTGGCTCCCGATGAGATCGTAATCGGCATGATCGACCACTATGTCACCGGGCACATGAACGCCGCCGGCTGCATTTTCGACGGCTTTCCCCGCACCACGGTTCAGGCCGAGGAGTTCGACAAAATCCTTGCCGGACACGGCCTGAAGGTCGATGTGATGATCGACATCCACGTCCCCGAGGAGGAGCTGGTGCGCCGCATCCTGCTGCGCGGCAAGGATTCGGGACGCGCCGACGATGCTTCGGAAGAGGTGATTCGCGGGCGTCTGGACGTTTACCGCGAGCAGACGGCCGTCGTGGCGGACTACTACGCCGCACAGGGTAAATACGCCTCGGTCAACGGTACGGGGACGATGGAGGAGGTTTTCTCCCGCATCGCCGCGGTGATCGAAGGCCTGAAATAGCGGGGCAGGCCCGGAGGGGCCGGGGAGCGCTCCCGAAATGAAAATCGTCCCTGCCGGAGTTGTCTCCGGCAGGGACGATTTGTGTGAAATCCAAATCCGCCGGACGTCGCTTGTCGTCGCGCCGGGCGGGATACGGAAAAAGCCGCCCGTTTCCGGTGCGGCTTTTCTGTCTCGGTGCGGGAGCGCTCCTCCCTCGGACGAAGATTTAGAGTGCGTTCATGTGAAGCTGGATCGAACTCTTCAGGTTCGCAGCCTTGTTCTTGTGCACGATGTTGTGCTTTGCCAGTTTGTCGAGCATAGCGGTTACCTTCGGAAGCAGGGCCTCGGCGGCGCTCTTCTCGGTGGTCGTGCGCAGGGCCTTCACGGCGTTGCGGGCCGTCTTGTGGAACAGGCGGTTGTGAGCGCGCTTCGTCAAGGTCTGGCGAATTCTCTTCTTCGATGACTTATGGTTTGCCATAATCCGTTAATTTTTATTTTTTACTTTTTTTCAGTCGTTTGGCTTGAAACGGCCTTGGCCGCTTTCGGATAGACCCGGGGGTCCGCTCCTCGAAAAGTTTTTTCACCCGTAGGGGGCGTGTTCGGCGGTGCATTTTTCGATTCCGGTCTCCCGTCTTCCTTTTTCGCGCCCCTCTTCCGGCCCCTTCGTTCGTAGCCCATAGGAGAGTCGAACTCCTCTTTCAAGAATGAAAATCTTGCGTCCTAACCGATAGACGAATGGGCCTTTACCACTATCGCATGCCCCGAACGGGGTTGCTTTAGCGGTGCAAAGGTAAGCAAAAAAGTGACTTGTACAAAAAATATGCGAAAAAATTACGGATTTTTTGCCGGAAGTCCCTCGGACGGTCGTTTCTTGAGCTGTCAGCGCAGCCGTACGGTCCGCGTCTCGGGGTCGAAGCAGGCGTTTTCGCCCGAGAAGAGACGCTCGATCAGTCCGCTGCCGACCATCTCCCCCGCAGGGAGGTGGTGGAGCGAAGGGGTGTCGATCAGCGCCACCGAGTCGCAGAGCGAGAGCGCCACGTCGAGGTCGTGCGTCGAGAAGAGGATGCACTTGCCCTCGTCGCGGGTCAGCCGCCGGAGCAGCGTCGCCAGCTCGTAGCGGTTCGGGAGGTCGAGGAACGCCGTGGGTTCGTCGAGCAGGATGACCGGGGTGTCCTGGGCCAGCGCGCGGGCGATCATCACCCGCTGGCACTCGCCGTCGGACATGCGGTCCATGGTCTTGCGGGCGAAGGCCGACATCCCCACCAGGCGGAGCGAGCGTTCGACGACGGCGCGGTCGGCCTCCTGCATGCGCCCGATCCAGTTGGTGTAGGGGGCGCGTCCCAGCGCCACGACGTCCTCGCAGGCGAGGTTGGCGATACGGACCTTGTCGGTGGTGACGAACCCCACGGTCGTGGACAGCTCGTGGGGCGTGAGCGACGCCAGCGGGCGGCCGCAGAGCGCCACATCGCCGGAGACGGTCGTTCCGAGACCTGCAATGGCCCGCAGCAGGGTGCTTTTGCCCGTGCCGTTGCGGCCGATCAGCGCGGTCAGCGACCCTTGGGCGAAGGCGGCGGTGACATCTTCGAGCAGCGTGCGGCTGCCGTAGGAGAGCGTGATATGGTTGAGGGCGATACTCATGTCAGAAGATATTGCGGTTGCGGACGACGACGAAGATGACGACCGGAATGCCCATCAGGGCCGTGATGGTGTTGATCGGCAGGGCGAGGCTCTTGGCGACGAGGTCGCAGACCAGAAGCAGGGCCGCGCCCGCGAGCATCGACCCCGGCATCAGGATGCGGTGGTCGGCCGAGGCGAAAAGCATGCGTGCGAGGTGCGGCACGGCCAGCCCGATGAAACCCACCGGGCCGCAGAAGGCGGTGACGGTGCCCGCGAGCAGGACCGTGGAGAGGAAGATCAGCGTGCGCGTGCGCTGCACGTTGAGTCCCATCGTGCGGGCGTAGTTCTCGCCCAGCAGCAGCAGGTTGAGCGGCTTGATGACGGCGACGGCGAGCGCCAGTCCCGCGGTGACGACGGGAAGCAGCAACGCGAGCTGGCTGCCCGTGACGTCGCCCAGCGATCCCATGGTCCAGATGACGAACGATTTGAGCGCCGCCTCGCTCGACAGGTATTGGAGGATTTCGACCACCGAACTGATGCCCGAACCGAGCATCATGCCGAGGATGAGGATGACCATGATGTCCTTGATGCGGCGGCTGACCGCCATCACGATGACCAGCACGAGCGCCGAGCCGAGCCACGCAGCCCCGGCCACGCCCAGCGACCGGACGAACGAGTGTCCCGCGACGCCCAGCAGGGGTGCGCCCAGCAGGAACAGCGCGACGCCGAGTCCTGCGCCCGAGCTGACGCCCAGCACGTAGGGACCGGCCAGCGGGTTGCGGAAAAGGGTCTGCATTTCGAGTCCGCCGGCAGCGAGGGCCGCGCCGGCGAACAGGGCCGTGACGGCTTTCAGGAGCCTGATCTTGAGGATGATGTCGCTGGTGGCAGGGTCGCAGGAGCCGCCTGTGAGCGCCGCCCAGACATCGCCCAACGGCACGGCGACCGATCCGACGGCGAGGTCGGCGATGAAAAGCGCTGCGGTGAGCAGCCCGAGCGCCGTGAAAAGGAACGTGGTTCTGCGTGCGGTCATTTAGCGGTACTGGAATTTGAGCGAGATTTCGTAACGGACGTCGGCGAAGCCGTAGCGCGAATCGCGCCTGACGGCGGCCCGTCCGTCGGCGTAGTGGCGGAACCGCGTGCCGGACCCCTGCGCCTGCGCGGCGGGCTGAAGGCAGAGGGGCGAAAGGTGGAGAATGGCAGCGTTTTTCATCTTATTCGAGGCGTCTGTAATAACAGGTCGGGACGCTGTCGCCCGAAAAGATCGTCCGCAGGTCGCGCAGCACGAGATCGGGGCGTACGACGCCCGATTCCCAGAAGTCGGAACCTCCGGCCGGGGTTTGGCGGCGGTTGTTGTTGTAGACGTTCCGGCTGCGCACGACCGGAATGCCGGAAAATTTCGGGTTCTGGGCCGTCAGTTCCGCCAGCGTGTTGCAGGGACCGACGTTGAGCCAGAAATCGGCGGCGTTGGCCAGCAGGTAGGCCTCCTCCATGTCGACGGCCACCGACGTGTCCGAATCGTTCTTCGTGTAGACGTACTCCCCGCCGGCATCCTCGATCAGGCGGATCATGTAGCTCTGCGATGAGGGCAGGAACCAGGTGTCGCGGTAGGGGGTGTTGAGCATCACCTTCGGGCGCGGTGCATCCGGGGCGGGGTGTGCTTTCAGGGCCTGGTAGTCCCGGGCGATCCGTTGCAGCGTGTCGGCCCCGGCTGCGCGCAGGTCGCAAAGCTCGGCCGCGAGGACCAGCCATTCGGCCTTGCCCAGCGGGGATTCCTCCATGTAGTCGCCGATATATATATAGGGGATGCCCAGTTCGCGGAGTTTGCCCGTGACGATGGTGTTTTCGCCCGTCACGCCGTAGAGCAGCATGAGGTCGGGGCGCATGGCGGCGAGCAGTTCGAAATTGAGGTTCGTGTCGTAGCCCACGTCGCGGACCTCGCCGCAGAGACGGTGTTCCCGGACATAGGGATTCGAGATGTAGTCGATGCCCGAGACGCCCGAAATACGCTTGGCCTGTCCGATGGCGTCGAACATCGCCACGTGGCTCGACGACATGCACACCACGTGGCGCACGGGAGCTTTTACGACCTGTCCGGCGAAGTCGGCGGGGGCTTTGGCGTCGTCGCGCAGGATCAGCAGGTGCTGTTCGACGTTCGTGCCGCCCTGCCACGGATTGCGGATCGAGACGAGCGTCGAGGCATTATTCCCGTTCCCGCGGATGTCGAAGCCCGACGCGTAGGCCGGGGTGTAAATCTCGGTTGTGAAATCGCTCAAAACTGGCCCCGAAGAGCCTCCGCAGGCCGATGCGAGGGCCGCGGAAAAGGTTAGCAGAAGACGTGAAAATCGTTTCATTTCCGCAAAAATAGAAAAAAATCCTGCGGAAATGTGTTTGTTTTTGAAAAATATACTATATTTGCAGTCCCAAAGCGAAGGGTTTTGCTCTTTTGCCGAAGGAATCGGGGCGTAGCTCAGTCCGGTTAGAGTACACGTCTGGGGGGCGTGTGGTCGCTGGTTCGAATCCAGTC
>CDYZ01053534.1_pt1 | contig 12832 bp, 7 predicted proteins | sample 554921 | NCBI WGS metagenome assembly CDYZ01 (sample SAMEA3182058, study PRJEB8094) | gut metagenome | biome: human; feature: gut; material: Stool; isolation source: human stools | place: Canada | collected 2012-11-26 | reverse complement strand
TGTTTGGGCTGTCCATATCCCATATACTGATTAATAGGAATCAAAATGGTTCCCAATTGCACTGTAAAAGCATATATAATTGGATCATGCGCCCATAATATGACTTTTTTAATGTTATTATAGATGTGTATTTTGTGAAAATACCTAATTTAATACATTACCATAAATGTACATCAGTGAATGAATGACATCTTAAAATATTAATATAAAAGAACATACCATATTCAATTCTAAAACTATTATAGCGACTAGGATCAGTTCAACATCAGCAATGCTGGAAGGTTCCGGACCGGATGGCCGGAGCGCCCGGCTCAGGCCGGAAAAACGTCAAGAGACCTGAACATTCATCTCCACCAGGACGGAATTCTCATGAAAACAGGCAAGTTATACGGTGTGGGCATAGGCCCCGGCGACCCTCAGTATCTGACGCTCCGGGCGGCGGATGTGCTCCGCTCCGTGGATGTCGTCTTCACCGTGATTTCTCCAAATGCCTCGAACAGCGTCTCGCAATCCGTGGTGGACTATCTCCAGCCGCGCGGGGAAGTCAGGCTTCAGGTATTCAGCATGTCCCGCGACAAAACCATCCGCGAGGAGCAAGTGCGCGCCAATGCCGAGGCCATTATCGCCGAGCTGCGCGCCGGACACGACTGCGCCTTCGCTACACTCGGCGACGCCATGACTTACAGTACGTTCGGCTATGTACTGGAAATCATCCGCAAAGCCATTCCCAATCTGGATCTGGAAGTCATCCCCGGCATCACCTCATTCGCCACGCTCACCGCCAAGGCGGGAACCGTGCTCGTCGAGAACGGCGAACAGCTCAGGATTATTCCGTCGTTCCGCGCAGAAATGGCTGAAGCACTTGATTTTCCCAAGGGTTCGACGACTATCCTCCTCAAAAGCTACCGTAGTCGCGGTGCCCTTCTCGACCGGCTGGCCCGCGAGGAGAAGGTACAGGTCCTCTATGGTGAACACCTCGCCATGAAAGAGCAGGCCCTTCTGACCGATCCGGACGCTATCCGCGCCCGCCCGGAAAAGTATCTCTCCCTGATCATGGTCAAGAAACAATGAAAGCCCGCAGTTCCATCCCGCCGTGGAAGCGTCCGGGCTGGGTTCTCTGGTTCGTCCTCGCTGCCGTCTGCTCATGCTGGTTCATCCTGCATATGCCCGTGGACTCGCGCCGGATGAGGGACGCACCCACAACCGCCACGCAGACAGCGGACGCTTCCCCGGCAAGGGGCGCCCTCGGCGGCGTCCTCCCCACACAGGCGAGCGGACAACCTTCCGACGCGGAAAGGATCTTCATGAAGCTGGAGACCTTCGGACGGCTGTTCGCCATCGTGGGCATTGCGGCCTTTTGTGGAGGGCTAATGGAGGCCCGCCAGTGGCATATGGTGCTGGCGCTGCTGATGGGGCGCCTGACCCGCATGGCGCGCCTCCCGGAAATCGTGGGCCTTGCCATGCCTACAGCGCTCTGTTCCAACGCCGCTGCCAACAGCATTCTGGTAAGCAGCCATGCTGAAGGGCAAATCCGGACCTCGGCGCTTATCGCCGGGGGCATGATGAACAGTTACCTGGCCTACATTTCCCACTCGATCCGTGTGATGTTCCCGGTGATCGGGGCCATCGGCCTGCCCGGAGTACTCTATTTCGGAATGCAGTTCACGGGCGGTTTTCTGGTTCTGCTGTGTATCCTGCTCTGGAACCGTTGGTACGTCTCGCGGCACGGCGAGTCCCCTTGCGCGACCGAGTCCGGCTCCACCTCCCAGCCGCTGGCATGGCCGCACGCCATATCGAAGGCTGCCATACGCTCGTTCTCCCTGCTCTTCCGCATGGCCTGCATGACAGTGCCCCTCATGCTCGGCATCGAATGGCTCCTCAAGAATGGCGTGCTAGACTTCTGGGAAACGGCCCTCCCCCATGCTGTGACGGAACTCTTCCCGACGGAGCTCCTTTCGGCGGTCGCGGCACAGTTCGGCGGCCTGGTTCAGTCTTCTGCGGTTGCGGCGAATCTCCGGGCCGAAGGGTTGATCGACAATAGCCAGATTCTGCTTGCTATGCTGGTCGGGAGCGCATTGGGCAATCCCTTTCGGGCACTCAGGAGGAACCTCCCCTCGGCCCTGGCGATCTTTCCCGTGCCCATCGCCCTTTCCATCGTCCTCGGCATGCAGCTTTCCCGCTTCCTCGTCACGCTTGCAGGCATAGCAGGAGTCGTTTGGATGATGCTCAATACGCCATGACGAACACCCTAAAACTTCATCCCGGCGCGGAGGGGAAACGGCCCGGGCAATCGAACGGCATGGCCCGCATGGGCAGCCGGATATAAGGAAAGAGCATGGAAGTACGTTGGAACCTGAGTGGAGAGGAAATCGAGCGCGAAAGCTTCCGGACCATCGAGGCGGAATGCGATCTGCACATAAAGCTTCCCGCACCAGAATGGCGCGTGGTGCGGCGGCTCATCCACACGACGGCGGATCCGCGCATCGCGGACACGCTGGTGTTCCGGCACGACGCCGTCGCCTCCGGGCTGAAGGCATTGCGGTCCGGTGCGCCGATATTCTGCGATTCCAGAATGATCCGTTCCGGCCTGTCCCTTGCCCGGTTGCGCAGGCTGAATCCTGGCTATGGCCCGGAACGGCTGCACTGCCATATTGACGACCCGGACGTTCTGGCACGGGCAAAGGCGGAAGGCCGCACACGCGCCCTGTGCAGCGCGGAAAAAGCCCGCCCTTTACTCGACGGGGCCATCGTCCTCATCGGCAATGCCCCGCTCGCGCTGGCCCGCATCGCCCGTTACGTGCTGGAAGAAAGTGCGCGCCCCGCCCTCGTCGTCGGAATGCCCGTGGGGTTCGTCAATGTCGTCGAGTCCAAGGCCCTCCTTGCCCGCTGCGCCGTCCCCCAGATTGCCCTTGAGGGGCGGCGCGGCGGGAGCGCCCTTGCGGTCGCCACGCTGCACGCCGTCATGGAGAGCGCCTGATAGTGAAAACGACAGGAAAACGCCGCTAAGGAGGGCTTTCGGCCCCCGCCGTCCCGAAACATTTGTTTTCCGGCGTTGCGCAGGAAAGGCTCAGGCTGCCTTGCCGCATTCCGCGCATTCTGTCCCGGATCAACTCCCGGTAATGGCCTGGCACGGAAACGCCAACGCAACCTTGGCATGGCCCCATTCCCTTCATGAATCCACAGGAGCCGGATACGATGAAAAAGGATCGGAAAAACTTGCGTTGGGGCTACTCCACGGGCGCGTGCGCGGCGGCGGCAGCGAAGGCGGCGTGGATACGGCTCACGCGAGGCGGGGCTCCCCAAAGCATCTGGGTGCACTTCCTCGACGGCAGGGAGCGCGAACTCCCGCTTCTGCAATCCGGCGCGGGGCACATGGCGGCCATCAGGAAAAACGGCGGTGACGATCCGGACTGCACGCACGGTGCCACACTGTACGCCGACATCCGCGCCTGTCTGTCCGGAGAAATCCGGGCTGAGGACTATGTCCTCCAGATCGGGAACGGCACGTTGATCCTGCGCGGCGCGGAAGGCATTGGCCTGTGCAACCGCCGGGGGCTCGACTGCGAGCTGGGCCGCTGGGCCATCAACACCGGCCCCCGCAATATGATCTCCGAAAATCTTCGCCGGGCCGGGTTCAGCTCAGGATGCTGGCTTCTTGAAATCGGGGTGGAAAACGGCGAGGAGCTTGCAAAGCATACCCTCAACTCCCATCTCGGCATCATGGGCGGCATCTCGCTTTTAGGCACCACCGGCCTGGTCCGTCCCTACAGCCATGAAGCCTACATCCATACCGTCCGCATCTGCGTGAAATCGCACTTTCTTTCCGGCGGTTCTACAATGGTCTTCTGCACTGGCGGGCGCACCAAATCCGGCGCGGAGATCCACCTGCCTCAACTGCCCGCAACCGCTTTCGTCAGTATCGGCGACTTCATCGCCGAAAGCCTCGCCGCAGCCTGCCGCTACGGCATGCGCGAGATCGCCGTGGCCTGCATGCCCGGGAAGCTCTGCAAGTACGCTGCCGGATTCGAAAACACGCACGCGCACAAGGTCAGCCAAGATATGGATCTGCTCCGCGCCGAAGTCCGCAGGACGCTCCCCGCCGAGACGGGCCTGCATGGAGCACTCAAGTACCGCGCTTCCGTGCGCGAGGCGCTTTTGTCCATCCCCCCGGACGCCCGGGACGGCCTCCTCCGCCGCCTTGCGCGGACCGCCCTCCGGCAATTCTCGCGCCGCTGCACAGGTAACCCGGCCCTCCGCCTGCTCGTGTTCGATTTTGAAGGAGGGTTCCTCTTTGAAGAAGCGCGGGGAAGGTCCAAAGAGGCCTCTCCCCGGCAGTCCACAGCCATCGCGGCGGAACCGGACGAACACATGAACGGGGATCAACCGGACCCGGCGATTGCCGACCCCGGCGAAATCGTGGGGCCATCCTACTTCATACAGGGGCATTCCATATGACGAACGGCAGAACGCGAGACGCCGCGGGGCACATCGACATCGTTTCGTGCGGAACCGGATTCCCCTCCGATACGGCCATTCTGGCTCTGCTGGAGGAGGCGGATGCGGTGTACGGCTCACGTTCCCTCATGGCGTTGTGCCCCGTCCCGGTGAAAAGCACACGGACTATCGGGAGCGGTGTCCGAAAGGCCGCGGAAGAGGCCTTCGCGCTGGCCCGGGAAGGGAAACGCATCGTGGTGCTGGCCTCGGGCGACGCCCTCTATCACGGCCTCGGCGGTACGCTTGCCGCACTCCGCAAGCCCGGCGACAACCTTGCGTACCATCCGGGAATCACGGCGTTTCAAGCCCTGTTCTGCCGCCTCGGCCTTCCGTGGCAGGATGCCCGCCTGTTCTGCGTGCATTCCGGCGAGGGGCTGCCCTCCCACGGCATAGCCGAAGCGCCGCTGTCCGTAACCTATGCGGGGAGCCGCTACCCGGCGCACGCCATCGCCCGCGCCGTGCTCGGCGTGCATCCCGCATCGGCCCGACGCGCCGCGATCATCGCCGAACGCATCGGCTCGGACGACGAACGCATCCTGTCCGGGACTCTGGGCGAGCTGGCCGACGCCGCTTGCGGCCCGACGTCCATCCTCGTCATCTTTCCGGCCGCCCATGCCGATTGCCATGCTCAGGACGCGGCCGCCACAACGCGGGGCAGCGCCTCCATTCAGGCCCCGATACTGGCACTGGGGCTTCCGGAAGAAGCCTTCGAGCACGAAAACAACCTGATCACGGCATCGGACGTGCGTGCCGTCATCCTGTCACGGCTGCGCCTCCCGGCTTGGGGGACGCTCTGGGACGTCGGGGCCGGAAGCGGCTCCGTGGGTCTGGAAGCGGCCGCCCTGCGCCCGGCCCTCGGCATACACGGCATCGAGCGCAACCCCGAACGCTGCGCGATGATCGAACGCAACCGCCTCGGCATGGGCATCGCCAACTACACGCTGCATCCCGGCGACGCCCTCTCCGTAATCCGTGCGTCCTGCCCCGAGTCCCCCGCCCCTAGCGCATGCGGGGGCATCCTCCCCGATCCGGACCGCGTTTTCATCGGCGGCGGAGGAAAGGATCTGCCCGCGCTGCTGACGGCGTGCCGGAACCGCCTGCGGTCCAACGGCCTCATCGTCGTGAGCGCGGTCACGCTGGAAAGCTTTCGCGCCCTCCTCTCATGGGCCCCCGACCACAGAGCCGGCCTCTGCCGCATCGATATCGCCAACGAATGCCTACTCGCCAAAAGGAGCCACCACTTCGCTCCGCAAAACACCATTTACGTGTTCACATTCCATAAAGAGGCAATTTCATGAAAGCACTCATCGAATTCGTCGGCGCCGGACCGGGCGCGGAGGATCTCATCACCGTGCGTGGCCTGCGCGCTCTGGAACAGGCGGATCTCGTGGTCTACGCGGGTTCGCTGGTCAACCCCGCCCACCTCAAGGCCTGCAAAGCCAATTGCACCTGCCTCGATAGCGCCTCCATGAATCTGGGGGAACAGATCGAAGCCATGAGCGATGCCGCCCTTGCCGGGAAACGTGTCGTGCGCCTGCACACCGGCGATCCCGCCATGTACGGCGCGATCAACGAGCAGATCCGGGGGCTGGCCCAAAAAGGCGTGGCCGCATCCATCATCCCGGGCGTCAGCAGCGTGTTCGCGGCAGCAGCGGCGCTTGGCTGCGAACTCACCAGCCCCGATGTGAGCCAAAGCGTCGTCCTCACGCGGACGCCCGGAAGAACGCCCATGCCTCAAGGCGAAGACGCCGCGGCCTTCGCCCAGACCGGGGCGATGCTGGTCTTTTTCCTGAGCACCGGAAAGGTCGGCGAGCTGATGCGCCATCTGATGGAACAAGGTGGGCTGGCCGAGGACACCCCGGCGGCGATCGTCTACCGCGCCTCATGGCCTGATGAGCGCATCCTGCGCGGTACGGTGGGCGACATCGCCCGGCAGGCCGAGGAAGCCGGGCTCGGACGGCAGGCGCTCGTCATCGTGGGCCGGGCCTTGGGAGCCAACGGCACAGCCTCGCGGCTCTACGACGCCGACTTCTCGCATGGCTACAGGAACCGTCTGGTTTCGGAGAATTTCGACGGACGCTGCGCCCTGTACGCCTTCACGGACAAGGGGCTGACGCGAGCCCGGGAGATCGCCGCCGGGCTGGGCCTGCCCACGGTGCTCCACAGTACGCGCTCATCCAACGCGGAAGGCATCATGCACATACCGGCCCAAGACTTCGACAGCCGCCTCGCCGCCAACTGGGCGCAGTTCGACGCGCATATCTTCATCGGCGCGACGGGAATCCCCTTCCGCAAAGCCGCCCCACTGCTGCGCGACAAGAGCATTGACCCCGCCGTGCTTGCCTGTCCGGAAAGCGGCAGCCATGTGATTGCCCTTACCTCCGGGCATTTCGGAGGCACCAACCGGCTGGCCCGGCGCATAGCCCGCATCACCGGCGGACAGGCCGTAATCGGCTCCCCCGCGGACGTCAACGGCCTCCCCGCCTTTGACGAAGCCGCCGCACAGGAACACGCACGCATCCTCAACCCGGAAGCCGTCCGCGCCCTCAACGCCGCCCTGCTCGACGGAAGCCCCATAGCCTTCTGCGGAACCCGTGCTGTCTTCGAGCGCCATTTCGCCTCCACCGGGCAAGTTGCCTTCTTCGAGAACCCGCAGGATGTCACATGCGGCCATGCCATCCTCTGGGATAGCGAAAACACGCTTCCGGAAGAGGTTCTGTACCTTGATGTCTCCAGCCGTGCCTTCGTCCTCGGCGTGGGCTGCCACCGCGGCGTCAAGCCGCAGGAGCTGCGCCTCGTCGCGGAACGGTATCTTTCCGAATTCGGCCTGAACGCGGAAAACATCGCCAGCATCGCCACCTGCACCGTGAAGGAGGACGAACCGGCTATCCTCGGATTGGGCGAGGCATGGCAGGTTCCCGTGGCTTTCCACAGCGCGGAGGAGCTGGATGCCGTGCCGGTGTCCGCACCCTCGGAAAAAGTGCGCGAAAAAGTCGGCACCGCTTCGGTGTGCGAGGCCGCGTGCCTGCTGTCCGCCGGATACGGCTCAATCCCCCAGCCCACACTGTACGCCCCGAAATCCGCCTTTGGAGACGTCACGCTGGCACTGGCCCGTCTGCCGCATCTTCCCGTCCCCAAAAGCGGACAAGGGGAAATCGTCGTGGCCGGGCTCGGATCGGGCGCTCCCGGCCACATCACGCCGGATGTCGACACGGCGCTCAGGCGGTGTGACACCGTCGCCGGCTACAGCCATTACGTCGACTTCATCCGGGACCGCATCGCCGGAAAGCCCGTGATCCAAAACGGCATGAAGGGCGAGGTAGAGCGCTGCCTGTCCGCTCTGGAAGCGGCCCTCGCCGGGCAGAACGTATGTATGGTGTGCTCGGGCGACCCCGGGATTCTGGCGATGGCCGGCCTCCTGTACGAACTGCGCACCCGTGAGCCGCGCTTCAGGGACATCCCGATCCGGGTCCTGCCGGGGATCACCGCGGCGACTATCGCGGCGGCCTCGCTTGGCGCGCCGCTCCAGAACGGCTTCTCTCTGGTAAGCCTGTCCGATCTGCTGGTCCCGGCGGACGAGGTGCGCCGCAACATCCGCTCCGTGGCCCAATCCCTGCTGCCGGTGGCGCTGTACAACCCCGCCGGGCGCAAGCGGCGGGATCTGCTGGAGGAAACGCTTGCGGTTTTCCGGGAACATCGGGGCAGGGACGTCCTGTGCGCCTACGTCAAAAACGCGGGCAGGGAGCAGGAAACCAAATGGGTGGGCAAGCTGTCCGAGTTCCCCGCCGCCGAGGTCGACATGTCCACGCTCATCATTATCGGCGGCCCCCGGACCCGCCTTGATTCCGGCGTCCTGTACGAGCCGCGCGGCTATGTGGAGAAGTATATGGAATAGGGGGAAGCGGGAACCGGAGGAACGGGGACAGCGCCTTTCGGAAGGGAAGCCGTTCCCCTCCCGAGCATTCCGCCCTCCGGTTCCCGCAGGGGCTCTTCCCGGCTTAAGAAAAGCGAAAACGCTCACCAACCTGCTGTGCATAATCACATATTGGGGCAATGCAAAAAGCTGACAAACGCCGAGCCGATGACGCCGAAGGCCCAAACAAGGGAACGGCGAGAACGGGTGAAGGCCCTTTTTCCGGAAGTTTCCCCCTCCCCCAGAACTTGGGAAGGATGCCATGAACACGACATTTCACGCATTTTGCCTTGCCGCCCCCCGATCCGGGGAGGGGAAGACGACGACGGGGATCGCGCTGATGCGTGCGCTCGCCCGACGCGGGCTGAAGGTGCAGAGCTTCAAGTGCGGACCGGACTATATCGACCCGACCTTCCACGCTCAGGCCACCGGGCGCCCCGCCTGCAACCTCGATACATGGATGATGGGCCGCGAAGGCGTCCGCGCGCTGTGGGACAACCGCGCCCACGATGCCGACGCCTGCGTCTGCGAAGGGGTCATGGGGCTGTTCGACAGCCGCGATCCCGGCGATCCGGCGGGAGGCACCGCCGACTGCGCCCGCGCCCTCGGCATCCCCGTCGTGCTCGTGTTCAACGCCCGGGGCATGGCGTGCTCCGCCGCCGCACTCGTTGCGGGGTTCCGGCTTCACGCTTCCCGGATGGGCGTCCAGCTTGCCGGAGTCATTGCCAACAACGTGGGAAGCCCACGCCACGCCGACATCCTCCGCCGCGCGCTCGAAAGCGAACACCTCCCCCCTCTGCTCGGGGCCTTGCCCCGGAACGAGGCGTGGCGGATTCCCGAACGCCAGTTGGGCCTGCTCCCCTCCGAGGAAGCCGGTACCACGGAGGCGTGGCTCGACGCCCTTGCGGATGTTGCGGAATCCTCCGTCGATATGGACAGGCTCCTGAGCCTCACCGAAGCCCGCCGTCCGGAAGCGCGGGCCGTCCTTCCTCCGCACGGCATCCGGCCCCGGCGCATGGGCATCGCCAAGGACAGGGCGTTCTGCTTCTATTACGAGGAAAACGAACGGGCACTCGCCGCCCGGGGATGGGAACTGCTGCCGTTCTCGCCGCTTGAGGATACGGCCCTGCCGCCCGGCATCGACGCGTTGTATCTCGGGGGCGGCTATCCCGAAGTCTTTGCCCGCGAGCTTTCCGGCAATGCGACCATGCGTGAGGCCATCCGCGCCTTTGCCGAGCAGGGCGGAGAAATCTATGCCGAATGCGGCGGATACATGTACCTGTGCACCCGGCTCGAGGCATCCGAAGAAGCGGACGGCACGGGCGGGAGGGCGAAAAGCTGGCCCATGTGCGGGGTCATCGACGCCACGGCCCGCATGGGCGGACGTATCCAATCATTGGGCTACCGAGAGGTAACCATGCTTGGAGACGCTCCGTTCGGGCTCGGGGGCGACGTCTTCCGCAGCCACGAATTCCACTGGTCGGACATTGAGCTGCACCGCGGCTACGCGCCGCTGTACGCCGTACGCACAGCATCCGGGCACGCCGATTCCGGCATCGCCGCCGGGAATGTGCGCGCCAGCTATGTCCATCTGTACTGGGGCAACACCGGCGAGGCGAATTACGCCGGACGACCCGCGCCCTCGGACTTCACCGCCTGCCGTCCCGAACACCGAGCCGCCCGCCCGGGCGAGGCCAAAGCAACATGCGAAAACATCGGACAGGTTATCCTGCTCAACGGGCCGTCAAGCGCCGGAAAAACGACGCTGGCCAAAGCCCTGCGGGATCGGCTGTACGCCATGCACGGCATATGCAGCCTCATGCTGTCCATCGACCAGCTGCTGCGTTCGGCCACAGGCGGCCATGAATCGGTCCTCGCCGGCCTCGAACGGACCGGCCTGCCCTTCATCGAATCGTTCCACGCGGGAGTCGCGGCGGCGGCGAAAGCCGGAGCATGGACCATCGTCGACCATGTCATCGGCGAGGATCCCGGATGGATCGAGGATCTGCTTGGGAGGCTGGAAGCCATCCCCCTGCTGTCCGTCCAGGTGCTCTGCGACGACGAGGAACTGCGGAAGCGCGAGTCCGGACGTTCCGACCGTTCCCCTGACTGGCCGCACGCCCAGCGGCAGGCCCGGCACATTCACCTCCCCCTGCCCAACCAGATGGTGGTGGACACGACCCGGACCAGCCCCGAAGACTGCGCCGCCTGTATCCTCGCCGCACTGTCCGCCGAAAAAAACGGTATCCCCATCCGTCCCGGCGGGGGCGCACCCATTTCCACAACAGAACGAGGTTCCTTATGAAGCTCGATGCACACGGCGGCGACCTTCTCGCCATGGCGTCGGTGTCCAAGCGCGATCCCGCGTCCCTGCTTGATTTCAGCGTAAACGTCCGCCCCGAAGGCGCGCCGGAGTTCCTCCGTGCCGCGCTGGTCAGGGCGAATACGGGCCTCGCGGCCTACCCTTCGCCCAACGCCGAGGAGGCCCTTGCCGCTGCGGCACGCCGATACGGCCTGCCCGCCGGCCGCTTCGCCTTCGGCAACGGAAGCAACGAGCTCATCCACGCCCTCGCCCGCGTACTCAAAAGGCGCGGCGCACCCTGCGTTTCCATCGTCGAACCGGCGTTCAGCGAATACGCGCTGGCCTGCCGCCTTGCCGGGCTGGAAAGCAGCCCGCTCTGGGGCGGCATCGGTTCCGGTGCGGACGGGCAGCCTTCCGGCGATCTGCTGGCCGGGCTTGCCGAAACGCCCTCGGGTTCGGCGGTGTTTCTGGCCAATCCCTGCAACCCTTCGGGGCTGTTCCGCACGCCCGGAGAATGCCTGTCCCTGCTGGCGGCGCGGCCCGACCTGCTCTGGATCATCGACGAGGCCTTCATCGAATACGCCGGGCCGGAAGCCGATGTGTCGATCCTGCGCCGGATGCCCTCCAACGGCGTAGTACTGCGTTCGCTGACCAAATTCCATGCCTTGCCGGGGGTGCGCATCGGCTATCTGGCGGCCTCGGCCGAACTGGCTGAAGCCGTCCGCGCCGATCTGCCCGCGTGGAACGTCAACGTGTTTGCGCTGTCCGCAGCCGTGGCCGCGCTCGGCGACACATCAGACTTCGCGGAACGGGCCCGTGCGGAAAATGCCGAACGCCGCGCCGATCTCGCAGCCGTCCTATCCGGCCTCCCCGGCGTGGAGGTGTTCCCCTCCTCCGCCAACTACGTGCTGTTCCGCTGGAGAGGCGCCCCCAAAGACCTGTACGGCATCCTGCTGCGGCGTTTCGGGATCGCCGTGCGCGACTGTTCCAACTACTGCGGGCTCGACGGCGGAACATGGTTCCGCGCCGCCGTCCGTTTCCCCGAGGAACACCACAGGCTCGCCGGCGCACTGCGGGAAGTAATGGAGGAAGGCGATGTCCCAAAGAAAAGCGCGGCGGATACTCCCCTGCTCGCTTACGGTGGGATGAAAAGCAGTGAAGAAGACGAAGGGGACCTTTCTTTGAAAAAGATTTCCCCTTCCCCCGCGGACTTCCCCATCTCCGGCTCCTCTTCCGTCTTCCCCGCCGGGCGCTCCTCCCGCCGCACTCCAGCCCTCATGCTGCAGGGAACCTCTTCAAACGCGGGCAAGAGCATCCTCGCAGCGGCCTACTGCCGCATCTTCCGGCAAGACGGCTACAATGTGGCCCCGTTCAAGGCTCAGAACATGTCCCTGAATTCGGGCGTCACGGCCAATGGCGACGAGATGAGCCGGGCACAGATCGTGCAGGCGCAGGCGGCCCGCGCAGACCCCGATGCGCGCATGAATCCCATTCTGCTCAAGCCGCACTCGGATACGGGATCGCAAGTCGTCATCCTCGGGCAGCCCTTGGGACATATGGACGTCCTCGAATATTTCGGGAAAAAGAGGGAACTCTGGTCCGCCGTCACCGACTCTTATGACAGCCTCGCGGCCGAATGCGACATCGTCGTTCTTGAAGGCGCGGGCAGCCCCGGCGAGATCAACCTCAAGAGCCACGATCTGGTCAACATGCGCATGGCCGATTACGCTCGGGCATCGGTGTTGCTCGTCGGGGACATCGACCGGGGCGGCCTCTACGCCTCCTTTCTCGGTACATGGATGTCCTTCACCGACGCCGAACGCCGACTGCTCACGGGATATATCGTCAACCGATTCCGGGGGGACGCATCCCTGCTCGGGCCCGCGCACGACTACATGCTGGCTCACACCGGCGTTCCCGTGCTCGGCACCATCCCCTACATCCGTGACCTCAACATCCCCGAAGAAGATATGGCGGGCTTCTCATGGGGACACACCGACTGCGGGGAAAAAAAGGCGGGGACACTGGACATCGCCGTGGTCATGCTGCGGCACGTATCCAATTACACCGACTTTGCGCCGCTCGCCGCCGAACCCGACGTCCGCCTGCGTCCGGTGCGCCGT
>CDYZ01003584.1_pt1 | contig 12870 bp, 10 predicted proteins | sample 554921 | NCBI WGS metagenome assembly CDYZ01 (sample SAMEA3182058, study PRJEB8094) | gut metagenome | biome: human; feature: gut; material: Stool; isolation source: human stools | place: Canada | collected 2012-11-26 | reverse complement strand
TGTCGCAAGCGACCGCCGCAGGCGCAAGAATGTGTCAAGACACATTCTTTGTTCATCCGCCATAGCTTATTCCGGCAGATAAATGTAATTATATCTTATCACCGGGCTTGCCAGTCCATGGTCATCTACCACAAGAACAGACAACACATTATTGCCCTGTGGCATTTCAAGTGGTTCACTGTATACATCAGAATCCTGTGTTGGTGTTGAGCCATCCCAGGTATAGTAAGCAGTGGAACCGGCGGGAACCTGTATACTGATGCTCTGCGCATCATAATATGTTCCGGCAGCAGGTGTTACATTAGCAGAATCCGGAGCTTCAAAAGTAATTTCATAATCTGCTTCTGCAATCTCACTATAAAAGCCTCTTGCGTCCTTTGCTACTGCTTTGATGGTATATTCTTTCTCATCCTCTAAAGAAATCGGTTCTGTATATTCCATTCCCTTTTCAATCGGAGAATCACCATTTAACGTATAATAAATGGTACAGTCTGAGTCTGCCATCAGTTCAATTTCAATCGTATCATTGTATTCCCCAGCTTCTTCCGAAAACTCCGGAGCCTTTACTTCATAATTATCAAACAGCGCTTTTATTTTATCAGAGTCTGATTGTTCATATAAATCCTGTAGTTTATCATATTCCTTTTGCTTATCATATAAGGCAATCAGCATCTGATACGCTTCTTCATTGTTCTTATCAAGGGTAAGTATCTGTAACAAATACGCTTCTTCTGATGTTTCATCTTTTCGGAGACGGTACAAATCAGCCATCCGGAGTAATACATCCACATTATCCGGCTGCAATTTCTCAGCCTGTTCAAAATAGGTCAATGCCTTGGTATAATTCTTCTCTTCCGTGTAACTGATTCCCTTCTGATACTGATAATCAAAAGATTTCTTATGGCTGTTCTGCACCAGAAGAACAATGATAACACCAATGATTGCAATAGCAATCAGAACTGATACTGTAATCAGAAGTCTTTTCTGTTTCTGTTTCTGTTCTGCCTCTTTCTTTTTTTTCTGGCTGTTTTTCAAAGATTTTTTCTTCTTTCCGTTGGAAGAGGCATTCTTACTCGGTTTATCGTCTTCTTCTAATAATTCTTTTAAAATATCCTCTTCCACATTATAATCCGGAACAATCTGTGCTTCTTTTCCACATACAGAACAGTACACACAGCCTAATTTTATTTCTGCTCCACAATTTGCACACTTCATAGCCTTCTCCTATTCATGTCTCATAGCTTCCACACAATTGTTCATTAACATTGCAATGGTCATTGGTCCGACTCCACCCGGAACCGGTGTAATCGCACTACAAAGCTGCTCTACTTCATCAAATTTTACATCACCGGAAAGTTTATTGTTCTCATCGCGATGAATTCCTACATCAATGACAACTGCACCATCTTTTACATAGGATGCATCAATAAATTCTTTTTTCCCAATTGCAACAATCAGAATATCTGCCTCTTTACAGATTTCCTTTAAATTACGGGTTTTTGAATGCGTTACTGTAACAGTTGCATTCTCACGCAGCATTAAGATTGCCATCGGTTTTCCAACAATATTGCTTCTTCCAACGATAACACAGTGTTTTCCCTCAATATCAATGTCAGAACGCTTCAGAAGCTGGATGATTCCGGCAGGTGTGCAGGAAATATATCCTTTCTGTCCAATCATCAATGCGCCGACATTTTCCGGATGGAAACCATCTACATCCTTCTTCGGAGAAATGGCACGGATTACCGCATCCTCATCAATGCCCTCTGGCAATGGAAGCTGTACCAGAATGCCTTTTACATGTTCTTCTTTATTCAATTTATCGATTAAAGCCAGTAATTCATCCTGGGAAGTCTCTTCCGGAAGCTCATAAGAAAGAGAATCTATCCCAATATATTCACAGGCACGTTTTTTGTTTCTGACATATACACTGGATGCAGGGTCATTTCCCACCTGGATTACAGCAAGTGCGCCTGTGATTCCCTGTTCCTTTAACTGTACTACTTCTTCTTTTAATTCATCTTTTATTTCAGCAGAAATTCTTTTTCCATCAATTAATAATGCCATGATACCTCCTAAAATAATCCTGTAATTACGCCGTCATTAGTTACATCAATATTATTTGCAGCCGGTACTTTCGGAAGTCCAGGCATGGTCATAATAGAGCCGGTAATAGCTACTACAAAGCCTGCTCCGGCAGATACATATACTTCACGGACATTTACGGTAAAGCCAGTCGGTCTGCCAAGCTTTGATGCATCATCAGAAAGAGAATACTGGGTCTTTGCCATACATACAGGGAAATTGCCCATTCCCATTTCTTCAATATGTTTTAATTCTTTTAATGCAGCCTTACTGTAAGTTACATCATCTGCTCCATAAATCTCAGTTGCAATCGTCTTAATCTTATCCATAAGAGATATCTCATCCTCATACAGAGGTTTGAAATGTGCTTCTTTATGATCTAAAGTATCCAGTACTTTCTTTGCAAGTTCGATTCCGCCTTCGCCACCTTTTTCCCATACTTCAGATAATGCAAATTCACAGTTTCTTTCCTTGCAGAAGTTCTCTACAAATGCAATTTCTTCTTTGGTATCGGTTACAAAGGAGTTTAAGGTAACTACTACCGGTACACCAAATTTTTGAAGGTTCTCGATATGTTTCTCTAAGTTTACAATTCCCTTCTTTAAGCTTTCCAAATCTTCTTTTGCAAGGTCTGCCTTTGGAACCCCACCGTTATATTTTAATGCGCGGATGGTTGCTACCAGTACCACTGCGTCCGGTTTAAGTCCCGCCTTACGGCACTTGATATCAAAGAATTTCTCAGCACCAAGGTCAGCACCAAAACCGGCCTCTGTAATTGCAATATCACCTAATTTTAAAGCTGTCTTAGTAGCACGGACACTGTTACATCCATGCGCAATATTTGCAAATGGTCCACCATGAACGATGGCTGGATTGTGCTCTAATGTCTGAATCAGATTTGGTTTGATGGCATCTTTTAAGAGTGCTGCCATGGAACCGGTTGCATGTAAATCATCTGCCGTAATCGGCGTTCCGTCAAAGGAATAGGCAACAATGATTCTGCCCAGACGGCGTTTCAAATCTTCCATATTGTCCGCCAGACATAAAACAGCCATAATTTCAGATGCCACTGTAATGATGAAATGGTCTTCACGTACCATACCATCCATCTTGCTTCCAAGACCGATTACAATATTTCTAAGTGCACGGTCATTCATATCCATACAACGTTTCCATACTACCTGACGTGGGTCAATTCCAAGCTGGTTACCCTGCTGGATATGATTATCTAATAATGCTGCCAACAGGTTATTTGCGGATGTAATTGCATGGAAATCTCCGGTAAAATGCAGATTTAAATCTTCCATCGGAACTACCTGCGCATATCCACCACCTGCGGCTCCACCTTTGATTCCAAAGCACGGTCCTAAAGACGGCTCACGAAGTGCAAGTACCGCTTTTTTACCAAGTAAAGCCATCGCCTCACCAAGTCCGATACTTGTTGTGGTCTTTCCTTCGCCGGCAGGTGTCGGGTTAATAGCTGTTACAAGAACCAGTTTGCCATCTTCCCGGTCTTTTACAGACTCCCATAATTCATCGGAAATCTTTGCTTTGTATTTTCCGTAAAATTCCAGCTCATCCTCGTTTATCCCGAGCTTCTCAGCCACTTCCTTAATATGTACCAGTTCTGCTTCCTGTGCAATTTCAATATCTGACTTCATCTTCATTTCCTCCTCATGGATTGTATTCTATAAATCTTTCTTAATTACCCTCTTCAATAAATGCTTCCAGCTGTTCCGGAGACATTAACACCTGTCGCGGCTTGGTTCCTTCATCCGGTCCTACTACACCAGCTTCTTCCAGCTGATCCATAATTCTTGCAGCCCGGTTAAAACCGACTTTAAAATAACGCTGAATCATTCCGATGGAACCTTTATCTTTATCAATCAAAAGCTTTGCAGCATCCAAGAAATAAGCATCTCTGTCATTTCCATCACCAGATGCCGCATCAGCACCAGTGCTTGCGGATACAGAAATATTGTTCATCCGCTCTTCAATATCACTACTGTAGCCTTCCCCCTCATTGTGTTCCTTTAAGAATTCAACCACATCTGATACCTCTTTATCGGATACAAACGCACCCTGTACACGAAGCGGTTTCTGTAAGCCCTGCGGATAATAAAGCATATCGCCTTTTCCTAAAAGCTTTTCCGCACCGTTCATATCAAGAATGGTTCTTGAATCCACACCGGACGTTACAGAAAATGCGATTCGGGATGGCATATTTGCTTTAATCAGTCCGGTAATGACATTTACGGAAGGACGCTGTGTTGCAATGACAAGATGGATTCCTGCGGCTCTTGCAAGCTGCGCCAACCGGCAGATAGCATCTTCCACATCCCCCGGTGCAACCATCATCAAATCCGCCAGCTCGTCCACAATAATTACAATCTGCGGCATCTTCTTTGGCTTATCCGGGTCATCAATATCTTTGATTCCTTCTATTTTCTGGTTATAGCCCTTCAGATCACGAACACCGTATTCTGCAAATTTCTGATAACGGTCTGTCATTTCAGCTACCGCCCAGTGCAATGCACCTGCCGCCTTCTTCGGATCTGTAACAACCGGAATAAACAAATGTGGGATTCCATTGTATACACTTAACTCAACCACCTTCGGGTCAATCATGATAAGCTTTACATCCTCCGGATCTGCCCGGTACAAAATACTCATAATAATTGTATTGATACAGACAGATTTACCGGAACCGGTAGCTCCTGCAATCAATAGATGCGGCATCTTTGCAATGTCCGCAATCATGACTTTTCCGGCAATATCTTTTCCGGCTGCAAAAGCAATCGGTGATTTATTGGCATGAAATTCCTCTGACTCTACCAGATCACGGAACATAACCGGAATACTTTCTTTATTCGGCACCTCGATACCAATGGCTGCTTTACCCGGAATCGGTGCTTCAATCCGGATATCCGCCGCCGCAAGATTCATCTTGATATCATCGGACAAATTTACGATTTTGCTGACCTTTACACCCATTTCCGGCTGGAATTCATATCTCGTTACTGCTGGTCCGCAGTTGATAGCCGTAATTGTAATATTAATTCCAAAATTCTTTAAGGTCTCTTTTAATTTTGCTGCTGTCTGATTGAGATAATCTCTGGTATCACCGGAAGCAGCTGCACTTCCCTTTTTCAGTAGATTCACCGGTGGGAATACATATCTGCCACCGGAATTTTCCTGTTTTACGATAGATTCTTCTACAGCCGCCACTTCATCTTCGATTTCCATCTTGTCCTGCTTCTTATTCTTCCTTGGCTTTTCTTCTTCCATTACAGGATGCACCGGTTCTTTTGGCAGATTGCTTTCTGCCTTTGGCTCTGCAATTGGTTCCGGCTCAAACGCAGCTTCAGATGCAGGCTGAATGATCGGTTCTACCGGTTTTACCTCTGCTCTGTGTATCGTTGCCACCGGCTCATTCAGCGTATGAATTACCGGCTCCTGCCATACCGGCTGTTCCATTTCCTGGCTGCCGTTGGTTGCCGTAAGCGCAACTTTATTTTCTTCCTGTACCACAGGCATATCTTCGATATCACTCAAAGTAATTTCATTAATATCATCTGATTTAAATTTCTTTTTATCCGGGGATGGTAATTTGGTATCCAATGCCACACCGCTTACCTTCTTTTCCATCCGTCGTCTTGCCTGCTCTTTTTCTCTTTCTTTCTCCCTCTCTTCCCGGCGTTCCTTGGCAGCATCCATACGACGGATTGCATCATCCTTTGCTGAATCGTAAATGACTTTTCCGCCTTTTTGCATACCCTTCATAATAGAGCGTTCTGTAATCAGCACCAGCGATATTATCAAAACAATAATATCAATGACATAAGTACCCGGCACACCAAAATTCGGACACAAAAGCTGTTCTAATAATCCGCCGATAATACCGCCACCGGCTTTATTGTCAAAGCCATATTGGAACGCAGATATTGCTCCGGCTTCCTTGCTGCTGTCTGTTACCATCTGCACAAACAGGCATAAAAAGGATACAAATAATACCGCCGCTACAATTTTGACTGCTGCTACTTTATTTTCCCGGTTAGACACTGCGAACACCACTGCTAAAAAGAGACAGATTGGGAATACATATGCCATTAATCCAAATATTCCAAAGAAAAAGGAACTGACTCCGCTTCCGATTTTTCCGCCGATTCCAAAATTGGCAAGCAGCAAAACAATACAGACTGCCAGTGTAATCCAAAGAATCACTTCATTCCGGAAGGATTCCTGCTGTTCCCGCTGTTTTCTTGCCTTTGATGCTGTTGTTCCCGTTGTTTTCTTCTTCTGAGTTGTCTTTTTTCTAGTTCCAGTTGCCATTTCAATCTCCCGTTTACATATAAAAATATCCTCCAATTGATACCAGTCCCATTATGAGACAGTAGATGGAAAATATCGTGAATTTCTTTTTGCGCACTACTACCAGCATGGTCTTAATGCAGATATAACCGACTACGGCTGCCACCAGCGTTCCAACTATGTAATTCAAAACATCTGCAGACTGTAATGCTGCAAATTCAACATCCTTAATCTCTACTACCAGTGCTCCAAGTATTGCCGGAATAGACATGATAAAAGAATATTTTACCGCAAATTTGCGGGTCATTCCGGTAGAAAGACATGCTGTGATTGTGGTTCCTGACCGCGATAAGCCCGGCATGGTTGCGATTCCCTGACTGATACCGATTAAAAATGCATTGGTATAAGTTACCTGCTTTGGTGTCTTGCCGCCATCCGGAATCCGGTCTGCAATAAATAAAAGCACTGCCGTAATAATAAGGCAGATTCCAGGAACCAGTAAAATCTGCTCTGCCGCAGACACCAGATCTTTCGCTGCAATTCCAATAATTCCGGTTGGAATCGTGGAAACAATGACAAGCATCACAAATTTCCGGTAACTATTATGCACGATTTTACGGTATGGTAAATCTTCTTTTGTTATCACACGTTTAAAAAAGGTTGCCACATTTACAAAAGAATCACCAATAATGGCAAAGCCTTCTTTAATCATGCGGAATATATCCTTATAATATACAATAAATACGGCAATCAGTGTTCCGATGTGAAGCAGAATATCAAAAAACATTCCGCCGGTTTCTATTTGAAAAAACTGTTTAAATATTGCAAGATGACCGGAACTGCTTACCGGCAGAAATTCGGTTAATCCCTGTATCAGACCTAATAAAACAGACTGTAATAATGACATAGCTGCCTCCTTGGTATCTCTCACTACAGTTACTTGTATAAAATTATCAACACTGTGCATTAGTATACCATATTTTGATGCGTTTGTCATTACAGGCATTCGTTTTTCTGTTCTCGTATAATCTCATGCAATTTATGAAGTGCCTGGTCGATTCCCCCCACTTCGTCAATCAGTCCTTCTTTTACTGCATCCGCTCCTACAAGAATGGTTCCCAGATCCTTCGTCAGCATGGTGGTATTCATCATGAGCTGCTCTAATCTTTTTTCATCCGCTCTGCTGTGAGATGCTATAAAATGAATAATCCGATTCTGCATCTGCTGGAAATAATCATAAGTTGGCGGTGCTCCGATTACTGTCCCGCTCATACGCACCGGATGGATGACCATGGTTCCCGATGGCACAATAAAAGAATAGTCCGTTGAAACCGCCAGCGGCACACCAATGGAATGACTTCCGCCTAAGACAAGGGACACTGTCGGTTTACTTAAGGAAGATAGCATTTCTGCAATAGCAAGTCCGGATTCCACATCACCGCCTACTGTATTCAAAAGCACAAGAACACCATCCACCTGGTCAGAATCTTCTATTTCTGCAAGCTTCGGCAGTACATGCTCATATTTCGTTGTCTTGGTATTGGAAGAAAGACATTCATGACCTTCAATCTCACCAATCACCGATAATAAATGAATCTTCTGATGCCATCGGCTGTCAGATAAGGAAATCTGCCCGGATTCCCTGATCAGTTCTTGTTCGTCTAACTGTTCCTTTTTCGATTCATCTTTTTTCTGTTCTTTGTTTTCTGCTTTTTCTATTTTTGATTCTGTATTTTGTAATTCTGCATTTATGATTTCTTCATTTTTCAATTCCACATTTGGGACTTTTTTCTTTAGCAGCACTTGGTTTTCTTTCTGCTCCATATCAGATGCTCCCTTCTTTCTGTCTGGATTATTTCTCGCTACTCGCGAAAAAAATAAGACAGGCAGTTTTACACTGTCTGTCTTATTATCTACATGATATTCTTTTTTATACCGGCCAGCCCTTTAAATAATTGTAAAGGTTCTCATAACGGCACTTGGAGCTCTTCCAGGAGAAGTCTTTTGCCATGCCACGGTCAATAATCTGGTTCCACTGTTTCTTCTTGTCAAAGAAAATGTGTTTGGAATAATTAATGACAGAAAGCATTTCCTCCCCATTGTAATTACTGAATGAGAATCCGTCTCCGGTATTCTCATATTCATTATATGGAACAACAGTATCTTTTAATCCACCAGTCTCGCGGACGATTGGCACTGTTCCGTAGCGGAATGAAATAAGCTGTGTCAGTCCACATGGCTCAAACCGGGATGGCATTAAGAAGGCATCGGCAGATGCATATAACTTATGTGCCAGGTCATCGGAGTAACAGATATTTGCAGACACACGATCCGGATATTTCCATGCATAATAACGGAACATGTTCTCATACTGGCCTTCACCGGTTCCAATTACTACAAGCTGTGTAAAGTCATCTACGATACGGTCGATAACGAAGTTAATCAAATCTAAACCCTTCTGGTCTGTCAGACGCGAAATAAGACCAATCATATATTTCTTCTTATCTACAGTCAGTCCTAAGTCTTCCTGCAATTTCAGCTTGTTATTGACTTTCTTCTTGCGGAATGACTCAGCATCATAGTTACAGTAAATCTTATTATCTGTTGCCGGGTTGTAAACCTGATAATCGATACCGTTTACAATTCCCTGCATATCATAATGACGGGCGGAAAGCAGACCATTTAAACCTTCCCCATAATTTTCTGTCTGAATCTCATTGGCATAAGAATCACTGACTGTGGTAATGTAGTCTGCATAAACCAGACCACCCTTTAACATATTAGCATCTTTCTTATATTCCAGCTTATCCGGTGTAAAAAGTGATGCCGGAAGTCCGGTTAACCCCTGCATGGTCTTAATATCCCATACACCCTGGAATTTCAAGTTATGAATAGTCATAACAGATTTCATACCCCAGAAGAACATATCTCCCTGAAACTCGTTTTTCAGATATACCGGAATGAGACCTGTTTCCCAGTCATGACAATGGATAATATCCGGCTGGAAGCCGATAACAGGAAGCATAGATAATACTGCCTTATCAAAGAAACAGAATTTTTCGATATCCTGTCTGATATTTCCATAAGGTGAAAAACAATCAAAATACTCTTTATTATCGATAAAGTAATATGTAATTCCATCTAATTCATATTTTAATACGCCCACATATTTGCTTGGGATATAAGAACCTGTTCCCATGTAAAAATGTGTTACATATTCAAACTGGCTCCGGAAATGTTCCGGTATACAACTATAGTTTGGAATTACCACACGAATATCCCAATACTGAGGGTCAAATTCCTTTGGCAGTGCACCACACACGTCCGCAAGCCCTCCGGTTTTAATAAATGGTACACATTCTGATGCTGCAAATAGAATTTTCTTCATTTTGCTACCCCTTTCTGCTTAAACATTCTCCAATGCCTGTTCCAGGTCTGCAATGATGTCTTTTACATTTTCTGTTCCAACGGAAAGCCGGATTAAATCCGGTGCTACACCTGCTTCAATTAACTGCTCATCTGTCATCTGACGATGTGTATGGCTGGCAGGATGCAGGACACAGGTTCTGGAATCTGCTACATGTGTTACAATTGCAGCTAATTTCAGATGATCCATAAAGGATACGGATACTTCCCTACCACCCTTTAAACCAAATGCAATAACACCACAGGTGCCATTTGGCATATATTTTTCTGCCAGTGCATGATATTTGTTATCCCTTAAGCCCGGATAGTCTACCCATGCCACTTTATCATTTGCATTTAAATATTCTGCTACCTTCTGGGCATTTTCACAATGTCTTGGCACTCTTAAATGTAAAGTTTCCAGCCCGACATTCAGTAAGAAGGAATTCATTGGGGATGGAATGGAACCAAGGTCACGCATAAGCTGTGCTGTTGCTTTTTCGATATAAGCCAGCTTACCAAATTTCTGAGTGTATACAATTCCATGATAAGATTCATCCGGCTGTGTCAGTCCCGGATATTTATCCTTATATTTCTCCCAATCAAAATTACCACTGTCAACGATACATCCACCCACTGCCATGGCATGTCCATCCATATACTTGGTAGTAGAATGAGTTACGATATCTGCTCCCCATTCAAAAGGTCTGCAGTTAATCGGTGTTGCAAATGTATTATCTACGATAAGTGGTACCCCATGTGCATGGGCAACATGTGCAAACTTTTCAATATCAAGTACTACAAGGGATGGATTAGATAAGGTCTCCGCAATCACCGCCTTGGTATTTGGTAAAAATGCCGCTGAAAGCTCTTCTTCCGATGCATCCGGATCCACAAAGGTACAGGAAATTCCCTGTTTCTTAAGTGTGGTTCCCAGCAGATTAAAGGTTCCACCATATAAGGAGCTGGATGCCACAATATGGTCTCCTGCTTCACAGATATTAAATACTGCAAAATAGTTGGCTGCCTGTCCGGATGAGGTCAGCATTGCTGCTATACCGCCCTCTAAATCTGCAATCTTTGCAGCTACTGCATCATTGGTCGGATTCTGAAGTCTCGTATAAAAATATCCGGCCTCCTCTAAATCAAATAACCGTCCCATCTGGTCACTGGTATCATACTTAAATGTAGTGCTCTGGTAAATCGGTAATACTCTCGGTTCCCCCTTGGTTGGTTTCCAACCAGACTGAATACATTTTGTCTCAATCTGATAATTCTCTTCCATCTTTTCTTCTCCTTTATACCATATGTAATATATTATTAGAAAATACCTGCATCTATCTATCATTGTCTCTGATAAATGCAGGTATCAGTTTTATTCCTCCCAGTTGTGATATACTTCCTGTACATCATCATCTTCATCCAGAAGATCTAGGATTCTCTGGATATTGGTAATATCTTTCTCGTCTGTTAAAGAAACATAAGTCTGAGGAATCATGGTAACCTCAGCACTTGCCATTGGAATATTTTCTGCTTCCAAAGCTTCACGTACTGCACTGAAATCATCCGGTGCTGTAATTACTTCAAAGCTGTCTTCCTCTTCTGAGAAATCCTCTGCTCCGGCATCCAATGCCATCATCATCAAATCGTCTGCATCCATATCGCAGTCTTCCTTGGCAATGATAATCTGACCCTTCTGGTCAAAAAGGTAAGATACACAGCCCTGTGTTCCGATATTTCCCTGTCCCTTTGTAAATGCATTCCTTACATTTGCAGCGGTACGGTTCTTGTTATCGGTTAATGCGTCTACAATAATTGCAGTTCCGCTTGGACCGTATCCTTCATAAGTAACCTGTACATAATTTACGGAATCACCGTCTCCGGCTGCTTTTTTAATACCACGCTCGATGGTATCGTTTGGCATATTATTCGCCTTTGCTTTTGCAATTACGTCTCTTAATTTACTGTTGTTAGCAGGGTCTGCTCCACCCTCTTTTACCGCAATTGCAATTTCACGTCCTATAATTGTAAATATTTTTCCTTTTGCCGCATCATTTTTCTCTTTCTTATGTTTGATATTGGCAAACTTGGAATGTCCTGACATAATAAATCCTCTTTTCTATCCATATTTCGTGTATTATTCTACCATTTTTTCATCCTGCTGACAAGTCGCAGTGTCAGACTCGGCAGATTCTGACCTTTCCGGAACAACATGTACATATTTTATCATCTTATCTTCCACGGAAAGTACTTCGAAAATATAGCCTTTGTATTTTACTTCAAAGACTTCGTGCTCCGATGGAATTTTATCAATAAGAGAAATCAGAAGACCATTTAAGGTGTCATAATCCTCATCTTCAAAATCAAGATTCAGCGCTTCCCCTACTTCCTCTAACGGTGTCATTCCATTCATTACAAATGTTCCGTCCGGTTTCTTCTCTATATAGGTATCTTCCTCATCATGTTCATCTAAAATATTTCCGACGATTTCCTCTAAGATATCCTCCATGGTGACCAGTCCGGCTGTCTGACCATATTCATCCACAACAATTACCATATGCTCTTTTGCCGACTGCATCTCCTGAAACAATGCATTGATGTTGCGTGTCTCCGGTATGAAATCCACCGGACGGATTAACCCGTCAATTTCCTTAATCGGCTTCTTTAAAAGCTCCGGTTGTCTGCTGTAGGATAAGGTCTCTTTGATATGTAATACTCCGATAATATTGTCTATGGTATCAGAGTATACCGGCATTCTCGAATAATGGCTGTCTATCACCAGAGTGATTACATCTTCAAAAATGTCATTTCCATCCAGTGCAGAAATATTTTTACGGTGTGTCATAATATCACCGGCTTCTTTATCACCAAATTCAAAGATATTATGTATCATCTCCGCTTCATTTTCCCGAAGGACTCCCTGCTCATGGCCTTCATTTACCATGGAAATAATTTCTTCCTCTGTTACATCCTCGGAATCTTTGAATGGAAGTTTATGAAAAATTTTTTTAAAAAATCCTGTATTCGGACTCCCTCCGTCATCCATTTTTGAATACTCTCCTTTTTATA